>FTCS01004141.1_pt1 | contig 12904 bp, 12 predicted proteins | sample 1639391 | NCBI WGS metagenome assembly FTCS01 (sample SAMEA3914864, study PRJEB12502) | metagenome | biome: forest; material: soil | place: USA | collected 2012-03-12 | depth 0.3 m | reverse complement strand
GGGCCTACCGCCACCGCGGAACACGCTGGACGTTCGACGACTACCTGCGCGGCCGTCGTCACACGCCGCTCTCGCTGACCGGCCTCTGGTCGCTCGCGTTCGGCAACGGCGGCATGGCGGGCTCGCGGCGCACGCTGTTCTTCACCGCAGGCCCGCACACCTGGCGCGGCCCGACCGAGCAGTCCGTGCACGGCGTGCTCGGCTCGATCGACCCCGCCTGAGCGCCAATGCTTTATCTTTTGAAGCATGCCGCAGATCCGCATTCCTCCCGTTCTCCGTGCGGAGGCCGCCGGCCAGCGTACGGTCGCCGTCGAGGCGGGGACGGTCCGCGAGGCGCTGGGCTCGCTCGTCGCGGCGCATCCCGCGCTCGCGGGGCGCGTCCTCACCGACGACACGGTCCCGACGTTTCTCAACGTCTTCGTCGACGGCGAGGACATCCGGCTGCTGGCCGGGCTCGACACTGCGCTCGGCGACGGCTCGACGGTGCTCCTCCTGCCCGCGGTCGCGGGCGGGCGCTGAACCGCGGTAGGGTCCCGCCGATGGGGCTGCGCGTGCTCGTCGCGGACGACTCGTATCTCCTGCGCGAGGGGATCGCGCATTCACTCGCGCGGTCGGGCATTGACGTCGTCGGTGCGGAAGGAGACCTGCCTTCCCTCCGAGCGGCGGTCGCGGAGACCGAGCCCGACGTGGTGGTGACCGACATTCGCATGCCGCCGACGCACACGGACGAGGGCGTCCGGCTCGCGTGCGAGCTGGCCGAACGCGTGCCCGGGATCGCCGTCGTCGTGCTCAGCCAGTACGCGCTGCTTTCCTTCGCGACGGCGCTGTTCGAGACGGGCAATCCCCGCCGCGCGTACGTCCTCAAGGATCGAGTCGCGGACCCGCAGTTCCTCCGTACGACCATCGAGCTGGTGGCGTCGGGACAGCCGTACCTCGACCCGCGGATCATCGAGCTGTTCCTCGGCGCGGAAGATTCCGAGGCGCAGGTCGAACAGCTCACACCGCGAGAGCGTGAGGTCCTCGCGCGCGTGGCGGACGGGGCGAGCAACGCAGCGATCGCACGCGACCTCTCGATCACGAACCGCGCCGTCGAACGTCACATGAACACGATCTTCGCGAAGCTCGGGCTCCAGGAGGACGGCAGCCGGAACCGCCGCGTCCTCGCTGCGCTGCTCTATACCCGGCGCGAGGGCTGAGCGGCCGCGATCGGGAAGCGGGCGGTGACGGTCGTCCCGCCGGCGGGCGGGCTGACGACGTCGAACGTCCCCCGCATCCCTTCCACACGGTCGCGGAGCCCCTCGAGCCCAGACCCGGGCCGCTCGTAGGCGCCGCCGTACCCGTCGTCGAGGACCTGCACGAGCAGGACGTCCCCGGTGATCCTGGCCTCGATCGCGATCCGGCTCGCGTGCGCGTACTTCTGCGCGTTCGTGACGGCCTCGACGACCACGTAGTACGCGGATGCCTCGGTCGACGGGTCGAGCACGCCGCGTGGCACGTCGACGTCGGTGCGGAAGAGGCCGCTGGAGCGGTGCACGACGTCCTCGATCGCGGCGGCAAGGCCGGCTTCGGTGAGGGCCGACGGATGGATGCCGTGCGCGATCTCCCTCAGCTCGTCGATGGCGACGAACAGGTCGTCGGCGGACTCGCGCACGAGGAGATGCGTGCGGACGAGGTCACTCTCCTCCTCTGCCGCGCGGAGCTTCATCGCCAGCGCGATCAGGCGCTGCTGCGCTCCGTCGTGCAGGTCCCGCTCGAGCCGCCGGCGTGCGTTGTCGCCGGCCTGGATCAGCCGGGCGCGCGACGAGGCGAGCGCCAGGGAGAGCGACCGCCGCTCGGCCGCGAGCACACTGGCAAAGAGCGTGGTCGCGATCGCCGCAGCCAGGAAGAGCTGCAGCCGGAGCGTCTCACTCGTGATCGAATGGACTGCGAACGGGCCGAGGCTGTGCGCGGTCGTCCAGATGGCGACGATCGCGGTCACCGCGATCGTGAACGTTCCGCCGCGGGCGCCGAAACGGAGCGCCGCCCAGACGAACACGGGGAACACCAGGTACGAGAGCGGTGTGTCGACCAGCGTCGCGGCGATGTTGACCGCGATCAGGACGGCGACGAGCAGAACGCACTCGACCACCCGGCGCATGTTCCAGCGCGTCCACCGGACGTCGAACCAGGCGAGCGCGAGCGGCACGACGACGAAGGCGCCGCAGGAGTCGCCCATCCACCACGTCCGCCAGACGACGCGGATCTGCGACTCCTGGATCACGCGGCCCAGGACGAGTGAGAACGTTCCAATCGTCGCGCTCAGCGCCGTCGCCCCCAGCAGGATGATCGAGAAGCGGCCGAGCGCGCCGAGACGCCCGAGCGGCGCGTCGCGCTGGATGAGGCGGCGAACGAGCAGCGCCGCGAGCGTGACCTCCAGCACGTTCCCCAGCGTCTGCCCCGCCGAGACGAAGACGGGCAAGGGGTGCGGGGTGATGTCGGCGAGGATGTCCCCGACGAGGATCCCCGGCCAGAGCTCGATCCCGAACCACAGGAGCAGGGCGATCCCCACACCGACGGGAGGCCAGAGCGCGTCCACGTTGCCCGTGAACTTGAGCGCGTTCCCGACCAGGGCTGCGACGAAGTACGCCGCCGCGATGAACGCGACCGTCCACCAGTACTGCGCGGTCCGAACGGACGCCGCCGCGCCCGGCCGAAGCCGCGCCACGCCCGGCCCAGGTCCCTCCCAACCGGCGCTTGCCTGCACATTCGCGGGTTGTCGCGCTGCCGCTATGACGCGACGCCCCACCCCTGAGACGTCGATCATCGTGGCGTAGCCATACCATCCGTCGCCCGCGGTGGCAATGGCTCCGGAAGACGATTCGCGATCGGCCGGGTGTTGAAGTAGAATTCGTTCTCCATGCAGCGCGCGACGATGAAGCCGTTCTTCCTTCTCGCGGTCATCGCCTGCGCGCACATGGCCTAACCGGACACACCCGTCATTCCGGTTAGGCCCCGACAGAGAGACGGGCAGGACATGAGCGGCCACCATCTGCGCTGCCGTGTCTGCGAGGAGGTCACCGCACCGGGGCCGGTGGACGTGTGCCGGCGCTGCGACGGCCCGACCGACGTGGTGTACGACTGGGAGCGCCTCGGGGAGACGCTCACGCGTGCATCCGTCGCGGCCGGCCCCGAGACGCTGTGGCGCTACGGCCAACTGCTTCCGGCCGGCGCAGGCGTCGACGTCGGTGCGGGCTGGACGCGGCTCGTCCCCTGCGAGCCGCTGTCCGACCTCCTCGAGATCGACCTGTCGCTCAAGCTGGAGAGCGAGAACCCCACGCGCTCGTACAAGGACCGGATCGCGACGGTGGCCGTGTCCGCTGCGCTCGATCACGGGGTGACCACGCTCTGCTGCTCGTCGACCGGGAACCTCGGCGACGCGGTCGCCGCAGCAGCCGCGGCGACGGGGCTCGAGGCGATCGTGCTCGTCCCGGTGGGCAGCATGTCGGCGGCGGTCGGGGCCGAGCATCGCGGCGTCCACGTGCTCGCGGTGCGCGGGAGCTACGACGACTGCCGACGGCTCGAGCTCGAGCTCGGGGCGCTCTTCCCGTGGGGCTTCGTCAGCGGGAACCTCCACCCGTACGCGAGCGAGGGCGCGAAGACGATCTCGTTCGAGATCGCCGAGCAGCTCGGCTGGCAGCTGCCCGACGCGGTGGTCTGCCCGGCGGCGAGCGGCACCCTCTTCGCCAAGCTGACGCAGGGGTTCGCGGAGCTGACGAGGGCCGGTCTCGCGCACGAGCCGCTGCCGCGGATGTTCGCCGCGCAGGCGCTCGGCTCGAGCCCGATCGCCGCCGCGTTCGCGGACGACCGCGGCATCTCGCGCGTGCACGCGACAACGGAGGTCGCGTCGCTCGCCGTCGGCGACCCGTCCCACGGCGACCTCGCGCTCGGTGCGGCGCGCGCGACCGGCGGTGCGGTGCTGGCGCTGCCGGAGGAGGAGATCGCGACGCACACGGCGCTGCTCACGGAGCTGACGGGCGTCGCGCCGGACGCCTCGGGCGGAGCGGCCCTCGGCGCACTGATCGCGGCGCGCCGCAGCGGCATGATCGAGGCGGGCTCGCAGGTCGTGCTCGTCGTGACCGGCCGCCGCCCACGCTCGCGGGTGGACGGGCCGCACGTCCGAACGATCGACGCCGACTCGACCGACGTGCTGGCAGCCCTCGGCCTCGATTCGTAACGTCACGGGATGTCGGACACCGCCGCGCCGCTTCGCCGCGACGTCCGGCTCCTGGGCACGCTGCTCGGCGCCGTGCTCGTCGAGCAGGAAGGCCCCTGGCTGCTCGAGCTCGTGGAGCGGATCCGCCGTTCGTCGCAGAGGGCCCGCCGGGACGGATCGGTGGCCGACGTCGACACCGCGCTGCCCGCGCACGAGCAGGCACTCGTCCTGCGGGCGTTCGGGATCTGGTTCCAGCTCGCGAACCTCGCCGAGCAGCTGCACCGCCTCCGCCGGCGCCGCGACGACGCGCGGCACGGCCGCATCCCGCCGGAGTCGCTCGACGACGCGTTTCGCCGCGTCGCGCGCGGCGACCGGGAGCGCGCCGGCGAGAGCTCGATCCGGCTCGTTCTGACGGCCCACCCGACGGAAGCGACCCGGCGCACCGTGCTGCTCGCCCACATCCGCATCGCCGAGCAGCTGGCGCGGCTCGACGACCCGCTCCTGCTGCCGGCGGAGCGCGACGATGTCGAGGAGCGCGTCGCGGAGGAGGTGACCCTGCTCTGGCAGACGGACGAGGTGCGTCACGACCGTCTCCGGGTCACGGACGAGATCCGGCACGGCCTCTGGTTCTTCGAGCACAGCCTGATGACCGCGGCCACCGACCTGCTTGCGCAGTGGCGGGACCGTCTGCCCGGCGCACCGCCGCCGCTCGTCTTCGGCTCGTGGATCGGCGGCGACATGGACGGGAACCCGTCCGCGGGCCCGGCGTCGATCGCCGAGGCCCTCGACCGCGCTCGAGCCCTCGCGCTCGAGCGGTACCGGGCGGAGGTGCGGGCCCTGGCCGTCGAGATCGCGTCGGCGCGCTCGCTCGTCCGGATCTCCGACGAGCTCGAGGCGTCGCTCGCACGCGACGCGGAGGAACTGCCGTTCTACGCGGCGGAGATCGGCTCGCGGAACGAGCTCGAACCGTACAGGCGGAAGCTCTCGTTCATGTGGTGGCGGCTCGGCAACGACGGCTACGCGCGCGCCGGGCAGCTGCTGGCCGACCTCCGGCTGATCCGGGAGAGCCTGCGCGCCAACGGCGGCCGCCGCATCGCGGACGGCCGCGTCGCGCGCCTCGAGCGGATGGTGGAGATCTTCGGCTTCCACGTCGCGAAGCTCGACGTGCGACTGCACGCGCGCGACCTCGGGAGCGAGCGCGCGCGGGCTGCGCTCGCCGCGGCGGGCGAAGCGCGACACCGCCATGGGCCGCAGGCGCTCGACACGCTGATCGTGTCGGGCACGTCGTCGCTCGAGGACGTCCGTCGTGCTCGCGCCGTCACCGACCTCCGGGTCGTGCCGCTGTTCGAGACGGTGGACGACCTGGCGGCGGCGCCGGCGATCGTCGACGCGATGCTCGCCGACGACCCGCGCCCCGCCGAGGTGATGGTGGGGTACTCGGACTCCGGCAAGGACGGCGGGTACCTCGCGGCACAGTGGGCGATCTACCGTGCCCAGGAGGAGCTCGCCGCGATCGCGGAGCGCCGAGGGGTCGACCTGACGATCTTCCACGGCCGTGGCGGCAGCGCCGGCCGCGGCGGTGGCCCGACGCACGCCGCGATCGCCTCGCAGCCCGCGGGGCATCCGCCGGGGCACCTGAAGCTGACCGAGCAGGGCGAGACGATCTCCTTCAAGTACAGCCTCGAGGGCCTGGCGCGCCGGAATCTCGAGGCGGCGCTCGCCGGGACGCTGCTCGCGACGTATCCGGAGCTGCTCGAGGCGCCGCCCTCGAAGGAGGATCGCCTCGTGCTCGACCGCCTGGCGGCCGTCTCTCGCAGCGCGTACCGCCGGTTCGTGTGGGACGACGCGCGCTTCGTGCCGTTCTTCCGCGCGTTCACGCCGGTCGACGAGCTGTCGTCGTTGGAGCTCGCCTCACGCCCCGCGCGAAGGCCGAACGACGACGACTACCTCGCGTCGCTGCGCGCGATCCCGTGGGTGTTCGCGTGGACGCAGAACCGGGTCCTCCTCCCCGCGTGGTTCGGCGCCGGGACGGCCTTTGCCTCGGTCGACGCTGCCGTGATCCGCGACCTCTATCGGCGGCTGCCGTTCGTGCGGGCGGTGATCGACAACCTCGAGATGACGCTCGCGAAGTCGAGCCTGCCGATCGCCCGCGGGTATCTGCGGCTGGTCGACGACGACGCGCCGTATGCCGAGATCGAGGCCGAGCACGCGCGGGCGGTCGCGGGGGTCCTCGCCGCCACGGGCGTCTCACGCCTCCTCGAGCGGCAGCCGATGCTTCGCCGCTCGATCGACCTCCGCAACCCCTACGTCGACCCGATGAACGCGCTCCAGGTCGAGCTGCTCCGCCGCCACCGCGCCGGCGACGAGAGCGCGCAGCTGCCGCTCCTCCGCTCGATCGCCGGCATCGCGGCAGCGCTTCGCAACACGGGTTGATCCCGGCCGCACGCGAAACCGGCTGCCGTCTCACGCCAACGTGCGGGCCGTCACGTCGCCCAGCGCTGCGCGCCGAGGTCTCGCGAGATCGCGCGGGCGGCCTCGGTGACGGAGGTCGCAGCCGAGCTCGCCTTCGCTCGGGCCTTGAGCCGCTCGACCGGCCCGGCGACGCCGATCGCACCCACCACTCCCTCACGGCCGAAGACCGGCGCCGCGATGCCCATCTCGCCGAGCAGCGCTTCCTCGCGTTCGAGCGCATGACCTCGTTCCCGGACCTCGTCGAGCTCACGCTCCAGCGCAACCGGAGTCGACAGCGTGCGGCCGGTCAGCTTCGGCAACCCCGCGGCAAGGACGTCGGCGCGTTGCGGCTCGGGTAGGAACGCGAGCACGGCCTTGCCGAGCGCGGTCGCATGCATCGGCAACATCGCGCCGACCTCGAGAATCTGGAGCGAGGCGTCGGGACGGAACACGTGGTGGACGACGAGGATGCCGCTCCCATGCGGCACACCCACGCGAACCGCCTCGCCTGTGCGGGTGGCGAGCAGCTCCGACCACGCGAGCGAACGCGAGCGCAGCTCGCTCAGATCGAGGTAGCGGTTCGACAGCCGGAGAAGCTGAGGCCCCAGCTGATACTTGTCGCTCTGGTCGTCCTGCTCCACCAGACCGTGGTCGTGCAACGTGCGCAGCAGACCGTGCACCGTCGTCTTCGCGAGCCCGAGGCGCTCGGCGAGCTCGCTGACGCCGAGCCGGCCGGGGTCGCCGGCAAGGGCGCGGAGGATGCGGGCGGCACGATCGACCGACTGGATCATCGACTCGGGGTTGTCGAACGGTGTTCGACATTGTAGAATACCCGCCCATGAGCGAGAACGGCCACGTCGGGTTGGTGATCGTCTCTCACAGCGCCTCGATCGCGGCCGGAGTCGCCGACCTGGTGGGCCAGGTCGCGGGCCCGGACGTCACGATCGTAACCGCGGGCGGAGGGCCCGATGGATCGCTCGGAACCGACGGAGGCCGCGTCCTCGACCTGCTCGAGGCTCTCCCCGACGGCGCCGGCGCGGTCGTGCTCGCCGATCTCGGTAGCTCGATCCTCTCGGTCCGAGCCGCGCTCAACGAGCTCGGCGAGCGGGGCGCCCGCATCGTGCTGGCCGACGCGCCGCTCGTGGAGGGCGCTGTCGCGGCCGGGGTTGCATCCTCGACCGGCGCGGAGCTTCGCGAGGTCGTCGCGGCTGCAGAGGAAGCGCGTCATGCCCGAAAGCTCTGAGCTCGTGCGCCTCCCGGCAGGCGTCGCACTGCACGCACGTCCCGCCGGCGAGTTCGTCCGAGCGGCCGCTGCATTCGCGGCCACGATCGACATCGAGGCGAACGGTCGGCGGGCGAACGGCAAGAGCATCCTGGAGATCCTCGGCCTCGGGGCAGACGGTGGCTCGGAGCTCCGGATCTCGGCCTCAGGCGACGACGCCGCGCGCGCCGTCGTGGAGCTCGCGGGCCTCGTCGGCCGCTTCGCCTGACTCGCGGATCGCCGCGCGCACCGCGTCGAGCCTCGAGGGCGCCACGCTCAGCTCGTCGACCCCGAGCCCGATCAGGACCGGGACGAGCTCTACCTCACCCGCCGCTTCGCCGCAGATCTCGACACCGATCCCCCGCGTGTGGGCTGCGGCGACCGTGTCCCGGATCTGGTGCAGGACCGCCGGCTCCGCCGCGCGGAGCGCCGAAACGTCATCCGCCTGACGGTCGAGACCCAGAGTCGCCGCGACGAGGTCGTTCGTCCCGATCGAGAAGAACTCGGAGACGAGCGCGAGCTCGGGGGCGACCCTGACCGCGGCCGGCGTCTCGATCATCGCGCCGAGCGGCGGTCGCCGAACACCGACGGTCGTCGCAGCCTCTGCGAGCAGGCGCCGCGAGCTCACGACCTGGACCGGCGACTCGACGAGCGGCAGCATGATGCGGAGACCCGACCCCGCTGCCCGGAGGATGCCCTCGAACTGTGCACGCAGCGCGTCCTCGTGCTCGAGCATGAGCGCGATGCCGCGACCGCCGCGACCGTGGAGGAAGCCGGGCGTCTTGTCGGCGCCGTAGTCGAGCGTCCGCACCGTGACGACGCGACCCTCGAACGGTGCGAGGGTCGCTGCGAGCGCGTCGGCGTGCTCGGTGGCGGACGGCCAATCGGTCGCATGGAGAAACGAGAACTCGGTCCGGACGAGTCCGAGACCTTCCGCACCCGCCGACAACGCCGCCGCCGACTCGACCGGGGTGGCCGCGTTCGCGAGCAGCCGCACGTGGCGCCCGTCACGGGTGACCGGGGGCAGGCCCCGCAAGGATGCGAGGGCGGCGTGTCGCTCGGCGTCCGCCGCCACCTGCGCGCGGGCACGCTCCGCCGTCGCCGGCGAAGGCTCGAGGACGACGACCCCCGAGCTGCCGTCGACCACCGTTGCCGCTCCGGGCGCCGTCTCGAGCACGGACTCGCCGAGGCCGACCACGAGCGGGATGCCGAGTGCCCGGGCCATGATCGCCGCGTGCGACGTCGCGGCCCCATCGGCCAGCGCGACTCCGAGCACGAGCCCGTCCTCGAGACCGAGGTCGATGAGCTCAGCAGGGCCGACGTCGCGCGCGACGATGACGGAGGGCTCGGCAGGAGGCTCGGCCGCGATCGTCCCCGCGAGCGCGCGGATCGCCCGCCGGCCCAGCTCCCGGACGTCGGCCGCGCGAGCGGACAACAGCGGGTCGTCGAGGGCGAGCAACAGGTCGACCTGCCGTTCGATCGCCCGATCGAGTGCGCGTGCCGCCGGCAGAATTGCCGCGAGCTCGGCGACATCCGCAGCAAGCGACGGATCGGTCGCCATCAGCTGGTTGGCCTCGATGATCTCCGCCTCCGCCGTCCGACCGCGCGTGCGCAGCCGCGCCGCCGTCCGACCGAGGTCCGCGCCGACGCGCTCGAGCGCGCGCAACGCGGCCGCACCGTCCAGTTCCTCGTGCGCCTCCGGCTCGACGGGAAGGAACGCAGGGCCGACCGCGACCCCGGCCGACACGCCACCTCCGACCAGCGTGACCTCGGCGGTCATGTTCCCGCGACTGCGGAGTGGAGCGCGCGCAGGATCAGGACCGTCGATGTCGCGCCGGGATCCTGGTGGCCGATGCTTCGCTCGCCGAGATACGACGCGCGCCCCTTTGTCGCCTGCAGCGGGACGGTGGCCTGCATGCCGGCTTCGGCTGCGTCCACCGCGGCGGCGACGGCCGCCTCGGCACCGGCACCCTCGCCCACCTGGGTGCGCAACGCACCGACGGCGGGGTCGAGCGCGTCGACCATGGTCTTGTCGCCGGGGTGGGCGGCGCCCAGCTCGACGATCCCGTCCAGCGCGGCTCCGAGCGCCGCCGCGAGCGCGCTCCCGTCGAACTCCGGAGCGTCTCCCATCGTCTTGCCGGCGCGGCGCAACGCGGTGCCCCAGAGCGGACCACTCGCGCCGCCGACGGTCGAGACGAGGGTCGACCCCGCCGTGACGAGCACGCGTCCAGGCGGGGTCGTGTCCTCGAGCTCGTGCAGCTTCGCGACCACGCTCGCGAAGCCTCGATCCATGTTCGTACCGTGGTCCGCGTCGCCGATCGCGGCGTCGAGCTGCGTCAGGTAGTCGCGCTGCTCGTGCAGCGCGACCGCCGACGCCTCGAGCCACCGCCGCACCGTCGCGGCATTCACCTCGCTCAGGTCCCCCACCGCAGCGCCGGGGTGTGGACAGGCGCATCCCAGAGCGCCGTGAGCTCGTCGTCGAGCTCGAGCAGCGTGATCGACACGCCGGCCATCTCGAGGCTCGTGATGTAGTTGCCGACGAGGTTGCGCGTCGCTTCGAGCCCGCGGTCGGCAAGCTGCTTGGCGAGCTCGTTGTAGACGAGATACAGCTCGATGAGCGGCGTTCCCCCGAGCCCGTTCACGAACGCGAGGAGCCTCGCGCCCGGCGCGGGCGACAGGTCCGCGAGGATCGCATCCGTCATCTCGGCGACGATCTCCGCGGCAGGCTTCAGCTTCTCGCGCCGACGACCGGGTTCTCCGTGGATGCCCACGCCGAACTCCATCTCGTCCGCTCCGATGTCGAACGTCGGGCTGCCGGCGGCGGGGGTCACGCACGACGTGAGCGCCACGCCGAAGCTCCGGCCGCGGTCGTTCACGCGCCGGGCCACGGCTGCGACCTCGGCCAGCGACCCGCCGGCTTCCGCCTTCGCACCGGCGATCTTCTCGACGAGGACGGTGACGCCGACGCCACGCCGGCCTGCCGTCCAGGTGCTGTCCTCCACGGCGACATCGTCGTTCGTGAGGACCGACTCGACCTCGATGCCGTCGTCGTCCGCCAGCTCGGCAGCGAGCTTGAAGTTCAGCACGTCGCCCGTGTAGTTCTTGACGATGTGAACGACGCCGGCGCCGCCGTCGACAGCCTTCGTCGCGGCGAGCATCTGATCAGGCACCGGGGACGTGAACACCTCGCCTGGGCAGGCGGCGTCGAGCATGCCGAGGCCCACGAACCCGCCGTGCAGCGGCTCGTGACCCGAGCCGCCGCCGGAGACGAGGCCGACCTTGCCCGCGACCGGCGATCCGGCGCGGACGACGATCTGGTTCTCGAAGTCGACCCGCACCAGGTCGGGATGCGCAGCCGCCAGGCCCGCGAGCGACTCCTTGACGACGTCCTCCGGGGCGTTGACGAACTTCTTCAGCGTTTGCGTTGCGACGCTCACGTCGTTCGCTCCTTTCTACCGCGTTGTGACGGGCTCGGCCAGCTCGGCGCGATCCGGCTCGGTGACTGATTCTCTGATCGGCCGCTGCACGCGGCGCGGTGTGGCCATCCAGTCGTAGGCGATGCACGCCAGCGCCGCCCCGACGAACTCGCCCGGGATGTACGCGAAGAATTGCTGCAGCCAGTTGTGGACGCCGCCGTGGATGGTCGTCACGAACAGCGGCCCGATTGCGCGCGCCGGGTTCAGCGAAGCGTTGGTCACAGGCCCGACCGTGATGATGATCGCCACGATCACGAGCCCGATCACGAGCCCGGCCCAGCCCTCGGGCGACCGCGTGTCGACGATGCCGAGGATCGTGAAGAGCAGAATCGCGGTGCCGAGCGCCTCGATGAACATCGCCGAGCCCCAGGAGGTGACGGCATGGTTGAAGTGCACGACCCCGAAGCCGTAGCCGAGGTCGACCGCGCGCGTACCGAACGAGGCCCACATGGCGAGGGCACCGGCGACACCACCGACGAGTTGCGAGCCCCAGTAGAGCGGGACCTCGCGCCAGGGGAAGCGCTTCGTCACGGCCAACGCGAACGTCACGGCCGGGTTGATGTGGCAGCCGGAGACCTTGCCGACCGTATAGACGAGCGCGACCACGACCAGACCGAAGGCCATCGAGATGAACCCGAGGTCGGCACCCGAGAACGGCGCCTTCGTCCCGCCCTCCAGCAAGAGGATCGCGGGCACCGAGCCCGCGCCGATGAAGGTGAGCAGAGCCGTTCCGACCGCCTCGGCGAACGCGCGCTGGGCGGCTGAGAAGGTTTCCATCAGCGTTCTCCTTCCGGCCCGCAGCCGCTCCGGCCGCGTGCCTCCGCGGGGGTCGCGAGCTGCATTGCTCGCGAACGGTATTCGATATTGTCGAACAACGTTCGGAGAACGTACGACATCGCACAACGCCCTGTCAAGGGCTCGGCACAAGAAAAAAGGCCGGTGAAGGAGCTAGAGACGGGCGAGATCGAAGCGCGGCGCGTAGCTCGCCTCGAACGCCGCGATCTCGTCCTCGCGCTGGAGTGTCCGCGCGATGTCGTCGAGCCCGTTCACGAGGGTCTCCTGCGCGTACGCGTCGAAGTCGAACCGGAGCTCGAGGCCGTTCGGATGGGAGATGCGAAGGGTCTCGAGGTCGACGGTCAGCTCGTTGCGCTCCGCGACAGCCGCCTTCACGCGCGCGAGCCCCTCGGCGGGAACCGTGACCGGCGCGAGCCCGGAGTTGATCGCGTTCTGCCGGAAGATGTCGCCGAAGGAGGGAGCGAGCACGACCCGGAAGCCGTGATCTTCCAGCGCCCAGGCCGCGTGCTCGCGCGACGAGCCGCAGCCGAAGTTGCGGCCGGCGAGGAGGATCGACGCGTCGGGCGTTGCGTGCAGCTCGAACTCCGGGTCCTTCATCCAGTCGAAGAACAGGAACTCGCCGTATCCCGCGCGCTCGATGCGCTTCAGGAACTGCTTCGGGATGATCTGGTCGGTGTCGACGTCGGGCCGGTCGAGCAGCGCGACCGTGCCCGTCACGGACCGCAACGG
>FTCS01000755.1_pt1 | contig 12946 bp, 10 predicted proteins | sample 1639391 | NCBI WGS metagenome assembly FTCS01 (sample SAMEA3914864, study PRJEB12502) | metagenome | biome: forest; material: soil | place: USA | collected 2012-03-12 | depth 0.3 m | reverse complement strand
GGGCACCGCCTTCTACATGTCGCCCGAGCAGCTCACGAACCCGAAGGGCGTCGACCATCGCTCCGACATCTGGTCGCTCGGCGTCATCCTCTACGAGCTCCTCGCGGGACGGCAGCCGTTCATGGGCGAGAGCGTCCCGGAGATCATCGGCGCCATCCTCTCGAACAACCCCGACGGGCTGCGCACGTTGCGGGCCGACGTGCCGGTGGGCCTCGAGGCGGTAATTGTAAAGTGCATCCAAACGAAGGCTGCCGATCGCTACCAGAGCGTCGCTGGCCTCGCGGCGGCGCTCGGGCCGTTCGCCCACGTGCGCGATCGGGTCAGCATCGACATCACGGCGCGCGTGCTCGGGGAGGCAGTGTCCTCCACGGAGCCGGCGAAGAATCCCAACCTCTCGAAGGCCACGGTGCTCGGCGCGCCGTCTCCGACGCAGCAGACGGGACCGACCACGCAGCAGTCCGCGCAGCAAGGGTCGACGCTTCCGAGCCAGCCGCCGCCGAGCGCGCAGGGCACGCCGGGCATCGGTGACACCGGCTCAGGTGCATCGGGGCCGGCCGTGGGCGCGGTCACGACGCATGCGCTCGCGACGTCGGCGATCACGACGACGCCGAAGCGAACGCCAGTCCCGCTCATTGCGGGCGCCGCGGCGCTCGTGATCGTGGGCGCCGTGCTCGGCGGCATGAAGCTCTCGGGCGGCGCGAAGAACGATGCGCCTCCTGCCGCCGCGACAGGCCTCGTCGCGCCTCCCCCGGTGGTCGCACCGCAAGCGACGGCGGCGACCACGACGACGATCCTCCCCGCGAACGGCATCGCGAGCACGAACCCTCCGCCGCCGGAGCCGTCGCCCGCGCCGCCGACTCCCGTGAATGCGGGGAGCCCGACGAACGCGGCCGCGCCTCGAGGAAACGCGGCCGTCGCCGCGCCGAACGTCGCGCGTCCCGGCACTCCCGTTGCGGCAGCGCCGGCGTCCGCGAAGCCGGGAGCGCTGCCGCCCGGCGCGACTCCTCCCGCGTCTGCCGCAGCTCCACCCGCTACCGTCGCCGCCCCGACGCCCGCTGCGCCTCCCGCGCCGGCGCCTGCCACAAGCTCGAAGTCGAACCCCTTGCAGATGGGTATCAAGTGAGAAAAGTCGCGCTCGTCTCGTCCGTCGTCCTCTCGTTCGTGTCGGTGCTCGCGATGTCGCCGGCCGCGGCCTTCGCGCAGAGCGCACCCGCCGCGCCGCCCGCGGCTGCGAAGCCCGCGGCAGCGCCGGCGACTCCGGCCGCGAAGCCCGGCGCACCGGCCGCCGCCCCGGCGAAACCCGGCAAGCCCGGCGCGAAGCCTGCGATCCCCGACCCGCCGCCGCCTCCCGAGCCTCCGCCGCCTCCGCCCGGCCCGCCGCCGCTCTCCGAGACGCTCACCGGCGCAGCGAAAGGTGACTACGAGTCCGGCAAGCTCCTCTACACGGACGGCGACTACGCCGGCTCGCTCGTGAAGTTCTCGAGCGCGTACGACGCATCGAAGGATCCGCGCCTGCTCTGGAACATGGCGACGTGCGAGAAGAACCTTCGTCACTACTCGAAGTCGCTCGGCCTGCTTCGCAGGTACGTGAAGGACGGCGACGCGGTCCTCACCGACCAGGACAAGAAGGAAGCCGACGATCTCATCAAGGTCATGGAGCCGTTCACGGCGAAGCTGCTCGTCAACGTCGACGAGCCCGGCGCCGAGGTGACCGTCGACGACGACGTGATCGGAAAGTCGCCGGTCGAGCCGGTGGTCGTCGACATCGGCACGCGCAAGCTGCGCGTCCACAAGGAGGAGTTCGAGGACTACTCGAAGGAGCTTCCCGTCGGCGGCGCCGCGCAGGTCGCGGTGGACGTGAAGCTCGTGAAGATCGTCCACGAGGGACGACTGAACGTGAAGGCCTCCAACGAGGCGACGATCGCGATCGACGACAAGGTCGTCGGCACCGGGCAGTGGGCGGGCGCTCTCCCGAGCGGCGGTCACACGCTCAAGGTCACCGCACCGAAGATGCGCGTGTACCAGACCGAGGTCCTCATCCAGGACAAGCAGTCGCGCGACGTCGCCGTGACGCTCGAGCCCGAGCCGAGCAAGGGCCTGCCGGCGTGGGTCTGGATCGGCGGCGGCGTCCTCGTGGCGGGCGGCCTCGCCACCGGCGGCTACTTCCTCTTCAAGCAGAGCCCGAAGTACGAGGGCCCCGACGGCAACCTGTCACCGGGCGTCGTCCAGGCGAACGCCCCGATTCGCTTCCGCTGATGCGGATGCTGATGCTGATCGTAGCCGGCGGCGGCGCGACGTAGGAACGAAGAGCACGAGACCGATGACGAGCAGCAGCAGACAGCCTGCGGCTGCCGCGATGTTGCGCGTGCGGCTCTGGCGATCGTCGACCTTCGCGGAGAGGCGATCGAGCTCGGCGCGCGCCTTCGCGTGCGCGGGATCGAGGGCGAGCGCGCGCTCGAACGGCGCGCGATCGGGGATGCCGCGCGCGACGAGGTCCTCGCCTTCGAGGTAGGCGATCTCGGCGTCGATCTGCGGAACGCGCGGGCCTTCCGGCGCGAGGCGCTCCGCCTTTCGCAGGAGCGCGAGCGCGGCGACGCGGTCGGTGTCCTCGATGCTCACCGCCTTCTCGACGTATGCCGGCACCGTCTCGGCGCGACGATCGAGCATGGGCTGGCGCGCGAGGACCTTGTCGAAGGAGGCGATCGCGTCGTCGAGCTTGCCGTCCTTCTGCTTTGCGAGGCCGTCTTCGAGGAGACCATAGACCTCCTGGAGGCGCACGCGGTCGTACGCGGCGAAGAGCTCCTTGGCGACCTCGGCGGCGGTCCATCCTTCGGGCGCTGGCTTGCCGGTGAGGTTCGAATACGCCTCACGTAGCTTCCACACCGCGTCCTGACCGAAGCTGACGAGGGACTCGCGCGCTGCGGTGCGGACCTGCACGCGATCGGCGCTGACGAACGAGAGGATCGCGGGGACGGCGTCGAGATCGTGGATGGTGCCGTACGCGCGCAGCACGTCGGCGAGCACCTGGTAATCGTGCGTCTGCACGGCGTCGCCGGGGATGCGCTTGCCCATCGCCTCGAGCTGGCCGTACGCCCAGTGACGCAGGTCGGCGGGGGCGTCCTTGCGTGTCTCGATCAGCGCGGGGAGCGATCGATCGCCGAGCGCCCGGATCTGCCGCGTCACCTCGGGTCGGTACACGCCGCCGTGATCGCCGGCGAGCTTCACGAGCTGCCGGACGGCGGGCGTCGTGCCGGCATGCGCGAGCGCCCGGATCAGCGCGGCGGAGACGAGCGCGGTCTTCGTGCCGGCGTCGGGCGACGGACGCTCGAGGAGGCGCTCGAGGAGATCGCCGTCCTTGATCGGCTTCACCGCGGCGACGACCGCGGCGGTGTTGGCCGGCCTGCGGAGGTCAGCGAGCTTCTTCGTGATCGAGGCGACGGCTTCTGGACCGAGCTCCGAGACCGATTTTGCGGCCGCTTTGCGTGCCGCGAGGTCGTCGCCGGAGAGCGGCGCGAGGACGCGCTCGAGGTCGTCGACGCTCATCGCCGGCGCAGCGCTTTCGGCGCTTGGCGGCGACGTGTCTGCGGCGGCCGAGGTCGCGGTCGTGTCGAGCAGCGCCGCGGCGAGGAGGCCGAGGATCGCTGCGCTGTGCTTCGCCCTGTTCGTTCGCTCGAGGCGCGTCGGCATCGCGGTCATGGATGACAGAGGAACGCCCGGAGGCGACGGGTCATTCGACGATCTGGAACTCCGGGAATTCCCCGGTGTAACCGCGCCACCGCGTGTCGACGTGGTCGACGCGGGCGGTCGAGGGACCGTGGCTGGTCCAGCTCGTGAGCTCCTTGATCGCGTCCTCTTCACCTTCGGCGACCAGCTCGATGCTGCCGTCGGGGCGGTTCTTGATCCACCCGGTGATGCCGAGCCGCCGCGCCTCACGCTGGGCGGCGGCGCGGAAATAGACGCCCTGCACGCGTCCGCGAATGACGAGATGGATGCGCTTTTGGGCCATGATTCTAGCGCTCTTGTTCGTAGCGAAGGACCGCGCCGAGGGCAACATCGTAGTAAGCTGCGCGCCGTGTCAGACCCGTCCTCGCTCCCCTTTTTGACGCGCCTGTGGTTCGCGTACGTCGTGTTTTTCCGGGTGCTCTTCAACGGCGAATACGCGGCGCAGCTCCATTCGAATAAGGCGCTTCCGGCGCCCGCGCCCGAGCCGAAGCTGCTTCCGAAGGAGGCGCCGCCTGCGCCGCCTGCGCGTGTCGCTCCGCCCGCGCCGCCTCCGCAGGACGCCGCGCTCCAGCTGCTCGCGCTCCTCCAGCGTGAGGGTCGGTTCGTCGACTTCCTCGAGGAGGACGTCGCGGGCTTCGCCGACGCCGATATCGGAGCGGCGGCGCGCGTCGTTCATGCGGGCTGTCGCAAGGCGCTGCACGAGCACATCAAGCTCGAGCCGGTGCGCACGGAAGAGGAGGGCGCTCGCCTCACGCTCGAAGAGCCCGTCGATGCGTCCGCGATCAAGCTCACCGGGAACGTGCAAGGGAAGGGGCCCTACTCGGGCACGCTTCGACACCGCGGCTGGAAGGCGGCGGAGATCACGATGCCCACCGCGGTCGACGGACACGACGCGCGCATCCTCGCGCAGGCGGAGGTGGAGCTGTGAGCAGCCCTCGTTACGTCGTCGGCATCGACCTCGGCACCACGCACACCGCGCTCGCCTACGCGCTCATCCAGGACGATCCGACGCAGCCCGCGCCGCCGGTGGAGGTGCTCTCGATCCCGCAGCTCGTCGCGCAGGGCACGGTGGAGTCGCGCGAGCTCCTGCCTTCGTTCTTCTACATCGCGCACGAGACGGACGGCGCGCAGGCGTTGCCGTGGGACAAGAAGCGCATGTACGTGGTCGGTGAGCATGCGCGCGCGCGCGGCATCGACGCCCCGGCGCGTGTCATCGCGAGCGCGAAGAGCTGGCTCGGGCATCCGACGGTCGATCGTCGCGGCGCGATCCTGCCGCCCGGCGCGCCCGAGGACGTCGAGCGCATCAGCCCCGTCGAGGCGTCGTGGCGGTATCTCGAGCACCTCATCGAGGCGTGGGACTACGTGGTGGCGAAGGGCGATCCCGAGCTCGCGCTCTCGAAGCAGAGCGTCGTGCTCACCGTGCCTGCGTCGTTCGACGCGTCCGCGCGCGAGCTCACCACCGAAGCGGCGTATGCTGCCGGCCTCGAGGAGCTCACGCTGCTCGAGGAGCCGCAAGCCGCGTTCTACGCGTGGCTCGCGATGCGCGGCGATCAGTGGCGCAAGGACGTGAAGGTCGGTGACGCCGTGCTCGTCGTCGACGTCGGCGGCGGAACGACCGACTTCTCGGTCATCGCGGCGGTGGAGAAGGACGGCGAGCTCGCGCTGGAGCGCGTCGCCGTCGGCGATCACATCCTCCTCGGTGGCGACAACATGGATCTGCTGCTCGCGCACGTCGTCGAGCAGAAGATGATCGCGGACGCCGAGGCGGCGGGGAAGACGCTCGAGCTCGATCGCTGGCAGCGCGTGGCGCTCCAGCATGCGGCGCGCGCGGCCAAGGAGAAGCTCCTCGGCGACAGCAAGGCGAAGGCCGCGCCGATCGCCATCGCCGGCAAGGGCAGCAAGCTGGTCGGCTCGACGTTGCGCGCCGAGCTCACGCGCGATGAAGTGACGCGCGCCATCGTCGAGGGCTTCTTCCCGGTGGTGGGCGCCGATGCGCGTCCCGCGACGCGTGCGCGTGCGGCGCTCACGCAGCTCGGGCTCCCTTATGCGCAGGACGCCGCGGTGACGAAGCATCTCGCGGCGCTCTTGGCACGGCACGCCGAGGCGCTCGAGAAGGTGGGCGGCGGCGCGGGCAAGAAGGGCGCGCCCGCCGCGCCGAAGATGCTGCATCCTACACGCATCCTCTTCAACGGCGGCGTGATGAAGAGCGGTGTGCTCCGCGAGCGCGTCGTCTCGTGTCTCGCGACGTGGATGGAGAGCGAGGGAGCGCCGGCTCCGGTCACGCTCGAGGGCACCGATCTCGATCTCGCCGTCGCGCGCGGCGCCGCCGCGTACGGGCTGGCGCGTCGTGGGCGCGGCGTTCGCATCCGCGGAGGCACGGGCCGCGCGTACTACGTCGGCATCGAAGGCGCGGTTCCGGCGATCCCCGGTCTCGAGCCTCCGGTCACCGCGCTCTGCGTCGCGCCGTTCGGCATGGAGGAGGGGACCGCGTCGGATGTGCCGGGTCAGGAGCTCGGCGTGGTCGTCGGTGAGAAGGTCCGCTTTCGCTTCTTTGGTTCGAGCGTCCGTCGCAAGGACAACGTCGGCACCGCGCTCGAGCGGTGGAAGTCGGACGAGCTCGACGAGCTCGCGCCGATCGAGGTCGATCTGCCTGCCGAGGGGCGCAGCCAGGGCGACGTCGTCCCGGTCGTCCTGCGTTCGAGCGTCACCGAGGTGGGGACGCTGCTTCTCGAGGCGGTGCCGCTGCAGCCGCGCAAGAAGGACGAGCGCTGGAAGGTCGAGCTCAGCGTTCGCGCGGAGTGAACGAAGAACCAACGATGGCATCGCGCTTCGTCGTCGGCATCGATCTCGGGACGACGCATACCGTCGTCGCGTACTCGGAGATCGATCCGAAGCGGAAGGGGGCGCCTGATCCTCGGATTTTCGAGGTTGCGCAGCTCGTGACGCCGCGGGAGCGCGACGCGCTCGCGATGCTCCCATCGTGTCTGTACGCACCGCTCGCGGGTGAGGTGGACGGCGATCCCGAGTGGGTGGCGGGAGAGCTGGCGCGCAAGCGCGGCGCCGAGGTGGTCGGGCGCTCCGTGGTATCCGCGAAGAGCTGGCTGTCGCATGCCTCGGTCGATCGACTCGCGCCGATCCTTCCGTGGGGTGCGCCGGATGCGCCGGAAGGAGAAGCTACGCGGCGGATCTCGCCGGTGGATGCGAGCGCGCGGCTGCTCGCGCACATTCGCGAGGCGTGGGACCGCGATCTTCCCGATGCGCCGCTCGCCGAGCAAGACGTCGTGCTCACGCTGCCGGCGTCGTTCGACGAGGTGGCGCGCGAGCTCACGCTCCGTGCGGCGGAGCAGGCCGGGTTGCATCCGATGCTGCTCGAGGAGCCGACGGCAGCGTTCTATGCGGCGATGCGCGGGGAGCGCGCGATCCGTGAGCTCGCATCCGCGGGTGCGGGGGCCGAGGAGGCCACGGTGCTCGTGTGCGACGTCGGTGGTGGCACGACGGATCTCTCGCTCATGGGCGTGGCGAGGGCGAGCGCGCCGCCGTGGTTCTCGGTGCGGCGCATCGCGGTCGGTCGCCACATCCTCCTCGGCGGCGACAACATGGATCTGGCGCTCGCGCATGTCGCCGAGGCTCGCCTCGCGAAGGGCGGCGGTCGCCTCGAGACGGCGGAGCTCGCGCAGCTCGTGCTCTCGTGTCGTGACGCAAAGGAGCGGATCCTCGGCGCGACGGCGGCCGACGACGCGAAGGTCACCGTGCTGGGGCGTGGCTCGAAGCTCGTGGGAGGTGCGCGTTCGACGACGCTGAAGCGCGAAGAGGTGGAGCGCGTCGTGCTGGGCGGCTTCTTTCCCGAGGTAGCTGCCGACGCAGATCTCGCCGTGAAGCCGCGCGGCGGCATCGTGTCGTTCGGGCTTCCGTACGAGCGCGATCCGGCGATCACGCGTCACGTGCGGCAGTTCCTAGCGCGTCATGCGGGAGAGATGCCGCGCGGTGGGCCGGATGCGCTGCTGCTCAATGGCGGCGTCTTCAACGCGAAGCCGATCGTGGAGGCGCTCATCGGCGCCATCGCCGGCTTCGGCGCGGAGGCTCCGTCGATCCTTCCGGGAACGGATCCCGATCTGGCGGTCGCGCGCGGTGCGGTGCTCTATGGCTTCGCGCGTCGCGGCGTCGGCGTGCGGATCGAGAGCGGCGCCTCGCATGGCTATTACGTGGCGCTGGCCCCAGAGCGTGACGGTGGCGAGGCACGTGCAGTATGCATTCTTCCGCGTGGCGCAAAGGAGGGCGTTCGTCACGAGGCGGGGCGGCGTTTCGAGCTCCTGGTCGGGCGCAGCGTGCGATTCGATCTCCTGGCTTCGGACGTGGCGCGTGACGAAGCGGGCGCGCTCGTGAGCGTTGGCGAGGACACGTTCGAGCGCCTCCCGCCGGTGGTCGCGCGTCTGCCGGCTTCGGGCAAAGAGGAGGCGGTGCCGGTGCATCTCGGCGGCGAGCTCCTGTCGACGGGGCAGCTCGAGCTCTCGTGCACGGAAGCAGGGCAGGCGGGAACGGCGGGGCGAAAGTATCGCCTCGAGTTCCAGCTGCGTGATGCGGCCACGCGTGCGACGTCGATGCCTCCGGCACCTCCGGCGTCACTGGTGCCTGCGCGGCTGGCGGTGGCGCAGTCGTCGCCGCGTGTGTCGATCGCGCCGTCGAAGCTGGGCGATGCGGAGCGCGTGCTCGATCGCGTGTTCGGGAAGAAGAACGAGGCGGATCCGCGCGAGACGAAGGATGTCTTGCGCGAACTCGAGAAGATCCTCGGCGATCGCGTGACGTGGACGATGGAGGTGACGCGGGCGCTCGCGGATCGTCTGCTCGTGAATACGGGCTCGCGGCGGCGTACGGCGGCGCATGAGCGGGCGTACTGGCTCCTTCTCGGCTACTGCCTCCGCCCGGGCTTCGGCGATCCGGGCGATCCGTCGCGCATCGAGAAGACGTGGCCGATGTTCGAGGGCCGTCTGGCGTTTCCGGACGAACCGCGTGGGTGGCAGCAATTCTTCATCGCGTGGCGCCGTGTGTCGGGTGGTCTCGACGAGGCGATGCAGACTTCGATCCGCGACGCCTTCGATCCTGTGATCGCGCCGCCGGACGCGAAGCTGAAGAAGCCGAAGCGTGTTCCGGAGGCGCCGGACGAGCTGCTTGCGACGCTCGCGGCGCTCGAGCGCGTTCCGGTCGCGCGCCGCGTGCAGCTCGGCGAGTGGATTCTCGAGAAGACGTGGGGCTCGGACGACCCTCGGTTGTGGGGCGCGATCGGTCGTGTCGGCGCGCGTGTCCCGGTCTATGCGAGCGTGCATCACGTCGTGTCGGCGAAGACCGCGGAGGCGTGGCTCGATCGCTTGTTGAAGTTGAAGTGGGAATCCGTGGCGACGGCGCCGCATGCGTCGGTGCAGCTCGCGCGTGTCACGGGCGACCGAGCGCGTGACGTCTCGGAAAAGCTCCGCGCCGAAGTCGCGAAAAAGCTGACGGCGGTGGGTGCGAAAGACGCGTGGGTCCGCGCCGTCCGCGAGCTCGTCGACGTGGGCGAAGAAGAACGCGTCGCGATCCTGGGCGAAGGCCTCCCGATCGGCCTCCGCCTGAAAGACTGACCTCGCCCCGCCCCGCCGCGTCGCGCCCGCCTGTCCGCGGCCACCCGCAAATCTGTCCCGGACATATGTCCACGCGGCCGCCCGGCCCCCCCTCTACCCCCTCGCACGGCCGATCACCAAATTCGCAAGCTAGCTTGCGAGTTTGGGGACGGGCTGTTTTTGGGGTTCGAGGAGGGGGGGGCGGGATGGGGTGGCATGGGTGGTGCGACGGGGGCGGGACGGCGGCGGCGAATGTCGGGGCGCGGACGCCGCGGCTGCGACGACGGTGAGGACGCGCAGGGGGCGCGGCTAAGCGCGAGGCGACCTCGCAAAGGAAGGAGACCGGGATGCACGCACTCATGAATCGGATCAAACGGGCGCACTTGCGGGCGCTCGCGGCGGCGGCGCCGTTTGCTCGGCGCGTTGGGCTCACGCCCGCGCGGTACGACTTCATGCACGCGATGGTCGCGTTTACCGCCGACCCACCACAGCACCTGCTCTGGCGCGTGCTCGGGATCTCGCGGACCAGCGCCAGCAAGATGGTGCGGCGGCTCATGGAGCTCGGGCTCGTCACGCGCCGCCGCGCGCCCCACGACCGTCGCACGTTTCTCCTTTCGCTCACCGCCGAAGGCGAGAAGCGATGGCGCAAAGCCTTCCTCGGGCTCCGAAAGAGATGGCCCCTTCAGCGCCGCTTCGAACGCGCATTCGGCGAGCGATCATGGAACACGTTCCGCGCCGTCGACGGGCTCACGAGCAAGCTGATTCGCCTCGCGAGACACCTCGGCGACACCGCGTGGACGCTCTACCCGACACGCCCGCTCCGCATCGGGCCGCTCCGGTTGCAGCCGCGGCCGACATCCATCGCCCACGGCGGCCCCGCCCTCAGCCGGACGCGCCCCGCTCCAGCAGCTCTGCGACGTACCGGCTGATCGCTTGCGCGGCGCGCGGCGACGGATCGATCACCTCCACGCCCACGACGCCCGCCGCGGTCCACCGCGCCACCACGTCGATCGCGTGCTCCTCCTCGTTACCGAGGGCGATCGACAGCTTCATCCTTTTCCCCGGCGTCGTGCCCGCGAGCACCGCCGCAGTCAGCGCCATGCCACCGACGCTGATGTCGACGACGTCGACGAGCTCGCGCATCAAACTGTCGCCGACCAACGCGACCCGCGCCGGGATGTCCACGCTCGGCTTCAGACGAACATGACGGCGACGCTCGGTTCCTGCTGACATGCCGCCAGTCTACCCGAGGTTCACCACGCGCACGGAGCGTAGTCCTTCAGGAATTTCCCCCACACGTGATCGCCCGTCAGGAGCCCGGAAAAGAACGGGTCGCACACGCGCGCCGCACCGTCCACGATGTCGAGCGGAGGCTGGAAATCATGCATCTCCTGCTTCCGCGCGGACAGCGCCGCCGGGTCTTCGTCCGTTACCCACCCCGTATCCACCGCATTCATGAAGATGCCGTCGGCGGCGTAGTCCGGCGCGCTCGTCAACGTCATCATGTTGAGCGCCGCCTTCGCCATGTTCGTGTGCGGGTGCTTGTCCGTCTTGGTCCGCCGCGAGAACTGCCCCTCCACCGCGGACACGTTCACGATGTGCTTTTCGCCCGTACGGTGCCTCTGCATCAGCGGCTTGAGCTTGCTGCAGAGGATGAACGGCGCCACCGCGTTCACGAGCTGCACCTCCAGCATTTCCGGTGACGGCACCTGACTGAGCGTCAGCCGCCAGCTGTTGATGGCGCGCAGATCGACCTGCTGAAGGTCGGCATCGGCCTTGCCGGCCGGGAAAATCTCCGCATCGTTGGACGGATCGTCGTACGCGCACGGCACCTGCGACAGCTGCGCCGACGCACGGATGCCGACCCCCGGCCCATCACCGTGCCATGCGACGAAGCCCGTACCTGCTCCGGCCCCCAGCGCGTGCGGCTCCTGATGACTCGTCGCGAGCGCTGCCTTGCACGCCTCGTGACCACCGAGCACGGACTGCAGCTCTCTCGGAAGGCTGTCGAACGGACGCTGCTCGAGCTCGAGCATGTGCGTGTAGAAGCCGGCCGGCCGTCGCACCGTCTGCGCCGCGTTGTTGATCAGGATGTCGAGGCGATCCTTCGTCTGCGTGAGGTAGCGCGCGAACATCTCGACGCTCGGCGCATGACGGAGATCGAGCCCGTAGATCTCGAGGCGCGATTGCCACTTCCCGAAGTCGGCCTCGCGCGCGAACCGGGACGCCGCGTCACGCGGGAAGCGCGTCGTCACGATCACGCGGGCACCGGCCCGCAGCATCATCAGCGCCGCCTGGAACCCGATCTTGATCCGGGCGCCCGTGATCATCGCGACGCGACCCTCGAGCGACGCCGTCTGAAACCGCTTCTTGTAGTTCAGGTCGGCGCACGAAGCGCACATCGCGTCGTAGAAGAAGTGGAGCTTCTTGAACTCCGTCTTGCAGACGTAGCAAGCGCGCGGCTTGATCAGCTCGCGCGCCTCCGCCGCGGCATCGACGGCGCCCGCGCCCGCGCCATCGCCCACGCCCTCGCCTTGCACCAGCTGCGGCGGAGCCTCGAAGACCTCGGCACGGCGCGCGGCGCGGATCTCGGTCGACGCCCGCACCTCGCGATCGTGATGAAGCACGTTCTTGCGAACGATGCGCCGGAACGCCTTCGCCCCATGTCGGTTCTCTTCACGCGTGGGCCGCGAAACGCGCCCGGCCGCAATGAGGAACGCCACGCGCAGGTCCTCGGGCATGTCGCTGAGGAGCGTGCGGTCCTCGAGGATCGACTCGAGCAGGACCAGGCAACGCTGGAGCTCTTCCGGCGTGAAAGCAGGCATCGTGGCCACCTACTTAGCGGCAGTGCGTATCTTCGGCAACGAGAGCGTCGGGTCGTCGATCGCCGCCTCCCGGACCACCCGGCCTTTTTCGAGCATCACGACCTGATCGCCGAGCGCGCTCGCCTCCTCGGCGTGGTGCGTGACCAGGATCGCCGGGATCTGCTCGCGCCCCAGCCACTCGCCGACCTCGGCCAGCAGCTCGAGCTTCACGCCGGCGTCGAGCGCCGAAAAGGGCTCGTCGAGGAGCAGCGCGCGCGGCTTCATCGCGAACGCTCGCGCGAGCGCCACCCGCTGCGCCTCGCCGCCCGAGAACGTCTGGGGCTTGCGCGCCGCCAGGTGGCCGACCCGCATCTTCCCGAGCATCTCCTGCGCCGTGGCACGGCGCTCGTCCTTGGGCACCGACCGCGCGATCCCGTACGCGACGTTGTCCTCGGCCGTCATGTGCGGGAACAGCGCCAGCGACTGGAACACGTACGCGACCCGGCGCTCGTGGATCGCGAGCTCCACCGACCGCGCGTCGTCGAACCAGACGTCGTCGCCCAGCGCGATGCGTCCGCGATCCGGGCGCACGATGCCCGCGATGCACCCGAGCGTGCGGCTCTTGCCGGAGCCCGATGGGCCGAACAGCACGGTGACCCCGGGCTGCACGTCGAACGCGACATCGAGCGTGAAAGCGCGTGTTCGCAGCGCGATGCGCACCGACAGCTTCATCGCTCGTCCGAGCGCGGCGGCGCCGTGAGCTTGCCGACTCCATAGAGCAGCGCCAGCACCATCACCGTGAGCACCACGACCATCGTCGTCGCCTCG
>FTCS01003807.1_pt1 | contig 13057 bp, 17 predicted proteins | sample 1639391 | NCBI WGS metagenome assembly FTCS01 (sample SAMEA3914864, study PRJEB12502) | metagenome | biome: forest; material: soil | place: USA | collected 2012-03-12 | depth 0.3 m | reverse complement strand
GTGAACCCGAGCACGAACGGCACGCTCGCCGCGACGATCCGCCGCCCCACGCCCCGCTCGCCGAGCCGCTCGACCTCGACCGCGGAGACCGCCGAGAGGTAGCCCGGCACGAGGGGGAGCACGCACGGCGTGATCACCGAGAAGAGGCCGGCGAGGAAGGCGACGGGCAGCTTCTCAGCCATCGAACCGGTCGAGCTCGTCGTCGATGCGGCGCTGCATCTCGGGATCGAGCTCGGTCTCCTCGTCGATGGGAGCGGTCGAGCCCGTGACGCGTGCCCAGTGGCGCGCTCCCACCCCGAGCACCGCGACTCCCATGAGCGCACCTCCGATCGGGAGCACCCACGCGAGCAGGTCGAACCCGTGGGTCGCAGGGGTGGAGAGAACGCCGGGGCCGAACTGCGCCACCATCTCGTCCAGGATCCGCTTCTCGCTCCAGCCCTGCGAGAGCCGGAGCCGGATGTGCGCCTTCATCTCCTGCGCGATCGGCGCCGTCGACTGGTCGAGCGTCTCGTGGCAGACCGGGCAGACGAGCTTCGTCTCGATCGCCTCGGCCGTCGGCCGGTTGCCCGCGAAGGCGGGGGCGGCCAGCGCGAGCGCTGCGAGGAGGGCCGCGGCGACCTTCACGAGACGAGCGCGTGCCGTATCTGCGTGTCCAGGACGGCGTCGGACACCGGCCCGAGGACCCGCTTGACGATCCGGCCGCGCCGGTCGATGAAGAACGTGGTCGGCGTGTACGCGACGCCGTACTCGTTCGCGACGTCGGCGACCGGATCGACGCCGATCGCGTACGTGACGCCGTGCTTGTGCGCGAAGCTCTTGGCTGCGCCCCGGCTGTCGAGCACGTCGATGCCGACGACCGAGACGGACTTGCCCGCCCACCGCCTCGACGCTGCCTGCAGCCGCGGCATCTCCTGCTTACACGGGATGCAGTCCGAGGCCCAGAAGTTCACCACGACCGCGCGGCCGCGGTACGACACGAGCGACACGGGGGCGCCGCCGCCGAGCCGCGAGAGGCGGAACGCGGGCGCCGCGACGACCTTGCCGTGTGCGACAGCCGTGGCCGTCGCGTTGTCCTGATGTGCGAGACGCCAGACGAGGAGACCCGCGAGGACGAGGACGCCTGCTCCGACTGCGACACGGATGAGCTTCACGACGTGAGCGCCCTTCGGATCGCCGAGTTGAGGTCGGCCGCGGGGATCGGGCCGTTGACGTGCGGTGGGATCACCCTGCCCTGCGGGTCGACGAAGAACGTCTCGGGGAAGCCGGTCACCCCCCAGGTGCTCTGCGCGTGGCCGCCGACGTCACGGACGACCCGGTAGTTGATGTCGTAGCGGCGCATGTAGTTGCGTGCAGCGCCGGTCAGATCGCTTCCGTCGACGCCGATGAACACGACCTTGCCACCCCAGCGCGTCGCGGCGTTGTGCAGCGTCTTCGCCTCGAGCTTGCAGTCGACGCACCACGACGCCCAGAAGTTGAGCACCACGACCTTGCCACGGTAGGCGGCGAGGTCGAACGTGCCCGGATCGCCGAAGAACGGCAGCGACGTCTTCGGCGCGGCGACCGTCTGCCCCTTGTCGACCTTCGCCGCGACGCCGCCGTGTCCGGCGTGCGTGAGATCCCAGACGAGCAGGCCGAGCAGGGCGAGCACGCAGACCGCGGCGGCAGCCCGGACGACGCGCATCAGACGATGTAGACGGTCGTCCCGACGTCGACGTGGTCGAACAGCCACTCGGCGTCGGGGACCTGCATGCGGATGCAGCCGTGCGAGGCGCTGTACCCGATCGACGCGGGCTCGTCGGTCCCGTGGATGCCGACACCGGGCGCGTTCAGCCCCATCCAGCGGGTGCCGAGGGGGTTGTCAGGGCCGGGCGGCACGGGCTTCAGGCCGCGCGCCCAGGCGTCCTGGATCGGTGGGTACCACCACGGGTTCTTCCACTTGACGACGATGCGCCAGCGGCCTCGCGGCGTCGGGTAGATCGCCTGCCCCGTCGCGACCGAGAACGTCCGCGTCAGCCTGGTCCCGTCATAGAGGTAGAGGCGGTTCACCTCGCGGTTGATGACGATCACCTCGGAGAAGGACTTCGAAGTGACGGCCGGCGCGATGCTTCGCGTGTGCACACGCACGGGAAGGCGTGTGTTGGTGCGGAGAGCGTCGATGATCCGCGCGGTCAAGGTCTTCGTCGCGAGCTGCCTCCCGGGCCGCTCACCGCGAATCACCGGTTTCGCGTTCTTGAAGGTGAGGGTGGCGTCGGCCGACGCGCGCTCGAAGCGCTTCGCAACCGCCGTGATCCACGAGCGGAGCGGCGCGCCGCGGACGGCGACGACCAGCTGGACGTTCGTCCCCGCGGTGGCCAGGCGGGCCCGCGCGACGGCGGTCTCGGCATAGGCCGACGCGAACTTCGTCGGGTCGAGCAGGAGCTTCGTCCGGTCGACGACGACCGGCAGCGGCGTCGCGAAGGCGGCCTTGACCGCGGCGACTGCATCGGCGGGGGCGAGTGAGCCGACCCGCACGCCGGCGACCCGGACACCCGGGGGCAGCACGTTCGGCGCCACGGGCGTGGTCGTCGTCGTCTGCACGGTCGTGGTGGCGGTCGTCGTCGTGGCGACGGTCGACGTGGTGGTCGACGTGGTGACGTCGGCGATCACGGCCCCCGAGAACGCACCGGCGGCCGCGAGCCCGAGCACGAAGAGAATCGCAGCGTGCAGGCGCTTCACGGCCGGAGAAGTGTAGCCAGGGCCAGTTTCGGGTCGTCCGTGACGATCCCGTCCACGCCGAGGGCGTCCAGGTGGGCGATCCGCTCCGGGTCGTTGGCGGTCCACGCGAGCACCGGGGCCCCGCGGCGATGGGCTGCGGCGACCGCGGCGCGCGAGCAGAGCGTGTGGTGGAGGGCGAGCACGTTCGCGCGGGTTGCTGCGAGCAGCACCGGGATCCGCACGGGGACGGCCGCTCGCAGGGCCGCCGCGCCGGCCGCCGTCAGGACGGTCGGCCACGTCAGGCGCGAGGCGCCGTAGCGGTCGCGCGGATAGCCGATCGCCACCGGCAGGTCGGGTGCGACCGCGCGTACGCGGCGGGACACGCCGCCCAGCGCGGTCGAGACGAGCGCACGGCCTCGCAGACCGGCGGCGTCGATCGCCTCGACCACCCCCTGCTCGTAGCCGGGCGCCTTGACGTCGACGTGGGCGCCGACGCCGTGGGCCGCGAGCAGCGCGAGCACCTCGGCGAGCGCCGGGCCGTCACCGCCGGGATCGTGGCTCACCACGAGCCCGGGCACAACGTCGAGCTCCACGAGGTCGACGCCGAGCGCGACCGCCAGCTCGAACGCGGCCAGCGAGTTCTCCGGTGCGTCGATGCTTGCCCCGCGATGGGCGATCACCAGGGGGCGGCCCGCGCCGCGGCGGAGGTTCACGACGTCCGCTTGATGACGACCACGGCGCAGTCGTCCGGCAGATCTCCGCCTGCGAAGCCGCGGGAGGCCGCCAGCACCGCCTCGGCGATCTCCTGCGCAGGCCGGGCAGCGCTCGCGGACAGGACCTCGTCGAGGCGCTCGACGCCGTAGAGCTCGCGACCGCGGCGGGACTCCACGACGCCGTCCGTGTAGAGCACGACGGCACCGCCCAGCGGCAGGTCGACGGCGACCTGCTCGTACTCCTGCGGCGCGACGATCCCGAGCGCGAGGCCGCCGCACTCGAGGGCGCGCACGTCCCCGTCCCGGGTGACCACGCGCGGCGCCGGGTGCCCCGCGCTTGCGCAGAGCACCCGCCCACCGGGCTCTGCGGTCACGTACGCCATCGTGATGAACTTGCCCGTCGCGATCTCGCCCTCGACCACGTCGTTCGCGTGCCGGAGGAAGTCCGCCGGATCGGGATGCTCGCGGGCGAGCGACCGAAAGACGAACTTCGCCATCGCCATGTCCGCGGTCGCGTCGACGCCGTGGCCGGTGACGTCGCCGAGCACGACGGCGAGGCGCCCGTCGGCGAGCTCGAGGAAGTCGAAGACGTCGCCGCCGACGTCGACCTGGGCGGCCGACTCGTACACCCGGCCCACGTCGAGCCCGGGCACAGTCGGCCGCTCACGCGGCAGCAGCGACTGCTGCATCGTCTCCGCGAACGCCTTCTGCTGCTGGTAGAGGCGGGCGTTGTCGATCGCGAGTGCGGCCTGCTGGGCGATCGTGCGCGCCGTCGCGAGCGTGTCCTCCGTGATCGGCGCCGCGGGGTCGAGGGAGACGATCGTCAGCTCCGCCAGCAGGTCCGTCGTGGTGGCGATCGGCAGGAGCGCCGCAGTCGACCCCGCCTCGAGGAACGGCCGCAGGAGCGAATGAGCGCCGCCGAGGCGGGCGATTGCGGCCTCGTCGAGCAGCAGCGGCTCGTGCATCCGCCGGGCAAGGGGCTGCGGCCGCTCGAGAATCGCCCGCAGGGCAGCGGAGAGGCGCGCGTCCGACACGTGCACCGCCCTCGGGACGAGCTGGTCCCCCCGCTCGTCCGGCACGCGGATCACCGCCGCGTCGACCGCGAACTCGCGAACGAACGTCTCGGTGAGAGCGGCGAGCGTCGAGTCGAGCGAGAGCGTCTGCGCGAAAGAACGAGAGATCTCGTACAGCGCGTTCACCTGCTTCGACGCCTCTCGCTCGGATCCGAGCACGTCGTACAGGGCCGAGCCGAGCTCGGTCGCGCGCTCGTGCAGACGGGCGTTCTGGACCGCCACCGCGAGCTGCGCCGCCAGCGCGGCGAGCAGGGCGAGCTCGCTCTCGGTCAGCACGCGGTCACCGGGATAGGCGACGAGCAGGCCGATCGACTCGTCGCGGGCGCGCAGCGGGACGGCCGCCACCGAGCGCTGCCCCGCGCGCCGCAGCGCACGCCGGACGGCGGAGAGCGACGGATCGTGGCCCCGGACGTGTGCGTGCACCGACGCGCGCGCGCGCAGAGGACCGAGGAACGCGTGCGACAGCACATCGGCCACGACGTCGTGCCTCCCGGAGATTCCGCGGCCTGCGGCCGCGAACAGCGAACCGTCGTCGCGCAGGTACACGCCGACCGTCTCGACCTGCAACAGCTCCGAGATTCGCTCGACAGCCGTCTCCAGCGTGTGCGCGAGCGAGAGGCGAGAGATCGCCTCACTCACCACCTCGAGGAGGGCGCGCGTGCGCTCGAGCTCCTGCTCGACCGCTCTCGCGTGCTCACCGGAACGCAGGGCGTGCGCAGCGCGGGAAGCGAAGGCGATGAGCGCGGGCAGGTCGGCCTCGGACGGCGCGCCCTCCGGCGCGTAGAACAGCTGGAGGATCCCGACCGGGGGTTGGCCGAGCGGCAGCGTGACCATGGTGGGCATCGCCTCCGGCAGGGCGCGGTCGGTCGCGGCGGAGGCCGGCCGCCAGGCCTCGAGCGCCTCTTGCGCGAGCTCCTCCGCCCGGCCGAGTGCAGCATCGACGACGCCCGTGCTTGCGAGCCGGGTGAGGACGCCGTCCGCGTCCACGCGCCAGACCACGCCCGCGCGGGCGCCGGTCGAGTCGGCTGCGATGCGCATCGCCTGCTGCACGGAGCGGCCGGGATCGCTGCCCGCGGCGAGCGCGTCGCCGGCGAGCTCGAGCCACGCCGCACGCCGGAAGTCGGATGCGGAGTGCGTCCCGGGCGCGAGCGTCCGCACCGCGAGCGCGACCTGAGCGGCGGCGAGACCCACGAGGGCCGCGTCGACCGCCGCGAACGGCTCGCGCCGGACCACCTCGACGGAGCCGACGATCCGGCCCCCCGCGAGGGCCGGCGCTGCGTAGAGCGCAGCGCCGAGGCGCTCCGCGATCCGCTCGACCGCCTCGGACGGGAGCCCTTCGGCGAGCACCTCGGGCTCACCGCGCGTCCCCGCCGCCTCGGCGGCGAGCGACGACCCCTCGGGAGCGACCGAGCGGGCAACGAGGCGCCCGTCCTCGTCGAGGAGTCGCACCACGACGAGCTCGGCTCCGAGCGAGGTCGCAGTCCCACCCGAGATCGCGGCGACGGCCACACGGAGGTCGTCCGTGGCCGCGACCTGGGCCGCCGCCTCTGCGAGCGCGCCGAACCGATGCCGCTGGGCTTCGACCGCCATCAGCAAGACAGATACTGCCCTAGACTTCCCACGATGGCCGAGCCCGCACGTCGCGCATCCCCCCTGGACGACGACGCGCCGTCCCTGGATCCGCTCGTGATCGAGCGGAACTACCGGCGTGAGCGCGCACGGCGGCGCGCGAAGGTCGAGCGGCGCAGCGAGGCCAAGCGCTCCGACGTGCGCTTCTGGACGACGCTCCTCGTGCTCGCCTTCGTGACGGCGTTCCTGATCCTCGCCACGTGGCACGAGGTCCAGACGCTGTTCGGCGTCTGAGCTGCTACTGCAGCCGCGAGACGGGGCGCGCCGGCCGCCGGAATGCCTCCGGCTCCCACGTCGTCCCGCCGCACATCGGGCAGCGCGGCAGCGCCGCGTGCACGGTCACTCCGTAGCCACAGCTCGCGCAGTGAAATGCGCCGGCTGCAGGCGCCCCGGTCACCACGAACTCGACGAAGTCTCCATCGTCGGCGCGGTACGTCCGACCCCCCTCCAACACGTTACGCCCCCCTTGACGACCGGTCTCGGGACCTCCGACCGGATTGTTGCCCATACTTACGCCCGTGGAAACCCCCGACTTCTTCGAGATCGAGAGTAGCGGCCCCGCGGCGCCACCGCCGGAAGGCGGGTACACGCGGCCGGCCGCAGGGCTCTGGGCGGCGGGCGAGCGGATCATCTGGGTGTCAGGTCTGGTGCTCGCGCTGTCGTCGTTCATGGGCTGGTACGCGGGTAACGGCGTCGGCGTGAAGCTCGCCGTGATCGGCTGGCACACGGGCGTCCTCGGCAAGCTCGTGTTCTTCATCGGGCTCGCGGTGCTGATCGTCGTCACCCTGGAGGAAACCGGGTTCGAGCTGCCGCCGTCCGTGCCGGAAAGCCTCGTCGTCCTGGCGCTCGGCGCACTCGCGGCGGTGTTCGTGCTGATCCGGGTCATCTCGATCCCGGACTCGGTCCTGCCGGCCGACGGACGCGGCATCGGCATCTGGATCAGCCTCGTGGCGAGCTTCGGCGTGATCGCCGGCGGTCTGCTGCGCGCTGCAGAGGAGCTCTGACCGGGAGCTCTACGCCGGGACGAGCTGCTTCGCGCGTTCGATCAGCTGCTGTGGATCGAACGGCTTGCCGATGAAGCCGCGCGCCCCGCGCTCCTCGGCTTCGCCGGCGCTGCGCTCCTCGACCTGGCCGCTGAACATGATCACCGGGATCGAGCCGTGGCGCTCCTGCATCCGCTGGAGCATCTGCCATCCGTCGACGCCCGGCATGACGACGTCGAGGAGCACGAGGTCGGGCGCGCCGTCCTCGATCGCCTCGAGCGCCTCGTCCGCACCCGCGGCCTCGCGCACCGTGTAGCCCTCCATCTCGAGGTTGACACGGACGTACTCGCGCAGGCGGGCGTCGTCGTCGACGACGAGGACGAGCGGCCCGGTGGTGTTGCCGCCTGGGCCGGACCGGTCGAGGAACGCCTCGAGATCGCGGCGCCGGTACCGGCGGTGGCCACCCGGCGTGTAGAAGGCGGGCACGCGCCCCTGGTCGGACCATTTGCGGATGGTCGACTGCGCGACGCCGAGGAACTTCGCCGCCTGGCCCAAGGTCATCCAGTCCGGCTCGGTGGTCGGCGCTCGTCTCCCGGGATGGGTCATGGGCGGAAAGTACCCAAAGCTCCCGGTTTCTAAACCGCGAACGCACGATTTATGGGTTCTGGACCGTGACTGTCACGGTTTCACGCGCCGCAGGAGCGAGCGGCAGGGGTCGGAGCGTGCGCACGAGGGTCTGGGTGCCGGCAGGCCGCGAGTCGTCGTGGAGCGCCTCGCCGACCGCGATCCCGACGACGAAGATCACCGCGGCGCAGACGATCGCGACGGCCGCACGGATCACGGCGCGTAGTCCACCGCGCCGCGCGCGTAGGCGTGGAAGGCGGCGTCCATGACGATGCCCGGCTCCGTGGGCACGGCGCCCTCGGGGTCGGCCTCCTCCAGGAGATCGCGCACCCAGTCGTCTGCACCGTCGTACGCGTTCGCGAGCTCAGCGAGGGTGAACGTCTGGCCGACGCGCTGCCGCAGGCGCGCCAGCACCTCGTCGACGCCGCTCGTGAGCGCCCGGTACCGCACCGCGTCGGGTCGCGCCTCTTCGACGCGGCGGTTGCCCTCCCGCCACTGCTGCCGTGCGAGCTCGAGATCCACTAGCCGGGAGTACAGCAGGAGGGTGGGAAGAGCGACGGGAGCTCGGCGACGATCGCCTCTCCGAGCTCGTACCCGGGCCGGGCGAGGGCGAAGGCGGCGTGCGCGTGCAGGCACTTCAGGGTGCCGCCGCGCGTCGAGCCGCCGATCCCGGCGTCGAGCTCCGGCCGCAGCCGCCGCTGCTCGCCGTCTGCGCGGGCGAGGCTCGCGGCGAGCGCCTCGTCCTCACGGGCGGCGATCGTCCACCGTTCCACGCCACCGGCCGCCTCGAGCCGCGAGATCGCGGCGACGAGCGCCGGGCACGTGACGTAGAACTGAGTCGGGAACGGGCGGCCGTCCTCGTCGAACGGCGCCTGCTCCGTCACCGCAGGCTTCCCGAACGGACAGCGGACCGCGACGGCACGAAATGCGCGCGGCCGGCGGCCGAGCTGCCGCTCGACGATCTGCTCGTCGTTCACCCGCGTGACGCTAGTGGTTGCGGTGTCGCCAGGCGGCGATGCCGCGCACGAGGAAGAGCTGCTCGCCCGGCCGGACGAGGCCGAGCAGGCGCGCCTGCTGGATCAGCTCGGGACCGGTGTTGGCGAGCGCGATCTTCTTCTGGAGCTTTGCGTTCTTCGCCTCGAGCGCACGCACATCGGCCTGGCTCGCCTGCAGGTCGTGCTTGGTCCGCGCATAGGAGTGCAGCGGCTTCCAGTACAGGAACGCGACGAGCGCGATCGCACCGATCGCGAGCAAGCGCGTTGGCCGGACGCGTACCACGCGTTCTCGTTCGTCGGCGGCCCGCTACGTCCTGCGGGCGGCGACGATGCACGACATCCCCGTGGTCACGAGCACCTCCGTCGCCTCGACCCGGGGATCGAGCAGGAGCGCCTCGCGCGCCGGGTCGCCGTCGGTCGCGCGACCCGGCGTCAGGTCGTCCTTGACGACGATGCCTCCGGGCGCGAGCAGGTCGATCACGAGGTCGTACGCGACGCCGCCGTCGGCGAACACGAGATCGAACGGCGCCCGATCCGGCAGCACGTCTCGCCAGTCGCCTTCGACGACGTCGGCTGTCGTGCCGGCCAGCCGCTCGCGCGCCGCGGCTGCGCGCTCGGGGTCGAGCTCGACGGTCACGAAGGTCGCCCCGCCCTGGAGCGCGTGTGCGATCGCCTGCGCCCCGTCCCCGTACGACGTCCCGATCTCGGCGATGCGCCCACCCGGCTTCGCCGCGACCAGCGTGGCGACGAGCCGCTGCACCTCGGGAATGGAGTACGCCCCGCCGGTCAGGCGATGTCGACCTTGATCACGTTCGTGGAGCCGGGCAGATTGACCGCCGTGCCGGCGGTCGTCACGACACGGTCGCCGGTCTCGACGACGCCGCACTTGATCGCCGCCTCGAGCGAGCGCGCCCAGAGATCCTCGACGTTCTCGGTCTGCGGCATCAGCACGGGGGTGATGCCCCACTCGAGCGCCATCTGCTGCACCGCGGTCTGGTGGTGCGAGAGGCCGACGATCGGCCGGCGCGGGCGAAGCCGCGCCACCGCGGACGCCGTGCGGCCCGTGAACGTCGGCACGAGGATCGCGCTCGCGCCGAGCGTCTCGGCGAGATCGCAGGCCCCGTTCGACATCGCACGCCCGACCGTCGTCTCCTCGCCCGGCTCCGGCAGCTGGTGCCGGTAGCCCATCGAGGGCTCCACCGCACGCGCGATCGAGTCCATCGTCTGCACCGCCTCGACCGGGTAGTTGCCGGTCGCCGTCTCGGCGGAGAGCATGATCGCCGACGTGCCGTCGAGGATCGCGTTGGCGACGTCGCTCGCCTCCGCCCGCGTCGGCTCGGCGTGCTCGATCATCGACTCCAGCATCTGGGTCGCCGTGATCACCGGCTTCCCGGCCTCGAGACAGCGCAGGATGATGCGCTTCTGGAGCAGGGGCACCGTCGCGGCGCCGATCTCCACACCCAGGTCGCCGCGCGCGACCATCACGGCGTCCGCCTCGGCGAGCACCTCGTCGAGCGCCTCGATCGCCTCGGCCTTCTCGATCTTTGCGATCACGCGCGCCGGCGAGCCGTGCTGGCGGATGATCGCCTGCAGGTCGCGCACGTCGGCGGCGGCGCGCACGAACGAGAGCGCAACGAAGTCGACGCCGAGCCCGAGCGCGAACGCAAGGTCGTCGAGGTCCTTCTTGGTGAGCGACGGGATCGGGATCGGCACGCCGGGGAGATTCACGCCCTTGTGGGACTTCACCTCACCGCCGATGACGACGCGGCAGAGGGCGCGCCCCTGCTCGACCTCCTTGACCGTCAGGCGCACGTGGCCGTCGTCGATCAGGACGTCGTGGCCCGGACGGAGCACTTCGCCGATCACGGCCGGGGCGACCGGAAGCTCGCCGTCGACCGGTGCCTGCTCGCCGACGACGAGGATCTCCTCGTCCTTCAGCAGCACACGCGGCGCAGGCAAGTCGCCGATCCGGAGCTTCGGCCCCTGGAGGTCTGCCATCAGCGCGAGCGGCTTCCCCAGCTCCTCCTGGATCTCGCGTACCACCCGCGCGCGGGCAGCGTGGTCGGCGTGCGTCCCGTGCGACAGGTTGAGGCGGACCGCGTCCACGCCGGCCTCGACGAGTTCGCGGACTGCGTCGTGCGTCGACGACACAGGCCCGATCGTCGCGACGATCTTCGTCCTACGGCGGACAGCAGCCATGTGCCGTGAGAGTAGCGGCCGTCATCCTCGGGGAGGACGAAAGATCGTTCGGGGCGACGACGACACGGCCGAGCCGCCGCCGTAGCGTGCCTCCCATGATCACGCCGACCGGAACAGCCGCACCTGCGATCGAGGCGGACGCCTTCGTGCGCGGCGCCGAGCGCTTCCCGCTCTCGCTCGGCGAGTACCGCGGGACGTGGGTCGTGCTCGCGCTCGGCGCGCGCTCCATCGACGTGCTCGAGCTCGCCGAGCTCGAGGAGGCGTTCGGTGCCGACGGTGCCGTCGTGATCGCCGCGACGCCGGACGACTGGCACGAGGTCGCCTCGCGCTATGCCGACGAGCCCGTGCGCTTCCCGATCCTCACGTCCGTGGACGAGCAGCGGCGCCTGACCGCGATCGTCGACCCAGGCGGTGTCGTGCGCCACGTCGGGCTGCGCCGCAGCGCGCGCGAGACACTGGCGGCGTTCGAAGACCTTCTCTACGACGAAGCTCTGGCCGCGTAGGGGCAGGCGTCCCGGCATCCTCTGGTGCCGGGACGCTTGGCGGCTAGCTCTTTGCGCGCGGGAAGGCGTCCCAGCCGGGATACACCGCCGCTGCGCCGAGCTCCTCCTCGATCCGCAGCAGCTGGTTGTACTTCGCGACGCGGTCCGACCGCGCCGGCGCGCCCGTCTTGATCTGGCCCGTGCCGAGCGCGACCGCGAGGTCCGCGATCGTCGCATCCTCGGTCTCGCCCGAGCGGTGGGACATCACCGCCGAGTAGCCGTTCCGCTGCGCGAGCCGCACCGCCTCGATGGTCTCCGTCAGCGTTCCGATCTGGTTCACCTTGACGAGGATCGAGTTGGCGACGCCGCGCTCGATGCCCTGCTGCAGCCGCTCGGGGCTCGTTACGAACAGGTCGTCGCCGACGAGCTGCACGCGGTCGCCGAGCTGCTCGGTGAGCGTCCGCCAGGACTCCCAGTCGTCCTCGGCCGCGCCGTCCTCGATCGACACGACGGGGTAGCGCTCGACGATCTCCGCCCAGAAGCCCGGCATCTCCGCGCTCGTCTTCTCGCGGCCCTCGAAGCGGTACACGCCGTCCGAGAAGACCTCGCTCGTCGCCGGGTCGAGCGCGATCGCGATCGCATCCCGGTGCCCGGCGCGCTCCGCGGCTTCGAGGATCGCCTCGATCGCGGCCTCGCTCGACTCGAGATCGGGCGCGAAACCGCCCTCGTCCCCCACGCCCGTCGCGAGCCCGCGCTCCGTGAGGACCTGCTTCAGCGCGTGGTACACCTCGGCGCCGATCCGCAGGGCCTCGGCGAACGAAGAAGCGCCGACCGGGACGACCATGAACTCCTGGAGGTCGATCGAGTTCGCGGCGTGCGCGCCGCCGTTGATCACGTTCATCTGCGGGACCGGCAAGGTCGCCGCGGAGTCGCCGCCGAGATGACGCCAGAGAGGCTTGCCCGCCGCGGCGGCCGAGGCCTTCGCGGCCGCGAGGCTGACTCCCAGGATGGCGTTCGCGCCGAGCCTGCCCTTGTTCGACAACCCGTCGAGCTCGACCATCGCGCGGTCGAGGCCTTCCTGGTCGGCGGCGTCACGCCGGCGTGCAAGCTCGGCGAGCTCGCCGTTGACGTTGGCGACCGCCTGCGCCACTCCCTTCCCTGACCAGCTGTCACCTCCGTCGCGCAGCTCGACCGCTTCGTGGACGCCGGTCGACGCACCAGAAGGGACGATCGCCCGGCCGAACGCGCCGGACTCGAGGCGGACCTCGACCTCGACCGTCGGGTTGCCACGTGAATCCAACACCTGGCGGCCGTGAACGTCGCTGATCGTCATGCCTGCTCCTTTGCGCGGTCGTAGTACGCGTCCTGCTCGTCGAGCGGAAGTGTTGTCCAATCCTTGCCGTCGGCGGCGGCGATTGCCTCCGCCCTCTCCACACGCTCGCGAAAGCGCTTTGCCGCAGCCCGAAGCTCGAGCTCCGGGTCGACGTCGAGCTTGCGAGCGACGTTCACCGCGGCGAAGAGCACGTCGCCGAGCTCGTTCGCAGAGAAGTCCTCCTTCAGCTCGCGCAGCTCGTCGTCGAGGTCGGCCACCGCGCCTGCGAGATCCGGGTACTCGAAGCCGACGGCACGCGCCCGCACCTGGACCTTCTGCGCGTACGACAACGC
>FTCS01001297.1_pt1 | contig 13121 bp, 9 predicted proteins | sample 1639391 | NCBI WGS metagenome assembly FTCS01 (sample SAMEA3914864, study PRJEB12502) | metagenome | biome: forest; material: soil | place: USA | collected 2012-03-12 | depth 0.3 m | reverse complement strand
GCGCCTCACGCGCGCTTCGCGCGCGGATACCGCGATGATTCACGCCGCGCGGCCGAATCCTACGTCAGCGCGGCGATCGCCTCGCGCAGCAGCTCAGGCAACGGCGGTGCTGCGGTCTGGCGATGATTCACGAGGGCGAAAAGCGTCTTCTTCACAGCCGATGCGCCGAATCCCATGTTCACGAGACCACGCGTCGCTTGCTCCATCACCTCGGAGGTGACGGCTTCTCTGACGTGGGTGCGCTGCTCTCCTTGGTCGCACTTCCGCTGTCGCTGGCGACAGTGGATTCGCGCCGCGACGTGCTCCTTGCCGAAGATCTCCTCTGCCGCGTGGAGGTTATGGGCTCTGCACCGAGCACGGAGGTTCGAGGCATCATCGCTGCCACCGAGCGCTCGCGGCTGGATGTGATCGAGCTCGAGGCGCGTGCGGCACTCGCAGCGGCGTCCCTCTGAATCCGCGTACGTGCACTGCTCACCGTCGCGCGCGAACACCTCGCGCCGCGTCGCGGCCGGAATGTGCCCGGGCTTGGACGGCCGCACGCTGGCCCGAGGGCGCGCCGTCTTTGCGCGGCGGCCTTTCTCGAGGTCCTCGACGAGCGTTCGGAGCGCACGCTCCATGACCTTCACCGTGTCGCCATCGGGAATCGAGTGACCGAGAAGCTCCTTCGCGCGCTTCAGGTCCGCGTAACCCTGCGCGCTGAGCGTCATCTGCACGAGGACACCGGTCGTCGACAAAGGCTCGACCCGCGCCGCCTCCGTCATGCTCGCGGAGACCGGGACCTCCACCGTCGGCGCGTTGGGTCGGGGGAAGTGGCGCGCGATCATCTCGTCCAGCTCGCTCCTCTTCTTGCCGTTCGCCTCGTCCAGGATCGCATCGACGTTCTCTTCGTTCAGATACGGACCGAGCTGCCTCAACGCCGACACGTGGATCTCGCCCCGTTCAAGCCGACCGAGCACCGAGGGAAACAGTCGCACGAGCTTCGCAGCGTTGAGGCGCGCGCGTGTCTCACTCGCGCTCATCTTCAGACGCTCCGTGCAGAACGCCCACATGGAGCTGCACGCCGCTCTCTTGTCGAGCGCACGGTCTTCGACCTCGATGAGGTAGACGACGAGCCGCGCGACCAGCCGCCTGCCTTCGAGACACAGCGACGCTACTTGGGAGACGAGCTCCTCATCGGAGAGAAGAGAGGTGTGCTGCATGATCTCTCCATACACCCTCGTTTTTCGTCGCCCGCATCTGCCCCCAGCCGCGCGACCAAGCCTCGGATCACTTCGCGAACCATCCGCTTTGCGCAGTGCACACGGCGCGCCGTCTCCGACGAAGAACGCATCGTCTCCACTCAACCCGCGTGTCACCGCGCGACGTGCTCGCCAAACGCGTCCAGCAAAAAAGTGAATTCGGCCTATTTTTCCGAGGCGCGCGCGCTCACTGTCGCCAGCGACACTAACTCTCACCGTCCGCGCCGCGGCCCCACGTGACTCGTCGCTGTATCCGCGCGCAACGCGCGCGTGAGGCGCCGCAGGCGCCGCGGCTCTGCCGCGAAACGCTCCCCACCGCCTAACGCCAGCAGCCCGCGACGACGCCGCCAGTCGCCAGCCCGCCCTCCCTATCAGCCTCTCGTCGGATCTATGACGCTCCACAGCGCCGCGCGCGCGCGCCTACTCCCCTGACGAAGCTCTCACGCGCTCACGCACCCGCGCGCTCGCCGCCTCCCCGCACCCGCGACAACGCCGCCGTCCCGAGCGCGGGCAACAAGCCCAGCGTCGCCAACGTCGACGTGAGGAGCCCACCTATGACCGCGATCGCCAGCGGCCTCTGCAGCTCCGCGCCGGCGCCGATCCCGAGCGCCAACGGCGCGAGCCCCGCGAGGGTCGCGACCGTCGTCATGAGCACCGGACGGAACCGACGCACGCTCGCATGGACGACAGCGTCCAGCGCTCCCATCCCACGGTCACGCCCTTTTTCCGCCTCTTCGAGCAACAGCACGCCGTTCTTCACCACGAGCCCGACGAGCAGCACGCACCCCATGAGCGACGAAGCATTGAGCGGCGTCCCGGTCACCAGCAGCGCGGCGATCGCCCCGACGATCGCCACCGGCACTGAAGCGAGCACGACCACCGCCAGACGAAAGCGATGGAACTGACCCGCGAGCACCGTCAGCACGAGCAGCAGCGCGATCGCTCCCACGCTCCCGATCTGACGAACGGTAGCGCGCTCGCTCTCGATCTGACCGCCGAGCACGACGCGATAGCCCTCCGGAAGCTTCGCGCCCGCGACCACCGCGTCGACCTTCTTCGCGATCGTGCCGAGATCGGTGTGCTCGTGGTCAGCCGTGATGTCGACGAGCGGCTGGAGCCCTTCATGGAGGAGCGTCGACGGCGTCGAGCTCGCCACGACGTCGGTGACGGCGGCAAAGCTCGTCGTGCCCTGACGCGTCGCGAGCGGAAGATCGAGCACGCTCGCAGGACGGAAGCGCATCGGATCCGGGTAACGCAGGCGAACGCCCACGAGCCGATCGAACCGTCGCACCTGTCCGACGCGCGTCCCGAGGAGCGCAGCGTTGAGCTGCGTCTGCACGTCGTCGGGAGTCACACCGAGTCGCGCGGCATCATCTCGTCGGACCGCAAATCTCAGCTCCGGCGCATCACGCTCGCGCCCCGCATAGAGATCGACGAGCCCGTCGATCTTGCCGAGCTCCGGCGCCAGCGTCGCCGCGAGCTCGTGCAACTTGTCGTAATCGGGACCGAGCAGCTTCACCTCGATCGGCCGCGGGTTTCCCGCGAGATCGTTGAGCACGTCCTGCAGGACCTGCACGAACTCGATCCGCACCTCGGGATACGCGGCGCCGATGCGACCGCGCAGATCCGCGATCACCTCGTCGGAAGAGCGATGCCGCGACGACGAAGGAACGAGCCTCACCATGATGTCGCCGCGGCTGAGGAGCGTCGCCGCCGCCGGCCCCAGCTCGGCGCCGGTGCGCCGCGAGAAGGTCGCGACCTCCGGCGTCTTCGCGAGCTCCTTCTCGAGACCGCGCGCGAACTCGTCCGTGGTGCGGAGCCCCGTGCCCGCAGGAAGGAAGTAGTCGAGCACGAACGCGCCTTCATCCATCGCCGGCAAGAAGCCGCGACCGACGAACGGGACGAGCGCCGCGCCGATCGCCACGAACGTGACGATGGCAGCCGCCGCGCGCCAGGGGTGACGGCCGAGCGACGCGGCGGCGCGCCCATACGCAGCGGCGAGCCGGCTCGACTCGGAGCGGCGACCGCTCGACAGCCCGAAGCCGGCAGCGAGCGGCACGAGCACCAGCGCGACGACGAGCGAGACGATGACCGCCGCGGTGACCGTGAAGGCGAGCGCCCGGAAGAAGTCGCCGATGATCCCGTGCAGGAACGCGAGCGGGATGAAGACCACCACCGTCGTGAGCGTCGTGCCGATGACCGCGGGCGCGAGCTCGGTGGCGCCGGCCGCGGCCGCATCGGACGCGCTCGCGCCTTCGTCACGATGGCGAGCGATCGCCTCGATCATGACGATGGCGTCGTCGACCACGAGGCCGATCGCGACCGCCATTCCACCGAGCGACATGAGGTTGAGCGTCTGCCCGGCCAGCTGCATCGCGACGAACACGATCGCGAGGGTGATCGGCACCATGACGCCGGCCATGAGACCCGCACGGATGTCCCGCAAAAATAGGGCGATCACGATCGCGCACAGCGCAATCCCGATCAGGATCGCATCACGCACGCCGGCCATCGAATCGGTCACGAGGCTCGCTTGGTCGTAGACCGGCTCGATCACGATCCCCGGCGGGAGCGACGGCGCGAGCGCCGCCGCAGCCTCGATCGCGCGCGCGACGACGTCCGGCGTGCTCGCCCCGGGAAGCCTTGCGACGCTGATCCCGACGGTGGGTCCGCGCGGACCACCGATGCGCACGATCCGATCCTCGGCGCCCTCCACCACCTCCGCGACGGAGCGGAGCGGAATCGCGGTCCCGTGCGGTCCCATCGCAACGGGCATGTCGCCGATGTCGGCGAGCGTCTTCGGTTGCGCGTCGGCGAGCACGGTCACGAGCTGCCGATCGCGATCGACGCGACCGACCGCGGCGAGCCCCATCGCGGTGCGAAGCTTGTCAGCGACGTCGGCGGGCGTGAGATGGATCGCCGCCGCCATGTCCGGATCGAGAATGACCTCGACCTCGCGGACGTCGCCGCCCAGCACCTCGATGCGACCGATGCCGGGCACGTGCGAGAGCGCGGGCCTGACGACGAGCTCGGCGGTCTCGCGGAGCTGGCGTGGATCGACCGGCCCCGACACGTTGAACGTGAGGACGGGGAACGAACCGGTCGTGACCTTCTCCGCGATGAGCTCCGTGTCGGGCGGCAGCGTCGCCCGCGCCTCGCCCACGCGCGACTCCACGAGCTGGAACGCACGCCACATGTCCGTTTCGGGCGCGAATTGCAGCGAGATCTCGGTGGCGCCGCGGATCGTCTTGCTTCGAACGCGCTGCACGCCGAGCACGGTGGAGAGGCTCTGCTCGAGCGGACGCGTCACCGTGGTGAGGAACACGTCGGGCGGCGAGCCGCCGGTGCGCGCGACGACGACGATGCGAGGGAACTCGACCTCGGGGTAGATGCCGCTCGGCATCTGCGAGGCCGCGAGCACGCCGAGCACGACCAGGAGCGCGGTCGCCAGCCAGACCACGCTCGCGTGCCGGCGGAAGAACGCGAACAGGCTCATGGGGCGCGCTTGATGGGTGTGTCGTCCTCGAGCGCGAGGACATGGTCGACGGCCAGCAGATCGCCGTCGCCGATGCCGGCGAGGATCTCGACGCGCTTGTCGTCGCGGTAGCCGACCTTCACCACCTTCAGCGCCGCCTTGTCGCCGGCGCAGACCGCGACCTCCGCGCCGTCGGAGACAGCACCACGTAGCGCGGTCTCGGGAACGACGAGCGCCGCGTCGTGCACCCCGGTCGTGATCACGACGTGCGCGAACGCACCGACGGGGAGGTCGTTCGCGCCCGCAGACGTGAGCACGATGCGCACGGTGCCGAGCCCGGTCGCGGCATCGATGGCGCGAGGTCGAGCGCGCACGGTGCCGGCGATCGGAGCGCCGCCTTCACCGGCGATCGTTCCCTTCGCAGGCTGTCCTTCGCTGAGGAGCATGAGCTCACGCTGCGTCACGTCCGCGACGAGCTCTGCGCCGCCGGTCGCGGCGAGCTGGATGATCGGCGTGGCGGCGGTGCCGTCGACGAGCGCGCCCGCGCCGCGAAACACCTTCGTCACGAGGCCGCCGAGGCCGGCGCGCACCTGCACGCGACCGAGCGTTCGCCTGCCGAGATCGCTCGCGGCAGCAGCGCCGGCAACGGCTTCTCGCGCGGCGGCGGCCTTCGCGGTCGCGTCCTCGAGCTCCTGACGAGCCGCGATGCCGCGCGCGACCAGCGCCTTCGTACGTTCGAGCGTGGCGGCGGCATTCACGTCGGCGGCACGCGCCTGAGCGAGCTGCGCGTCGGTCTGACGGACGGCGTCGCGCGTGGGCGCGTCCTCCATCGTCGCGACGACGTCGCCAGGATTGACGTGATCGCCTTCCTTCACGCTCACCGACATCACGCGACCCGCCACCTGCGACGCGACGGAGAGATCGCCGCCGGGCGGCGGCTCGACGCGCCCGCGGAGCGAGACCGTCTCTTCGATCGACTCCTTCGCGGGCTTGACGCAGCGGACGGTGACGGTGCGCGCGTCGCTCTTCTCTGCGTCCTCTTCGCCGCCGTGCCTCTTGCACGAGAGCATGCTGCCGAGCGCGAACGCCGCGAGCACGGCGAGCGATGCGATCGCGGATCGACCGTAAAAATGGCGTCGGATCGTCATCACATCGTTCCCAGGAGATGCTCGATCTCGATCCACGCCTGCGCGCGCGTCGCGATCGCTTCCGCCAGCGTGAGGCGCGTATCGAGCCTCGTGCGTGATGCGTCGAGGACCGCCACGAGCTGCGCGCGCCCGAGCGCATACGACTCCTCGGTCGCGCGCGCCGCCGCTTCGGCAGCGATGAGGACGCCGGTGCGCAGCGTCTTGGCGCGCGCGTCGGCGGCGGCGAACGTGTGATACGCGCTCGTGAGACCGGCCCTGCCCCGCGCCACTTCCACGGAAGCACGGGACCGCGCCGCCGCCGCGAATGCGCGCTCGCGCTCGATCTGCGGGCCGCGCATCGAGAGGAGCGGAACGTCGATGGCGAGGGTCGCACGATAGTTGGTCGCGGGAAGCGTGGGATCGCCGATGTCCGTGCCGAGCTCGAGGACCGGCGTGGGCCTGGCGAGCGCCTTCTCGCGATCGACGCGCGCCTCCGCCGCACGCGCATCGCTGGTCTCGCGGCGAACCAGGGGCGTGGTGTCGATCTTCGAAGACAACGCGAACAGCGCCGGCACCTCCGCCGGGACGTCGTACTCGCCGTCCGCACGCACCGGCTCGGTCGTGCCGAGATAGAACCCGAGCTGGCTCGCGGCGGCGTCGACGAGCTCGTCCGCCTCGCGCGCGTCGGCCTCGGCGCGAAGCCGCTCGGCACGCGTCCGCAGGCCGTCGACCTCGGGCGCCGCGCCGAGCTCGACGCGCGATGCGACCACGTCGTCGATGCGCTTGGCGATGAGCGCGCCTTCGCGTCGTGCGCCGGCGCGCTCCTGCGCGAGCCAGAGCTGCACGTACGCGCGAGCCGCTCCGGCGCGGACCTCGTTCCACGTGATCTCGCCCTCGACCCGCACCGTCTCGAATTCGGCGCGGCTCGCCGCGATGGTCGCGCCGCGTTGACCGAGGATCGGCAGTGCGAGCGACGCGCCGAGAGAGAGCTTTGCCGCCTGCGTCGACGTGCCGCCGATGATGACGGGGTTGGGCAAAACGCCGGCGACGCCGATGTCGGCGTGCGCGATGGATTGACGGTCGCGCGCGACGCGCAGCTCCGGTGCTCCGGCGCGTGCGCGCTTGAGCACCTCGGCGCCGGTGAGGCGAAGACCGGAGTGAGCGGCCGGAGCCGGCGGCGCGTCCGGTGCGCTCGGAGCCGGTTGCGCGGACGCGGCGCTCGTCATTCCCAGGATGCATGCCGCGCCGAAAGCGAGCGAGCGAACGGCGGCGAGCGCACGGCGATTCACGCCGGCAGCTTACCCCTCTCCTTCGCGGGCGGCGAAAGACCGGCGAAGGTCGCCATTGCGAAACGTGGCCTTTCCGCGACGCGCGGCGTATGAGGGCACCATGAAAACCCCGGTCAGCGCAGGCGCGATCTCATCCATGGCAACGGTCGCGGTCGCGGTGCTCGCCGTCGCTTGCGGCGGGCCGGAAGCGCCGCTGACTCCGCCTCCGCCCGCTGCTCCGACGACGCCGACCGCGTCCGCGTCCGGGTCTCCGTCGCCTGCCGGCGTGTCCGCCGCGGACGCATCGGCTGCGCCGGCGGCGCCGCCCGCGACGACCGCGTCGTCTCCCGCGAACGCGATGAAGGCGCTAGCCCTTCCGGGCAGCCAGGGCCCGGCGTTCCTCGACTACATCGCCTACGAGCGCGGGCGCGGTCGCGTTTGGGTCCCGGTCGGCAGCACCGGCAGCGTCGACGTGCTCGACACCGCGGCCGGCACGTTCACGCGCATCGACGGCTTCAAGACCGTCGAGCGCGAGGCGCGCGGTCAGAAGCGCACCATGGGACCGAGCGCAGTCTCGATCGGAGACGGCTTCGCGTACGTCGGCAACCGCGGCACCAGCGAGGTCTGCGCCGTCGACGTGAAGACTCTGAAGATCACGAACTGCCTCAAATTGCCCTCGATCATCGACGGCGTGGCGTACGTCGGCGCGAGCAAAGAGGTCTGGGTCACCGCGCCGAAGGACGGCAAGCTCCTCGTCCTCGACGCCTCGAAGCCGGATCGGCTCGCGAGCAAGACCAGCGTCGCCCTGGCCGGCGAGCCCGAGGGGTACGCGGTCGACGAGTCGCGTGGTCTCTTCTTCACGAACCTCGAGGACAAGGGCGGCACCGTCGTGATCGACGTGAAGACGCACAAGCCGCGCGCCACCTGGAACGCCGGCTGCGGCGCCGACGGACCCCGCGGCGTCGCGGTCGACGAGGCCCGCAACTTCGTCGTCGTGGCCTGCACCGATCACGTCCAGGTCCTCGATGCCGGCCACGACGGCGCGAAGCTCGGCAAGCTCGACACCGGCGCAGGCGTCGACAACATCGATCTCCCGGCCGGCAAGAAGCTCCTCTACGTGGGCGCCGGCAAGGCCGAGCGCCTCACCGTCGCGCGCCTCGACGACCAGGGAAAGCTCGAGGCCGTCGCCACCGCCGCCACCGCTCCCGGCGCCCGAAACCCGGTCGCCGACGACAGCGGAAATGTTTATCTCGCCGACTCGGCGACCTCGCGAATCCTGGCGTTCGACGCCCACGCCCTCGGCCTCTGACTTGCTACGATGACATTGCTACAATGACGAGGCGCTCATGACCGACGTCCTCGTCTTCGGCTACGCGGCTCATGGCGCGTCCACGGCCATGCGCGAGCGCGTCGCCGAGTTCTCGGCGGCGCTCGGCGCCCTCGCGAAGGCCGAGCTCGCCGTCTACGAGGCGCCTTCGTACGAAGACCTCGCGCGCGCCGTCGTCTCGGGCGAGGTCGACATCGCTTGGCTTCCGCCGCTCGCGTTCGTCGCGCTCGAGCGACGCAACGCCGTCGAGCCGCTCGTCTCGGCGCAACGTGGCGGCGACACGGCGTTCTACTCGGCGATCATCGTCGCGAAGACGTCGGACCTGCAAGCGCCCGAAGACCTCGCCGGCGCGCGCGCGGCGTGGGTCGATCCGTACAGCGCGAGCGGCTACGTCGTTCCACGCGCAGGGCTCGCGGCAGTCGGCGTCGATCCTCGCGTCGCGTTCTCCGAGGAGCGCTTCTGGCACTCGCACGAGGCGGTCGTTCGCGCGGTGGTCGCCGGGCGCGCCGATTTCGGTGCCACCTTCGCCGGCGTCGACGCGAACGGCGCGATCACGCGCGGCTCGTGGATGGACGTCCAGGGCGCCGACGACGCCGTCCGCGTCCTCGTTCGGTTCGGCGCCATCCCGGGCGACGTGGTGGCGGCGAGGACGCAGCTCACGATCCCGCGGCGTGACACGATCACGCGCGCGCTGCTCGCCATTTCGCGCGAGCCCGAGCATCGCCTGCTCCTCAGCGACGCGTTCGGCATCGACGAGTTCCGCCGCTGGGTCAGCGCCGGCTACGACGCGCTCCGCCGCCTCGCCGAGGACGCGTCGAAGCGCGGTCTGCTCGAAGGAAATGCGGACGCCGACGAGGACGACGAAGACGACGAAGACGACGAAGACGACTACGAGCACGACGAGGAAGAGGTCCTCGAGCTCGAAGAGGAGCTCGAAGAGACGAACGAGCGCGGCGTCGACGACCTCGATCGCGACGAAGAGCCCGAAAAGCCCTGACGCGCACGCCGCCTCGCTACTTGACGCTCGCGTTGGCGGTCGGCGACACGGCGCTCGTGGGCGCGTTGCCGTTCGCGTTCGCGCTCGGCGAGGTCGCGCTCACCGGCGCCGTGCTCGCGTTCCCTGGTTCGCGTTCGAGCCGGTAGCCGAGTCCCGGCACGTTCGTGATCGGCACGCGCGCGCCGGCCTGCTCGATCTTCTGGCGCAGCCGGCCGATGTAGACGCGCAGATACTGCAGCCGCCCGCGATGCGCCGGTCCCCACACACGCGTCAGCAGATCGTCGTGCGCGACGAGGTGGCCCGACGCGATCACGAGCTCCTCGAGCAGCCGATACTCGAGCCTCGTGAGCACGACGTGCTTGTCGCCGATCGTCAGCTCCCGTGCCTCGACGTCGAGGACCAGGTCGCCGCACACGTGCAGGCGTCGCTCGGGCGTCCGTCGTACGCGACGCATCGCGAGCTCGAGCCTCGCGATCACTTCACCGCGCGCGTGCGGCGGCGCGATGGCATCGTCCGCCCCCGCCGCCAGCGCATCGATCACCGGCGTCTCGCCCGGCGTCGCGGTCAGCACGATGAGCGCAGCCGACGTGGCGGCCCGCAGCCGTGCAGTGAATGCGGCGTCGGCCTTCGCGCGTGATTCTCCGCCCGGCGGCGCAGGCCCGACCGGCTCGGCCGACGGCGCATGGACGACGATCTGCGGAACGCTCACGTCGAGCGCGTGCAAGGCCTCCTCCTCCGTCGCCGTCGCTTGCACGTAGTAGCCGTGCGCTTCGAACAGGACGCGGAGGCGACGCCGCTGTCGGTTGTCGGCTGCGGCGAGGAGGATCCTCGGACGTACGGTCATGGGGCAGATACGGCGCGCTGCGATCGGGTGGCCCGCATGGCCACACCCGGGAAATGTCCGGGGATCGGCCCTTTGATCACAAATTCGTAAATAGCCGGTCAGCCGGCGCCCCCGCCCTTTGCGCTAGCCTCTCCGCCGATGTCCATCCATGCCCCGGCTGCCCCTGCCCCGGACGAGTCGGTCCCGGCCACCTCGCTCGCGGATGTCGATGCTGCCATCGAGCGCCTCCATGCGAAGAAGGACGCCTGGCTGGATGTCTCGCTTGCCGAGCGCGCGAAGCTGCTCGACCGATGCATCGAGAGCATCGTCGCCGTGTCCGAGCGCTGGGCCGAGGTAGGAGCCCGGATCAAGGGCCTCGCCCCCGACGACGTCCTCGCCGGCGAGGAGTGGGTCGCCGGGATCATGCCGACGGTGAGGAACGCGCGGCTCCTCGCCGAAGCCCTCCGCGAGGGAGGCGCGAGAAAGCCGGTCGCGATGCTGAGCCGCCCTGACGGTCAGGTGGTCGCGCGCGTTCATCCGGCGACGCTCATGGAGCGGCTCATGTTCACCGGCGTCACCGCCGACGTCTGGATCGAGAAGGGCAAGCCGGCGTCCCAGGGCGCGATCTACCGCAACAAGCCCGGCTCGGGCGTCACCGGCCGCGTGTGCCTCGTGCTGGGCGGCGGGAACGTGTCGTCCATCCCACCGATGGATGTATTCTACAAACTCTTCGTCGAGAACGAGGTCGTCCTCCTCAAGATGAACCCGGTCAACGAGGCGCTGGGGCCGATCCTCGAAGACGCGCTGCGGCCGCTCGTCGACGAAGGCGTCCTCGCCATCGTCACCGGTGGCGCCGACGTCGGAGGGCATGCCGCTCGCCATCCGAAGGTCGGCGCTCTCCACGTCACCGGCTCGGATCGGACCTACGACGCGATCGTGTGGGGCAATGATCCCGAGGAGCGCGCGCGGCGCAAGAAGAGCGGCGAGAAGGCGAACGACCGCCATTTCACCGCCGAGCTCGGCTGCGTGACGCCGGTGCTCATCGTGCCCGGGCCGTGGTCGGCGTCGGACATTCGCTTCCAGGCTCGCCACGTCGCCTCGATGGTGACGCAGAACGCGAGCTTCAACTGCAACGCCGCGAAGGTGATCGTCACCGCGCGCGGCTGGCTCCAGCGCGAGGCGTTCCTCGACGCGCTCCACGACGAGCTGCGGAAGACACGCGCGCGGAAGGCGTATTACCCGGGCGCGGGCGATCGTCATCGCGCCTTCTTGAAGCAGTATCCCGAGGCGATGGTCCTCGGCGCCGTCCCGAGCGACGCACCCGACGAGGTCGTTCCGTGGACGGCCATCCCCGACGTCCCCGCCGATGCCGGCGGCTATGCGCTCACCAACGAGGCCTTCTGCGGGATCGTCGCCGAGGTCACCCTCGATCTCGCCGAGAACGAGGGCGGCATGTTGCGCGAGCGCGGCCACGGCGGTCCGTCCGCGAAGCGCTTCCTCGAAGAGGCCGTGAAGTTCGCGAACGAGCGGTGCTGGGGCACGCTCTCGTGCTGCTTGCTCGTGCATCCCGTGATCGAAGAAGAAGAGCAGGGCGCGGCCGACGTCGCGAAGGCGGTCGCCGCGCTGCGGTACGGAGGCGTCGGGATCAACGTGTGGCCGGGCGTGATCTACGGGCTCGTCACGCCGAGCTGGGGCGCCTATCCCGGGCATCGCGCCGAGGACATCCAGTCCGGCACCGGCGTCGTGCACAATGCATACATGTTCGATCACCCGGAGAAATCCGTGGTGCGGGCGCCGTTCCGCATTCGTCCGACGCCCGCGTGGTTCAGCGACCACAAGAACTTGCTCGAGCTAGGCAAGCGGCTCGTTGCGTTCGAGGCGAAGCCCTCGTGGGGCGCGTTCTTCGGCGTCGTCGGCGCGGCGATCCGCGGGTGAGGCGGCACCGCGGAAGACGAGGTACGCGAGCGGACCGACCGAGCCGAACAGCACCGTGAGGAGCGCGAACGGCCACACCTTGGTGCCTCGCGCGCGGGCATCGCGGGTCATCCAGCCGATGGCGAGCGAGCAGGCGATGGTGAGGTCGACCAGCAAGAGGCCGGCCGACCGGTTCTCGAAGGCGATGCGCAGCCACTCCGTGTAACCATCGCGGATCACCACCTCCGCGGTCAGCGCCGAGAAGCCAACGAGGAGAACGACGGGAACGATTCGTTTCAGGTTCATGCGTGGACTCTGGAGCCTGCAGGGCCGACCGACCATTACCTCGGAGGTCATGTCTCGCTGTTCCTGCGCGCGGTAGCCTGGACGCATGGGAAACGCAGGGGCGGTCGGCGAGCTGATCCGGCACTGGCGCACGGCACGAGGCAAGAGTCAGCTCGATCTCTCCGTCGACGCCGAGGTCTCGACGCGGCACATCAGCTTCATCGAGAACGGCAAGGCCACGCCGAGCCGCGAGATGCTGCTCGTGCTGGCGAGCGCGCTCGACGTGCCTCTCCGGGAGCGCAACACGCTGCTCCTGTCGGGGGGGTTCGCGCCGGTCTACCGCGAGACCTCGCTCGACGCGCCTTCGATGGCGCACGTCCGCGCTGCCATCGACTGCATCCTCGAGCAGACCGAGCCGAACGGCGCGATCCTCCTCGACCGCGAGTGGCGCGCGCTGCGGATGAACCGCAGCATCGTGCGTTTGGTGCAGACGTTCGTGGCCGATCCCGCCTCGATCGCGGAACTGGGCGCGAACATCATGCTGGGCGTCTTCGAAAAGCGCGCGCTCCGCGATGCGATCGTCAACTTCGACCAGGTGGCGGGATCGATCGTCACGCGCCTTCGTCGCGAAGCGACCGCGGAGGGACCGGACGGAGCGGCCAAGCGG
>FTCS01004129.1_pt1 | contig 13124 bp, 8 predicted proteins | sample 1639391 | NCBI WGS metagenome assembly FTCS01 (sample SAMEA3914864, study PRJEB12502) | metagenome | biome: forest; material: soil | place: USA | collected 2012-03-12 | depth 0.3 m | reverse complement strand
TCCGGAGATCGTCCGGCTGCGCGGAAGGCAGATGCGAAACTTCCTCGCGACGCTGCTCCTCTCGCAGGGCACGCCGATGATCTGCGGCGGCGACGAGATCGGCCGGACGCAGAACGGCAACAACAACGCCTACTGCCAGGACAACGAGATCTCCTGGTACGACTGGGAGCTCGACGACGAGCGCAAGGCGCTGCTCGAGTTCACGAAGCGGCTCATCGCGTTGCGACGCGATCATCCCGCGCTCCATCGCGCGAAGTTCTTCCGCGGCCGTCGCATCCGAGGCACCGACGTGCGCGACATCATGTGGTACCGGCACGACGGCGCCGAGATGAACGACCAGGACTGGAACAACCCCGTCACCGCGACGGTCGGCTTGTTCCTCGCCGGTCAGGGCATCGACGACATCGACGACGAGGGCGACCTCGTGATCGACGACGACTTCTTCCTCGTGTGCAACGGGTCGGAGAACCCGTTGCCGTACACGCTGCCGCGCGGCAGCTCACACGGCGGCAAGTGGCAGCTCCTCGCTGACACCAACAACGACAACGCTCACGAGCACGTCGCTCAGGGCGAGAAGACCGAGATCGAGGCGCGGTCGATGAAGCTGTTCATCCATTTCGTCGAGCGCTGACGCCATGAAGACCATCACCGGGACGTATCGGCTCCAGCTCCACAAGGGGTTCGGCTTTCGGGACGCGCGCGCCATCGTCGACTACCTCGACGAGCTCGGCGTCTCGCACGCGTATGCCTCTCCCTATCTGACCGCCGAGCCCGGGAGCACGCACGGCTACAACCTGATCGATCCGAAGACGCTGAATCCCGAGCTCGGGGAAGAGCGCGACTACCTCGACTGGACGGAGGCGCTCGCGTCGAAGGACATGGGGCACATCGTCGACGTCGTGCCGAACCACATGGCGGCCTCGACGCGCAATGCGTGGTGGAAGGACGTCCTCGAGAACGGCCCGTCGTCGCTCTACGCGGACCACTTCGACATCGAGTGGAACCCGCAAAAAGAGGTGCTCGAGAACAAGGTGCTCTTGCCGGTGCTCGGCGCGCAGTTCGGTGAGGTGCTCGAGAAGGGCGAGCTGGTCCTCGAGCGCAACGCGGGCGCGTTCTTCATTCGTTACTGGGAGAACTGCCTGCCGGTGAACCCGCGCAGCGTGTTTCCGCTGCTCGAGCGCGCGGCGGCGAGGCTCGACGCGCCGGAGGACGACCCGCGCCGCCTCGAGCTCGCGAGCATCGTGACCGGGCTCAAGAACCTGCCTCTGCGTACCGAGCGAGAGCCCGCACGACAGCGGGAGCGTGCGCGAGAGAAGGAGGTCCTCAAGCGTCGCCTCGCCACGTTGGTCGAGGACCAGGCGGTCGCCCGCGCGATCGACGACGAGGTGAAGCTCGCCAACGGCACCGCCGGCGATCCGAAGAGCTTCGACGAGCTCGATCGCATCCTCATGGACCAGAGCTACCGGCTCGCCTTCTGGCGCGTGGCCACCGAGGAGATCAACTACCGTCGCTTCTTCGACATCAACGACCTCGCCGCCGTTCGAATGGAAGACGCTGCGGTCTTCGACGACGCTCACGCGCTCTTGCTACGGCTCGTGACGGAAGGACGCCTCCAAGGGCTTCGTCTCGATCACACCGACGGCCTCTACGACCCTGCCGAGTACTTCGCGAGGCTCCGGCGCTCCATCCACAACGCCGGCGACGGCTCGCAGCGGGGGCGCGACGTCTATCTCATCGCCGAGAAGATCCTGTCGCCCGGCGAGGAGCTTCCCACGCGGTGGGTCATCGACGGGACCACCGGCTACGACTTCCTCGTCCAGGCCTCCGGAGTCTTCGTCGATCGCGCCGCCGAGAAGCCGCTCACGCGGCTCTGGCACGAGCTCTCCGGCGATACGCGATCCTTCGTGGAGCACGCGCGGGAGTCGAAGCGCGCCATCATGCGATCGAGCCTGTCGGCCGAGATCCACATGCTCTCGCAGCGGCTCGAGCGGGTCGCGATGCGCGACCGGCGCTCGCGGGACTTCACGCTCCCGATGCTCCACCGCGCCGTGGCGGAGACGATCGCCGCATTTCCCGTGTATCGTACATATATTCGGCCGGACGGCACGCGCGAGCCGACCGACGAGCACATCATCCGCCGCGCGACTCGCCTTGCGCAGCGCAGCAATCCCGAGCTCGTGCCGTCCGTGTTCGAGTTCCTGCGCGACGTGCTGCTCCTCGCGCCCGAGCAGCTCGAACGGCTCACGGCCGAAGATCGGGCGGCGCGGACGGAGCTCGCGATGCGCTTCCAGCAGATCACCGGACCGGTGATGGCGAAGAGCGTCGAGGACACCGCGTTCTACACCTACGTGCGGTTCGTGGCGCTGAACGAGGTCGGCGGAGGGCCCGCGCAGTTCGGAACGACGACCACCGAGCTGCACGTCGCCAACGAGGCGCGTCGCGCGAAGTGGCCGCGCACCATGACCGCGACGTCGACCCACGACACTAAGCGCGGTGAGGACGTACGCGCGCGGCTCGCCGTGTTGACCGAGATCCCGGAGACCTGGGAAAAGTGGGTGCGCGACTGGCTCGCCATCGGCAGCGCGCACGTGACGATGATCGAAGAGGAGGCGGCGCCGAGCGTCGTCGATCAGTACCTCTTCTTCCAGACCGCGCTCGGTGCGTACCCGCTCCTCGGCGGCACGGACACGTTCATCACACGGCTCGTCGACTACGCCGCGAAGGCCGCGCGCGAGGCGAAGCAGCACACGAGCTGGCTCGCGCCCAACGAGGCGTACGAGACGGCGCTGAAGACGTACATCACGGGGATGTTCGCGACCGAGGCATTCGAGACCGCGCTCGAGACGGCGGCCGACGCGATCGCGAGGTACGGCGTGTCCAACAGCCTCGGTCAGGTGGTCCTCAAGATCGCCTCGCCGGGCATCACCGACACGTACCAAGGCAGCGAGCTATGGGACCTGCGCCTCGTCGATCCCGACAACCGCGCGCCGGTGGACTACGACGAGCGGCGCGCCGCCTTGCGCGCGCTCGAGGGCACGCGACCGAAGGACCTGCTCGCGGCGTATCGGGACGGGCGCGTGAAGCTCCACGTCCTGCGCGCCGGCCTCCAGCTGCGTCGCGACATGCCGAAGGTGTTCCTCGAGGGTGACTACGTCGCGATCGACGCAGGCGAGGACGTCGTTGCGTTCGCGCGCAATCACGCCGAGGGCTCGGTGGTTTGCGCCGTGACACGGCGGCCGCATCATGTGACCGGCGGACGGGCGCCGTTCGCGATCGACGACGTGTGGGGAAACCGGGAGCTTCCGATCCCGCGTGGTGAATGGCGCGACACCCTCACCGGCCGAACGTACGTCGTCGACGGCGATGGCTTTGCCGCCGCGAAGCTGTTCGCGGAGCTGCCCGTCGCGCTGCTCGTCCGGCGCTGACGACTCGTCACAACGTTGTAGACGATGTGTCGAGATGCGTCAGCGCGCCGCTCTCGTCGTGGCCAGCGACATCCGCGGCGTGTGATGGCATGTTTGTCCGAGAGGAATGAGCACGGTCTCTCGATCGCCGCGATCTGCCGTCGCCACGGGCGTCGAGTATCGCGACCTCCTCGTCCGGGCAGACCTGGTGCTCGGAGGGCTGCCCGACGGCGTGGTCGTGCACGACACGCACGGAAGAATCGTCTACGCGAACGACGCCGCGGCACGCATCTGTGGGTTCGACGACGCCGAGAGCTTGCTCGCCACTCCGGGGCCCGAGGTCCTGAAACGCTTCGAGGTGCTCGACGAGCACGGCGCGCCGATCGAGGCGGAGCAGTTGCCTGGTCGTCGCGTCCTCGCGGGAGAGAGCGCGGAGCCGATGTTGATGCGCGTGCGTCAACTGCCGGACGGGAGGACGTTCTGGACGAACGTGCGCGCCCACGCGATCCGCGACGAGAACGGCGCACCGGTGCTCGCGGTGAACGTCTGGTACGACGCCACACGCGAGCAGCGCCAGCGTTCCGCCGTGCGCACGCTCGCCGAGGCCACGGCACGTCTCGCGACCTCGATCGACTACGCGGAGACGCTCAAGGCGGTCGCGCAGGCGCTCGTGCCCGAGCTCGCGGACTGGTGCGCTGTGGATCTCGTGGAGGACGGCGTGCGGCGCTCGCTCGCCGTCGCGCACGTCGATCCTGCGAAGGTGCAGCTCGCGGCGGCGTTTCGCGCGAAGTATCCGCCGGACGAGAATGCCGCCCGGGGCGTTCCCAGCGTGCTCCGTTCCGGGGTCGCCGAGCTCTACCCCTTGCTGCCGCCGGAGCTAATCCGCAAGGGCGCAAGGGACGAGGCGCACTTTCGCGCGATCATCGAGCTCGGTCTCCACTCGCTGATGATCGTGCCGATCCTCGTCGGCGGCGTCGCGGAGGGCGCACTGACGCTCGCGTCGTCGGAGTCGCTGAAGATCTTCGATGAAGAGGACCTGGCTCTCGCTTGCGAGATCGGGCGTCGTGCAGGCACCGCGATCGAGAACGCACGCCTCTATCGCTCGGCGCGATCGGCGATCCGCGCGCGCGACGAGTTCCTCTCCGTCGCCGGCCACGAGCTGCGCACGCCGCTCGCCGCGCTGATGCTCCAGATCGAGAGCATCAAGCTGGCGATGGACGCCGGCGCGCTCGCCAAGGAGCCGGAGCGATTCTCGAGCAGGCTCGGCAAGACGTTCGGGCACGCGCTCCGTCTCGCGCGGATCGTCGACGGGCTGCTCGACGTCTCGCGCATCACCGAGGGACGCGTCGAGCTCGTCGAGGAGGACGTCGACGTGGCGGCGCTGGTGCGCGATACGTGCGACCGCTTCACCGAGGACGCGACGCGATCCGGCTGCGAGCTGAACGTGATCGCGCCCGTGGCGTGCCACGGTCGTTTCGATCCGCACCGCCTCGAGCAGATCGTCTCGAACCTGCTGTCGAACGCGATGAAATATGGTGCTTCGAAGCCGATCACGGTTCGTTGCGAGCAGCGAGGCGACCGTATCTTCGTGAGCTGCGAGGACCGGGGCATCGGCATCGCCGCCGAGGACCGCGACCGCGTGTTCCGTCGCTTCGAGCGAGCCGTGTCGGAGCGCAACTACGCGGGCCTCGGCCTTGGCCTCTGGATCACACGCGAGCTCGTCGCCGCGCATGGCGGCACGATCACGGTCGCAAGCGAGCTAGGCGCGGGCTCGACGTTCACAGTCTCCTTGCCGCTCGCCAAGTCCGGAGCCTGACGAGACGAGACGAGACGAGAGATTTAACAGGAAGGCGGTAAGGGAGAAAGATCGGAGGAAGAGGTCTGGCCTCCGTTCCGATCTGTACCCGTGTGGCCGTTCGCGAAAGTCGAATCGCCTTCGGCGATTCAACTTTCGCTCACCAATTCAGCCTCCGATCCGACCTGCCAGGTCAATCAGCCCCCGCGGGCGTCTCGAGAGACAACGGTCGCAGTCGCGCGGGACCTGGCCGGTTGGGGGCAAGACTCAATGATGAGCGAAACTTGTCGCGCCGAAGGCGCGACGAGTTTCGCGAATGGCGACAAGGGTCCAGTCCGGATCAGAGGCGAGACCCCTTCCTCTGATCTTTCTGCCTTACCGCCTTCCTGTTCAATCCTCTCGGATCAGTGTCGGTCGCCGCTGGGGTCGTCGGGGGTTTGGTCGACGATGACTGGGGGTGGGGCGGGGCGTTCGAGGATGACGCCGATGACGACTTCGCCATAGCGATTCACCTTGTCGAGGACGCGGCCGCGCACGCCCTTCGTGTCGAGAAGTCGTCGAATGGCGGCCTTGAGTTGGACAACGAGGAGATCCACGCCGTCGATCTGTGACTGAACATCCGAGCAGTGTCAAGACACGCCGGCGCTCGCGCTCTGGTCGCGCTCTACGCCGCCACGATCTTCGCGAGAACGCCGCCGAACACGCCGTGCGCGAGCACCATCGCCGTCGGACGACCCGGTCGATCTTTGTGCGGCGCCGGCATGATGTCGAGCAGAGGCACCCAACCCGCGTAGCTCGTCGCCCAGATCGCCATGCCGTACGCGATGCCGGCGACGATTGGCGCACGATCGCCGCGCATGCGCTGCGAGCTCTGCGCGCGTGCGCGCCAGACGTCGTGCGTCAGCCCGAAGAGCGCGCCGCATACGCCGCCGAACGCGAAATGGTCGAGCGTCGCCAGCGCGCGCTTCGCAGGCTCGGGAGTCTTGTGATGGATCCCGACCGCGCGAAGGAGCCCATCGGTGATCTTGCGCGGCGGCATGCGGCCGATGAGGCCAAGCTTCTGCGCGCCGAACATGACCGCCGACATCGCGAGCGTCGCGACGAGGCCCCCTGCGAAACCGCGTGCAGCGCCGCCGACGACGATTCGCCGGAGCGATCGCCGCGGACGAAGGACGTGGCCGCCAGTCGCATCATCGATCGAAGAGGAACGAGCCGAGGATTCCATGCTGCCGCTCCGTGCAAGCGGAGCGCCGCGCGCATCCGCGGAAGGGATCGCGCGCGGACCGTGGCGTGATGGAACCCCTGTGGCCCTCGCGCGGCGGATCGAGACAACGACCAAGGCAACGTTTGACCGGGAGCTGTCGTTTTCCGCCCACGCCGCGCGCGCCGCATCGCCGTGGCCCGAGGAATGCGTGTCCGAAGGCGTGAACGACCGTCGATCGACCGCGAGCCTCGAGGGCGCAACCGTTCTTCTCTGCGACGAAGATCGCGAGAGTGCCGCGCCGCTCGCCAGCGAGCTCGAGGACCTCGGGCACGACGTGACGATCGTATGCTCGTGCTCCGACGCATTCTCTGCGGCCTGCGCGCACGACTTCGACGTGCTCGTCGCAGCTCCGTTCCTGCGCGACGGAGCGACGCTGCTCCTGCCGCGCGCGCTCGGGATCCGGCGACCGCGGCTGATGCTCTTGATGACGCGGATGAGTGAACGGCTCTCGGCGAGCGCCACCCAGCGCGCCGGCTTCGATGCGCAGCTCACGCGCATCGTCGATGCACGCAAGCTCGATCGCGTCATGCGGAACGCTGCGGTCGCGGCGAGGCAGCGTGTCGCCGTCGTCGAGGCGCAAGCGGTCGTCGACGAGCCCGCGCCGGTCAGCGAGATCGGCGCGCGCATTCCTCGGTGAGCATGAGCGCGCGTCGGCGCGCGACGTCAGCGCAGCACGTCAACGCGCGCGTGAAGGCGGCGCCTGGTCGCTATTTCGCGTCAGGCTCGGATGGCGCTTCGTCTTGAGCCGCTCACCCGAGCTCGGCGAGCGCGCCGACTCGTTCGCCGCGGCGGCGACCTCTTCGAGCAGCCGCGTGATCCCCATCGGCTTCTGGAGGACCCGAACACCGGGCGGGAGCTCCAGCTGCGATGGCTCGGCGGTGTACATGAGGGCGCTCACGTGCACGAGCAGGCCTTCCTGCGACGCCTCACGCAGCATGGCGGAGCCGCTCCTTCCGTCGAGATCCTCGTCGCTGATGATCACGTCGAAACCTCCCGCGCGCAGCTCGACCATCGCCGCGCGGGTGTCCTGAACCGGTGTGACGTGCCACGACTGCATACGAAAGAGCTCCGTCAGCATCTCGCGTCCGTCCTGGTCGTCCTCCACGATGAGCAGCCGCATGCCCGAGTCGCCCTTTCCGTCGAGTATCCGTATCAGCATGACGCATGCCAGTGCGGCATCGTGGCGAACGGCCTGAAAAGCGGCAGATCCGTGCTTGCGCCGTGCGTTGCGATGACGAGGCGCGTCGTTTTGTGTCCCCGTGCGCACATCGACGCCACGCCTCGAACCGCTCGCGCTCAGGCACGGCGATGGTCAGTACGGCGCGAGCGTGGTCTTCTTTAGGCTGCGACATGGGACGGCGGTGGCGCCGCGCCCATTCGAAGAATGCGCGCTCTCCTTCCGGTCATCACGACGAGGCGTCCCGATCGACGCGATCGCGGCTACCTCGCATGGGTCGCCGTCGCCGGCGAGGTCGCGCATCTTCCGCTCGAGACCGCGCCGATCGACGGAAGCACGCACGTGCTCGAGATCTACGTCGAGGGTTTCGACGAGCCGCTCGTGGTCCTGGCCGAGCCCGCAGGTGCACCGGACGCCACCGGCTTCCCACTGAAGCTCGCGCCGCTCGACGAGAAGCACGCCGACCTGCTGCGTCAGGAGCTCTTCGGCGCGGCGGCTGCTGCAAGTGACGACGCAGCACCTCCGCCCGCGAGCGGCCGCGCGCGACCCAGCCTTCATCCGCTCGCGCCACCCATCGCTCCGCGCGACCGCTCGTCGTCGATCCCTCCGCCGCTCAGCACGGGTCACGTCGCCGCGCTCGCGCGCACCACCGGCGGAGGCGGACCGCTGACCGCGTCGCGACGCGCACCAGGCTCGCTCACCGGGCGTGCTCTCGCCGACGGACGCTTCGTCCTCGAAGGCCTGCTCGGCGGCGGCGCGAGCGGTGAGGTCTATCGCGGAATGCACACCGTCCTCCGCCGACCGTGCGCAGTGAAGGTCCTCCATCCGAGCCTCCAGTACAGCCAGGACTACTGCGCGCGCTTCTACGCCGAGGCGCTCGCGGCAAGTCAGCTCGATCACCGCAACGTGCTCCGCATCGTCGACTACGGCCAGGAGCCGGACGGCATCCTCTACATCGTCATGGAGCTGCTCGAAGGTCGAGACCTGCAGCGCATCCTCGACGAAGAGGGACCGCTGCCGCTCGCTCGTCTCGTCAACCTCGTGTCGCAAGCATGCGCCGGGCTCGGCCACGCGCACGATGCGGGTGTCGTCCACCGCGACATCAAGCCGGAGAACGTCGTCGTCGTGCAGCGGAAGGACGACGAGGGCAACATCACCGAGCTGGTGAAGGTGTGCGACTTTGGCATCGCGCACTGGGTGCCGAGCGTGAGCAACAAGATGGATCAGGTCATCGGCGACGACGACGCCACCCTCGTCCGTCTGCCGGATTCGAAGAAGGTGGTCGGTACGCCCGCGTACATGGCGCCGGAGCAGATCCGCAACGAGGCGGTCGACGCACGCACCGACGTCTACGCGCTCGGCGTCCTCCTCTACGAGCTCTCCACCGGACACCTGCCCTTCCTGAGCGAGCGCCCGATGGAGGTGCTCATGATGCACGTGATGGAGCGGCCGAAGCCGCCCTCGCATCACGTCAAGGACATCGACAAGGACCTCGAGGCCCTCATCTTGAAGGCGCTCGAGAAGGAGCCCGCGAAGCGCCAGCCCAACGTCCGCGCGCTGCGCGCCGATCTGCGCGATCTCGTCGACGACGACTGGTCGCAGTCGAGCGGCACGTTCCGGCGCGTGTCGATCAAGAACATCCCGGCACCTGCCGACTTCACGACCTCGACCGCCGATGCGCTCGCCACGCTGAGCAGCGCGGACGACAAGACGCGGCCGCTGGCACTGCAAGGCCTCGGCGAGGCGCTCCGCGAAGCCGTATTCCAGGGCAACATCAAGCTCGCGCGCGATCTCCTCGCCTGGCTCGATCAGCGCTTCGCCGATCCCGGCCTCCGCATCGAGGAGCGCGAGGAGCTCGATCGCGCGCTCCGCGTCCTGCGCGATCCCGGGCCCGCGCGCGCATTCGCCGGTCAGCTCCTCAGCGGCAAGATCGACCGCGCGGACGACGCGCTACGGATCCTCGCCGTCGCCGGCCCGGTCGGTGCACGCTCGCTGCTCGAGGCGCGCCGCGCGCAGCCGCCGAGCCTCGAGATGCGCGCGCGGTTCGTCTCCTTCATGCGCGCGACCGGTCCGGGCGCGCTGCCGATCATCCTCGCCGGCCTCGAGCCTCTCGTCGGGCTTGCGTCACGGACGGACGAGGCGCTCGCGGACGACCTCCTGCGCTCCGCGCCCGACGTGCGTTCGGATCTCGGCGGCGAGCTCGCCGTGCGCTTCGTTCGTCCCGACAAGCCGGCGCTCGCGGTCGTCGCGTTGAAGGCAACGGTCGGCTTCTGGGGCCCGCGCTCGCAGGGCTTGTTGCTCGGCGTCCTCGACAGCACGATCGATCCGGTCCGCATCGCCGCGGTCGAGGCGATGAAGCAGCTTCGAACGATCGACGACTGGGCCATCGAACGCCTCGGACGGATCCTGACGGTCGCCAACAACTCGGCCAGCATCGAGCTACGCACCGCCGCGGCCTCGGCGCTCGCACTCGCTCCGTTCGAGAGCCGCCCGCGCGTCGTCGCGTTCATCCACGAGCGCATTCTCCCTTCTTCGCAGGGGCTGGTGGGATCGCTCATCAGCAAGGCGTTCGGACCGAAAGAAGACCCGCGCGTCGTGGTCGCCCTGGCGCGCTCGCTCCTGGCGCTCGATCCCAATGCGAAGCACGTGTTCGACCGCGCCATCGCCGCGCGTCCCGAGCTACGCAGCGACCTCGACGCCGTCCTCGCGGGACGCTGAAAACGCGCCCCTAGGGAAAACCCTTAACTCCGGCGAAGGCCCGTCGTTCTTCTCGACGTGGCGAATCGCGACAACGGGAAGCCCCGGCAATTCGCCTTCGTCTTCGCGTTCGCCGCGTGGACGACGGTGGCCGGCGTCGCGCTCGCCGCGCTGACCGATTATGCGAGCCGGCCCGGCCTCGCCGCACGCGCTCCCACCTCGTGGCCGAAGGCGACGCATCTCGCGCGAACGGCCGGCCGCGGAACGCTCGTGATGATCGCGCACACGAAGTGCTCGTGCACGCGCGCAAGCCTGCACGAGCTGGCACGCGTCATGGCGATGACGGGGGACCGTCTCGACGCGATCGTGGTGTTCGTCGGCCCGCACGAGGGCAGCGGGCTCGCCGGCATCATCGACCTCCGCGCATCGGCGCGCGCGATCCCGAACGTGCGCGTCGTCGAGGACGAGAACGAGGCCCGCATCTTCGGCGCCGCGACCTCCGGACAGACGCTCCTCTACGACGACGCCGGCGTGCTCGTGTTCCGCGGCGGTCTCACCGTCGCGCGCGGCCACGAGGGCGACAGCGCCGGCGCCGACGCCGTGAAGCGCTTCGTCTCGGCCAAGCGCATGACGACTCAGGCATCCGAGGTGTTCGGATGTCCCCTCTTCGACAACCACGACAAGGAACCATGACCACCGCCACGAGCGTCCCCGACGACACGATCTCCGACGACCCCGCGCTCATGAAGCGCGCGACGGAGCTTCGGAACCATCACTACGAAAAGGCGACGGTCCTCATCGATCGCCTGTTCGTGGGTCTGCTCGGAGGTCAGTGGGCGTTCGCCGTCGTCCTCGCGCTGGTGCTCTCGCCCCGGACCTGGGCGGGATCGACCAGCCAGGTTCATCCGCACGTGACGTTCGCGCTCGTGTTGGGCGGCCTCCTCGCCGTACCGCCTGCGCTGCTCGCGTGGTTCCAGCCCGGCAAGGCCATGACGCGCTTCGCGATGGCGATCGCGCAGATGGGCTTCGGCGCGCTCCTCATCCACCTCACCGGCGGCCGGATCGAATCGCACTTCCACATCTTCGGCTCGCTCGCGTTCCTCGCGTTCTACCGCGATTACCGCGTGCTCCTCGTCGCGACGGCGGTGGTCCTCCTCGACCACATCGGCCGCGGCATCCTCTCGCCCGAGACCATCTATGGCGTCGCCTCCGTCCAGCCGCTGCGCTGGTTCGAGCACGCCGGCTGGGTGGTCTTCGAGGACGTCTTCCTCGTCGCTGGCGCCTGCATCGTCGGACAGCGCGAGCTCGCGGCGATCGCCAACCGGCACGCACGTCTCGAGCAGAGCGCCGGTCTCGAGCGCGGCATGCTCGAGGCCCGCGAGGCGAGCCGCGCCAAGAGCGAGTTCCTCGCCAACATGAGCCACGAGATCCGGACGCCTATGACCGCGATCATCGGCTATGCCGACCTGCTCCTCGATCCCGAGACGACGCCGAACGAGCGCATCACGCACATCCAGACCGTTCGTCGCAACGGCGAGCACCTGCTCGGGATCCTGAACGACATCCTCGACCTCTCGAAGATCGAGGCCGGCAAGATGACCATCGAGAAGGTCCGCTGCTCGCCGAGCATGATCATCGTCGACGTCGCGTCGCTGATGCGCGTTCGCGCCAAGGAGAAGGGGCTCTTCTTCGAGGTGCACTACCAGACGCCGATCCCCGAGACGATCCAGAGCGACCCCACGCGCATCCGTCAGATCCTGATGAACCTCGTGGGCAACGCGATCAAGTTCACGGCCTCGGGCGGCATCCGCATCCTGGCGCGCTGCGAGAACATCGACAGCGACGCACCGACGCTCACTCTCGAGGTCGTCGACACCGGAATCGGCCTCTCGCCGACTCAGGCGGAGCAGCTCTTCCAGCCCTTCGTCCAGGCCGACACGTCCACCACGCGCAAGTTCGGCGGCACGGGTCTCGGCCTCGCCATCTGCCGGCGCCTCGCCCTCATTCTCGGTGGTGACATCGGGATCGACAGCTCACCGGGCCGCGGCAGCTCCTTCCGTCTGACCGTCGCCGCGGGCTCTCTCAGCGGCGTGAAGATGTTCGAGGAGCTCCACGAGGCGGGCATCCCTGAGACCGGCCCAGCGCTCGCGAGCAACGACGCGATCGCGGAGCTCTCGTGCAACGTGCTGCTCGCCGAGGACGGCCACGACAACCAGCTGCTCATCTCGACGCACCTCACGCGAGCCGGCGCCCGCGTCACCGTCGCCGAGAACGGTCGCATCGCGCTCGAGATGGCGCTCGCCGCATCGCTCGCGAAGGAGCCCTTCGACGTCATCCTCATGGACATGCAGATGCCGGAGATGGACGGCTACGCGGCGACGTCGGAGCTCCGTCGCAAGGGTTACACCGGACCGATCGTCGCGCTGACCGCACATGCGATGGCGGGCGATCGAGAGCGATGCCTCGCCGCTGGATGCACCGACTACCTCACCAAGCCGATCGGCCGCAGCAAGCTCGTCAACGCCGTCGCGGCGCATGCGAAGGACAGCGCACCTCGAAACGTGCCGCTGCTCTCTGCGGCGATGCCGGTCGGCACGAAGAGGGCGACGACGACCGCGTTCGTGGTGAGCGAGCTCGCCGACGACGAGGAGATGACGGACCTCGTCGTGCGCTTCACGAACGGCCTGGCCGCGCAGGCCAAGCATCTGGAAGACGCGCTGTCGGCCGACGATCGCGAGGGCATCCGCCGCGCGGCGCACCAGCTCAAGGGAGCCGCCGGCGGCTACG
>FTCS01000618.1_pt1 | contig 13133 bp, 7 predicted proteins | sample 1639391 | NCBI WGS metagenome assembly FTCS01 (sample SAMEA3914864, study PRJEB12502) | metagenome | biome: forest; material: soil | place: USA | collected 2012-03-12 | depth 0.3 m | reverse complement strand
CTGGCTCATCAAGGCCGGCGACATGGTCAAGGAAGACCAGCCGATGATCGAGGTGATGACCGACAAGGCCACCGTCACGATCACCTCGCCGAAGGCGGGCCGCGTCGTCGAGACGGTCGGCGCGCCAGGCACCGTCGTCGCGGTGCACTCGACGCTGGTCGTGTTCGAGCTCGACGGAAACGTCACCGCTGCCGACGATCACAAGGCGGCGGGCAACGGGCACGCGAACGGCAACGGCCATGGCGCGACCGCCAACGGCGGCGCCGGTGGCAAGACCGAGCCTGCCGCGACCGCGGTCGGCGACATCAAGGAGAACCTCCCCGGCATGGGCGGCGCGCGCGCGAGCGGCGGCGGCTCGATGAGCAGCGGCGGCGGCGGTGGCCTCGCGTCGGCCTACTTCAACGCGAAGCCGCTTGCGACGCCCGCCACGCGCAAGCTGGCGCGCGACATGGAGATCGATCTCCGCGCCGTTCCGCCGACGGGACCGCAGGGGCGCGTCACGAAGGTCGACGTCGAGTCGTTCGCGAAGGCGCCGCACGCGACCGGCGGTGACACGCGCGCGCAGGGTGTCGGCACGTCGCCTCCGGGCAAGCCGACCACGACCGGTACCGGCACGGCCACGAGCGCCCACGCGCCCGTGAAGATCACGCCGCCGGCCCAGGGACCCGGCGCGCACGGGCCGCTCGAGGAGCGCGTGCCGTTCGCGGGGGTGCGCCGCAAGATCGCGCAGAAGATGGCGCAGTCGGTCCACACCGCGGCGCACTTCACGTTCGTCGAGGAGTGCGACTGCACCCGCATCAAGGAGCTGCGCGCGCGCCTCAAGCCCTCAGCGGAGAAGCAGGGCGTCAAGCTCACGTTCCTGCCCTTCATCGTGAAGGCGGTCGTCGCGGCGCTCAAGAAGCGCCCCGTCCTGAACAGCGCGCTCGACGAGACCACCAACGAGCTCGTCTACCGCAAGTACTACAACATCGGCATCGCGGCCTCGACCGACGCCGGGCTCATCGTCCCGGTGGTCAAGGACGCCGACCGTCGCTCGCTCCTCGACGTAGCTCGTGAGATCGAGCGCGTCGCCACCGACGCGAAGAACGGCAAGTCCAAGATGGAGGACCTCCAGGGCTCCACCTTCACGATCACGTCGCTCGGCGCCGACGGCGGCCTGTTCGCGACGCCGATCATCAACTTCCCCGAGGTCGGCATCCTCGGTGTCCACCAGATCAAGCAGAAGCCCGTCGTGAAGGACGGTCAGATCGTCATCGGCGACGTGATGCTGCTGTCGCTGTCGTTCGATCACCGCATCGTCGACGGCCATGTCGGCGCGGCGTTCGCGTACGACATCATCCATTACCTCGAAGATCCGGACCGTCTCTTCCTCGAGATGGCCTGAACGAGACCCGAAGTCGCGCGATCGTCTCGGCGACTGTATTCTCTGCTCATGCGGACGAAGCTGAGGGTTGCGGCGGCTGTCGTCGCGCTGTCGTTCGCGAGCCTGAGCGCGCATGCGGACGAGCCGGCGCCCTCCGCCGATCGCCTCAAGTCGGCCGCCGAGGAGTACGACCGCGGGCGCCGCGCGTTCCTCGCCGACGACTTCGACGGTGCCGCGGTGCACTTCGAGAACGCGTATCGCGATGCGCCGCGCGCCGAGACGCTGCGCCTCGCCATCCGCGCGCGCCGCAAGGGCAAGCAGCCCGCCCGCGCTGCGATCCTGGCCGCGGTCGCGCAGCAGCGATATCCCGACGACGCCGCGACCGCGCAGCTCGCGAAGGAGACGCTCGCCGAGGCGACGCCGCAAGTGAACGAGTACGTCATCGACTGCAACGCCGACTGCGCCATCGCCGCCGACGGGCGCGTCGTCTCGCAGTTCGACGCGCAGAAGCACCGCATCTTCCTCGATCCCGGCGCGCACGAGCTCGGCGTCAGCTTCAAGCAAGGCGGCGTCAGCAAGCACGTCGACGCGAAGCGCGGAGGCAAGGACACGCTGTCGTTCGAAGCGCCGCCCGCGCCGGTGACGCCGCCGGTCGCCACCACGCCGCCGGTCACCACCACGCCGGCGCCTCCGGTCGCGGCCGACCAGCCGCCGCCCGGCACGAAGCCGTTCGGACCGGCGGTGTTCTTCGTCGGCCTCGGCGTAACCGCGGCAGTGGGCGCCGGCACGATCCTCTCGGGCATCGACACGAAGAACAGCCCCGGCGTCGACGCGGTCCGTCGCGACTGTGCGGGGCAGGGAACGAGCTGCCCCGAGTACCAGGACGGCAAGTCGAAGGAGACACGAACCAACGTGCTGCTGGGCGTCACCATCGGCGCGGCCGCGATCACGGGCGTGATCGGCCTGTTCTTCACGCAATGGACGAGCTCCCCCTCGAGCTCGATCAAGGTCGGAGCCGGGCCGACACCCGGCGGCGGGACCATCGGCGCGTCTGGCACGTTCTGACCGAACCCGACCCACTTGCCGCAGAGAGTGGATCCCGGTTGACCCACCTTGTCGCACGCGATGTCGCCCGCGACGCCAAAGAGTGATTCAATGTTTGTTGGGTGGGACCCTGACCAAGCTGCTCGCCAAGGACGGAGAGGGCGAACGCCTCGACCGCTTCGAGCTCATCGCCGAGCTCGCGAGCGGCGGCATGGCGACGGTGTTCCTTGCGCGTCTCGTCGGCGTGGCGGGATTCCAGCGCCTCGTCGCCATCAAGCGGCTCCATCCGCATCTCGCGCGTGAGCCCGAGTTCGTCGAGATGTTCCTCGACGAAGCACGCCTCGCTGCGCGCATCCACCATCCGAACGTGGTGCCCATCCAGGAGGTGGGTGAGAGCGACCAGGGCTACTACCTCGTGATGGACTACATCGAGGGCGACACGCTCGCGCGCGTCCTCGCGAAGGCTGCCAAGAACAACGCGACGGTGCCGTACGGCGTCACCATCCGCATCCTGCTCGACGTCCTCGCCGGCCTCCACGCGGCGCACGAGATGAAAGACGATCACGGCGAGGCGCTGCACATCGTCCATCGCGACGTGTCGCCCCAGAACATCCTCGTCGGTGTCGACGGCGTGGCACGCGTGGTCGATTTCGGTGTCGCGCGCGCCGCCACGCGTCTGTCGACGACGCGCTCCGGGCAGCTCAAGGGCAAGCTCGCGTACATGGCGCCCGAGCAAGCGCGCGGCGGCGCGATCGATCGCCGTGCCGACCTCTTCGCGTGCGGGATCGTGCTCTGGGAGGCGCTCGCCACGAAGCGCCTCTTCAAGGGCGACGGCGAGGCCGAGACGCTGAACCGCGTCCTCTACGACCCCATCGCACCGCCGAGCAGCGTGCGTCCCGACGTGCCGAAGGCGCTCGAGGACATCTGCATGAAGGCGCTCGCGCGCGACGTCGACCAGCGCTTTCCGACCGCGCAGGCGTTCGGCGACGAGCTCGAGAAGGTGGCGCGCGGGCTCGGCAGCGTCGGCTCCGTTCGCGACGTCGCCGATTGCCTCCAGGAGGTGATCGGCGTCGACCTCACGCAGCAGCGCGAGGCGGTGCGCGCATGGCTCGCGCGCAGCGAGCCGAGCAGCTCGCCCGGTACCGGGCCGCGTTCGAAGCCGATGCTCGATTCGATCGTCACGCGCGTCGACGGCAGCAGCAAGTCCGAGCCGTCGAGTCGCCGCGACGGCTCTTCCGCGTCGGGCGCGTCGCGTCGTGGGAGCCTTCCCGTGCCTCGCGATCCGACGCGCCGGTCGATGCCGCCGTCGATGCCGCCTCCGTCGGCCAGTCGGATCGATCGCGGAGCCGTCACGTCGCCCGCGCCCTCGGAGCCGGGCTCGCCCGGATCGATTCCGCCGGAGAAGGTGTCGAGCGTGTCGTCGGCCGTCATCCAGGTGCCGAACGGGTACGCCGGACCGGCCAGCGCGCCGGCGCCGCAGAGCAGCAGCGGCAACGCAGGTAGAATCGGTGGTCGCATCGCCATGGCGCTCGTCGCGGCGGTCGTGCTGCTCGCAGCCGGCGCCTGGGGCGCGAGGAGCTTCGGTAGCCGCCATGCGGCCGGCGGAGGCGATGCGCCGAGCGCGACGCCGACGGCGACGACGCCTGTGAACGGCGTCGCGACCGCCGGAACGACGGGGACGGCCGCCGGCGGCGCGTCGAGCTCGGCGACCCCGAACGGCGCGAGCAGCGCGAGCAGCGGCAGCGCCGCGGCGACGACCGCAACGCCGGACTCGAGCGCGTCGAGCGCGTCGCCGACCGCGAGCGGCAGCGCGCATCCGACGGGCGGCACCGCCCCCGGCAGTCGCCCCGGCGGAAAACCGGGCGGCAAGCCCGGCGGACGGACGGGGACGAGCACGGGCACGAGCGGCGGCACGAAGCCGGGTGGCGGCGTTCCGGACGAGCTCAACAACAACCCGTACCGGTGAGCGTCGAAACATACGCGCGGCCGTGCGCGCGAGCGCGTCGTCGGGCGCCGCGTCGCGTACCATGAATGTCATGGGGCGCACGGCGGCGGTGTCACTCTTCGTGATCGCGTCCGCATTGCCGATCGCGCTTGCCGCGCCCGCGTGCACCGCCACGCGCACGGGCGAGCTCGAGCCGCGCTACGTCGCCGTGCACAACACGCTCGCCGCGATGGGGCTCGCGCAGGTCGGTCCGCTGCAGCAAGGCTCGCTCGCCGAGGGCCGCGAGACGCGCCTTCGCCTCGACCTCGGCGCGCAGTGCAGCACGGTCGTCGCGATCGGCAGCCCCGGCGTGCGCGACCTCGACATCGCGCTGCTCGACGCGGACGACAAGCCCGTCGCGCACGACACGACGCGCGAGCCGCAGGCCACGGTGCGCGCGTGCCCCGAGACGCCGGGCCACTACACGCTCGTCGTGAAGATGGCGGCGGGCGCCGGCGACTTCGTCGCCGCGACGTGGGCCGGCGGAACGGCCGCCGTGACACCTGCTCCGGCATCGTCGACGACGGCGCTGATCAGCCTCGGCGCGGGCACGTGCGAATCGCCGCTCCCGCTCGCGCCGGGCGCAACGACGGGCAACACGCGACGTGGCGAGGCCGACAGCACCGGCGGCTGCGCAGCGTCCGAATCGAAGGAGCTCGTCTACAAGCTCGACGTCGCGCGAAGGCAGCGCGTCACCATCGAGGTCGATCCGCAGTTCGACTCGGTCCTCTACGTCCGCAAGGACGAGTGCGGCGATGCCGAGGCGGAGGTCGCGTGCAACGACGATGCGACGGCGGGCTCCGGCAAGCGCGGACCTTCTTCGCGCGGCTCACGCATCGACGAGGTCCTCGAGCCCGGCACGTACTACGTGTTCGTCGACGGCTACGGCGCGGAGTCGGGTCCGTTCCGCATGAACGTCCAGGTGGCGGACGTGCCGACGCTCGCCGAGGCGTGCCGCCAGCTGCGCCCGCTCGGCCCCGCGAAGATCTCCGGCTCGCTCACCGGCTCGTTCGATCACGCGCACGCGACATGCGGCGCCGAAGCCAAGGGCCCCGACGCGCTCTACCGGCTCGACGTCGCCGCGCGCGGACGCGTTCGCATCACCGAGCACTCCGCGGACTTCACGCCCGTCGTGTATCTCCGCAAGCAGTGCGGCGACGAGCACAGCGAGCTCTCGTGTGCCGACTCCGCGCTCAAGACCGACGAAGCGACATGGTCCGGCATCCTCGATCCGGCGTCGTACGTGCTGTTCGCCGACTCCTCCGACAAGGACGCGCGCGGACGCTTCACGCTCGAGACCGAGCTCGCGCCGGAGTCCGGAACCGGCGTTCGCGGCGACTCTTGCGGAGACGCGCTGGCGCTCGCGCTCCACGCGAAGGGCGTCGAGGGTGACACGTTCCTCGCGCGCGACGACGTCGCCGGAAAGTGCGGAGGGCAGGGCGCGCCCGACGTCGTGTATCGCTTCGAGCTGGCGCGCCGCTCGCGCGTGACCGCGCAGCTTCCGTCGCAGGAAGGGAACCACGTCTTCGTCCTGTCGCGGAGCTGCACCGATCGCGCGTCGGAGCTCGCGTGCGGCCCGGTCATCGACGAGATGCTCGCGCCCGGCGTCTATTACCTCGCCGTCGACGGCGCCAGCGCGGGCGAGCTGGGTCGCTTCTCGTTCGACTTCCTCGCGCGCGACGTGAGCGGCCAGGAGCAGGCGTGCAAGTCGCCGCCGTCGCTCGTGGTCGGACAGACCGTCACGGCGTCGACGGCGGGCGCAGGCGATCGCTTCACCGCCTCGTGCGCGGGCCGCGAGGACTCGCAGCAGAGCGGCGATCGCGTCTACAAGATCGCGCTCGCCGAACGATCACGCATTCGCCTCACGCTCTCGACGCCGACGTGGGACGGCGTGATCGCGATCCGCAAGAGCTGCATGGACCCGAGTGTCTCGATGGGGTCGACCTCGAACGAGGCCGCGTGCAACAACGACTTCCAGGATGCGCACCACTCGAAGATCGAGACGACGCTCGATGCCGGAACGTACTTCGTCGTCGTCGACGGTCACTCCGGCAAGAACGAGGGCCCGTTCACGCTCGAGTACAAGCTCGTGAAGTGATCAGGACATCTTCTTGGCGTACGAATACGCCGTGTACGCGGACGCGATGTGGAAGATCCAGCCGAGCGTGCCGGCCGAGAAGATCCAGAGCCCCGGCGTGACGATCAACCAGAAGATTCCGCGCAGGAACGCGCCGTTGTAGATCTGCCCGACGCCCGGGATGAAGAACGACAGGACAGCGGAGACGCCCGGGTTGGGAAGTGACTTGCTCACGAAGCGGCAAGATGCGCTCGGGCTGCCCTCTGCGCAAGTGGCCACCCTGCAGGAAAAGCTGCTGACCTGGTACGAGGCGTGCCGGCGCGATCTGCCGTGGCGAAGGACGCGGGATCCCTATGCGATCTGGGTGAGCGAGATCATGCTCCAGCAGACGCGCGTCGAGACGGTCATTCCGTATTACGAGCGCTTCCTGACGCGCTTTCCGACGGCGCTTGCGCTCGCCGAAGCTCCGCCGGACGAGGTCCTCGCGCAGTGGAGCGGCCTCGGTTACTACCGGCGCGCGCGACTGCTCCTCGAAGGCGCGCGCGTCGTCGCGGGCAAGGGAGGCGTCGTCCCGAGCGATCGCGAAGGGCTGCTCGAGGTGCCTGGGATCGGGCGCTACACCGCAGGCGCGATCGCGAGCATCGCCTTCGGTGAGCCGGTCGGGCTCGTCGACGGCAACGTCGCACGCGTGCTCGCGCGCGTCTTCGCGATCGACGAGGACATGCGCAAGCGCGGCATGCGGACTGCCGAGCTCGTCGCCGATGCCATCGTCGCGAAGTGCGACCCCGGGGCGTGGAACCAGGCGCTCATGGAGCTCGGCGCCACGATCTGTACGCCGCGATCGCCTTCCTGCGAGCGGTGTCCGATCGCCGCGTCGTGCCGAGCTCTGCGCGAGAACCGCGTCGCGCAGCTCCCGTTCCTCTCCGAGAAGAAGGCGCCCGTCGCGCGGCGCGTGCAGGCGATCGTCGCCACCCGCGGTCACGCACGAAGCGGCGCGGTGCTCCTCGCGCGACGCCGTCCGGACCTCCTGTTCGGCGGCCTGTGGGAGCCGCCGTCGGTCGAGGGCTCCGCGAAGATGCGACGCGCGCTGGCGGCGTGGCTGCCCGTCGGCAAGCTGGTGCGCGCGGGCGCCGTCGAGCACGTTCTCTCCCATCGCAAGCTGACCATCGACGTGTGCCGAGCCCCGCTCACCGGCGAGCTCGACATCGGCGACGTGCCGGAGGCGGCGGGCTACGACGCCGTCCGCATCGTGCCGCTCTCCGAGATCGGCGATCTCGGCATCTCCACGCTGACGCGGAAGATCCTCGGGGCGGCGGGCTCCTGATCTCGCCGCCGCCACGCGTTTTGTGGCATCGTGTACGGGCCGTGCCGACCAAGGACCTCAGCGCGTACGACGACGACGACGACGTTTCGTCCGAGCGCGAATCCACGATGCTCCGCGCGGCGATGACGGCGGATGTCGCTGCGCGACCGAGCTCGAGCTCGCTGGACGAGGCACCGGCGCGCGTCCTCGTCGCCGACGACGACGCGGCCACCCGCGATCTGATTGCGACGACGCTTCGCTCGAGCGGCTACGAGGTCGAGACCGCCGCCGACGGTCAGGAGGCGATCGGACGCTTCGCGAAGGGCGGGCTCGACGTGGTCCTGCTCGACGCGGTCATGCCGCGCGTCACCGGCGTCGATGCGTGTCGCACCATCAAGAGCCTTCGCGGCAGCGATCTCGTTCCGGTCGCCCTGATGTTCGCGAAGACGGATCCGAAGAGCCGCGTCGAGGCGCTCAAGATCGGCGCCGACGCGTACGTCTGCAAGCCGTTCGAGCAGACCGAGCTGCTCGCGTGCGTGTCCTCGGCGCTGCGCGTGAAGCGCGCCCACGACCGCATGCGCGCCGCCAACCAGCGCCTCGATCGCCTGCGCACCTTCGACGAGCTCACGGGCGCGCACTCGTTCCTCTATCTCCACGAGCGCCTCACCGCCGAGTTCGAGCGCGCCGAGAAGCACGCCGAGCCGCTGGCGTGCTGCATCCTCGACGTCGATCGCCTGAAGGTCCACAACGAGCGCGGCGGTCGCTCGCTCGGTGACACCGTGCTGCGCGGAGTCGCGGAGGTCATCAAGAAGTCGGTGCGCGACACCGACGTGGTGGCGCGCTACGGCGGCGACGAGTTCTTCGTCATGCTTCCGGCGACACATTTCGCGGGATCGCTCGTGGTTGCCTCGCGGATCTGGCGCGACATCGCCCAGAAGCCGTTCGGCACCTCCCTCGACGAGGCCAACGTCACGGCCTCTCTCGGCGTGGCGCTCTTTCCGAGCCGCGACGTCCGCACGAAGGACGCGCTCCTCTCGGCCCTCGAGGCCGCGCTGCTCGAGGCGAAGCGACGCGGCGGCAATCGCCTTTGCGTGTTCCAGCAAGAGGGCTTCATCTACACGCCCGCAGGCGACGACGGCGCGTAAAACACGCGTTCGTGAACGGGCCTGCACGGGGCCCGCGACAAGCATGTCAGGGTGCCACGGGCCTGGGGTCGCGAACGACGCGAAGCCGACGACTCACTTGGTCACGAACGTTGCGGTTTGGTAGTGTCGCGCAGCCGAGATGTCCGTGCTGCGCCGATTCCCGATCTTCCTCGCCGCGACCTTCGTCGCGTACGGGCTCTCGGGAATGGGGCTCGCCGCGCTCGGTGCACGCAGCGCGCGAGCCGACGACCTCGATCTCGAGGACGACGACAGCGGCAAGAAGAAGCCCGACAAAACCGACGCCGAACGCAAGGGCGGTGAGACGAAGGACGACGGCTTCATGAAGCCGGGCCCCATCGCCACGATCAAGCCGCACGCGTACACGCTCGCGGAGTGCCTGTCCTTGAGCGAGCGCAATCACCCGAACCTCTGGGCCGCGCGCGCTCGGCTCGCGTTCGTGCACGGCCAGCTGGACGAGGCGCGCTGGACGCCGTTCTCGTACTGGTCGGCCAACGCCACGACGGGCGTGCTCCCGACCATCGGCGGCACGCCGTTCTACAACGCGGTCCCTCGCTCCGCGCTGAACCAGGGCTTCGGCCAGGACTTCCAGCCGTTCCTCACGTTTGGCGTCCGCGGCACCATCCCGATCTACACGTTCGGCAAGATCGACTCGATCAAGAAGGCCGCCGAGGCGCAGGTCCGTTACAACGAGTGGGATCTCGAGAAGTACCGCGCGCAGGTCCGCGCCGACGTCCGCCGCGCGTACTACGGCCTCATGCTGGCGCGCGATGCGCTGTACATCGCCGACGACGTCCTCTCGAAGCTCAACCATGCGATCGACAACGTCGCGACCAAGCTCGCGGCGAACGACACGACCGTCGAAGAAGCGGATCGTCTGCGCCTCGAGATCTACAAAGACGAGCTCCTCGCGCGCGTCGCCGAGGCCAGAAGAGGCGAGCAGTTCGCGAGCGCCGCGCTCCGCTTCTTCACCGGCGTGCAGACCGCGTTCGACATCCCCGACGAGCCGCTCAAGAAGCCCGAGACCCCGCTCGGCCCGGTCGTGCGCTATCTCACGGCCGCGCGTCTCTTCCGGCCGGACGTGAACCTGGCTCGCTCGGGCGTCGCGGCACGTCGCGCGCAGCTCGATTTCGCGCGCGCGCAGCTCTATCCGAACATCGGCGCCGGCCTCGGCTTCTCGTATGCCATCGCGCCCAGCGCCACGTCGCAGAACACAGCCTGGATCGGTGACCCCTTCAACGGCTTCGGCGCGGCGATCGCGTTCGGCGTCGAGTGGGGGCTCGATCTCCTGCCGAAAACGGCGCGCATCAATCAGGCTGAATCGCAGCTCGAAGAGGCACGCGCCCTCGAGCGGTACGCGCTCGGTGGCACCGCCGTCGAGGTCGAGAGCCAGTACGCGAGCACCGCCGAGGCCAAGGCCCGCGAGGAGAACTGGGAGCGCGCCGAGCACCGAGCCAAGCGCTGGATCTCGAGCGTCCAGGACGCGATCGATCTCGGTACGAAGGACGAGCGCTTCATCGTCGAGCCGCTGCGCGCCTACGTCTTCGCGCGTGCCAACCACGTGCAGGCGCTCATGGACTTCAACGTCGCGCTCTCCGAGCTCGCGCGCGTCACGGGCTGGGACGCCGCCGCCCCTCCGAGCTGAGCGGAGACCGGCTCACCCGCGCGCGCGCATCACCACGGACACGACGCCAGCGCGAGCACCGCCAGCACGCGCGCCTTCACGAGCTCGAAGTCGCGTAGCGCCAACTGGATCTCCGCCTCGCGAAGCGCCTGCGCCGCCGTGATCAGCTCGAGGCTCGTGCCTCGGCCTTCCTGGTACGAAAGACGCGTCAGACGGTCTGTCTCCGCCGCGAGATCGCGCGCCGCCGTCGCCACGCGACGGCTCGCTTCGGCGACCGTGACGCCGCGACGCGCCTGATCGACCTGGATGATCGCGGTTCGCCGTCCTTGCTCGAGGCGCTGCTCGGCGATCGCCTCCTGCGCGTGCGCGTCTCGGAGATTGCCGTAGCGAGCGCCGCCTTCCCAGAGCGGAACCGAGAGCACCGCCTGGACGTTCCACGTCGTGTTCGGTGACGCGCCCGTGTCGGTGGTGGTCGTCGAGAGGCCCGACTGGAGGTTCACGATGGGCGAGAACGCGTACTTCGCGTCGTTCACGCCGCGATGAGCCACGTCGACCTGCGTGTGCAGCGCCGCAACGTCGGGTCGCTCGTCGACGCTCGCCGAAGGTCTGCACGTGGCTCGCGCGTCGTGCTCGAGGCCGCTGATGTCCACGTTCGGCGGCACGCCGACCTGCTCGGCGATCCCGAGCGCGAGCCCGAGCGCCTCGCGTGACTGACGAAGCGACTCGTCACCGGCGACGAGCGTTGCGCGTGCCACCTCGACGTCCTGGCGCGTGCGGACGACGTCGAGGCCGTTGGCGCCACCGAGCGCCGCTTTGCGCGTCGTGAGCTCGACGCGCTGGAGCGCGTTGCTGAGACCCACGCGATTGAGCTCCGCGATGCGCTCGGCGGTGACCACGCCCACGATCGAGTTCGCCACCGAAAGCGCGATCTGGCGCTTGGCGTCGTCGAACGAGAGACGCGACGCCTCGGTCGCGACGCGCGAGGTGCCGATCGCGTACCACGCGCGAGGGGCGAAGACCGGCTGCACCGCGACGAGCTGCCCGGTGAGGTAATCGGAGGCCGGCGTCGTGAAGGTCCTCGTCTCGACGCCCGTCGCGATGCTCCCGCCGACGATCTGCACGACGTCCTTCGTGATGAGCTGGTGCGTGAACGCCGCGGTCCCGTTCAGCGACGGCAGCGCACCGGCGAGCGCCACGCGCTGCTGCGCCTCGGCGCGCTCGACGGTGTACGCCGCGATCCGGAGATCGGTCGACCGCGCGCGCACGTGCTGGAGCGCCTGCTCCCACGTGCCGATCTCGACCTTCGCGCGGGACACGGGGACGAGCATCGGGTCGTCGACGGCCGGCGCAGGAGGAACGGCGGCCTCCTGCGCGAGGAGCGCGGAAGGAGCGACGAGAAACGACGAGAGGAACGCCGCAGCGATCAGCCTTCGCATGGTGCGGGGCATTATGGACGAGGCTGACCGCGTATTCCGCGCTAAGCGGCGCCACCGAAACGCGTCGCGCCCAGGCTCGCGATAGAGCTCAGCAGCCGCGCATCGTGGCGTAGCGCGCGTCGCCAGGAATGATGTCGAGCTTCGCGCGAAGCTCGGCGAAGCGTCCTCGGAGCCTCGCCACGGCCACACGGAACGGCGCGGCCACTTCAGCGTGCGAGAGCGGGAGATGGTCGACGTAGACGATCGCGTACGCCACCGCCGCCGCGAGGCCCGCCACGTCGTGGCCTCTTCCCTTGGGAGCCGCCGCCTTGGGAGCCGCCTTGGGCGCGGCCTTCGGGGTCGCCTTGGGCGCGGCCTTCACGGCTCGCGCGGGCTGCTGCGCTTCAGGATGAGCGAGCGCGTCGCGCGCGAGCACGAGGGCGCGCTCGCGTTGCCCCGCGTCGAGCGGGAGATGCGAGAGGCCGCGTTCGAGCGCCCGCACGAGTCGTAGGTCCTTGCGCGCTGCTTCGAGCCGCCTCGTCTGCGCGCGGGCGGCGCGGTCCTCCGCGGAAGGAGCGCCTTCGTCGAGCCAGCGAAGAAGCGCTTCGAGCTCGCGCGAATCGAAGCGCTCGAGCGCGCGCTCGAGGACGCCTCGTGCCTCGCCGGTGTGCCCGGCGCGAGCCAGCGCGTGGACATACGACGCGACGATCTCCGAGTTGTCGCCCTTGGCGCCGTACGCCGAACGCAGCCAGGGCAGGGCGCGCTTCGGTGCTCCGAGCGCGACGTCGAGCAGGTGCCCGAGGTTGTGCGCATACCAGGGATTTCCGGGCGCCGATGCGATCGCGTTCTGATACGCCGTCGCCGCGCAGCGGAAATTCCCCAGCAGCGTCTGGCAGAAAGCCAGGACCGCCCAGGCGCGGTCGTCGTCGTCGCGGTGGGCGAGGGCGCGGCGCGCATAGATGGCGGCGCGCCACGGGTGCCTCTCGACGAGCAGCTCCGCGAGCTGCCGATGGGCGAAGATCCCGTCGTCGCTCGCGGGCGGAGCCAGGCGAGCGAGGCGGGCGAGACGCGGCAGGACGTCCGCAGGGTCGAACGCACGCCGAAGCGCGCGCTCGATCTCCTGGCGCAGACGATGGGTCTCGACCGCCGATTCCATGGCT
>FTCS01003879.1_pt1 | contig 13168 bp, 11 predicted proteins | sample 1639391 | NCBI WGS metagenome assembly FTCS01 (sample SAMEA3914864, study PRJEB12502) | metagenome | biome: forest; material: soil | place: USA | collected 2012-03-12 | depth 0.3 m | reverse complement strand
GCGCACCATCATCGTCGGCGACGTCCACGGCTGTAGGTCGGAGCTCGAAGCGCTCCTCGACCGCGTCGGCTTCGCGAGCGGCGATCGCCTCATTTTCGTGGGCGATCTCGTCGCGCGAGGCCCCGACTCGCTCGGCGTGCTGGACGTCGCGCGAAGGACCGGCGCGATCGTCGTGCGCGGCAACCACGAGCAGAAGCTGCTCGACTGGCGAAGCGCACGCACGGCGTGGCTGCGTGGCGAGGCGGCCGCGAAGCCTCCGATCGGGCGCATGCATCGGGACATCGCGCGGTCGCTGCGCCCGGTCGACTGGAAGCTGCTCGAGACGGCGCCGTTCTTCTTCGACCTGCCCGAGCATGGCGCATGTGTCGTGCACGCCGGGCTCATGCCGGGGGTCGCGATCGAGGCGCAGAATCCGCAGACGTTGATGCGCATCCGCACCGTGCGTGTCCCCGCGCGCGGCTCGCGCGCCAAAGCCAAGCGCGGCACGAGCAAGCAAGCCGACGTGCTCTGGGGCGCGGTCTACGCAGGCCCTCCTCAAGTGGTGTTCGGCCACAACGCGGCGCCCGGTCTGCAGCTTCATCCGTGGGCCACGGGCCTCGATACGGGATGCGTCTACGGCGGGCAGCTCACCGCGATGGTCCTCCAGAGCGGGCAGCGGATCCCGCGTGCATTTCCCGCTCGGCGCGCGCTGCTGGTCTCGGAGCGGGTGCAGCGCGTCTGGTTCGCCCCCGCATCACGCACGGCGGGCAGCGCGTCCTAGATAGCCGGTCCTAGACTGCGCGCCTCGCGAGACGTACCCTCGCCGGCCATGAAACGGCTCGGAGCGTGGATCTCGCTGGTGGCGTGCCTGCACATGACGCTGCTGGCGAGCCCGGCATTCGCGCAGATGATCGGCCCGATGAAGGCGCAGGCCGCCAGGGCGCCAGGGAAGCCTGTCGATCTGATCCAGAAGGGTCAATCGCAGTTCGACGAGCAGCAGTACGAGGAGTCGATCCAGACGCTCTCCGCGGCGCTCCTCCGTCCGAGCAACACGCCGGCGCAGAAGGTCGAGATCTACCGGCTCCTCGCGCTCAACTACATCACGCTCGGTCGCAAGGACGAGGCGGAGAACGCGGTGCGCGGCCTGCTCGTCCAGCAGCCCGACTACGAGATCCCCGCCAAGGAGTCGCCGCGCTTCCGTGACTTCTTCGCGCAGGCGCGCGCGAAGTGGGAGGCCGAGGGCCGTCCCGGCATCGCAAAAGAGGAACCGACGCAGAAGCCCGTCGTCCTCAAGCACGGCTCGCCGGCACAGGTCGACCCCAACACGAACGTCGAGCTGCGCGCGCGCCTCGACGATCCGGACGGCCGCGTCGGAAGCGTGAAGCTCTATTACCGCTCGGGCAGCAAGGGCGATTTCACCGACACGCCCGCGCAAGTCGACGGACAGAGCGTCCGCGCGACGATCCCGGCCGCGTCGATCAAGCCGCCGGTCGTCGATTACTACTTCGAGGTCCTCGACGGCGCCGGCTCCGTCATCGCCACGCGCGGCGATGCGAGCGCGCCGCTCCGCATCGCCGTCCCCGAGAGCTCCGGCAAAGGCTGGGTCCTTCCCGTCGCCATCGGCGGCAGCGTCCTCGGCGCCGCCGCAATCGTCGGCGTGCTCGCGCTCGCGGGCGTCTTCAAGTCGTCGTCGAGCAGCACGCCCGGCGGCACGCCGACCGGTCGTCCCATGTCGACGGTCAGCGTGAGCATCGGCGAATCTTCGCGATGATGGCAGAGCCGCGGTATCCGTTCGTGCACGTGGACGTCGCGGCGGACGACGTCGACGAGACGAGCGCGCTCCTCTTCGAGCTCGGCGCCGAGGGCGTCGAAGAGCGCGACGAGACCACGCTCGTGAAGAACAAGGAGAGCGGCAAGGTCACCCTGGTCGCCGCCTTCCCGAACCGTGAGGACGCGGAAGCAGCGATCGCCGAGCTCGATCCCGCGCTCAGCGCTCGTTACGAAGAGGTGGTCGGCGACGCGTGGCGCGACGCGTGGAAGGAGCACTACAAGCCCTACGCGATCGCCGAGGGCCTCGTCGTTCGGCCGCCGTGGGAGGCGTACGAGGCGAAGCCGGGCGAGAAGGTCCTCGAGCTCGAGCCCGGTCGCGCCTTCGGCACCGGCCTCCACGAGACCACGCGCCTCGTCGTGCAGGCGATCAAGAAGCACGCGAGCGAAGCAGAGGGCAAGCTCGTCATCGACGTCGGCTGTGGCAGCGGCATCCTCGCGCTCGCGGCGCTCGCGCTTGGCGCCCAGCGCGCCATCGCGATCGACAACGATCCCGAGGCGATCGACGTCACCAGGGAAAATGCGGCTCGGAATGGCCTCTCCGACCGAATCGAGGCGAGCACCACCGACGTCGCCGCGCTCGATGCGACCGCGCCGCTCGTGCTCGCGAACATCGAAGCGCACGTGCTCATCCCGATGGCGCCCGCGCTCATCGATCGCGTCGAGCCGGGCGGTCTCCTCTTTCTCTCCGGCGTGCTCGTTCCTCAGACCGAGTCGGTGAAGGCCGCCTACGTCGAGCGCATGGACGTCCTCGCCACGCCGGTGCTCGGCGAGTGGACGCTCATCGCGCTACGCAAGAAGCGATGAAGGGCGAAGGCTGAAGCAGCGATGAGCGTCCGCTCGCCGATCGCCGCGCTCGCCGAGGGGACGCGCACGCTGTCCGGCGAGGCGTCGCATCACCTCTGTCGCGTGTTGCGTCTGAAGGACGGCGATCGCTTCGTCGCGTTCGATCCCGCGATGCTCGTCGAAGCCGACGCGGTCATCGTCGAGGCCTCCGGGACGGCCGTGCGCGTCGAGATCGGCGCCACGCGTCCGGCCGAGGTGGTCGCGCTCGCTCCCCTCGTGCTCGTTTACGGCCTCGCGAAGGGCGAGAAGGTCGATGCGGTCGTGCGCGACGCGACCGAGCTCGGCGCAACGCGCATCGTGATCGCTCGCACCGCGCGCGCCGTCGCGAAGGCCGACGGCGATCGCGCGAGCACCAAGCTCGATCGCTGGCGGCGCATCTCCGAGCAAGCCGCGAGGCAATGCGGGCGCGCGGATCCTCCGATCATCGAGGGCGTGGTCGACTGGAAGCTCGCGCTCGAGACCGCCGCTCGCGATGCCCGCGAAGGCACGCGCTTCTGCCTCTGGGAGAACGCGACCGACCCGCTTGGACCGAAGCTCGCCGAGCTCGCCGCTCGTCGCGACTCGATGGCCTTTGCGGTCGGGCCCGAGGGCGGCCTCACCGAAGCCGAGGTCGAAGAGGCGCGCGTAGCCGGCTTCGCGCCCGTTTCTCTCGGGCGATTCATACTCCGGACCGAAACGGTCGCAGCGGCAGTGCTGGGCGCCGTCCGCATCCTGACCGTTTCGTGACGTGACGCCTCGCGACATGACCGAAGCGTGGCGGGCCGACTGGCGGGCCGACCCCTAGAGTCACCTCGCCATGGTGATCATCGCCTTCTTCGTCGGACACTGGGTCTCGTCGATCTTCTCCCAGACGTTCTTCTTGCACCGCTACGGCGCGCACAAGCAGTTCACGATGAGCAAGGGATGGGAGCGCTTCTTCCACCTGCTCGCGTACGTGTCGATGGGCGCGAGCTTCTTGTCGGCGCGCGGCTACGCCATCCTGCATCGCATGCATCATGCATACAGTGACACGCCGAAGGATCCGCACTCACCGACGAACTTCAGCAACGTCTACTCGATGATGTGGGCGACCAAGAAGCGCTACGACGCCTTCGCGTATCGCCGCGAGCAGCCGGAGCCGCGCTTCGAGAAGGACGTGCCGGACTGGCCGCTCCTCGATCGCCTGAGCCAGAACTGGGTCGCGCGCGTCACGTGGCTCGCCGCGTACACGGGCTTCTACTTCGTGTTCGCGAACCACTGGTACCTGTGGCTGCTGCTCCCCGCTCACTTCGTGATGGGGCCGATCCACGGCGCGATCGTCAACTGGTGCGGCCACCGCTACGGCTACCGCAACTTCGAGAGTGACGACGTCTCGCGCAACACGCTCTGGTTCGACTTCGTCACGATGGGCGAGCTGTTCCAGAACAACCACCACAAGTACGCGATGCGCTCGAACTTCGCGGTCCGCTCGTTCGAGCTCGATCCGACGTACCAGGTGATGCGCGTGCTGAACGCGGTCGGCATCATCAAGCTTCGTCCGCTCCGCGAGCTCGACGAAAAGGGCGAGCTGATCGCGCCCGGCATGGATCTGACCGACGCCGAGAGCGCCGAAACGGCCGACGCCGCCGCGGAGTGAACGTGAGCGAGACCAGCTCCGCGCGCATCTTTCGCATCACCCTGGAGGTCGGGAGCCTCGAGCAAGCGGCCTCGTTCTACGCCAGCCTGCTCGACACGCCGGGAACACGCCATCGCGGGGCGCGGCACTATTTCGACTGCGGCGTGATCCTGGCGGTCCTGGATACGACCGCCGGCGGGGCGGCGCCGACGCCCGGAGCGAAGTCACTCTACTTCGCCGTCGCCGATCTCGACGCAGTCCACGCACGCGCGAAGGCGCTCGGAGCTCTCGCGACGTACGAGGTCCACGGCGAGCCCGCGGGCGAGCCACGGAAGCGTCCGTGGGGAGAGCGCTCCTTCTATGTGACGGACGCGTGGGGCAACGAGCTGTGCTTCTGCCAAGAGGGCACGCTCTACACCTGAGTGTGATCCGTGCAAAGAGGCCACTCGCCTCTGACTGCATCGAGGTGGGACGTCACGTGCGCGAGCTGCGCACAAGGCGCCGACTTGGAATACGTGCAGGGCGCGGTCTTCGTGAGGTGACCTCGGCGCTCAGGCGCCCCGGTACCGCGCCATCGTTCTCGAGCTGATCGACCAAGGCGTCGCTGAGGGAGACGTCCGCGGCGATCTCGACGCCCAGGGCGTTGACCGTCGGATCCTGCGACAGAGCTCCAGGTTCTCGAGGATCGCGCGTGGTCCGGCTCCAAGCACGTCGGCGACGCGGCCTTTCGCCAAACGCGAGGCGTGCGTGTTGAACGCTCTCTCGCCGCTGGCGGCGCTTTCCGTCTTTCGATGCGAGCACACCACTTGCTGGCATCCACGTTGGCGCGCGACACCACGAGCATCGCAACGCGCCGTACGGGAAAGGGGATTCCGATGTCACACCAGCGAACATTCGCCTCCGGCAAACTGGAGACACTCGTGCTTGCTTCGACGTTGGGTGTCGCGTCGCTGACCGCGTCGATGGGCGCGTGCGGCGGAGGCGACAACTCGAGTGCAACGACCCAGCAAGGCGCGACAGGAAACGTCTCGTCACCAACGGTTTGCCAGAACATCGATATCGCGTCGATGATTCCAGGCGGGGCAAACGAAGACCCCGACGTCGCGGCGGCCAACGCCTTCATCGATGCCACGGAGGCGCAGGCGCTGGCGCAAGCGCAAAACCCCGCGGCGCTCGATGCCTATCATCAGGAGGTCCTGATCGGCAAAGCGGAGATTTACGACAGGACTCTCTCGGTCAACAAGAACCTGGCGTGCGCGAGCTGCCACTTGCCTTTCACGGGATTCACGGGAGGAGTGTCGGTCTGGAACCAGACCATCGTCGCGCAACCGGGCTCGGTCCCGATCACGAACGCGGTTCCGCCGGAGCCCAACTTCCGCCTCGCCCCGCGTAAGCCGCAGAGCTACGCGTACGCGGCGTTCGCGCCGATCCTCCACTACAACGCGACCCAGCAGAGCTTCTACGGCGGCAACTTCTGGGACATGCGCGCAACTGGAACGCACCTCGACAATCCGGCGGCGGAGCAGGCGGAAGGGCCGCCCGTCAATCCCGTCGAGATGGGCATGCCCGACACTGCGTGCGTCGTGTACCGGGCGTCGCTGACCAAGTACCGCGCCTTGTTCGAGGCGGTGTGGGGGCCACAGTCGTTCGCCATCAAGTGGCCGGCCAACGTGGAGACGGTGTGCTCGACGCCGGGGCCGGCCCCGGCCAGCAATCCGTTCCCGGTCCAACTCAGCGCGACCGACCGCGGGACCTCGAACGTGACCTTCCAGAACATGACGATCTCGATGGCCAGCTACGAAGCGGGTCCGGAGGTGAGCCCGTTCTCGTCGAAGTTCGACCAGTTCCTAGCCGGCAGCACGCAGCTGACCGCTCAAGAGCAGAACGGATGGTCGCTCTTTCACGGCAAGGCCAAGTGCAACCAGTGCCACCTCGACGGGACGGCGGCCGGGACGATGGGCCAGGTCACGCCCGCTGATGTCGCGCCGCTGTTCACGGACTTCACGGCGAACAACATCGGCATCCCGAACAACCCCTGCCTGCCGTACCTGTTCGAGAGCAAGCCGGACCAAGTCGGCTTCGTCGCGAACCCGGCGGGCACGGGCTTCGTCGATCTGGGCGTGGGGGCGTTTCTGGCCGGGAATGGGGCTGCGCCCAACCCGAACCCGACGGAGTGGGGCCCGCTGGCGCCGAAGTTCAACGGGATGTTCCAGACGCCGACCGTACGCAACGTGGACATGCGGCCCCGCCCGGACTTCGTGAAGGCGTACATGCACAACGGCTACCTCAAGAGCCTGAAGGAGGTCGTCCACTTCTACAACACGTCCCAGTCGCTCCCGCATTGCAACCCGGGCTCGCCGGGCGAGAAGACGACGTGCTGGCCGGTGGCGGCGGTACCGCAGACGCTCAACACGACGCAGCTCGGAAACCTGGGCCTGAGCAGCTCCGAGGAGGACGACATCATCGCGTTCCTGCGGACGCTCACCGATGGGTTCAACGCGCAGGCTGGCGCCGATGCAGGACAGCCCACCGACGCGGGACAGCCCACCGACGCGGGACAATCCACTGACGCGCGCGGTGACTGAAGACCGCACGGCTTGGATTTCACCGGCGTGGAGCTAGCTCGATGACGTCATCGAGCTAGCTCCACGGAGCGGGTCGGCACGCTGCACCCGGCACCCTACGTGCTTGCTGGCGCGCATGAAGACCGAGAACGACGACGTGCGCGCGGTGGGACGACGAGCATTCCTGACGGTCGCCGGCGCTGCCGCCGCGGCGGCGTGCGGCAAGGCGGCTCAGGAGCCGCGCTCCTCGCAGGCGGAGCTCGCGGCCCCGGTACCGGCGGCGCCGGGAACCACGACGGTCACCTCCAGTGGGAGCATTCCGCGCCGCCGTCTCGGGCGCACCGGCGTGCTCGTCTCGATGATCGGCGTCGGCGGATACCACCTCGGGCGGACGAAAGACGAGGCGGAGGCGATTCGCATCGTGCGAACGGCGTTGGATCGCGGCATCGATTTCATGGACAACTCCTGGGACTACAACGGCGGCGTCAGCGAGGAGCGCCTCGGCAAGGCGCTCGCCGACGGTCACCGGGATCGCGCCTTCGTCATGACGAAGCTCGACGGGCGAACGGCGACCTCCGCCGCGCAGCAGCTCGAGCAAAGCCTCCGCCGCATCGGCACCGATCGCATCGATCTCGTCCAGGTACACGAGGTGATCCGGATGACCGATCCCGCGCGCGTCTTCGACAAAGGCGGCGCCATGGAAGCCATCGTCGCCGCGCAGAAGGCGGGCAAGGTCCGCTTCATCGGCTTCACCGGCCACAAGGACCCGAAGATTCACCTCGCGATGCTGAAGATGGCCGACGACCACGGGTTCCGCTTCGACACGGTCCAGATGCCGGTCAACGTCATGGACTGGCACTACCGGAGCTTTCAGAAGGAGGTCCTGCCCGTGCTCCTGCAGAAGGACATCGGCGTGCTCGGGATGAAGTCGATGGGCGATCACTTCATTCTGGACAGTGGCGTCGTGACCGCACGCGAGTGCTTGCGCTACTCGCTCAGCACGCCCGTCTCGGTCCAGATCACGGGTATCGACAGCATGGCGATCCTCGACCAGGCGCTCGACATCGGGACCCACTTCGAGCCGATGAGCGAGAGCGAGCGCCAGGCCGTCCTCGCCAAGACCGCCACGCTCGCGCAGACCGGGAGCTACGAGCGCTTCAAGACCTCGACGCACTTCGACAGCACGACCCAGCATCCGCAATGGCTGGAGTCGGCGCAGATTTAGGTGTGCGGGGCGGACGCGGTGAAGAGCTTCAGCGCGTTCTCGAGCGTGAAGGCGAAGCCCCAAGCCGTGGGAGCGATGACGATGAGCCAGGCCGTCGCGATGGCCAGCGGCGAGGACTTCTTGACGGTGGATTGAGCCATGAGGTCACTCCATTCCTAGTGCGCAGCGGCTTCGGTGCCGATGACCTGCCGGTCGTCCTGCTTCAGCCAGGCGCGTGCCGCGACCGGACGCACCATGAGATTGGCCAGGAACCCGACGCCCAGGAGCCCGCACATGATGTGCATGATGATCGGATAGGCATCTTCTTTCGGCAGCCGATGCCCGATGTAGTAGTCGAGAATGCCATTGACGATCAGCGGCCCGACGATCCCGGCGAGGGACCAGGCGGTCAGCAGCCGGCCGTGGATGGCGGAGACGTTGAAGACTCCGAAGAGGTCCTTGAGGTAAGCAGGGAGCGTCGCGAAGCCTCCGCCGTACATCGAAATGATCACGACGGACATGGCGACGAAGAGAGGAACGGAGCCGAGCTTGTCCTCACGGGTGAATGGCAAAAGGAAATAGAGCACGGCGCCGAGGGTGAAGAAGATGGCATATGTCCATTTTCGTCCGATGAAGTCGGATACCGAGGCCCAGAAGAAACGGCCCGCCATGTTGAAGATACTGAGCAGACCGACGAATCCGACCGCCGCGATGGCGGTGATACTGCCTTTGAAGAAATCCTGAATCATCGGAGCGGCCTGCTCGAGAATCCCGATGCCCGCGGTGACATTGGCAAAGAGCATGATCCAGAGCAGCCAGAACTGCGGTGTCTTCCACGCCGTGGAGACCGCGACGTCGTGGGTCGTGATGAGCGCGGAGTGCTTCGCCGAAGGCTCCCAGCCGGCGGGCTTCCAGCCGCTCTCCGGGACGCGAATGGTGAATACGCCGAACATCATGAAGAGGAAGTAGACGACTCCCATCGTGATCATGGCGTAGGGAATCGCCAGCAGCCCATCGGCCTTGAAATAGGCCATGAGGCTGCTGGCGAGAGGGCCGCCGATCATGGCGCCGCCTCCGAAGCCCATGATGGCGAGGCCGGTGGCGAGACCAGGGCGGTCGGGGAACCACTTGATGAGCGTCGAGACGGGTGAGATGTAGCCCAGACCGAGGCCGATGCCGCCGATGACGCCGTAGCCGAGGTAGAGCAGCCACAGCGAATGAGTGCGCGCGCCGAGCGCGGCGACGACGAAGCCCGCGCCGAAGCAGCAAGCGGCGTAGAACATGGCGCGACGGGGGCCTGCCTTCTCGAGCCACGCGCCGAAGAGTGCGGCGGAGATACCGAGAAAAGCGATCGCGATCGAGAAGATGTAGCCGACCTGCTCGAGGTTCCAGGACGAGCCGTCGGCGGCGTGGAGCGCGAGCAGCGGGTTCTTGAAGACCGAGAACGAATAGACCTGGCCGATCGAAAGATGGATCGCGAGTGCCGCTGGAGGGACGAGCCAGCGGCTGTATCCAGGAGACGCAACGGATCGATCTCGATCGAGAAAAGCCAGGGCCATGATGAACCTCAGGCGCCGGGACGACGCGGTGCACGGCGATCGTCTGTCTGCGAGCGTCGTGCCAGGCAGTCGTCAAACGCCGCATTGAGTATCGTGAACGGAGTCTTACGAAACCGGATATCGCCCGAACTCCTGAGAGCGAATATCCATGTCTGTCGCCATTGCCGTGTTCCTCGTCGCGCTCGGCTTCGCGGTCCTCTTGTTGGTGGTGGCGGCCGCGGGGCTCTCGCTGGCGACGCAGAAGCCCCACTACGCGCGGCTCCGTTCGCAGTGGACCGCGGCTCTCGCGATCCTATTGAGCGTGGCGACGATTCACGTGATCGCTCTCGAGCTCGTGACGGGTGCGGCTGGCGATCGAGGCGTGATGCACGGTCTGGCGCTCGGTCTCGCGCTCGATCCGTATGCGTACGCGGTCGGCGGATGCGTTGCGGTCGGGCTGGCCGCGGCTGGAGCCTATGCGCGAGGGCTCCTGCGTTTTCCCGACGACTACGTCGCGCGCTCCGGCTTTCGCGTCGGTGCCGTCCTGGCCTTTATCGGCCTCGTGGGGCTGCCGCTCGGGTTCGGCGTGAGCCTGGCGACGGTCGGCCTCGCGGTGCTCGTCGCGGTGGCAGGCTTAATCGCGGTCTCCTGGCTGTCGGGCCGCTACGCGCGCGAGCCTGGGTGGCTGTTGCGCGTGTTCGTGGCGGCTTCGCCGCTGGGCGTGCTCGCGCTCGCCGCCGTAGGCGTGCTCGGTCCGTCCGTTCCACTCGCAACCGCAGCTCCTGGAGCCGTCGTCGTCGTCGACGCGCTGCTCGTCATCTTCGCCGCGGCGCTCTTCCTCCACCTCACGAAGCAGAGTCCGGACGTTCGGTCGCTCGGGGCACGCATCGAGGACGCCGCCCGCGCTGGCCGCGTTCCGGCTCCGGGCTCGCCGACCATGGAGGTACCGCGTCATGCAGGGCGATGAATACGCGCGTCAGCACGACTCTCGCGGTCAACCCACGGAGAGCGCGAAGGAGGCCAAACGCGCGCGCGAGGAGCTCCAGAACCGCCCTCGCCTCGGCGAAGTACCGGAAGAGATGGCGCAGGCCGAGGTGGGCGAGCTCCGTCATGAAGCCGCCGGAGTGCCTGCCATCCTCAAGACGATGACGTTCGGTGTCAGCGAGATGGGTGTCAGGCAGAGCGTGCGCACATACCTCAAGGTCAACAAGACGGACGGCTTCGACTGCCAGAGCTGCTCGTGGCCGAGTCCCGACCACAAGCGCAAGGTCGCCGAGTTCTGCGAGAACGGCGCAAAGGCCATTGCAGACGAGCTGACCCACCTCCGCGTCGATCCGTCCTTCTTTGCCAAGTTCAGTATCGAGGACCTGCTCGGGCAATCCGACTACTGGCTCAACGCGCAGGGCCGGCTCACTCACCCCATGTTCCGACGTCCCGGCGGAACGCACTTCGAGCCGATCGCTTGGGACGACGCGTTTCGTCTGATCGGCTCGCACCTCCGTGCGCTCGCCTCCCCCAACGAGGCCATCTTCTACACGTCGGGAAAGACCTGCAACGAAGCGGCGTTCTTGTTGCAGCTGCTGGCCCGTCAGTTCGGGACCAACAACCTGCCGGATTGTTCGAACATGTGCCAAGAGTCGAGCGGTACGGCGCTCACCGAGGCCATCGGAATCGGCAAAACGACGGTGAAGCTCGAGGACTTCGAGGTCTGCGACACCATCCTCATCGTCGGAAGCAATCCGGGTACGAACCACCCGCGGATGCTGACCTCGCTCCAGGCTGCCAAGCACAACGGCGCGACGATCGTCGCCGTCAACCCCATGCCGGAGACTGGGCTGATGCGCGTCATCAACCCGAATCCGCAGGACTACAGCAATCCTTTGAAGCTCGTGCCAGCGCTGCTCGGTCACGGAACTGCGCTGGCCGATCTCTACGTTCCGGTGCGCGTGAACGGAGACGCCGCGCTCCTCCAAGGCATCATGAAGTCGCTTCTCGAGCGCGATCGCGCCGCGCCGGGCACCGTCCTGAACCACGCCTTCATCGAGGCCCATACGACGGGCTTCGACGAGCTCGTCGCCGGTATCGATCGCACGTCGTGGGAGGAGATCGAGGAGAGCAGCGGCGTCGACCGTTCGATGATCGAGGCCACCACCGACATCGTCGCGCGCGCCAAGCGAATGATCGTCGTCTGGTGCACCGGCGTCGTGCAGCAGCGGAACGGCGTCGACAACGTCCGCCAGATCCTCAACCTGCTGCTCATCGGCGGCCACATGGCGCGACCGGGCGCCGGAGCGTGCTGCGTACGCGGCCACAGCAACGTGCAGGGCGACCGAACGATGGGCGTCTGGGAGCGCCCGCTCGAGCCGTTCCTGGTCGCTCTCGACGAGGAGTTCCACATCCGTTCGCCGCGCGCGCCGGGTCACGACGCGGTCGAGACGCTGCACGCGCTCCACCAGCGGACGGCGAAGGTCTTCTTCGCAATCAGCGGGAATCTGCTGCAGGCCGCGCCAGACACGCAGTACGCCGCGCAGGGATTCTGCCGCGTTTCGCTCGCCGTGCACGTGTCGACCAAGCTGCATCGTGGACACCTCGTCGCCGGACAGCAAGCGCTCATCCTTCCCGTGCTGGGACGCGCGGAGCGGGACGTGCGCTTGGGCAAGCACCAAGTCGCGAGCGCGGAAGATACGATGGGGGTCATCAACCCGTCGCGCGGCGCAGAGAGACCTGCCTCCGAGCACCTGCTCAGTGACGTGGAGATCCTCGTCCGCACCGCCCTTGCAACGTTCGGGACGGACGGCCCCGTCGATTGGCCGTCGCTCCTCGACAACGATCGGATTCGCGATCACATCGAGCGCGTCATCCCGGGCTTCGACGACTTCAACGGACGTCTGCGAAAGGGCTTCTTCTATTTGCCAAACGGCGCGCGCGACGGCGTCTACAACACGCCGACGGGCAAGGCGAGGCTGACAGCGTGCGGCATTCCTCGGCACGACCTCGGCCCCACCGAGCTGCTCATGACGACCGTACGGAGTCACGATCAGTTCAACACCACGATCTACGGGCTCGATGATCGCTACCGCGGAATCTACAACGGGAGGCGCGTCATCCTCATCAACCCCGAGGACCTTCGACAGCGCGGGCTGACGGACGGCCAATGGGTCGACATCACGAGCCACTTCGACGGAGAGACGCGCGTCGTGCGACGCTTCAAGGCGGTCGCGTATCCGATCGCACGAAGGAGCGCGGCGACGTATTTCCCGGAGGCCAACGTCCTCGTCTCCGTATGCGCCGTCGCACCGGAGAGCAACCAACCGGCGCACAAGTGCGTCCGCATCACGGTGAGCCCATCGGTCGATCCTGACGCGAGCACGCCGGGGCGGGGCAATCCTGGAGCCCGCGCCTAGAGCAACTGCGTCGAGCACGCACCGAATGCCTGCGCCGGTGGTGCTCGCTGCCGCGAACGCGACCGACGAGCACGAGCACGAGCGTTGCACGAGCTGTGACGATGACGATGCGTTCACGCGCTGCCTCGTCTGTGATCGCCACGTGGCTCCTGGTCGCCGCCGGGGCGAATGCGCAGCAACCCGGCGCCGAGCCACCGCCGGCGGCGGCGGAG
>FTCS01000148.1_pt1 | contig 13234 bp, 8 predicted proteins | sample 1639391 | NCBI WGS metagenome assembly FTCS01 (sample SAMEA3914864, study PRJEB12502) | metagenome | biome: forest; material: soil | place: USA | collected 2012-03-12 | depth 0.3 m | reverse complement strand
GTAGGGGAGGGACGAGGCCCTGCGCGCTCGCCACCGCGACGAAGTCCTGGATGCGGAGCGCGCCGTCGACGTCGACCTCGCGCGCGCCCGGAGAGATCACCTTGCCGTTCGCGTCGTGCTCGCTGGGGAGGAGCACGTCGCAGAGCGCGGCGACGTCGTCCGTGAACCTCGCGCTCGGACCGACCGTTCCGTTCGGCGTCTGCGCGGGCAGCGCAAACGGCGTGGCCGGCGCGTCCTCGCCGTCGCTGCTGGGCGCGCAGCCCGCGACGACACCGAGGCCGAGCAGCAGCTCGAGGGCCTGGCGGCGCGTCATGGAACGCTCGAAGACTGGGCTCATCGCGACCGTGGCGTAGCCCGCGGGCACTCATGGGGCCGTAGACGTTTTGGAAACGATGCTTTTCCACAGGCCGTAGGGCGCGGCCTACCGCCCTGCGTCATAGACCCCGCCGATGACGGCCCCCTCGCTCCTACATCGCGGCCTCGGAGCCGCGCTCGTCGCGTTCGTCGCGCTGCTCCCGCAGTGCCGAGCGGGCGGGAGCGATGCCGGCGGGGCCGCAGAGGCGACCAGCGGATACGAGTACATCGTGGTCGGCTCGGGCGCCGGCGGCGGTCCACTTGCCGCTCGCCTCGCGCGCGCCGGGAAGCGCGTGCTCCTCCTCGAGGCCGGCGCGGACGTCGCGGACAGCCTGAAGTACCGCGTCCCCGCGATGCATGCACTTTCCACGGAAGATCCCGCGATGGCGTGGTGGTTCTGGGTCCAGCACAGCGCCGACCCGGCCGTCGATCGCCAGGACTGGAAGCGCACCGCGCAAGGCATCATGTATCCGCGCGGCAGCGCGCTCGGCGGATCGACGGCGGTGAACGCGATGGTCACCGTCCTTCCGTCACGCGCCGACTGGGATCGAATCGCGGAGCTCACGGGCGATCGCTCGTGGCGCGCCGACGCGATGGATCGGTACTACGATCGCGTCCGCGAGTGGCTCGGCGTCGAGCTGCCCGACCCCGGGCTCGCGCTGCGCGACGACCTCGTCACGAATTTCCTCGGAGCCGCGGCGCGTGTCGATCAGGCCGACGGTCCTGGCGCGACGTCGAGCCTTGCGAGCCTCCTCGGCCACGACGTCAACGAGGCGCTCCGCGCCGGCGAGACCACCGGGCTGTATCGGCTGCCACTCGCGACCAGGAACGGCGCGCGCAGCGGGGCTCGCGAGCGCGTGCTCCACACCGTCGAGGAAGGGCATCCGCTCACGGTCGTCACGAACGCGTTCGTGACCAAGGTGCTCTGGGACGAGGGCGCCCCCGGAGGCGTGCCCGTCGCGCGCGGCGTGGAGTACGTGCCGCAAGCTGCCGTCTACGGCGCGAGCCTCGCGCCGCAGATGCCGGCCGCAGATCCCGTGCAGGCGTTCGCTTCGGCGGAGATCATCCTGTCGGCGGGGACGTTCAACTCGCCGCAGCTCCTGAAGCTCTCCGGCGTGGGCGCCGACGCCGAGCTCACGAAGAACCACGTCGACGTGAAGGCGAGCCTCCCGGGCGTCGGCGAGAACCTCCAGGATCGCTACGAGGCAGCGGTCGTGAGCGAGCTCGCGACTCCCCTCGACGTCATCGCCTCGTGCAAGCTGGGCGACGACGCCGCCGCGGCGAGCGGCACCGATCCGTGCCTCACGGCGTGGGAGAACGGCGAGGGTGTGTATCGAACGCCGGGGTTCCTCGCGTCGCTGCTCGTGCGGTCGCGACCCGAGGTGCCGCTCGCGGATCTCCAGGTCTTCGCCGTGCCGAGCGACGCGCGCGGGTACTACCCGGGCTACGCGAAGGACAGCGTGGCGTCGAAGCAGCGCTTCACGTGGCTCCTCTTGAAGGCGCACACGAAGAATCACGACGGCACGGTGCGGCTCTCCGGGCCGAGCCCGTTCGCGAGGCCCGTGATCGCGTTCAACTCGTACGACGAGAAGGACCCGCTCCACGATCCCGATCTGCTTTCGCTCGTCGAGGGCGTGAAGACGGCGCGTCGCATCGCGACCGAGATGCGCGCGCTCGTGCCGTCGGATCCGGTGCGCGAGATCTGGCCGGGCCCGACGATGGCGAGCGACGCCGATCTCGCAGCCTGGATCCGCAAGGAGTCATGGGGTCATCACGCGTGCTGCACGGACAAGATGGGACGCGCCGACGATCCCACGGCGGTCGTCGACTCGCAGTTCCGGGTGATCGGGACGCGCGGCCTACGCGTGGTGGATGCATCGGTGTTCCCCGAGATCCCCGGCACCTTCATCGCGCTGCCGACGTACATGCTCGCCGAGAAGGCCGCCGACGCGATCCTGGGAGCGACGCCGTGAGCGCGCGCCAAAGGGCCACGATCGTCGCGGTGATCGCGCTCGGCGGGATCGCCGCGTGCACCGGACCCGCCGACGACTGCGCCACGCTGCGCGCCGATCTGAAGAAGTGCGGGGTCTCCGCCACGAGCCTCGCGTGCGATCGCGTCGATCAGTCCGCCCTCGAGTCGATGGTCTCGCGGTTCGCGGAGAGCGGCTGCGAGGGAGCACGCGCCGAGAGCGGCGCGCCCGCCGACGACGCAATCGATCCTCGCCTCTGCAAGGCCGAGGGCTGGAGCTGTCCCGACTCGCCCACGCCTGCGCCCGGAAGCGCGCGGCCTCGGTATCCGCTCGTCTTCGTCAGCGGCATCGACGAGAGCGCCTTGTTCGACTGGAACCCGCGCATCGTCACCGCGCTCGATGACGCGCTCGGCGAGGGCGCCGCCTTCCACGTGAAGGTGAAGGGCTGGTCGACCACGCCCGATCGCGCCGCCGATCTCTGGGCCTCGCTCGATGCGCTGCGCGCGCAGACCGGGACGAAGCTCAATCTCGTCTGCTACGCGGTGGGCGGCCTCGACTGCCGTTACCTCGCGAGCAAGGGCGGGCTCTTCGCGAACGACGCCGCGAGCTATCGCACGATGCTCGACACCGTCGCGTCGATCACGACCATCGCGACGCCGCATCGCGGGACGCGTGTGGCGGACGCCGCGCTCGCTGCCCTCGAGAGCGGGACCGCGCAGGACATCCTGAGCGCGCTGACCGGCTCGAGCGACGCCACGCTGCTCCCGACCGGCGGCGCGCTGCAGCGCACGCTGGAAGGCCTCACGATGGATGCGTCGCTCCCGTTCAACGCGAAGATCGCCGACGCCGACGGCGTGGTCTACCAGTCGTTCGCCGGCGTCAGCCACATCCTCGCCAAGTCTTCGGCCAGCAGCGAAGCGTCGGTCCGCCAGCACTGCGTCGCCGAGAGCGGCGAGCTCCGTCTCTATCGTCACGACGGCGACGACGACGCGATGAACGAGCTCTTGTGGGTCACGGCTCCGTGGTCCAGTACCTCGCGCGGCGACGACGGCACCGTCGTGGCGAGCCCGTCCGACGGCATGGTCTCGGTGGCGAGCGCGAAGTGGGGCACGTTCCGCGGCTGCATCCCGGCCGATCACTACGACGTCATCGGCCAGATCGGCCACTTCACGCGCGACGGACAGAGCGGCTTCGACGCTCCGCGCTTCTACCGCTGGGTCGCCTCCGACCTCGCCGCTCAGGGGCTCTGATGAACGGCCTGCGTTCGGTCCGAGCGCTCTCGGCGTGCGTCGTTGCGATCGCGGTCGGCATCGTGCCGGGCTGCGCTCCGACCGAGGCGCGCGAGGATCGATGTGCGCGCGTCGAGGCCCAGCTCGATGCCTGCGCCGGTACGCCGCTCGCGCGCCTCGACTGCTCGGCCACCAGCACCGCCGACCTCGACCACCTCGACGATCTCTCGCAAGGGATCGCGTGCCAGGCGCTCCAGGGCGTGGCGCCCACCGACGGCGATCCGATGAGCGCGGCGTGCCGGCTGCTCGGCGTGGGCTGCGTCGTTTCGACGACGCCGCCTCCGAAGCACACGCCGACGCGCTACCCCGTGCTCCTCGTCAACGGCATCGATACGTCGCCGCTCTTCCGCTACAGCCCGCGCATCGTCTCGACGATGGAGAACGAAGGCGGTCATCGCGTCTTCCTCGCCACCCTCACTCCGTACGAGACGCCGCAGGTGCGCGCTCCGGAGCTGTGGAAACGCATCGAGGAGGTCCGCGCCATGACCGGCGCGGCCAAGGTGAACCTGATCTGCCATTCGCTCGGAGGCCTGGATTGCAGGTACCTGGTGAGCCCCAACGGCCTCGCTGCCGATCTCGGCGTGGCGCCGGAGACGATGGCGAGCGCCGTGGCGTCGATCACGACGGTCGGCACCGCGCACCGCGGGACGCGCGTCGCGGACGTGCTGCTCGGTCTCCTGCCCGACGGCGACCGCGGGCGTATCGTCAACGACTTCGCGACGCTCGCCGGCGACGCGTTCAGCGCCGATCGCATCGACGGCGACGTGCACCTTCGCGCTTCGCTTCGCACTCTGAGCGTCGCGGCAGCGCCCGCGTTCAACGACGCGATCGTCGATGCCGAGGGCGTCGTCTATCAATCGTGGGCGGGGTACAGCCGACCGTTCGGCACCGCCACGGCCGCTCACGACGCGGCGCTCGCGACGCTGTGCGCGACGCGGGATGACGCGAGCGCTGACGCGAGCGGGCTCTCGGCGACCATGGCTCCGGGCCCCAAGCACGACTTCATGGCGCTCGCGCTCGTGCCGTTCGCGAGCATCGCGGGCGCCGAGCCGAGCGCAAGCACCGACGATTCGAACGGCAGCACGAACACGATCCCGAACGACGGCCTCGCGACGATCGCGTCCGCCAAGTGGGGCACGTTCAAGGGCTGCATTCCCGCCGACCACATGGAGCAGCTCGGGCAGCACAGCTTGCCGGACGTCAACGTGCGCACCGGGTTCGACGTCGCGCGCTTCTATGCCGACGTCGCCGGCGATCTCGCGGAGCAGGGGCTGTGATGCGCGCGGCCAGTGTTCTCCGCCTCGCGCCCGGGATCGCGTTCGCCGCGGCGATGGTCGTCGTCGCGAGCGGGCCGGTGGCGTGCTCCAACGCCGACGCGCCGCCGGCCGACGTCTGCATCCAGGCCAAGGATCGCTTCGAGTCGTGCGGCACGAGCCTGCCGCTCCTCGGCGACGGTCCATGCGCCGGCACGTCGAAGATGGTGGCACGCTGCGTCGTCGATCACGCGCACGACTGCGACGAGCTCGCGACGCTGTTCGGGCGCATCGACGCGTGCGTCGCGGACCTCCTCGACGGCGGCGACGATCTCCTTCCGCCGCCCTCGGATCTGCCGGTCGCTCCACGCGACGGCGGTGACCTCGACGGTGGCGGGGGCGAGGCGGGACGCGACATCGACGCGGCGCCGCGACCGGCCGACGGCGGCAGCACCGGAGCGCCCGACGGCGGCGCGAATGACTCGGGAACGGAGAGTGGACGATGACGCGGAACGATCAGCGCAAGAGCAGCATCGCGGCGAGCACGACCAAGCGCACGATCTTCGAGCGCGCGGGGCGCGGCATCGGCGAGGCCGTCGTGGCGCGGCCCTGGACGACGCTGCTCGTCGGGCTCGTCGCCTTCGTGGTCGTCTCCTTCGGCCTCACCACCGCGCGCTTCTCGACCGACTATCGCATCTTCTTCTCGAAGGACGATCCGGGCCTCGCCGCGTTCGAGCACCTCGAGAGCACGTTCACGAAGACCGACAACGTGCTCTTCGTGATCAAGGCCGCGGACGACCGCGACGGCGCCATTTTCCAGGCCGATCCGCTGTCGGCGGTGCAGGAGCTCACCAATATCGGCTGGACGCTGCCGTACGCGACGCGCGTCGACTCGCTGACGAACTTCCAGCACCCGGACGCCAAGGAGGGCGACGAGATCGTGGTGGGCGCGCTGGTCGCCGGCGACGCGCGCACGCTCGATGCCGATGCGCTCGCTCGCGTGCGCGCCGCCGCTGCTTCCGAGCCGCTCCTCGCCGGCAGCCTACTCGCGCGCGACGGACGCACCGCTGCCGTCAACGTGACGTTGCGATTGCCCGGCAAGGAGCCGCGCGAGGTGACCGAGTCCGCCGACGCCGCGCGAAAGGCGGTCCTTGCCGTCCGCCGCGCGCACCCGCGTCTCGACATCCGCGCCTCCGGAATGGCGTTCATGAACGACGCCTTCATGCAGGCATCGATCCGCGACATGGCCGTGATGATGCCGCTCATGGTGCTGGTGATGCTCGTCGGCATGGCGTTCGTCATGCGCAGCAAGCTCGCCACGCTCGCGGTGGCCGCGGTCATCGGCGTGTCGGCCGCGATGTCGATGGCCGTCGCGGGCTGGCTGCACTATCCGCTCACGCCGCCGGCGGTCGCCGCACCGATGATCGTGCTCACCGTCGCGGTCGCAGACGGCGTCCACATCGTGCTCGCGGCCATGGAGGCGATGCGCGAGGGCCACACGCGCGCCCAGGCGATCGTCCTTTCGCTCGAGAAGAACCTCGAGGCCATCACGTACACGTGGCTCACCACCATCGTCGGGTTCGTGTGCCTCAACTACTCGGATGCGCCGCCGGTCACGCATCTCGCGAACATGACGTCGTTCGGCGTCACCGCGGCGTTCGTCTACTCGTTCACGGTCCTACCGGCGCTGCTCGTGGTGCTTCCGGTCGTCGCGCACCGCGCGCCGACGCCGAGCGGAGCCACCGGCGAGGCCGAAGAGCGCGTGACGCTGATGGCACGTGTCGCCGCGTTCGTCGTGCGCCGCCGGATCCCGCTCCTGGCCGCGACGGTGGTGGTCACGGTCATCGGCGGCTGGCAAGCGTCGCGTCTCGAGACCAACGACCAGTTCGTCCGCTACTTCGACCAGTCGATCCCGTTCCGTCGCGACGTCGACTTCACGATGAAGAACCTCTCGGGCATCTATCGGCTCGAGTACCAGATCGCGAGCGACGGTCCCTCCGGAGTCGCCGAGCCCGCGTATCTCCGCACGCTCGACGACTTCGGCGGCTGGCTCCGCGCGCAGCCCGAGGTCGAGCACGTCTACGGCATCGCCGACGTCGTCAAGCGCGTGAACCAGGTCATGGGCGATGGCAGCGTCGCTTCGTACCGCATCCCCGACTCGCGCGCGGCAGTGAGCGAGGCGCTGCTCGTCTACGAGATGGGCCTGCCGCAGGGCCTCGACCTCACCGATCGCGTCAACGTCGACAAATCGGCGGCGCGCCTCACGGTCACCGTCAAGGACGTCTCGAGCCAGCAGATGAACGCCTTCACCGCGCGCTCCGAGCGCTGGCTCCGCGATCACGCGCCGAAGGCGATGTGGGCCGAGGCCACCGGGCCGGTGGTCATCTTCTCGCAGCTCGGTGATCGCAACGCGAAGAGCATGGTGCAGGGCGACTTCGTCTCGCTCGCGCTCATCTCGCTCTGCATGATCATCGTGCTGCGGAGCCTTCGTCTGGGTCTCCTCAGCGTGCTGCCCAACGTCATCCCGATCGTCGTCGGTTACGGCCTGTGGCGCGTGTTCGTGGGGCAGATGAACATCGTCGCGTCGGTGGCGGGGAGCATCAGCCTCGGCATCATCGTCGACGACACCATCCATTTCCTCACGCGCTACAAGGCCATGAAGCAGAAGGGCCTCGACGCGGAGACGGCGATGACGAAGACGCTCACGCACGTCGGCCCCGCGATGCTCGGCACGAGCGTCATCCTGGTGCTCGGCTTCGGCGTGCTCACGCTCTCGTCCTTCCAGATGACGAGCTACCTCGGGTGGCTGAGCGTGATCATCGTCGCGGTCGCGCCGCTCACCGATCTCGTGCTCGCGCCCGCGCTCGTCCTGCTCTTCGTCAGAGAACCTCGACTCACCAAACCACGCACGCACGCCGAAGGTACCAGCATCATGAAAACCGCCGCATCGTTCATCCTCGGGCTCTTCACGCTCGCCGTCACCGTGACCGCCGCGACGGACGCGAATGCGCGCACGTCGGAGGAGATCCTCGCCGCGGGATCACCGGAAGCGAAGGGCCAGGCCGTTGCCCTCGAGCTCGCCGCCCGCAACGCGGGCTACAAGGACCTCGGCGGCGACGTCGAGATGACGCTGCGTGACGCCGGAGGCGGCGAGGCCAAGCGCCGGTTCAGCCTCAAGGTGCTGGAGCGTCCCGTTCCCACCGCGGGCGACTATTCGCTCATCGTGTTCGACGCTCCGGCCGACGTGAAGGGCACGGCAGTCCTCTCGCACGCGAAGGTCGGCGACGACGACGAGCAGTGGCTGTATCTCCCTTCGGCGCACCGCACGCGGCGCATCTCGTCGTCGAACCGCACCGGCGCGTTCGCCGGCAGCGAGTTCTCGTTCGAGGACCTCACCGGCAACGACGGACGCAAGTACGACTGGCGACTCACCGCCACCGAAGCCTGTGGCGCGCTCACGTGCTTCGTCGTCGACGCCATCCCGAAGGATCCTGCCTCGGCGTACTCGAAGCGCGTCCTCCGCATCGACACGCAGGAGTTCCGGATCCAGAGCATCGAGTTCTTCGATCGCAAGAACGCGAAGCTCAAGACGCTCGCGTACGAGAGCTACAAGAAGCTCGGTGACCGCTTCTGGCGCTCGCAGTCGTGGACGATGAAGAACCACCAGTCCGGCAAGTCCACGGTGATCTCGTTCTCGTCGATGAAGGTCGGTAACGGCTTCACCGTGAACGACTTCGCGACCGGCAAGCTCGGTAGCTGATCTCCCCGACCTGTCACACGCAGTAGAAGGTCCAGGTCGTTTCTTGCTGTCTCGCGCGCTCGGCATCCTCGTCGCCCTGAGCGCGCTCCTCTTCCTCGGGTGCTTGCCCGCGGTCGAGGCGTCGGGGCTCGTCGCCGCCGACGGGCGGGCCTTTGCCTACGCTCCGAAGTACGCCGGACAGAGCCGTGGCGACGGCGTGTCACTCGTCGCCGAGCCTCAGTTCGACATGAAGAGCGAGGACGGCGTCCAGGCCGCGACGGTTCGGCCGTTCTATCGTCTCGACCCGACCGACGAGAAGCGCTCTCACGCGGATCTCCGCGAGGCGAGCTACCGCCTCTCGCTCGGGCACTTCCAGGCGGGGGTCGGCGCCGGCATCTTCACGTGGGGCGTGCTCGAGTCGTACAAGCCGACCGACGTGATGAACCAGACCGACTTCGTCGAGGCCGTCGACGGCTCCGCGAAGCTCGGGCAGCCGTACGGCTCGGTGGGCTGGGTCGGCGACTCCGCGGCGCTGCGCCTCTACTACCTGCCGTACTTCCGCGATCGCACGTTCCAGGGGCTACGCGGACGACCGCGCTTCTCGGTGCCCATCGACACCGATGACCCCATCTTCGCGAACCACAACGGGCGCTGGCAGCCGAGCGCCGCGGCGCGCTTCACGCTGAACCTCGGCGACTTCGATCTCGGGGCCGGCCTCTTCACGGGCCTCTCGCGCGAGGCGCGCTTCGTCGCCGAGCTCACCACCGGACAGATCTCGCCGCGCTACGATCTGATGCATCAGGGCTCGGTCGACGCGCAGTGGACGCTCGGCGCGTTCGTGCTGAAGGCAGAGGGCTTCGCGCGGCTGTGGGGCGACTCGCTGCGTGCGTTCGCCGGCGGCGGAGCAGGTGCAGACTACACGTTCTTCAAGGTCGCCGGGGACGCCGACCTGAGCTTCGCCGCGGAATACCTGTTCGACACGCGCCCGAAGGACGCCGCGCCCACCTTCTTCGATCACGACGGCTTCGCCGGTGCGCGCGTTGCATTCAACGACACGTCGAGCACCGAGCTGGTCGTCGGCGCGATCGTCGACGTGCTCGACTACTCGACGTTCGGACGCGCCGGAGTGAGCCGCCGCTTCGGAGAGCACTGGCGCGTGTCTCTCGATGCGAACCTGTTCTTCGGCCCGCATGGAAAGCTCGAGAGCTCGTTCCTGAAGGACGACTACGGGCACGCACGGATCGCGTACTTCTTCTGATCGAGCTCTGCCGTGACGTGGCGCCGGAGCCGGGCGATTGCTATGAAATGATCGATGCATCACGCGCGCGAAGCGACGGCCTGGGACCTCGCGCGTGCCGTGGTCTGGGGGCAACGAAAGAGGCTCGCGCTGGGCCTGGCGCTCCTCTGCGTCGATCGCGCCGCGGGGTTCGTCATTCCGATCGCGCCCAAGGTGCTGCTCGACGAGGTCATCGCGCATCGCCGCACCGAGCTCCTCGGCTGGCTCGCGCTCGCGGTGGTCGGCGCGGCGGTGGTCCAGGCGGTCGCGGTGTTCGCGCTCTCGCGCGTGCTCGGGCTGTCCGCGGAGCGCGTGGTGCTCGGCTGGCGAAGGCGGATCATGGCGCACGTCACGCGCCTTCCGGCTTCGCATCTCGACGACAGCACGTCGGGCGCGCTCGCTTCACGCGTGATGGACGACGCCGCGACGATGCAGAACCTCGTCGGCTGGGAGCTCGCGCGGTGGACGAGCAACGTCGTGACTGCGCTCGTCGCGCTCGTCGCGCTCTTCTTGATCGACTGGCGCATCACCGCCATCGCGCTGGCGTTCGCGGCGCTGCCGGGGTTCTTCCTCGACTTCGCGCATCGCAAGATGCGGCCGCTCTTTCGCGAGCGGAGCCGTCTTCGCTCCGAGGTCGCGGGTCGCCTCACGCAGACGCTCGCCGGCATACGCGTCGTGAAGGCCTACGGCGCGGAGCGACGCGAGCAGCTCGTCTTCACGCAGGGGCTCCATCGCCTGTTCCGGATCCTCTCGCAGACGACGACGCGCTCGTCGGTGATGAGCGGGCTCGCGGTCGTCATCTCGGCAGGCGTCATCGCCATCGTCGTGGTGCTGGGCGGCCGCGCCATCCTCGACGGACGCATGACGCTCGGCGACTTCGGTAGCTACGTCGCGTTCGCGCTCATGTTCGCGGCGCCGCTCGGCGATCTCCCGCAGATCGCGACGCGCGTCAGCGAGACGCTCGCCGATCTCGATCGGCTTCGCGACATCGAGGCCGTCACGCGCGAGGACGCCGGCGACGATGAGCGCGCGCCCATCGAGGCGGTCCGTGGCGACGTCGCGTTCGACGCCGTGTCGTTCGAGTACACGGAGGGCGTCCCCGTCCTCCGTAACGTCTCGTTCCGCGCTCCGGCCGGCACCACCACCGCGATCGTCGGCCCGAGCGGCGCCGGCAAGAGCACAATGCTCTCGCTCCTCATGGGCTTCCATCGACCCACGCGCGGCCGGGTCACGCTCGACGGACGCGATCTCGCCGGCCTTCGTCTCCGCGACTACCGCAAGAAGCTCGGCGTCGTGCTCCAGGACGAGTTCCTGTTCGACGGCACCATCGCGGAGAACATCGCGTTCGCGCGGCCGCGCGCGAGCCTCGAGGACATCAAGGAGGCGAGCCGCATCGCCCACTGCGACGAGTTCGTCGACGGCTTCCCGGACGGGCTCGACAGCATGGTCGGCGAGCGCGGCGTGAAGCTCTCCGGCGGACAGCGGCAGCGCGTGGCCATCGCGCGCGCGGTGCTCGCCGATGCCCCGATCCTGCTCCTCGACGAGGCGACGTCGAGCCTGGACAGCGAGAGCGAGGCGGCGATTCGAGACTCGCTCGCCACGCTACGTCGTGGTCGCACCGTCTTCGTCATCGCGCATCGGCTATCGACCATCCGCAGTGCCGACCAGATCCTGGTCGTGGACGGCGGCGTGATCGTCGAGCGCGGGACGCACGGCGAGCTGCTCGCGCGCTCCGGGCGCTATCGCGAGCTGCACGAGGCGCAGTTCGGGCCCGTCGCGGACGAGGCCGAGCTACCGGTCAGGGCCTCCACGTCAGCAGCGTGACCTCGACGGCGGCCGCCTTTCCGAGGAGCTTGCCCTGCACGCCCGCCGCGATGGCGATGTTGAAGTCGGAGTTGTCGGAGACCGACACGCTCGGGGTGACCGCCAGGTAAGGCCCGGCGACACCGGCAACGAGCGCCTTGAGGTCGATGCGAGGAATGGCGCAGCTGATCGTCCCGCCGAGCTGACCGTCGAAGATCGGCATGATCGACGCGTTGCCGGTCACCTCCGGCTGCCAGCTGCCTTGATGGACCCAGTCCGTGGGCGCGGTGTCCTTCGAGGGATGCACGTAGAACGAGCCGCCCATGCTCGCGTCGACATCGACGTCGACCTCCACCGAGATGGGGCCCGCGAGGACCGCGCTGCACGCGACGAATGCAGCCCCGCTGAGCGTGACCGGAACGGGCACCGGCCCGATCGGGATCGTCACGACGAGCGGCGGCGTGTTGACGGTGCCCGAGTGGAAGATCTCGCCGCCGGCCTGTCCGCCGATCTTGAGCTTGGAGTGCCACGCAAAGTCGGCGCGCATGCCGAGCTCGAGACCGTTGTCGTGCGTCCAATCGACGAGGACCTTCGGCGAGACGGACACCTTCGTGAGCTCGTGACTCACCGTGATGCCGGCACCGAGGAAGGAGGGGGCCGACAGACCTTCGAAGGCGCTGAAGTTCAGCCCGTTGAAGCCGAGGGCGCCGATGTTCCCCGCGACCTGAGGTCGGAGGCCGGTGCCGTCGATGCGTGACGCATCGACGTAGATCCGGACGATGTCGTCCTCCGTGACGTCTTGCATCTCGGAGAGGGTGAGCGGCTCGCTCGTGACGACGAGACGACCGCCGTCGGAGTCGACGGAAAGCGCGCGGGCGTAGACGCCGGTCTCGGCGCGTCGGTCGACAGGATGGATCAGGAGCGCCTTGCCGAGCAGCGAGTCCTCGTCGAACGGGAACTTCACGCCGTCGACCTCCTTCGAGAGGACGATGCGCTCGGGGGTGGCCGACACGACGAACCGGTCGCCGTGGCTGACGGTGAACGCCGACACCGCCGCAGTGGACGCGGCGCCGTCGCCCTCGGGCGCGGCGCAGCCGGGCGCGGTCAGCGCTCCGCCGACAAACAAGAGGAGAGAGAGGGCCCGAGCGACGCGCATCGATGTGTTGTCTGGCACGCAGCATGCCGATGCTTCTCGGCGGGATCGCTCGATAATTTACGGTGATCGCGGATCGGGAACGATCCACACAAGGTGGGCAGATGTCGTCCAGTAAATCAGCCCTCACCCGGCCACCGAACGCCTTCGTGCGGGAGCGACCTTGACAGTGTTCACTGTTACAGTTATGAGTGTGTCACCGTAGAGCGACGCGCTCACTCCGGCCCGTCGGCCGCCCGCAGCGTCGCCGAAAGGACACGACATGGAAGTCGTCGACAACGCACGCGCCCTCCGCGCGGAGCGTCATGAGCCCGATTACCGCGCCTTCGGCGAGGAGATCGACGAGGTGAAGCGCCGCGCGCTCGCCCGCGTCGGCCCCGAGGACGCGCGGTACGTG
>FTCS01001643.1_pt1 | contig 13278 bp, 10 predicted proteins | sample 1639391 | NCBI WGS metagenome assembly FTCS01 (sample SAMEA3914864, study PRJEB12502) | metagenome | biome: forest; material: soil | place: USA | collected 2012-03-12 | depth 0.3 m | reverse complement strand
GTGGAACACCGTCGACGAGCCGTGCTGGAAGCGCGCCGGCGTGTATCACGATCCGGTGTGCAACACAGTGAGCCCGTCGTTCGGCGCGATGCTCACGTATCGCGGCGGCACCTGGGTGCAGCCCGCGACGTCGATGGAGTCGCATTCGAGGACTCCCATCGCCGCCGCCGGCAACGATCTCGACGTCGGCTTTCGCTGCGTGTGGCCGGGACGATGAAGCGCGCTGACCGCGCTACTTGATCTTCGCGGCCCAGCCGAGCCCGCCGCCGTCGATGGGCTGTTGATGCGTGCTGTCCGTGCGCGTGACCGCATACGTACCCACCGCAACGCCGGTGACGAGCACGCCTGCCGCCGTCCAGAACCACCAGCGCGACGTGACCGACGACTCTTCCTTCGCGAGCGGAGCACGTAGCTCGATGTCCTGTCCCGGCTGCACCGCGAGCTGCTGGTCGTAGGTCTTGAAGCCCGCCTTGCGCACGACGACGCGGTAGTTGCCGGCCGGACGCGACACGTCGAGCGGCGCGATGCCGATGTCGAGCCCGTTGACGGCGACGACCGCACCATCCTGGCTCGACGCGACATGAATGGTCGCGGGCAAGCGATCGAGCTCCAGCTTCAGCGCCGTGGTGGCGCCCGGCGTCATCGTCTTGTTGACGACGGCATCGGCAAAGCCGGCGCGCGACACGGTGAAGACGTGCGTGCCCGGGTTCAAGAGCAGCTTGAACTCGCCCGACGGCGGTGGCTCGCCCTGTCCCGGCGGACGAACGCCCGCGACGAGCAGGCCGTCCGGACGTACCTCGAGCGGCCGCCCGTCGACCGCGATGGCGGCGTTCGCGGGCGAGAGCCGGACGTTCGCCGTGGAGAGCAGGCCGTCGATCTCGGTGGTGTACGTCTTGGCTTCGGCAACGAGCGGCGCCGGCATCTGCGGAGGCTGCGTCGCGTTGCTGTCGGTGAGCGCCTTCTCGAAGGTCTCGCGCGCGAGCGTGTAGTTGCCCATCGCTCGATGACAGATGGCGAGGTTGTACGTCGTCACCGCGTGCGGCCGGAGCGTCGCGGAGCGCATGAACGACGTGAGCGCCTCGGCCCACTGCGAGCGCTTCGCGAGATCGGTGCCCTTCACGAACGCGGCGCGCGCCTCGACCACCTCGGGGGCCTCGACTTCGTCGGCACGCGCGCTCGTCGCGACGAGCGACGACGCGAGCGACACGAGCGACACGAGCGCCACGAACGCGACGCGCGCGGGATCAGAACGGCGGCTTCTCAACGAGGCCTCCTGGCGCATTCGCATTCGCGTTGGTGGTGGCGCGCGGCGCCGTGGGAGCCGCCGCCGTCGCGACGCCCGGCGCTGCCGTCGCGCTGACCGTGGGTCGGGCAGGGCGCGCGGAGGGCGCCGGCTTGGCCGACGAGCTCGGCGCGCTGGTCGTGGAGCTCGGAGCGCTCTCCGCGGTCCCCGCGCTCGCGCTCGCCGCATTCGCGCTCGCCGCATTCGCGTTCGCGCTCGCACTCGCACTCGCGTTCGCGCTCGCATTCGCGCTCGCCGCCATCGCCCCCGCGCCGATCTCCACGCTCGCTCGAGGCTCCGCCGTCGAATTCGTGCTCGCGAGCGCCGTCGACTTCTTCTCCGACGTGGCCATCAGCCCGCCCGCGACCGCGAAGCTGAGCACCGCACCCGCGAGCACGGCGTTTCGCGTTCGCTTGCTCGACGCGCTGCGCCCCGTGTTCGCCGTGCTCGACGCTCCGTCCTGCGCGACCGCCGATCGACCGAGCGTCTCCGACTGGCTGTCGCGCCTCCCGGGCAGCGGCGGCGCAGACGCGGACGATCCCCCAGATCCGCCCTTCGCCGCCGCAGGCACGTTCACGGTCGCGGGACCGTCGGCCGGCGTGAATTCGTTGCGCGCGGTGGGCGCGTTGTGGACCTCGGGCGTCGGATTCGTGGTGCCGAACAGGAGCGCCACGTCGGACTGACGCAAGCCCTGTCCGTCGCCCGAGTCGTCGAGCGTCTGCTTCACGGGACGCAGGATCGGCTCACCGAACGACGTGGCGAGCACGTCGGTGTAGTGATGCAGCACCGCGCTCACCTCGCGGAGCGTCTGCGGGCGCTTGGCCTTGTCGAACGAGAGCATGCGCGTGATGAGCGAAGCGATCTCGGCCGGCACGTCCGGCGCGGCGTTGGCGAAGGGCACCATCGACTGCGTCGCGATCACCTTCACGATGTCGGCGAACGAGTTGGCTCGCGTCGGCCGCATCCCCGCGAGGCACTCGTACAAGATGATGCCGAGCGCCCAGATGTCACAACGGTAGTCGAGCGTCTCGTCGGTGAAGAGCTGCTCCGGCGCCATGTAGTACGGCGTGCCGAGCATCGCTCCGGTACCAGTCAACGCGTTGGAGGCGCCGCCGTCCGGCTCGGCGCTCATCTTCGCGATGCCGAAGTCGAGGACCTTCACGATGGTCTCGCCCTCGTGCCCCTCGGAGAGGAAGATGTTGTCCGGCTTCAAGTCGCGATGCACGACGCCGTAAGCGTGCGCGGTGCCGACCGCACCGATCGCCGGCACCATCACGCGCGCGACCTCCGCGACCGTGAGCTTCCGCTCGCGACGAAGGCGCTGGCCGAGCGACTCGCCTTCGAGCAGCTCCATCACCATGGCCGGCGTCTGATCCTCGAGCTCGATGAAGTCGAGGATCTCGACGACGTTCGGATGCTGCACGGCGCTCGCCGCGCGTCCTTCGCGCAGGAAACGACGTCGCGTGCCCGGGTCCTTTGCCGCGTCCTCGTGCAGCAGCTTCATCGCGACATGACGACCGGTCACCGTGTTCGTGACGGCCCAGACCACACCCATTCCGCCCTGACCGAGGAGTCGGTCCAGTCGGAAGCGTCCGGCGAGGATCGTCCCTTCGCGGCGCTCGATGGTCACCGTTCGAGAATAGAGAACGGGCATCAATGCGTCTACGCGACGCGGCTGCCGCGATGTAGGGCAAGCTCCTTCAATACGGCGCACTGACCGGTGGCGGCGGCTGCACAGGCGCCGTCATCTTCTGAACGGCAAAGCCGTGCGTATGCCCCGCAAGTCCTGCGGCCGACGCGCTCGAGGTCATGACGTTGACTGTCTGTCCCTGGTTGACCGCCACGAGGTCGGCCTGCATCAGCGTGACCTGGTGCTGGTGCTGATCCGTCACCGAGGTCACGTACGTCGCGCCCGAAGGGGGTGGGTTCTCGAGATCGGCGAGCGGAACGCAGAGAAAGTGCGTGTGGCCGAGTGTCACCGAAGACGTCTCTCCTGCCCCATCACAGCTCGGTGACGTCGGGTTCGTCGTCGTCGAGGTCGAGCCCGGCGATGTCGAGTCAGCGCTGCACGCCGAGAGGATCGGCGTCAGCACGAGAGTGACGAATCCTCCCGCGGTCATGGTGAGGAGCTCGCGACGATTCAGCATGGGATCCCCCGTTCGTCCGTTCGAGCGCGGAGATGCATCGCGCACGCCAGACGCAGCGCTCGCGGTCAGCGCGCGAGCCGGGGTACGCCGTCGGCGAACGTCAGGCGTGTGACCCGGAGCGCGCGTGCGCCACCGCCAGCATAGGTGGTGGCCGGAGCCGACCATGCGTGGAACGCCATCCACGTCGCGCCGTTCGCGTCCTCGAAGAACTCTTGCCCGCCTGGACCGAGCATTCCGCCGTTGCTGCGGAGGAGCGGTGCGTCGATGGTCTTCTTCTCGCACGGCCCCAGCGGACGCGTGCATGTTGCATATCCGACGGCGTAGTCCGGGCTCTCGTACCAGTTCGCCGAGTAGAAGAGGAAGTAACGTCCGTCCCGCATGATCATCGACGGACCTTCGACGAGCGGCCGCTCCCACGCGCGATCCATCGTGAGGAGCGCGGTGGGCGCGTCGGTGACGGCGAGGCCGTCCGCGGCGAGCGGCTGCGCCCACAAGCGTGAAGCTCCGCGGCAACGCACGGCGTTCTCGTCGCTCTTCCAGAGGAGATACGCGCGACCGCTCTCGTCGACGAACGGGCTGGGATCGATGGCGCCGCACAGCTGCGCATCGCAGACGAACGGCTTGCTGGAGTCGTCGACGTAGGGTCCTTCCGGCGCATCCGCGACGGCGCGCGAGATGCACTGGAAGCCGCTGACCGAGTCGGGCACCGTGTAATAGAGGACGTACTTGCCGGTGCGGCGCAGCACCGAAGGCGCCCACGTGAGCCCCTGGCTGTCACGCGCGGCCCACGCAGGAAGCGCAGGGAGCGCGTCGGGCAGCGCCGTCCATGCGTTCAGATCCGTAGAACGTGCAATCTGCACATTCTTGCCGTGCGCGCCCGTGGCGAACGCGACGTACGACGACCCGTCGCGCAGGATGAACGGATCGGCGAAGTCGGCGACGGTGGAACCGAGCGGCGCGTTCGCGATGCTCGGCGGCACGCTGGCTGCGACGGCTCGGTCTGCCGGCGACTGCGCCTGCGGCGCATCGACACCGAGCAACGCCGGCAACGCCAGCACCAACAGAAGCGGCGACAGGAGTATGGAGCGGAAGCTGCGGGGCGACATCGCGGCGCGTGACCTCGTTCGGCGACCCCGACGCTAACGACCGCGTTTCATTTTGTCACGACGAGCGAAGCTCCGGCGGTGCGGTTGTCACGCATGAGTTTTTTCGGAGCGCGACCTTCCGCGCGCGCGCCCGCCATTTGCACGGGGACCCCGGCGATGGCGCAACACTCCGAGAGCTCACCCGGTGGCGTCGCCGCCGCCGTAGAGCTCGATCCAAGAACGCGACCCTTGTTCGACGACGTCTTTCTCGGTGGCTTCGAGTGCTCCTGTCAGAAGCTCGCAGACGGACGGCGGCTCGACATGCTCTCTCGCACGCGGCACGACGAGCTCGCGCGCGCCGACTACGAACGCCTCCGTGCCGCCGGCATGACGGCGTGTCGCGACGGCGTGTCGTGGGTGCAGTCCGAACGGAGCGCAAGCGTGTACGACTTCTCGCGCGCCGCACGGATGGTCAACGCGGCCAACGAGACGGGCGTCGACGTGATCTGGGATCTGATGCACTTCGGATGGCCCGACGACATCGACGTCTTCTCCTCGGAGCTCCCTGCGCGCTTCGGTCGCTACGCGCGAGCATTCGCGCGCTGGCTCGCGAACGAGACCGATCGCCGGATCATGGTCACGCCCATCAACGAGATGTCGTTCCTTGCGTGGGCCGCAGGCGACGTGCGCTGCATGTTTCCTTTCGAGGCTGCGCGCGGCGTCGAGATCAAGGTGCAGCTGGTGCGCGCCACCATCGAGGCCATCGAAGCGATCCGCGACGTCGCGCCCGCGGCGCGCTTTCTCCAGCCGGAGCCGGTGATCCATATCGTACCGCCGCCGGAGAACCGGAAGATCTGGGCGCGCGTCGAGTCCGACGGGCTGCTCCAGTACCAGGCGTGGGACATGCTGGCGGGACGCGTGTGGCCGGGGCTCGGAGGCGACCCGAAGTACCTCGACATCCTCGGGGTGAATTTCTATCCCGACAACCAGTTCACGCCCGACGGCGAGACGATCATGCGCGACGACGTCCGCTACCGATCGTTCTCGCGCATGCTGCTCGACGTGTGGCACCGCTACGGGCGGCCGATGATCGTCTCGGAGACCGGCGCCGAGGGCGAGCACCGCGCTCCGTGGCTCCGTTACGTCGCAGGGCAGTGTGTCGCCGCCCTCGACCGTGGATGTGAGCTCCACGGCGTGACGCTCTACCCCGTCCTCAATCATCCCGGCTGGGTCGACGACCGCTACTGCGCGAACGGGCTCTGGGATTATGCCGATGCAAACGGCAACCGCGAGGCGGACGCGCGGCTGAGCGAGGAGCTTCGCCACCAGCGAGGCAGGCTGGTCGTCGCAAGGAGCAAGATGCTGAGGCAGCGCGCAGACGCCCTCAGCGGAGCAGTGGCAACCAAGTGATCACCGAGCTGCGCCAATCACCAATCAGAGTCCCGTCCATCTTGCCGCGTGTCGTCGCTCCACGGCGATCGCCGCCGCGCCCGGACAGCGCACTGCATCTGCTCGTGGCCGTGCTCAAGTACGTCGCGCCTCATCGCAAGTACGCCGCGATCACGCTCGGCTTCGGCATTCTCGGGTTCGCGCTGTCGTACGCGTATCCGTTCATCATCGGGTCGGTGGTCGACGACGTCGTCGCGTCCGGCGTGTCCACCGCCGCACGCACCACGCGGCTCGTGCACCTCACCGAGCTCGCTTTCGGCGCCGCGGTGCTCCATGCCGCCGTCGTCTACGGACGAGGACACTACAACGTGCAGCTCGGCCACGCCGTCGTCACCGACATGCGGCGGGCTCTGTTCGATCACGTCCAGAAGCTGAGCCTCCTCTTCTTCACGAAGGCACGAACCGGCTCGGTGCTGTCGCGCGTCCTCCACGACGTTCACGAGGCGACGGCGCTCATCTACACCGGGATCATCGTCGCGACGCTCGACGCGCTCCAGCTCGTCATCGCGTTCGTCCTGCTCGCGACGATCAGCTTGAAGCTCACGCTCGCGTGCTCGCTGCTCTTCCCGTTCTACGGCCTCGTGTTCTGGGTGATGAACCCGCGCGTACGGAAGGCGAGCGAGCGCATGCACGCGCAGTTCTCCCGCATCTCGGCGACCGCGAGCGAGCAGCTCGCAGGCCAGGCGCTCGTGAAGACGTACACGGCGGAGCGGCGCGAATCGGAGCGCCTCGGCACGGAGCTCCGCGTCCATCACGGGCTCGTCGTCGCGCAGAGCCACGACGGACATCTCGTCGCGTCGGCCGGCGAGATCCTGGTTCACCTCGGAACCACCATCGTGATCGGCTTCGGCGGATGGCTCGCCCTCCGCGGTCAGATGACGGCCGGCCAGATGACGCGGTTCCTCGGGTTCATGCTCATCATGTTCGGCCCGGTGCGGAGATTCGCGGAGCTCAACATCGTGTATCAGACGAGCCTGTCGGCGATGCGGCGCGTGTTCCGCGTCCTCGACATCGCCCCGAGCGTCGTCGATCCACCGCGGCCGGTCCGCGTCTCTCCTCCGCAGGGTCACCTCTCGTTCGTCGGCGTCCGCTTCCGTTACGACGGTCGGACTCCCGAGGAGCGCGCGCGCCTCGAGGACGACGGTCCCCCTTCGTCCGATCGCGGCCCGACGAACGGCGCGTGGATCCTCGACGACGTCTCGTTCGACGCTCGTCCGGGCGAGCGCATCGCGATCGTCGGCCCGTCCGGCGCCGGCAAGACCACGCTGGTGTCGCTGTTGCCACGACTCTACGACGTCGCGCATGGCCGCGTCGTCGTCGACGGCGTGGACGTCCGCGACTACTCGCTCGAGACGCTGAGATCGGCGATCGGCATCGTGCAGCAGGACTCGTTCGTGTTCAGCGGAAGCATCCGCGACAACATCGCGTACGGCTGCCGGGACGCGACGCACGAGGCCGTCGTCCGCGCCGCCGTCGCAGCCCACGCCGACGAGTTCATCCGACGCCTGCCGCGCGGCTACGACAGCTTGCTCGGTGAGCGAGGCGTCAACCTGTCCGGCGGGCAGCGCCAGCGCATCTCGATCGCGCGCGCGCTGCTGAAAGACCCTCGGATCATGATCCTCGACGAGGCGACGAGCTCGCTCGACGCCGAGAGCGAAGCGGTGGTGCAGAAGGCGCTCGACACGCTCATGCGCGGACGCACCTGTCTGGTCGTCGCCCATCGCTTGAGCACGATCAAGAGCGCCGATCGCATCGTGGTGCTCGACCGCGGACGCGTCGTGGAGATCGGCAATCACGCCGAGCTCCTCCAGCGCGACGGAGTCTACGCTCGGCTCGTGCGACGTCAGACCGGCGAAGGTTGAGCGCGAGGCATCTCGAGGACCGCGGCCCCGTCGACGAGGCCCGCCTCGAGATCGAGCAGCGCGCGGTTCGCCTCGGCGAGCGGATGGACATCGAACGTGGTGCGGATCGGAATCTGCGCCGCGAGCTCCAGGAATTCGCGCGCATCGGCCCGCGTGAAGTTGGCGACGCTGCGGAGGCTCCGCTCCCACCAGAGCGCGTCGTACGAGAACGCCGGGATCCCATCGAGGTGGATGGCATTGATGGCCACCGTCCCGCCGCGATCGAGCGACTCGAGCGCGGCGATCACGACGCTGCCGACCGGCGCGAACGTGACGGCGGCGTCGAGCGGTACCGGCGGCCGCTCGAGGTAGTCGCCGGCCCACTCGGCGCCGAGCCCGATCGCGCGTGCCCGCTCCCGCTCCGAACGCGTGCAGACGTAGACCTTGCAACCCCAGTGACGCGCGACCTGATGAGCGAGGAGCGCGGACGCGCCGTAGCCGAAGAGGCCGAGCCGCTGCCCTGGGCGAACGCCGCTGATCTTCAGCGCGCGATACCCGATGACGCCTCCGCAGAGCAGAGGCGCAGCCGCGAGGTCGTCGAACGAGTCCGGAATGCGAAGCGCGAAGTCGGCGCGCACGCTCACGTGCGTGGCGTAGCCGCCGTCGCGGTCCCAGCCCGTGAAGCGCGCGTCCGCGCAGAGGTTCTCGCGGCCTTCGAGACATCGCGCGCAGACTCCGCATGCGCTCGCGAGCCAGGCGACGCCGGCGCGATCGCCGATGGCCCAGCCCGTCGCTCCTTCGCCGATGGCGACGACGCGGCCGACGATCTGATGACCGGGGACGATCGGCAAGCGGTGCGCGACGAGGTCTCCGGCGCAGAGCTGGAGATCCGTACGGCAGACGCCGCAAGCTGCGACCGCGAGCACGACCTCTCCAGGCTCGGGCGACGGCGTCGCGAGATCGACGGGCGTGAGCGGGCGCATGGCGATGGTGCCCGGCGAAGACAAACGCATGGCGTGCATGGCCTCGGCAGCTGCAACGTTCGCACCGCAATGCATGGCGCGGAACTCGCACTCACGATCGAACATGAGCGATCACGGGCTGAAACGCATGCACATGGTCGACGCGCAGCTGGTTCGCCGTGGAATCACCGATCGGATGGTCCTGCAAGCGTTCAGCAGCGTGCCGCGCGAGGCGTTCGTTCCGGAGGAGCTCGCCGACAGCGCGTACGAGGACTCGCCGCTACCGATCGGCGAGGATCAGACCATCTCGCAGCCGTACATCGTCGCGGTCACGCTCGAGGCCCTCGAGCTCCGCGGCGGCGAGCGCGTCCTCGAGGTCGGGACCGGCTCCGGATACGCGGCGGCGCTTCTCGGGCAGATGGCGCGCGAGGTGTACACCGTCGAGCGCCTCCCCGCCCTCGCCGAGTCCGCGCAGGAACGACTGACGCGGCTCGGCTACGCGAACGTCCATGTCCGCACCGGTGACGGTTCGCTCGGCTGGAGCGAGCACGCGCCCTACGACGCGATCGCGGTCGCGGCCGGCGGTCCGAAGGTGCCCGATGCGCTCAAGGCGCAGCTCGCGATCGGCGGCAGGCTCGTCATCCCGGTGGGAACGGAGGAGACCGGCCAGATCCTGCTCCGCGTGACTCGTGATGCGGAGAACGTCTTCCACGAAGAGGAGCTCGCCGCGGTTCGATTCGTTCCGCTCATCGGCGAGGAAGGCTGGACCGAGGAGGTCGACCCGCACATCCTCGGCGCGCCCGCCAAGCTGTCCCCCGCCGCGAGCGTCGCGCAGCTGCTACGCGAGGTGGCGGAGCCGATCGACCGGATCGAGACTGCGCGCATCGATGCCTTGATCGACCGCGTCGCCGACGCGCGTGTCGTGTTGCTCGGCGAGGCCACGCACGGCACGAGCGAGTTCTACCGGATGCGCGCTCGAATCACGCAGGAGCTGATCAAGCGCCGCGGATTCCAGTTCGTCGCGGTGGAGGCCGACTGGCCGGACGCGAGCCGCGTCGACGACTACGTGCTCGGCGGCAAGCGTCGTTCGGTCCTGGATTTCACGCCTTTCGAGCGTTTTCCGGAGTGGATGTGGCGCAACGACGACGTGCACGACTTCGTCGAGTGGCTGCGCGCGTACGACGCCGATCACCCGGCGCAGAAGGTCGGCTTCCACGGGCTCGATCTCTACAGCATGTTCACGTCGATCGCGGCGGTGCTGACGTATCTCGACACCGTCGACCCGTCGGCGGCGAGCATTGCGCGGCACCGCTACGGCAGGCTCACGCCGTGGCAACGCGATCCCGCGGCATACGGCGAGGCGGTCCTCGCAGGCCGCTCCGAGAGCTCGGAGTCGGCGGTGGTGGCGATGCTGCGCGACATGCTCGCGCGGCGCCTCGACTACGCGCGCAGAGACGGCGAGCGCTTCTTCGACGCCGCCCAGAATGCGCGCGTCGTGGCCGACGCGGAGGCCTACTACCGCGCGATGTATTACGGCTCGGCGGCGTCGTGGAACCTGCGCGACGGGCACATGTTCGAGACGCTGCGATCGCTGCTCGCGTTCTACGGGCCCGAGTCGAAGGGCATCGTCTGGGAGCACAACTCGCACGTCGGTGATGCCTCCGCGACCGAGATGAGCATTCGCGGCGAGGAGAACATCGGAGAGCTGTGTCGGAGCGCGTTCGGGCCGCGCGTCTACATCGTGGGCTTCGGGACCGACCACGGCACGGTCGCGGCCGCCTCGGGCTGGGACGAGCCGATGGAGCGCATGACCGTGCGGCCCTCCCATCCCGCGAGCTACGAGTACGTGTGCCACGAGTCGGGTGTCCCGGCGTTCCTCGTTCCCCTGCGGACGCCCGCACGGCGCGCCGTGCGCGACGAGCTCTTGGCGCCACGGCTCGAGCGCGCCATCGGCGTCATCTACAGGCCCGAGACCGAGCTGCCGAGCCATTACTTCCAGGCGAGCCTGGCCGAACAGTTCGACGAGTACGTGTGGTTCGACGAGACGCGCGCCGTTCGTCCGCTCGACACGTCGCGCCGATCGACGAGTGAGCTCCCGGACACCTATCCGTTCGGGCTCTGAAGGAGGATTCTTCGATGGCCCTCGAGAACGAACGGAGGTCGAAGGCAGTCGAGCTGATGCTGTCGTTCGCGGAGCGGACCGGTCTGTCCTCGACCGCACCGCTGCGCCGCTACCTGTGGACCGACGCGTTCGCCGTGTGCAACTTCCTCGGGCTCGCCGACCTGACGGGCGAGATGCGTCTGCAGGAGCTCGCGCTCCGCCTCATCGATCAGGTGCATCACGAGCTCGGTCGACATCGCGCCGATTCGCGGCGCAAAGGCTGGCTCAGCGGTCTCGCCGGCGACGAAGCGGAGGCGCACCCGACGCGCGGCGGGCTCCGGATCGGCAAGACGCTGCCGCAGCGAGACGCCGGTGAGCCCTACGATTACGACCTCGAGTGGGAGCGAGACGGCCAGTACTTCCACTACCTCACGAAGTGGATGCATGCGCTCGATCAGACCGCGCGCTGGACGGGCAACGCGACCTTCAACGTATGGGCGTGCGAGCTGGCCGACGTCGCGCATCGCGCCTTCACGTACGGCCCGCCGAGAGATCGACGGATGCGATGGAAGGTGAGCGTCGACCTTTCGCGTTCGCTCGTCTCGTCGATGGGACAGCACGATCCGCTCGACGGCTTCGTCACGTGCGAGAAGCTCTCCGTGACGTCGGCGCTCCTTCGCGCGAGGGACGCGAAGGACCTCCGGGTCGCGACCCAAGATTTCGCGACCATGCTGGACGCGGCAAGCTTCGTCACGACCGATCCGCTCGGACTCGGAAGCCTCCTCGTCGATGCCTGTCGTCTCGTACAAATCGAGTCGAGCCCCGAGCTCGTCGCCGCGCTGCTGGCGTCGTGCGTGCGCGGCCTTCGTTCGTATGTCGGACAGCGCGATCTGCGGGCACCCGCGCACCTGCGACTCGCGTTCCGCGAGCTCGGTCTCGCGATCGGGCTTGCCGGCCTGTCGACGCTCGAGCACGAGCCGTTCGCGCGACGCCTCGACACCTCGGCGAAGAAGAGCATCGAGGAGCTCGACACGTACGCACCACTGCGAAACGAGATCGAGTCGTTCTGGCTGCTGCCGTACCACCGCGACGTGCCGTCGTGGGTCGAGCACGCCGACATCAACGACGTGATGCTCGCGACGAGCCTCGAGCCGCTCGGCCTCCTCGCGCTGCATGTACCGAAGATGCGCTCCGTGGAAGAGGGCCCGCGGATCGGCGCGTGATGCGTACGAGCGCGATCGGGATACGCTGGGGTCGATGAGCGGCGGACGCGAATACCTCTGTTACACCGATGGATCGTGCAAGGCCGGTGACGGAGCGCCCGGCGGGTGGGGCTTCTCGATCCGCGCGCCCGCGGGTGACGTGATCGAGAGCTACGGAAAGGCGACCGGCACGCTCGCGAAGGTCATGGAGTACCGCGCGGTGGCGGAGGCGCTCGAGGCCCTGCCGGAAGGCGTGAGCGCGGTGGTCTTCTCCGACAATCAATCGCTCGTCGAGAACCTCTCGAAGAGCCTTGCGACGTGGCGCGCGCGCGACTTCGCGAAGGTCGATCCGCTCGTCGTGGAGAGCGTGCGACGGATCGACGCCGCCATCGTCGAGAAGCGGCTCGAGGTGCGTTTCCAGTGGGTCCGCGGACACAACGGGAACGCGGGAAACGCGCGCGCGGACGAGCTCGCAGCGCAGGGCGCTCGCGAGGCGAAAGCGGAGCTCGCGAAGGGTGCGAAGGCGGCGAAGGCAGCGAACGGGGCAAAGCGACGCTGAACGGCTCGTGCTAAGCCTCGCATCATCACCATGTTGGCGCTCGTCCTCGATCGATCCTCGGGATCCTCGCAAGCCGCTCGTGTCGCGACCGACCGGCCGCCGCCGGAGCGCCGGCCCGGCGAGGCGCTCGTACGCGTTCGCGTGAGCGGCGTCTGCGATACCGATCTCCAGCTCGCGCGCGGCTACATGGGCTTCGAAGGCGTGCCCGGCCACGAATTCGTCGGCGAGGTGCTCGCCTCGGACGATCCTTCGTGGAAGGGCAAGCGCGTCGTCGCCGACATCAACGCGGGATGCGGAACGTGTGCAGACTGCATGCTCGCGCGCGGAGGCGGCCATCACTGTGCCACGCGCACCGTGCTCGGGATCGCCGGACGCTCCGGTTCGTTCGCCGAGCTCCTCGCGGTACCGGAGCGATGTCTCGTGGCGGTGCCGGAAGGCCTCGCCGACGATCGCGCGGTCTTCGCCGAGCCGCTTGCCGCTGCGCTGCATGTCGTCGACGAATTCGAGGCGATCGGCGCGAAGAAGCCGGAGCGCGCCATCGTGCTCGGCGACGGAAAGCTCGGTCAGCTCATCGCGCGGGCGCTCGCGAGCCAGGGCGTCGCGACCACGCTCGTCGGGCGCCACGCGCACAAGCTCGCGCTCGCCGCGTC
>FTCS01000754.1_pt1 | contig 13314 bp, 9 predicted proteins | sample 1639391 | NCBI WGS metagenome assembly FTCS01 (sample SAMEA3914864, study PRJEB12502) | metagenome | biome: forest; material: soil | place: USA | collected 2012-03-12 | depth 0.3 m | reverse complement strand
TCGTGGGGCCCTGCGGGCCCCCTCCAACCCTTCGGGTTGGAGGCCTCCCCCGCTTCGCCTGCGGCGACGTCGTGCTTCGCACGACGGGAAAGACGAGAGAGAGAAGCTACGGCTTCGGGGCGCACGCTTTCTTGTGGGAGACCACCGGGACGGCGAGGGCCGGCTCCTTGTACTGGAGGCTCCACGCCGAGGCCTTTTTCAGGGTGTTTCGGTAGTCGGTGCACGCTTGGCCGCACACGCGAATGCGTGAGGGCTTCGCGGCATCGAAGCCCCAGCCGTTGCCCGTGTCGCCGGCCTTCGTGCACGTGCCCGCCGCCGCGGGCGGGATCGTGAAGGTCGCGACCTGCGCGGGCGGAACGGCGACCGGGTCCGAGTACGACAGAACGTCGTCGGCACCGAGCGTGGCGCCCGCCGGCGGGTCGTAGGCGCAGGTCGCGAGGTCCTCGACGACCTGACGGAACGCGTCCTGCGCGCGACCCTTGTTGGCGGTCGCGCGTGCGTCGTACGCACCGAGCGGCGCGGGAGCGGTCGCGGGGCTTCCCGCGAGCGCGACGGCGTCGGCGCCCGGAACGACGGCCGGGAGCGGCGCGTCGGCAGTCGAGCCCGCAACATCGGGATCGCGCGCGAGCATGATGACGTACGTGTCCACGCCGCTCGCCTTCGCGGCCGCTGCTGCCGCGGCCGGCTTCGGCGAGCAGCTCGTGCTCGCGTCGTCGAAGCCGCGGTTGCCGATGACGAGCAACGCGAGCTGGTTCGCGTCCTTGTACTTCACGTTCGCCTTCATCTTGGCGGCCGCGTCGGCGATCGCCGCGCCCATGCCCACGTCCTCGAGCGTCGTGTTGAGCGCGGCGTCGTTGTTCGCCGACTTCATCTCGAACGACGTGAAGATCTGGTCCTTCGCGGTGAGCGCCGGCGCAAATGGAACGGCGTTGTCGAAGCCCGTGCACGACGCAGAAGGCCCTGGAAAATAGGTCATTCCGATGTCGGTCTTCCGGAACGCAGGATCGCTCAGCGAGATCGTGAGCGCCTCCTTGTCGTTCGCGCTGTCGAAGAAGATCTTCATGTTGTCGGTGTCGTCGGTGAGCACCATGAGCGCGCTCTGCGCGGGCGCGAGCGGCAGCGCCGTGCAACCCGCGGGCGCGTCTGCCGTGCTCGACGTCCCGCCGGGCGTGCCCATCGCGGTGAGCTGATCATCGGCGCACAGCGGCTGGAACGGGCTCTTGGCCTGACAGAGACCGGTCGCGCGGATCGCCGTGATGCGATGCGCGGTGTCGCTGCCGTCCGCGTTCGACCCCTTCACGAGGTTGCAGAGGCCGGGCGCGAGACGGAACCGCTGCGGCTTCGTCGGATCGGGGATCGTGAAGCCCTCGTCCGGATCCTTGTCGAGGATCTCGGAGTTGTAACCGCCGTCGTAGGTGACCTCGACGTTGATGCCGTCACCCGGTGACATGACCGGATTCGGGGGAACGCCTGGCGCGAGCGGTGGAGCGCTCGCCGTGCTGGGCAGCGCATACGTGCAGTCGTTCGGGTCGACGACGACCGCCGGGACTGCTGCCGCGAAGCACTGGCTCGCGTGGAAGCACGCACCACCGAGCCCCGTGAGGAGATCGTCTGTGAACTTCGGCAGCTTGGTCTCGTCGACCTTGGCGTCGAGACACAGGCCGGCCTTGCACGTCATCGACTCGTCCGGGCACTTGGTGTCGAAGCACGAGTACTTCAGCGGCATCGGCAGAAAGAGGATGCTGTCGGCGACGTACGGCTGCCGGCTGCGGCGGATGACGCGCGTGCCCTGCGGAGTCTTCCCGTCGAGCTCCGTGCCGCCGACCTGCGGCGCGATGAGCGTGCAGTTGTCGAAGACGTCCTTGCTGGAGGTCTCGGAGAGGTCCTCGGTGAACCCGCTGACCGTCACCGTGATCGGATCGGGCCCCGGCGTTCCCTGCGCCGGGAACTCCCCGAGGCTGCGGGGAAGCTGCACGCGGCCGTCGTAGACCTTGTACGCGCGGCAGAACTGCACGACGCCGCCGACGCTCACGTCGATGCGGATCGCCTTGAGATCGCGCGGGACCTGCACCTGTGTCGAGACTCCCGCGACGTACTCGGTCTGCTTCTTGGCATCGCAGCCGGACCACGCGAGCGCGGTCGCGGCGACGACTCCGAGTGTCAGGACACGACGTGTAGACGCGCGCATTCTCAATCCTCCGAAAGACGGCAAGCGGTTCGTGTGTAAGCTACAAGCATCAGAATCGCAGCGAGGGCGTGCCGACGGTGAACGGCGGCAGCGTTCCCTTGACCTGCTCTTCGTCCTTGGGACGAGTCACGAAGTAGATCGCGGCGGTGCTCGCGCCGACGACGAGGATCGTGCCGATGAGCCACGGGACGAAGCTCGTGTTCCGGTCCTCGTTCAGCGACGCGGTGACGGTGCGCTCGCCGCCCTTCGGGACGTCGACGTCGTAGGTGAAGTCGTAGTGGCCTGACTTACGGACGAGGACCTGGTGCGTGCCGACGTCGACCGGGCCTTCCCAACGCGTCGAGCCGACCGCCTTGCCGTCGATCTCGATCGTCGCGCCGTCCGGATGCGCGACCACGAGCAGCTTGCCCTTCTGCTGCTGCTGCGCGAGCTGCAGCGTGAGGTTCAAAGGCTCGTTTTCCCGGACGATCGCGCTCTGGACCGCCGTGACGTAATCGGTCGCCTCGGCGGCGAACTCGTGCGGCGACGCAGAGACCTCGACCTGTCCGCGATACGGCGCCGGACCGACCTCCTTGCCGTCGATCTTCACGACGGCGCGCGAGGGACCGACGACGTTCACGTTCACGAGCGACGTCTGCTTCGCCGGCGCGAGCTTCAACGTGACGCGGCCCGAGGCTCCGCCCTTCAGCTCGATGGTCTCGCGAGCGTCGGCAAAACCGGGCTTCGCGGCGCGCACGTGGCGCTCGCCGAGCTGCACGCTGATCGGCGCGGCGAGCGGCGATACGCCGACCTTGTTCTCGTCGACGAAGATCTCCGCGCCAGGCTCGTTCACGTCGACGGTGAGCTGCGCGACGAACTGCTCGAGACCGGTGATCTGCTGTTTGACGTCGGCCTCTTCTTCCGCCGAGAGCTGGCCCTTGCCGTCGTCGAGCTCCTTCTTGAACACCTCGATGGCGCGCGCATAGCGACCGAGGTTCTTCTCGCAGACGGCGACGTTGAAGAGGACGCGCGGGTTCTTCGACGCCTCGTACGCGGCGTTGAAGCTCGTTCGCGCGCCGTCCCACTGGCTGCGTTGATACAGCGCGAGCGCCGTATCCCAGTGCTTTTGCGCCTCCGGCGGGAGCTGCTCGCGGAGCGTCTTCTTCTTCGGCTGCGCGAACGCGCTGGTCTCGCGCGCGATCACGAAGGAGGGCGCGAGCAGCGACGTCGCGACGAGCAAGGCCACGGACTTGGAGCGAAGGATCGTTCTCACTTGGGCTTTCTGAAAGCTGTGCTGCACGACTTCATGGTGTCGGGACGACGGACGGTTACTGCTTGATGTTCGTGTCGAGGACGTTCGGATCGCCGGGCGGCTTCGGAGGTCGTCCCGAAGGTACGCTCGTCTTCACTGTGGGTACCGCGGTCGTCTTCGCCGACGGCGCGGCGCTCGGTGTGGCGCTCGGAGCAGCGCTCGCCACCGAGCTCGGAGCCGCGCTCGGCGGCGGAAGCGCGGTGTTGGCGACGTTCGCGACCGTGGCGCTCGGCACGCTGGTCGGAACGTTCTCCGGCGCGACGACGATCGACGATGCGCTCGTGTCGAGAGGCGGCGTCGTTCCGCCCGTCGGACCCTTGTGCCCCACCACGAGGAAGACGGCGGCGGCTCCGATCGCGAGCGCCGCGACCGGCAGCGCATAGAGCATCGGCGAGCGCTTCGTCGCATGCGGCGACGTCGTGGTGGCCAGCGCATCGACCGCTTCGACCGGCGACGTGTCACGCGCGTTGCTGAGGTCCGTGGACGCGCCGACGACGACCGCGCGCGCCGGTGGCGTGCGTCCCGGGTTGCTGTCGTACTGCGTGCGGGCCGAAGCCTCGTCGGGACGCGCGCGCGCTTCGAGCGCCGCCGGTGTCGCCGAGAGCCGGCTCTGCGAGCCGCGCTGATCCGAGGGATCGGTCGGGATGAAGCCTCGCGGCTGGTGCGCCGGCGCCGGCGTCATCGCGGGAACGTTGCCCGGGCGCGGCAGCATCTCCGTGACGGGCGGCCCCTTCATCACGTCGGTGGTGGGCCGATGGGCCATGACGTCGGTGGGTACTCGCTGCGGGATCTGCGAGAACGCCACCATCGACTGCGGGAGGTCCTCGGGCGGCGCGATCGACGGCTTGTTCGGCGCCTTGAACGCGCGCATGCGCGTCAGCACGTGGCGCGAGCGCTCACCGGCAAACGGCGCGAGAGCCTCCGCCATGTCGAGCGCGCTCCGGAACCGATTCTCGACGTCGCGCGCGAGCGCCTTGTGCACGGCGGCGGCGAGCGCATCGGGAAGATCGGGACGCTTCTCCTTCACGGGCGGCGGCTCCGCCGTGAACAGCTTGAAGAGGATCTCGGTGAACTCGCCGCTCTCGGAGAAGAACGGCGTCGCGCCGGTGAGGAGCTCGTAGAGGATGACGCCGACCGAATAGAGGTCGGACCGCGCATCGACGTCGCGCGGGCTCCGCGCTTGCTCGGGCGACATGTAGAGCGGCGTGCCGAGCGCCGAGTTCGTCTGCGTGAGCGATGCGCTGCCCGGCTTCTGCACCTTGCTGATGCCGAAATCGAGGATCTTCACGAAGTCCTCTTCGCCGTCCTTCGTCACCACGAAGCAGTTCGACGGCTTCATGTCGCGATGGATGATGCCGATCGCGTGCGCCGCCTGCAGCGCGCGCAGGACCTGGAGCACGAAGTGAACGGCGCGCTCGACGGGAAGCCCCGGCCTGCCGTCGCGCGCGACGAGGTCGGCGAGGTCGACGCCCTCGAGCGCCTCCATGACGAGGAACGGCGTTCCGTTGGCGGTCTTTCCGGCGACCGTGACGGGGACGACGTGATCGCTCTTGATGAGCGCAGAGGCCTTTCCTTCGTTGACGAAGCGCGTCTCCGCTCCGGGGAACGTGAGGAACTGCGGGTTCATGAACTTGATGGCGACAGGCGTGTGCAGCACCACGTCCCACGCGAGCGCGACCGCGCCCATGCCGCCCTCACCGAGGATCTTCTCGACACGCCACTTGTCGTCGATGATCTCGCCCGGCAATGGGTACGGGCTCGGCAGGGCAGAATGAGTCATGACCCAGCATCGAGAATAGAAGGCACAAGCGCTGGAAGCCAGATCGACCGGTGCCGCCCGAACGAGGGTCTGATCGTGCGGTCACGGCGCCTTCTGCCGCCCGATCGGGTGACAGCTTGGCCGGAGCCGGCCTATAACGACCCGCGATGTCCGCTCCCCGCTCCGCACCGCCTGCCGCCGCTGCCTCCGACTCGCGCGCCTCGACGACGTCGTCGACGGCACCGCCTGCGCACATGAAGCGACTCGACGACCTCAACAGCAAGGCTCTGCTCGGCGGCGGCGAGGACCGGATCAAGAAGCAGCACGACTCCGGCAAGCTCACGGCTCGTGAGCGCGTCGATCTGTTGCTCGACCCCGGCTCGTTCGTCGAGATGGACCGTTTCGTCACGCATCGCTGCACCGAGTTCGGAATGGAGCAGCAGAAGTATCTCGGCGACGGCGTCATCACCGGATACGGCCTCGTCGACGGCCGCAAGGTCTTCGTCTTCGCGCAGGACTTCACCGTGTTCGGCGGCTCGCTGTCCGGCGCGTACGCGCAGAAGATCTGCAAGATGATGGACCTCGCGATGAAGGTCGGCGCGCCGGTCATCGGGCTCAACGACTCGGGAGGCGCGCGCATCCAGGAGGGCGTCGAGTCGCTCGCCGGCTACGCCGACATCTTCCTGCGCAACACGCTCGCGAGCGGCGTCGTCCCGCAGATCAGCGCCATCATGGGCCCGTGCGCCGGCGGCGCCGTGTACTCGCCCGCCATCACCGACTTCATCCTGATGGTCGAGGGCACGAGCTACATGTTCATCACCGGCCCCGAGGTGATCAAGGCGGTCACGCACGAGGAGGTCACGAAGGAAGACCTCGGCGGCGCGAGCGCTCACGCTTCGAAGAGCGGCGTGTGTCATCTCACGGCGCCCGACGACCGCACGTGCATCGCGCAGGTCCGCGAGATGCTCTCGTTCATGCCGTCGAACAACCACGAGGACCCGCCGTTCAAGCCGACGCAGGATCCGCCGCTGCGCGACGTCCCCGAGCTCGACACGATGATCCCCGTCGAGTCGAACAAGCCCTACGACGTGAAGGACGTGATCCGCGCCGTGGTCGACGACGGTCACCTCTTCGAGATCGCCGAGCTCTTCGCCGGCAACATCGTGGTCGGCTTCGCGCGCATCGGCGGTCGCGCCGTCGGCGTGGTCGCGAATCAGCCGCAGGTGCTGGCGGGCGTGCTCGACATCGACGCATCGATGAAGGCCGCGCGCTTCGTGCGCTTCTGCGACTGCTTCAACATCCCGCTCGTCACGTTCGTCGACGTTCCCGGCTTCCTGCCCGGCACCGATCAGGAGTACGGCGGCATCATCAAGCACGGCGCCAAGCTGCTCTTCGCGTTCGCCGAGGCCACCGTGCCGAAGGTGACCGTCATCCTTCGCAAGGCGTACGGAGGCGCGTACGACGTCATGGCGTCGAAGCACATTCGCGCCGACGTGAACCTCGCGTTCCCCACCGCCGAGATCGCCGTCATGGGTCCGGACGGCGCGGTCAACATCATCCACAAGAACGAGATCGCGAAGGCCGCCGATCCGGTCGCGACGCGCGCGGCGTTCATCGCCGACTACCGGGAGCGGTTCGCGAACCCGTACAAGGCCGCCGAGCTCGGGTTCATCGACGAGGTCATCTATCCGCGGAACCTGCGGAACCGCCTCCATCGCGCGCTCGAGATGCTCAAGGACAAGCGCGACCAGAATCCGCCGAAGAAGCACACGAACATCCCGCTCTGATCAGCCGCGCGTCGGGCGACGCGGCTCGATCAAGGCATGCGATTGAACTTCGCCTCGCACTTGAGGTTGCAGTCTGCATATTGCGAGATGCAGCTCGAGCCCATCGGCACCGTGTCGTCGTACCCGCGACAGCTCTCGAGGCACGAAGCGCGATCGCGCGCGGCGCCGCGCGGCGGTCCTTCCATGCATCCGCCCTGCATCGGTGATGCGGGCGACGGAGACGTCGTCCACGTTCGACCGCTGCTCGGCTGGACACCGGACGGCGCATCGGGCGAGCCCTGGCCGACGTCGACCTCGGCGCTCGTGGTCGTCGTCTCCGACGGTTGATTCGGCGCACCGGCGCGCCCGCCCCCGCCACCACCACACGCTACGAGCGCCAGCGCGAGCGCGGCCCACCGCACGGTCGTCCCCACCATGGGTGGGGCGAGTGCAAGAAGCCCTCCGTTGACGAGCGCTGGCGCGCGCAGCTCAGCGGTTGTCGTATTTCGACGCGCACTGTGTCGCGCATGACTCGCGCTGCGAGATGCAGCTCGAGCCCGGCGGTACGGCCTCGTCGAGCCCCTGACAGCTCTTCATGCACGAGGTTCGATCGGTCGCGCTCGGAAGCGGCGCGGCTTGCGGGCACGCGCCTTCGATCGGCGACGCCGGCGCTCCGGAGCCCACGCGCATGCCGCCCTCGGCGGCCACGTTGCCGGACGTGACGCCGGAATTCCCGGGACCGGTCTCGGTCGACACGCCGGTCGTCGTCGCGCGCGAGATCGGCTCGTTCGCGGGCTGACGATTCGTGTTGTTCGTGCACGCCGCGCTCGCGAGGAGCGCGATGCCGCCGAGGAGCGCCGAGAGTTTTTGAATTCGCATGCGATCTCTCGAAGCAAATCCCGCGCGCAGCCGCGCTCGTGACAGCTCGAGCGTTGCGTATGCGTGCAGCATGCACGCGCACAAACTTGGCCCGAATCCCGATTCTTCCTTAGGACCTAAGCCTCAGTCCTAGAGGAGAATTCTCATGAGCGATGCAAGCGATCGCCGCGCGCCTCACGCGTCGCGGATCCCGTTCCAAGGGATGGTCGAGGTTGGGGGCACTCTCGGTCCGTCGTTCGAGGCGCAGGCGGTGAACCTCTCCGAAGAGGGGATGCAGCTCCGTACCGCGTACCTGCCCGAGGTCGGTCAGCCGGTCACGTGTCGCTTCGACGCGGGCCAGGGCATGGTCGTCGTCGCGGCCGGCGAGGTCCTCTGGAACGAAGAAATGGGCGACGGAGGCGAGTTCGGCATTCGCTTCACGAACCTCGACGCGGCGAGCACCGTTTCGCTCCAGCGCATCGTCGGAATGATCGAGGACGGTCAGGCCGTGAATCCACCGACCGGCCGCAAGGTCCGCCTCCACATCGACGGCCTCGCGTCGCCGATGCGTGCACGCGTGCGCGGCAAGGAAGGCCAGATCGTGACCGCGTACAGCGAGCTCGGCTTCCTGCAGGTCGGCAAGCAGCTCGATCTCGAAGATGCCGCGAGCGGCAGCAAGCGCCCGGCGCTCATCGACCACGTGCAGGTCGAGGTCGAGCACGGCACGCGCATCCCGCAGCTCGTCGTCACGCTTCGCTACGACGACGAAGAGGCTTACGCCGCCGAGTGCGCCGAGATGGACCGCATGGAAGCGGAGCACCAGGGGACGACGAACCGTGACGCGCACGGCTCGCTCTCTCCGCACTCCATCGACGAAATGGGCGACGAAATGGGACACGACATGAACGACGAGATGAACGACGACGCTCCCCACCAGCCCGACATGGCCTCGGCCTCGCACGAGCACGACGAGCACGAAGAGCACGCCGACCACGGCGAGATCGGCTCACGCGGTCTGGTCGCGAAGGCGTCGCCCGGCATTCCCGACGAGGAAGAGCATCAGGGCATGGCGATGAAGAGCGCGTTCGCGCGCAACGCCGCCAAGATCACGCCCGCCCTGGAAAAATGGGCCAAGCGTGCGAAGACCACGATGGCGCTGCTCGCGGCGCGCGCCAGCGCGAAGCGCAACGGCGCAGCGGACGACGTCGAGATCCCGGTGCGTCGTACGACGGCGCCGGCGCCCGGCGGCGGTCTCCACACCGCGGGTCGCAAGGTCATTCGCGGCGAGATCCTCGAGGATCCCATTCACGAGGAGCCGCAGAAGCCGCGCTTCGCGATCACCAAGAAGCGCGCGATGGTCGGCGGTGCGATCGGCATCGCGAGCATCCTGTGCCTCGTCGCGATGCGGAAGCCGGCACCGGCGCCCGTCGCGGTGGTTCCGCCCGCCGACACCGCGGCTGCCGCTGCCGCAGCACCGGCGCATCCCGCGGTGCCTCCGCCTCCCGCGGCGGCGCCTGCGATGCCGATCGCGAACGATCCGCTCGCGTCCGCCGCTTCGGCGCTCGGCGTCGATCCGATGCTCGACGGCAAGCCGGGCAAGGTCACGCCGTTCGGCAACGGCCCGGTCACCCACGGCAACGTCCTCAAGATCAAGATGGATGGTCCCGTCGGTCGCATCCAGGGCGCGTCTCAACCGTCCGGCTTCACGGTCGTCATTCCCGGTCGCAAGTCACTCGACGCAGCCGGACCGCTCGCCTCGAAGGATCCGCGCATCGCGGCGATTCGCGTCGCGAACGAGACCGGTGGCGCCGAGCTCACCGTCACGTTCAAGGACGGCGTGCCGAACTACCAGGTCAAGGCGCATGGTGACGTCCTCGAGATGCACCTCGCGAAGCCCGGCCACATCGGCAGTGAAAAAGCGCCCGAGGCGCACGTTCCGGCGCACAAGCACAAGAAGCATCACTGAGCGGCGGCCAGCGCCTCGCTCGTCACGCTCTCGAAGGGGATCTTCTCGGCCTTCGCCTCGTCGTACATGCGCGTGAGCGCAGCCTCGAGCTGGGGCAGATAGGTGGCGGCGGTCTCCTCGTGGAAGCCGACCGACACGACCACGTTCTTCTTTCGATCCTGGAGGTAGAGCGCCTTGTTCGCCTCGAAGGTGTCGACCATCTGCTGCGTGCTCACGTAGTCGGCGAGCGCGCCGTTGTCCGGAACCTCGGTGAGGCCCGTGGTGGCGGTCGCGATCGCGTACGGCTGCGAGACGTGCGTCGTGCCCTTCCAGAGCTCGTCGAGCCAGCCGTAGAGGGGCATCGTTCCGACCTTCTCTTGCAGGAACACGGTCGGCACCGCGGAGTGCTCGTACGTGAGGCCTTCGGCGGCGACGGCGTCGCGCACGTTCGGCTTCGCCATCCAGCCGCCGCAACGGAAGCTCTTCGCGCGACCGAGGTCGTTCGCCTCCAGCGTGTCGAGGCTGAGCTTCACGACCTTGCGTAGCTCGTCCGACGTGTAGAGGCTGATCGGGACCTCCTGTCCGCAGTCCTCGATGCACTCGTTGCCGTGCGGATCGAGGTTCGTGCCCCAGAACGTCGGCGTGCCACGGAACGTGACGCCGGCCGCTTCGAAGAGCCGCTTCCAGCCGTGGATGTGGAGCCCCTTCTCGTCGCCGGGCTCGATGGCGCTCTTCATCCGCGCGGCGACGTCGCTCGCGACGGCGCCGTGCTTGGTGAAGTAACCGGCATTGAGGAAGTGGACGATCTTCACCTGCGGGAACTTGGCGTGGAGATCCTGCATCGCGTGGAGGTTGTCGTCGCGGAGGTCGCGGCCTTCCCAGTCGACGGTCACGACGAGCTGCAGCTTTCCCTTCTTCGAGGTGTAGTCGTCGACGCCGGTCGCGCCGTCGGTCGAGGACGACGCCGCGCAGGCCGGCGCGAGCGCGGCGAGCCCGACGAGACCGAGGAGCGAGGCGAGCGAGGCGAGCGAGCCGCGCGGGAGGAGCGGACCGAGCGACCGGTGGACGGCGTCGAGCATGCACACCTCCACGCACATCGTGTGCCGTCACGATCAAGATCCGAATCGACGATATTTACGGCAATTCGCGCTTCGCCCGGCCATCCTCGATGAGCCGTGGATCTTTGCCGATCCAGCGCGACGAATCGCGGTCGACGGAATTCGTTAGCTCGCTCACGAATTGCGCAACGAGACTTCCAATCAGCCCATGCCCAGGATCCTCCTCATCGACGACGACGCCTCGCTCCTCGATGCGCTCTCGCTCGCGTTCGAAGATGCCGGCCACGATGTCCTCACCGCGGGCGACGGTCAGCGCGGTCTCGACGTCGTGAAGAAGGAGAAGCCGGACGCGGTCATCAGCGACGTGAACATGCCGGGCCTCGACGGCTTCTCGTTGTGCCGCAAGCTTCGCGAGAGCGGCAACGGCGTGCCGTTCGTGCTCCTCACGTCCCGTGACGACGAGATCGACGAGGCGCTCGGTCTCGAGCTCGGCGCCGACGACTACGTCGCGAAGCCGTTCAGCACCCGCGTGCTCCTCGCGCGCGTCGCTGCGCTCCTGCGGCGCGACGCGATGCGCGCCGCGCACCAGACCGAGCGAGCGGTCGCGAAGGGAGCGCTCGAGCTCTTTCCCGAGCGCCTCGAGGTGCGTTACGCGAACCAGCCCGTCACCGTCACCGTCACCGAGTTCCGCTTGCTCGAGGCGTTCGCTTCGCGCGCCGGGTTCGTGCTCTCGCGCGATCGTCTCCTCGAGATCGTTCGCGGGGACGAGTCGGTCGTCGCGGAGCGCATCATCGACACCTACGTGCGGAGGCTCCGTCGCAAGATCGAGGCGATCGATCCGGCGTTCGACCGCATCGAGACGGTCATCGGGGCAGGGTATCGCTGGAAGGACGGCTGAGTGACCCGCCCACCTCGGTTAGCGCCGCTCCCGCGCACCTCGCTCCGCGTGAACGCGTTCCTGATGGTGCTCGCGATGCTCGTGCTGCCGCAGGCGATCGTCGTCGGATGGAGCGCGATGGAGCGCGACATCGGCGGCAAGCTGCAATGGAGCGCGAGGCAGACGGCGCAGGACGCAGCCGATGTGCTGCGCGCTGCGCACGCGGAGGGCCTCGATGCGCAGCGAACCGAGGAGAAGCTCGCCGAGGTCGCGACAGAGCACACCGCGCGAATTCGCGTGATCCGCAAGGACGGCAGCGAGCGTTTCGACGTCGATCGCGATCAAGGGACCGATCTCGTGCACCAGGTCGGAACGCTGTTCTTCGGACCCGACGGCGCGCCGACCCTCCGCGAGTTCGACGAGACCGACGGTCCGGTGCAGAAGCGCCCCGAGATCGTGAAGATCACGCACTGGCACGTCGAAGGCGAAGCGCCGGCGCCCCCACCGCACGCGCCGCTCCCCGAAGGGACGACGCACGCCTCGAGCTTTCCGGTATTCCGCGGCGCTCCGCCTCCGCCGATGAGCCCGGACGTGGAGACGGGATGCCGGACGTCACCGGCGGGCAAGCTCCTCGTCTGTCACGCGGTGCGCGCGATCGACGAGGGCGACGGTATCGAAGCCATCTACGTGCAAGAGTCGTCGCGTCGCGCGGTGCGTGCGCTCTACGACCTTCGCTACCAGCTCTTACGGCTGTCGCTGATCATGCTGCCGTTCGCGCTCGGCTTCTCGTGGTGGATGGGACACCGGATGGTTCGCCCGATCGAGTGGCTGCGCGAGCGTGTCCTCGAGAAGGCGAAGAGCGCGAATCCACGCGCCGATCTCGCGCCGCCGCCCGGTGACGAGGTCGCCGATCTCGCGGACGCCTTCAACGGCTTGCTCGGCTCGCTCGACGAACGGCGGCGCGCGAACGAGGGCTTCATCGCCGACCTCGTGCACGAGCTCAAGAACCCGGTCGCGGCGATTCGCACCTGCGCCGAGACCCTCGACAAGGGCGGCGTCGACGAGAAGCGCGCGGCGCGGCTCTCGAAGATCCTCGGCGACTCGACGACGCGTCTCGATGCGCTCGTCTCGCAGTTCCTCGAGCTGGCGCGCGCCGAAGCAGGCATGCCCAACGAGGCGCGCGTCTCCGTGGATCTCGCGGCGCTCGCACGAGGGGTCACGGGCGCGATCGAGCAGGGGCATCCCGAGGTGAAGTTCGAAGTCGTCGCGGACTCGCCGCTCACCGTGGTCGGCGTCGAGCCGCGCCTCGACTCCGTCGTCCGGAACCTGGTCGACAACGCAGCGTCGTTCGCCGGGAGCGGCGGCGAGGTCCGCGTCACCGTGCAGCCGGATCCGGAGGACGCTCGCCGCGCGGTGCTCGAGGTGTGCGACACCGGACCGGGCATCGCCGAAAAGGATCTGCCGCACATGTTCGAGCGCTTCTTCACGACCCGCGGCGTGCCGAACGGGAGCGCCGAGCCGTCGGAGCGGAAGCAGAAAGGCACCGGCCTCGGCCTGGCGCTCGTGAAGGCC
>FTCS01004050.1_pt1 | contig 13378 bp, 12 predicted proteins | sample 1639391 | NCBI WGS metagenome assembly FTCS01 (sample SAMEA3914864, study PRJEB12502) | metagenome | biome: forest; material: soil | place: USA | collected 2012-03-12 | depth 0.3 m | reverse complement strand
CTGCATCGATGCCTGCAAGAAGTACCTCTCGTACTTCCCGTCGAACTGCGACGAGCTCCCGCCGGATCTGCCGGTGACCGATCCCGTCGATCGGCGCGAGGAGTCGCTGCTCGATCTCCTGCCCGAGTCGACGCGCAAGCCGTACGACATGTACAAGCTGATTCGCGCGGTCGTCGATCACGGCGAGATCTTCGACATCAAGCCCAAGTTCGCGCGCTCGATCATCACGTGCCTCGCGCGCATCGGTGGCAAGAGCGTGGGCATCGTCGCGAACCAGCCGAACTGGCTGGGCGGCATCCTCGAGAACGACTCGGCCGACAAGGCCGCGCGCTTCATGCAGATCTGCGACGCGTTCAACGTGCCGCTCGTCTTCCTGCAAGACGTGCCCGGCTTCATGGTCGGCTCGAAGGTCGAGCACGCCGGCATCATCCGCCACGGCGCGAAGATGATGCACGTGATGAGCGCGGCGACCGTTCCGAAGATCACCGTCGTCGTCCGCAAGGCCTACGGCGCCGGCTACTACGTGATGTGCGGCCGTGCCTACGAGCCCGATCTGATCGTGTCGTGGCCCACCGGCGAGATCTCCGTCATGGGCGCCGAGGGCATGGTCGGCATCGCGGCCCGCAAGTTGTTCGGGGGAATGGAACCGCCGCCCGAGGTGAAGAAGCAGATCGTCGATCAGATCCAGAAGAACATCGACATCTACAAGGTGGCGGGCTGGGGGCTCATCGACGAGGTCATCGACCCGCGTGACACCCGAAAGGCGATCGCGTGGGGCCTCGAGCTGGCCCGGCACAAGAAGGTCGAACGCCCCGAGAAGCGCCGCGGCATCATCCCGGTGTGAGCCGTCCGTTGCCGTAGCGCCGCGCCACATACGACGGGGTGTGGCGATCGTGATCGAATCGCGATCCCCCGAGAAGCCCTGAAATTCCCGCAAGAAGCGACGTAGCTCTTGCGCGCGCCGACTTCGGCGCTGGCGAGGAACTTGCTCGGATGCGGTCGTGGAGCCGCCGAACGAGACGAAGCCGACGAAGCAGACCGTCCTGAAGATGGAGCTGAATGGACGGACGGCGCTGATCGCGGTCCTCACGCTGGCGGGAGTCTGGCTGTTCCTGCAGCTGTGGCAGATCCTCCTCGTCGTCGTCGTGGCCCTCATGTTCGTGGGGATGCTGAACCCCTTCGTCGACAAGCTGGAGAAGCGCGGTCTGGGACGCGGGTACGCGATCGCCGTCGTCTTCGGCGCGCTCTTCGTCGTGGTCGCCGGCTTCTGCGCGCTCACCATTCCGAACCTGGTGACGCAGGTCGCCGACGTCGTCGACAAGCTGCCCGAGTCGCAGGAGCGGATCGCACGCGAGCTCGACGGCACGCGTTTCGGGACACCGCTGGCCGCGTCGCTCCGTGCCCTCCACCCCGGCGAGCTCGGCACGAAGGCGCAGCAGTACGGGATCACGTACGCGCCGAAGGTCGTCGAGATCGCGGCCTACGCCGCCACGTCGTTCTTCCTCGCGCTCTACCTGATGCTCGATCGCGACCGCATGCGCGGAGCGCTCTTCTCGCTCGTCCCGCGCAGCTATCACGTGCGCCTGTCGCGTGTGCTCATGAACCTCGAGATCATCGTGGGCGGTTACATGCGCGGCCAGGCGATCACGTCGCTTCTCATGGCAATCTTCACGTTCGCGGTGCTCACGATCGCCGGCGTACACAACGCGCTCGCGCTGGCGCTCTTCGCCGGTGTCGCCGACGTCCTTCCGTACATCGGCGCGTTGCTCGCGTGTGGTCCTGCGGCGCTCGCTGCGCTCTCGCAAGGAACCACCGTGGCGCTCATCGTGCTCGTGGTGCTCGCCGTCTATCAGGAATTCGAGAGCCGCGTCATCGTCCCGCGTGTCTACGGCGAGGTGCTGCGGCTGCCGGCGGCGTCGGTCATGATCGCGCTGCTCATCGGCGGAAAGCTGCTCGGTATCCTAGGTGCGCTGCTGGCGCTCCCGATCGCCGCCGGCATTCGCATGATGATCGCCGAGCTCCGTGTCGAGCTCCCGGGCGAGGAGGTCGACGATCCCGAGCTGCGCGCGAAGGACGAGCTGGCCGAGCGTGAGTTCGCCGTGCGTGCCGCCGGCCATCCCGCGGTCGAAGCGGCGGCCATCGCGACGGAGATCGCCGTCGAGCGTCACGACGAGGACGCGAGCGAGCTCGACGACCCGCGCGAGGTCGCCGCCGAGCCGCTCACATCGGGCGCGGAGTAGAGACATCGAGGGACGTCGAGGTACGTCGACGCGCCGGCGCCGATCAGCCGCCGCGCACGCCAGCGCACGCCAGCGCGATACGCGTGGTGCCGCTGGCGCCGAGCGGCGTCACGGAAGCCGGCGTGCAGCGATCGAGCTGCACCTTGAGGATCACGGCACCTTCCGGACCGATGTATTCTACATGCATCGTGCGCGGGGTCGCCTTGGCGCCGCCCGATTTTTGCCACGCGACGAACGGGGGCGCGCCGCCGGCCGCCACCTCGATGGCGATGTCGCCGGTCACCGCCGTCCCGTCCGGCTTCTGCGTGATCGTGATCGCGTCGAGCTTCGGCGCCTCGATCGCCTGCATTCCCGTGAGGTCCACGCGAAAGCCGGTGATGCGCGCGCTCGCCGGCGACGGCGGCGCCTCTTTCGCCGACAAGAGCGGCTGCGTGCTGACGCCGGCGACGACGAAGCCGAGCTCCACCTCCGCCGCGCCGCCGGAGCCGAGCGCCGGCAGCTTCACTGCTGCGAGTCGGCCGTCGTTCGCCTTGCGTACGACCGCGCCGCTCGTGAGCCGGATGTCGCGCTTCACGATCTTGCCCTGCGCGAAGGTCTCGACGAGCGTGGCGAGCGACGGTGCGACGTCTTGCGCGGTGAGCACGAGGCGCTGGAGCGACGGCGCGCTCTTGTCGGGACCGACGGTGGCGCGCACGAAGCCCTGGCGGGCTCCGGCGAGATCGAGCGCGAAGCTCGAAGCCGGCGCGCGCTCGTCGGCGCGTGCCTCGTGCGCTGCGAGAGACGCGAGCGACGCGAGCGACGCGAGCACTACCGACCTTGCGAGGACGACCCCGAGACGCATCGCCGCGCAGCGTGCCATCTCTGTTCAGCCGCGCAAGTGAGTCGATCGAGCGGCGGTGAGGACAGCGTGCATCACTCGCCGGGCCTGCGCCGCGTCACCGATAGATGCGCGCCCAGATGCCGGGCGTGGACGACGGACCGGAATCTTGGTGCCAGACGACGACCGCTTCGCCGCTCGCGTCGACCGAGAGCTGCGTCTCCGCGGAGTACGGCGTTGCGCTGGGGTCGGTGAGAAGATCGATCGGCGCCGACCATGTACCGGTGGCTCCGGCGTCCGACGACAGATGCGCGGCGAAGAGGCGCGGCGCGGGAGTAGCGCCCGTCGGCTGAACCCACGACGCCACTGCATTGCCCTTCGCGTCGATGCCCACGCTGGGGCTCGGATACGCGACCTGCCCCGAAGCGGCCTGGAGCAGCACCGGCGCGCCCCACGTCGACGTCGACGAAGAGAAGCGACTCGCAACGACGCCATGATTCGTTTCGAACCACACGGCAGCAGCCTCACCGGCGGCGTTGACGCTCAGCCGCGGGCCCGTCACCTCGTGCGCACCGTCGCTGACCGTGATCGGCGTGCTCCACGTGCCGGTGCTTCCGTTCATGCGTGCGCTTCGCAGAGCGTACGGAGTGCTTGCGTCGCCGACGCGCTGCGACCAGAGCGCGACGACATCGCCGCTTGCGTCGGTGCCGAGGACGGCCTGGACGAGCGCGAGCCCGTTGTCGGGCGAGATTCGCACCGGTGCGTCCCAGACGCCCGCGTGATGGCGGCTCGCCCAGACAGCCGCGGCAGACGGGGCGCCCGTCGACTCGATCCACGTCATCACGGCATCGCCGCTGGTCGAGACCGTCACCGACGCGAACAGCCCCGGCTGCGCATCGTTCTGCATCTCCACCGGGTCGGCGAAGACGCCCGACGCAGACGACCGCGCCGCCCACGGGCGCGGATACGTTCCGTCGGCGGCGCGGAACACCAGTGTCGCCTCACCGTCGTCGCCGAGCGCGATGAACGGATCCTCTGGAGTCAGTCCCGTCGTCGAGAGCGTCATCGGCCCGCCCCACGTCGATCCCGTGAAGCGGTTCGTGACGACGAGTTGCTGACCACCCTGATTCGACGCGAACTGTGTGAACGCCGCGACTGCCGTTCCGTTCGGCGCCATCGCGAGCTGCGGCGGGCCGCTGCTGCCGATCGTATTGTCGATCGTCATCGGCTTGCTCCACGCGCCGCCGGCTTCGTGACGGGTCGCCATCACGGCGTTGCGCGTGTTGTCGCTCAGCGTCTCGCGCCACACCGCGACCGCGTTGCCCGTTGCATCGATGGCGACCGCCGGATCGCCGCGAAGGCTCGTCGCCGTCGCGTCGCTGATCATGACGGCCGGTCCCCAGCTCCGTGCTGTCGGGGGCGCCGTCGTCGCGGTGCCGGCAGGCGCGGTGGCGGTCGTCATTCCGGAAGGCGGCATGAACGACGGCGACATCGTGACCGGCGGGTCGACGGCGGAAGGCGAGCTGCTCGGCTCGCATGCGACGAGCGGCGCGAGGGCGACGAGTGTGAACGTCGCGAGGAGGACGCCGGACAAAACGCGGGAGCTGGGCTTCATTTCGCTCCCCATCGGCCACGGGGAGCGCCGGTTGCGTGAAAACGACGAGGGCCCGACGTTCAGCCGCCGTTCAGGGCAGCGCGACGACGACGGGGGCGGGGCGATCGACGCCGGCGCCGTCACCGAGCTGGCCCTGTTTCCCCTGACCCCAGCACCGAATTTCGCCGGTTCCACGCAGCGCGCACGCATGATCGAACGCGGCAGCCACGGTCACCACGTCGACCGGCAGATTCATCACGGCCACCGGAACGCCGCGCGCGGACGTCTGGCCGTCGCCGAGCCTTCCGCTCTGGGCGTTGCCCCAGCACATCGTCGTGCCGGAACGGACGGCGCAGGTCGCGTCGCCGTCCGAGGACCCTCCGCCGATGGCGAGCGTGGTCACGGAAGAGGAGAGACCCGCCGCCGCGACGGGCGTCGCGCTGCTCGCGCTGCCGCCGTTACCGAGCTCGCCCGCGGTGCCGGTGCCCCAGCACCACACGGCGCCGCCGACGATCGCGCATCCATGCCAGCCTGCGATGGCGACCTTCTGCGCGGGACCGGGGAGGCCCTCGACCTTCACGGCCTTCGTCGCCACCGCATTCACGGCAAGCGTGGACGAAGCCAGCGTGCCGTTGTCGTTGTGTCCCCAGCAGTCGATGTCGCCACTGGCGAGCAACGCGCACGCGTGATCCTCGCCGCTCGAAACGTCCGCGACGCCGGTGAGCGCGCTGCCGGCGGCGGTGACGACCGACACCGGCGTGCCGACGCTCGAGCCGACCGGGTTCCCGACCTGTCCCGAACCGTTGGTGCCCCAACAATACGCACCGCCGGCTGCCACTGCGCACGAGAAGTTGGTGCCGCACGAGACCTGCGTGACCTTGCCCGCGGGAAGTCCCGTGACCTTCACGGGGATCGTGCTGTCTGCCTTGCGACCGTCGCCGAGCTGACCGGCGCCGCCCGCGCCCCAGCAGTACGCGTCGCCGCCGATCACCGCGCACGTGTGCGTCTCGCCGACGCCGAGCGCGGTCACGTCGCCGCCCGGGAGGGCGAGCACCGGCACCGGAGCGGTGCGCCTCGCGGTGGTGCCGTCGCCGAGCTGACCGCTCGCGTTGTCACCCCAGCACCAGATCGCGGCGCGGCGTGCGGCGCACGTCGAGAGCCCGCCTGCGCCGAGGAGCACGTCCGGCACGGCCGGGACGCCGCTCTCCGAATCGAGGAGCGCTCCGTCGCCCTGCGATCCTCCGTCCGCGAGCCCGCCATCGGGCTGCGCCTGCGGACCGCTCGCGCTCGTGCCGTTGGACAAGCCGCTCGTGTCGACGAGCAGCGAGCACCCGACGCCGCCGAGCAACGGGATCGACGCCGTGCAGGCGAGACGAGCGAGGGTGCGCCAGCGAGCAGACGCCATCATGCTGAACGTAACATGCCGCCTCGTGGCGCCGACCCTCGCGAAAAGCGCGGTTTTGTCCTATGGTTGCGGCTCCCATGGCTGAGCCTTCCGACTTCATCCGCGACATGATTCGCGACGACGTGGCCGCCGGAAAACACGGCGGGAAGGTCGTCACGCGCTTTCCGCCGGAGCCCAACGGGCACCTCCACATCGGGCACGCCAAGGCCATCTGCGTCGACTTCGGCGTCGCCAAGGAGTTCGGCGGCCGCTGTCACCTCCGCATGGACGACACGAACCCGACCACCGAGGACGTGTCGTACGTCGAGGCCATCAAGCGCGACGTGAAGTGGCTCGGCTTCGACTGGGGTGAGCACCTCTATTACGCGTCCGACTACTTCGAACGCTTCTACGACCTCGCCGAGCGGCTCATTCGTCTCGAGCGCGCGTACGTCTGCGATCTCCCCGACGAGGAGTTCGGCGCGAGCTACCGCGGCACCATCACCGAGCCCGGCAAGAACAGCCCGTACCGAACGCGCAGCGTGGACGAGAACCTCGACCTCTTCCGCCGCATGAAGAAGGGCGAGTTCAAGGACGGCGAGAAGGTGCTGCGCGCCAAGATCGACATGTCCTCGCCGAACATGAAGATGCGCGACCCGCCGCTCATGCGGATCAAGCACGCGCACCACTACCGCACCGGCGACACGTGGTGCATCTACCCGCTCTACGACTACGCGCACTGCCTCGAGGACTCGTTCGAGGGCGTCACGCACTCCCTCTGCACGATGGAGTTCGAGAGCGCGCGCGAGCTCTATGACTGGGTCATCCGAGCCACCGAGGTCCCGCACGTCCCGCAGCAGACCGAGTTCGCGCGCCTCAATCTCACGTACACCGTGATGAGCAAGCGCAAGCTCCTCCAGCTCGTCGAGCAGAAGCTCGTGAACGACTGGGACGACCCGCGCATGCCGACTATCGCCGGCTTCCGGCGCCGCGGCTACACGCCGGAGTCGATCCGCGACTTCATCGGCAAGGTGGGCGTCGCGAAGAACATCTCCACGGTGGACGTCGCGCTCCTCGAGTCCTGCGTGCGCGACGATCTCGACGGCCGTTCGCCGCGCGTCATGGCGATCATGAAGCCGCTCGAGCTCGTCATCGAGTCGTTCCCCGAGAACGAGGTCGAGGAGCTCGAGGCGCCGTACTGGCCGCCCGGCTCGGAGGCCGGTCCGAGCGTCGACGCGAAGCTGCGCGGCGGTCGCAAGCTGCCGTTCTCGCGGAACCTCCTCATCGAGGCCGACGACTTCGCGGAGTTCCCGCCTTCGGGCTGGAAGCGCCTCGCCCCGGGCAAGCAGGTGCGCCTGCGCCACGGGTACATCGTCACGTGCACGCGCGTCGAGCAGGAAAATGGGCAGATCAAACGTGTAATCTGCACGCATGATCCCGCCACCCGAGGCGGCGTCGCCGCGGACGGAAAGCGCGTGGACGGCACGATCCACTGGCTGAGCGCCGCGCACGCGAAGGACGTGGAGGTGCGCATCTACGATCGCCTCTTCACCACCGAGAACCCCGGCGCGGACGAGAGCCGCGACTGGCTCGAGGAGCTCAACCCGGCCGCGCTCACCGTGGTGCACGCGAAGGCCGAGCCGAGCCTTCTCCAGGCGAAGGCGGGCGATCGTTTCCAGTTCGAGCGCGTCGGCTTCTTCTACGCCGATCCCGATTCGAAGCCCGGCGCGCCCGTCTTCAATCGCACCGTGCCCTTGAAGGATGCGTGGGCACGACAGACTGCCGCCAAGGCCACCGCCACGAGCGTCACCGCACCGGCGGTGCCGAACGCGAAGCGCGACAAGGACAAGGCTTCCGGTCAGGACAAGTCGGAGAAGAAGCCGGCGCCCGCCGCGCCGCTCCCTCCCGAGGCGCAGGCGCTCGTCGATGCGCACGGTCTCACGGCGGGTGAGGCGCGCAGCATTGCGCACGAGCCGGCGCTACGCGCTCTCTTCGACGCGGCCATCGCGGCTGACGGTGGAGCGAAGCGCGCGAAGGCGATCGCGTCGGTGCTCGTCAACGATCTGCTCGGAGAGATGCGCGCGAAGAAGCTCGAAGCCGTGCCGTTTCCCGGCGACGCGCTCGTCGAGCTCGTCACGCTCGGTGAAGAAGGAACGATCTCGACGAAGCAGTCGAAGGACGTGCTCGCCGAGATGATCGCCACCGGCAAACGACCGCGCGCGGTCGCCGCCGAGAAGGGCATGAAGCAGATCGCGAGCGCCGACGCGCTCGGTCCGATCGTCGACGAGGTCCTCGCCGCGAACGCCGACGTCGTCGGTCGCTACAAGGGCGGGAACCTGAACGTGTTCGGCGCCATCGTCGGCCTCGTGATGAAGCAGACGAAGGGGCAGGGCAATCCGAAGCTGATCGCGGAGCTGGTCAAAGCCAAGCTGGGTTGACCGAGCCGCGCGACTACGAATCGGCGCTGGCTGGGTCTCGGCCGATCCACGGAGCGCCGCGAATCCGCTGCGAGCACCGCGCTTTGTCGGCAATTTCGCAGGCTCATGTGTGGTTCGATGTGTGCATGACCGCGGGTCATGATCCGACGACTGCTCGTGCCCGGCGTTCTCGCTCTCCTTTGCGGGGCGGTCGTTCCCGCTCTCGGCGGCTGCTCGTCGAAGGGCGGCGACGCAGGCACGTCGAGCGACGACGCGATCACCGAAGTCAAACAGACGCCGGTGAAGGACCAGTCGATCGGCAACTGCTGGACGTACGCGACGACCGGCTGGGTCGAGTCCCTCGTGAAGACGGCGAAGGGAACGGACATGAACCTGTCCGAGTCGTACGTGAACTACTGGTACTGGTTCTCGCAGATCACGCAGGGCAGCGTGAGCGGTGACGCGATCGCCGAGGGCGGCTCGTGGGGTACGGCCGTCGAGCTGATCTCCGCGTACGGCATGATGGATGAAGGCGCGTTCATTCCTGCCGAGGCGACCGCACAACGCTCCGCGCATCAGGCAGCAGCCGTCACGGCGATCAACGCGTCGTTGAAGACCGGCGCGCTGACGACGCCCGAAGCGCGAGCCAACGCCACGCTCGTGCGCACCGAGCTGAACAAGGCCTGGGGTCTCGACGACACGGTCGTGAAGTACCTCGATCAGACGTTCGGTCCTGACGCGTCACGCGATCTGCACACCGTCACCGTTCCGCAAGGCGTACCGATCTACGCCGCGAAGGACCTTCCCGCGAAGCTCGCGAACGCGACGACCAAGAAGGTCGACGACGTCACGCTCGCCGACGCCATCGGCACCGCGACGGACTTCAACACCGACGTGCGCACCGGCCCGTATGCGTGGAGCCAGGCGATCTATCCGACGACGCCGAAGGACCGTCGCGACTTCTTGAAGCGCGTTCAACGCGCGCTCCACGCCGAGCAGCCCGTTCTCCTCAGCTGGTACGTCGACTTCAACGCGCTCGATGCGCAAGGTCGCTTCTTTGCTCCGCCGGCGACGTCCGGGTCGCAGGGCAGCCACATGGTCGTGATGTACGACTACGAGGTCACCGACGTGCCGGGTTTCGGCACGCTGAAGGCCGGCGTGCTCGAGACGCGCCCGGCGGCCCTCGAAGCGGCGCTCTCCGACGACGCGAAGATCTCCTTCTTGCGCATCAAGAACTCGTGGGTTACCACGACCTCTACATGACGTACCTCAACGGTCCCATGAAGGAATGCGCGACGGACGCCGACGAGAAGCCGATCCTCGATCAGTGTCACGACGACGTCCCCTTCGGCGACGTCATCCTTCCGGCTGGCTTCTAGCCTCCTGGCTAGCCGGCTGACTCCTCGCGGGAGCAGCGCGGAACCGCGCGGCGATCCGTCGCGTGGCAACCGGCACGGCATCTCTCATCAGGCTTCGCGTGATGCCATAGGCCACGCCGCGGACGAGCGTCGGCGCGAGCGGCGACACGAGCGCGGTCGCGATCGCTGCTCCGACGAGGAGCTCACCCGCCGGCGAGAGTCGGATGCGGACGCCCCCTTTTCCGCGTTCGCCGCCGTCGCCCTGCAACCCGGGCACGCCGTCCGCGTGCTCGTAGACGACGAGGTCGTCGTCGATGTGATCGACGCCGCGGACGCGCGCAGCCGCGCGCACGATCTTGTCGTGCTCTGACGCGAGCGCCGGTCCCTTCAGCTCGATCTCGTTGCCCTCCTTCAGCTTCACCGCGATCGCGTGAGCATGAGACGTCACGCGCCCGAGCCGCGAGCGCACGCGAGCGATGATCACGTCCTCGGCGAGGTCATCTTCATCGCGCCTGAGCATGCCGTTCGCGCGCGCACCGACACCGTGTGCTCTGTTCTCGAGATCGCGCGAAGCAATCCTCATGAACCGCTGTGCATCGTGAACGACGCGTCGTGACGTGTCGCGAAGACGCGCGCGCCTCGCGGCGCCGCGCTGGGGATCGAGCAAAAACATGGATCCTGCACCGATAGCGAGGCCATAGGTGAAACCGCGAGCTTCGAGCATGAGTCGCCTCCGAGGCACCGTGCAGCAACGCGTGTACCGCGCGGGCCGAGCGCCGGCATGAGCTGACGTGAGCCGTTCGAGGCTCGCCGATTGCACGCACGCTTCCGACGAGGGCGAGGCGCACCATGAGGTCGATAGCGTTGGTAGTAGTAGCGCTGGTGGCAGTCGCCGCGTGCGGGCGTGGACCGAAACAGCCCGATCCGAACGAGGGGTACACGCTCGAGACGACCGGAGCCGCGATCGGCATGGACGTGCCGAGTCAGCGGGCCGAGCCCGATGCGACGGTGGGGGAGGTGGCGACACGCCTCGCGAGTCAGATCTGCGAACGCGAGGCCCGCTGCCACGGAGGCGGTCCCGTCTCGGATCAGTGCATGAGCGTCTTCTCTCAGATGGCGGCGCTCGAGGTGGTCACGTGGCCGTGCTCGCCGGCGGCGATCCGCTCGCGCGCGAAGGAGTGCCTCGCGTCGCTCAACGCCGAGCCCTGCGAGATGAACCTCGCGACGAAGCCGGCGCTCTGTCTGCCGAGCCCCGCCTGTCCCGAACCGAACGCGAGCCTCGTGCCGACCGGCGCCGTGCTCGCGCAGGAGTGGCCGTCGACGGGCGCGCCGACGTTCGATCGCGGCGCCGCGATCTCTGCGCTCGATGCGATCGACGTGAGGCCGTGCGTCGCGAAGGCGGCCGAGGAAGGCGTGGTCGGCAGCCAGCGGCCTGACCAGACGGCAGAGCCCGAGCTGAAGGCGACACGCCGGGCCAGGACGACCGCCCACATCAGCGTGACGTTCGCGCCCGACGGAAGCGTGCTCACGTCGCAGCTCGATCGCGGGGTCGACGGCTCTGCCATCAACCTCTGGGGCACGGCCGCAGGCCAGTGCATGGTCGAGCAGTTCCGTCGCGCGCGCGTTCCGCTGTTCCAGGGCGAGCCGCAGCGCGTCGGCGTATCGATCCGTCTCGAGTAAATGGCCATGGGCCGAGGAACAGGAGAACACCATGCACCGTCGCCAGCTCGTTCGTCCGCTTGCGTTGGGGATCATGATCGCGGCGTCGTCGCCGTTCGTCACCGTCGCGTGTCACCACGACGAGAAGGCCAGCGGTGAGAGTGGCAGAGAGACGGAGGTCCGCGCCGCGTCCACGCCCGGGCCGCACGCCTGCCCGATGGGCGTGAAGGGCACGAGCGTGACCGCGAACGACACGTCGAAGGGCGTGGCGCTCGACTTCCAGACCACCGCAGGACCGAGCGAGACGAGCGAGCTGCAGAGCCGCGTCCACGCGATGGCCGAAGCAGGCTCGCTCGGAATGATGCGCGGACCCGGTGCGGGCGGCGGGCACGCGGGTCGCGCGCTCTCCCGTCAGGTGTCCGAGCCGGGTGTCACCCGGCCTCGCACGCGCGTCGAGGACACGGCCCGCGGTGCGCGTGTGACGCTCGAGCCGTCGGGCAGCGGGGACACCGATGTCGCCGCCCTTCGTTCACGCGCTCATGCGCACGTGGCTCACATGTCGACGAACAGCGGCTGCATGCACGCGCGGAGCTCGCCCTGACTCAGCCCGGTCACGCGGCCCGCTCGGCGATTCCCGAGTAGCCGGTGAGCATGTTGCGCGTGAAGCGGAACTCGAGCTCCCGCGGAACGACGCCGGTCGCGAGCATGCGGAAGAACGCGCCGGACACGCGCGGTCCGCAGCCGTGGAGCTTCCGGATAGCGAGGCCGTGCGCCTGGCAGGCACCGTCGAGCTCGTCCGGCTTCACGAACGATCGGAGCACATGCAGGTGATGCGGCACGTTACGAACGAACAGCTCGACGCCCTTGATGACGACGAGCCAGCTCGAGAGCGTCCGATTGAACGTGTGGAAGAAGAACTGCCCGCCCGGCGCGAGGACGCGCGCGATCTCCGCGACGAACGGCTCGATCGGGTCGACGTGCTCGAGGAAGTCCATCGCGCAGGCCACGTCGAACGACGCGTCGGCAAATGGGAGCGCTCGCGCATCGGCGGCGAGCCACCGCGCGGTGCCGGTCGAATCGTGGCGCGCAGCGACCGATAGCGCGTCCGGGGAGAGGTCGACACCGACGACGTCGAAGCCGTGACGTGCGAGATCGTTGGCGATGAATCCGGCCCCGCAGCCGACGTCCAAGATGCGCCTTGCGCCGCGCTCTCGAGCTCCGCGCGCGATCCACGGAGCGTGGAGGCGAGCCTCGGCACGGAGGAGGGCGACGGGGTCGTCATCGGCGTCGTACCAGCGATCACCGAGGTCGAGATACACGTCGTTGTTCACTGCGTGCGCAGCCATGGTCGCGTTCTCCAGGAGGTCCAGTTCCAGTAGACGAGCTGGTAGAGCGCGAACGCGGAGGTCATGGCGACCTGCGCGACGAGGACCAGCTGGAAGCGTCGCGACCACCACAGCCACGCTGCTCCGAAGAGCACGATCGGGTGGAGCACGAAGAGAACGGCGTGGAGCCAGTGCTCGGCGGCCGTGCAGTGGGTCGCGTGCAGTCGCTCGTCTTTCGTGATGAAGAGCGACGAGGCCATCACGAGACCGACGTAAACGACGAGATGCGCGTGGCTGGGGCGCGCCCCGAGCAGCCAGCCGTAGCAGAGGAGAACGGTGGCGGTGTCGAGCGGATGACCGACCCGCTCCCAGCGCGGAAGACGCCGCCGACGATGAAAGACGCCCTCGTCGAACAGCATCGCCGCCGCCTGCGCGACGAACGCGAGCAAGACGAGGTACGGCACGCCTCACTCCTTTCGCAGCACGGCGCCGGCGAAGGTGAGGCCTGGTCCGAAGGCGATGCTCACGACGTGCGTTCCCTTCGTGACCTCGTCAGCCGCGAGCAGGTCCGACCAGATGTGCGG
>FTCS01000554.1_pt1 | contig 13395 bp, 15 predicted proteins | sample 1639391 | NCBI WGS metagenome assembly FTCS01 (sample SAMEA3914864, study PRJEB12502) | metagenome | biome: forest; material: soil | place: USA | collected 2012-03-12 | depth 0.3 m | reverse complement strand
GTCCGCTTCAGGTGATCCCGCTTCGGTGACCATGCACCGGACCCCTGATCCGGCGCGTCGCTACTCGGGCACGACCTCGATCTGCAAGCCGAGATTTCCATCATCGTCCACGCCGATCGCCGCGCGTGCAGCCTGCTCCCGCTCCTCGCAGCAGCCTTTGAGTTCGAGATGGTCAGCTTCAATGAGCACGTCGAGCGTGCCGGCGTCACCGTGCGAGCAGGTCACGTCCTTCAGACGCTCCGCGAGCTCCGCGCGCAGCGCGTCGGCCATCTCTTTCTTCAGACCCTCGAGCGCCTCGGCGGCGTCGATCTTGACTTCAAACATGCGCTCTCAAAAGCACACCCGTCGCGGCAACGATAGCCCCGACGCCCAGTCCTGACGACGGAGTCCGATGGCGCGCGCAACCACCCTCACGCCTGCTCTCACAGCCGCGATCGCGCGTGACCTGCACGCCGGCGATACGCTCGGTGCTGCCGCGACGCGAAACGGCGTCTCGCCCTCGCTCGCGGACGAGTGGATGCGTCTCGGCGACGGCGAGATCGGCCGCGACGTGGATGCAGAGCCGCGCGAACGGTCGCTCGTCGCCAGATTCTCCATCGCCGTGCGCAAGGCGCGCGCGCAGTTCGCAGAGCGCCTCCTGCGAGACGTCCGCCGCGTCGCGTTCTCGAGCAAGCCCACGCCGCAGATGGTGGCGCGCGCGAAGGCGGCGATGCGGACGCTCGAGCGCCGATTCCCCGAACACTGGGGGCCGCAGCGAGAGCGCGCCCACGTCAACGTGAACGTCGAAATCCCTCCGGGCACGGGTCCGCAAAGTATCCGCATCGTGGTCCCATGGCCCTGACCGGACGACCTCCGAAGCTGACGCCGGAGCTGCAACAGCGCATCGTCCAGCGCATCGTGACCGGCAATTATCCCGAGGTCGCCGCTGGGGCCGAAGGTGTCTCGCGCGCGACGTTCTACGAGTGGATGCAGCGCGGGCTCGGCACGCACCCGGACCGGCGCTCGACGAAGGCCCTCGTCGCATTCGCTGATGCTGTGATGGGGGCCGTGGACAAGGCGGAGGCGTACATCGTCGGCCAGCTCTTCGAGTTCGAACGCGGCATGCGACCGAGCAAGCGCGTCGCCGGACGGCAGGTGAAGACGCGCATCACGTGGTCGCAGGCGCAAGCGATGCAGTGGCGTCTCTCGCGCAGCCGGCCCGAGCGCTGGGCGCAGCGGCCGCTGACGGAGGTGAACCTCGGCATGCCGACGTTGCCCGTCGAGCAGGACGCGCAACCGGAACGCCCGGTCATTCAGGTCCTCTATGCGCGCGACGCGTTCGAAGACCGCGACGACGCGCCCGCGTACTTCGAGCAGGGAAGCCCGCAGGCGAAGCGCGAGCTGGCGCGCCTGAAGTCGGACCCTGAATACGAGCAGGCTGGAAAGACCCAGACGCTCGCAGCCCGTCACCCGTGCCCCGAGGAGCTCGGCGCCGACATCGCAACCGCGGGCCGACGTCGCTGACCTGCGACGCCTGGCGTCGCACCCTCCCTGGGGACCATAGGCGCGCTCGGCCGTGCACTGTAGCCTCCGAGCAATGAGCCGCGCTCTCGTCGCATTCGTCCTCTGCGGCGCGCTCCTCGCGTGCGGGAAGCCCAGTGTGCAGGAGTCCTGCACGATGAACGGCCGCGGCGAAGGGCAGTGCAGTTTCACGAACACGGGCACCGCGCCTGGCAGCACGTGCGGGAAGATTACGGTGTCGCGAGCCGACGGCAGAACCGTCCAGTCGTCCACCTTCTGTTCCGGCGAGGTCCCGAAGCAGAGCACGACGAAAGTCGAGTTCAGCATACCGACCGTGAACGCCCTCTGCGGCGGCGTCGCGGGCAAGACGTGGCAGGACGTCTGCATCTTCACCTTCGACAACGACAGCACGCCGCCGCGAGCCGTCGCAGCCGCTCCTCCTGCGCTCGCACCCACGCCTAGCAGCACGGACTCGACGGAGGCACTCGGCGACCGAGCGCGTGCCGCGACGGCAAAGCTAACTCGCAAGGTCGACGCGGGGACGGTCACGCAAGCGGACATCGACGAGGCCAACGCGGAGCTCGGGGCAGTTCAGCGCGGCCTCGACGGAGATGCGCCGACCGCACGCACCCCCGTCGCGGCGACCACGAAGCCCGCGGTGAGGATCACGGCCGCTCCGGCCGCTCCGGCCGAGCCGACCGCCAGCTCTCCGAGTCCGTGCGACCCGCCGTTCATCGTCGACGCGCGCGGGACTCGGCAGCGCAATCCTCAGTGCCGGTAGCGTGCTGACGTTGAAGGCGCGCGCCGGACCACCCGACGCGCGCCCCGGGTGCGGGTCACCCGGAGCAGAGCCTACCGAAGCCGCCGGACGTGTCGATCCTCTCGATAGGATGGACCCCCGCGCCGCATTTCCGGGAAGCGGTGGACGTGTGTCGGAGCCTACATCGATTCTCTTATCGAAACGTGACGTTAGCGCGCTTGACAGAAATTCGCTGGCGCGCGATGAAGAAAGGGTCCCCCCGGCAGGACTCGAACCTGCGACCTCCCGCTTACGAGGCGGGTGCTCTCAAGACGCGGCTAAACGTTCCACTGAGCTACGGAGGGGGGAATTAAGCTGAGCGAGCAAGCAATCGAGTGCCGCAGTTAGCGCTACGGCAAAGTCGTTCGGCAACCGCCTTCCTCTCGCGAGGAGGGCGGTCTTCTTTTGTGGAGCATAGGTAGATTCTCAAGTGCCTCCCGTCCCCGAGCGCTCAGGGGCGCTAGCGAGGGATTGGTATAGGCCGTGGCCGACGCGGCGAATCATTGTCCGCTGAACCAGCTTGCTGAGCGTCGCCCGGATGGTGTCCACGGCGCCGCCCTCCTCGAGGAGCATCGCGATCTCGGGGACCGAGAGCGGGCGCGGGTTCATGTCGAGCAGCGCGAGAATGCGGTTTGGAAGGCTCGGCATGGTTCGCGCGAGAGACGGCCTCGGAGGGTCGCGCAGTTGCTCCACCAACGGCGCAGCGAGCCGCGGCGGGCCTGGTAACTCGAGCTGCGCGTCCTCACCACTCAGCCGGATGAACTCCTTCTTCCGCAGCGCCAACGCATTCTCCAGCTCGACGATCTCTCGTGCGAGCTGCAGCATTCGCGCGGCTTTTTTGGAGGAAGCGGCCATCGAATCAAGAACCTCATCGCTAGAGTACCAGAGGGTCGGTACGTAGCGAAATGAAACTCGGCCGGAAAAGTCTTTTGTTTCGCTACGTTAGCTAAGTCCATGGAGTTCCATGCGAAAATTACGTGTATTCGATCTCTAAATAGCGGAAAACGCTAGGGATTAGGTCCGCCAATCGCTAGGTTTTTGCCAAAGCTCAGCCGTGCATCGTACTGACGTTACAACCTCGCTTGACGTTGTAACGTCATGACCTCAAGGTGGAGCGATGTCCGCCGTCGAATCCGCGATACAAGAGCCCATGCCCCGTCCGGCCGCCGACACCGTGCAGGTGACGTTCCGCATCCCCTCGAGCTGGCTCATCGAGTTCGACGAGCTCGCCGACCTCCTCTCGAAGCCCGGCATGCGTCTGTCGCGCACCGACGCGTTCCGGGCGGCGATGGCGCGCGGAGCCGAGGCTATCCGGGCCGAGCACCGAACCCCCCGCGCCTCCGACCGCTCCAAGAAGCGCTGAGGGGCTGCGCGGAGGATCGCGCTCGCGGCGCATCTCTTGTGGCGCTTCCCGGCGCGGCGGGCCGCTTCTGGCCACCCGCAAAATAACTTTATAAATGTGCTTGACTGTACAACGTTGCGACGCTACCTTCGAATGGCATCAACGAAAACGCCCCCGCGCCGCTGCAAACGGCCGGAGGCTTGGTCAACCCTCGGGAAGGAAGGTCGACTCAATGTCAGCTAGCACGAGAGCAGCACCGCGGCATCGCCGCACTCGGGTTCAGAAAGAGAGCCGCGAGGCGGCGTACCTCCAGGGCCTCTCCGACGCGCTCGCTCCCCTCTTCGGGCTCGCGCCGGATCGTCGGAGCACCGTCGACGCGCCCGAGGGCTACACAATCGGGCTCGCTGACGGCCTGAACGTGACTCTCGACCTCGCGGTGAGGAAACGAGATGCCGCCATCGCCGCGCGCACTGTCGATTACGTCGACTGCTCCGCAGCCGCCGAGTGATCGAACGCGGGGCGCACGGCGCACCTCGACGGCCCCGACTCGCGCGGAGCGAGCCGAGGGGAGATCCTCCACGCACGGGCGCGGAGACGGGCGCGCGGTTCCGCACGGAGCGAGCCGCGCGCAGCAGAGCGGGTACGCGCACGGAGCGCGCCCCACTAATCGAAGGAACACCCGCCAGCGGCGCACGGAGCGCGCTGGCGGGTTGCCGCGTTTTGGATCGAGCAACCACGCCGCGAACGCGGCTTGGAATAATCCGGCCGACGGCCGCGCAAGCCCAAAGCGACGAGCACAAGCGTTCCGTGTAGATCGCAATCGATGCCAACACCCTGGTCACAGGGGCCGAGCAAGATCGCGATCGCCCGCCGCTCACGAGGCTTGCACGGCGATTCGAACACTTCATTATCGCTGTCTGTCGGGAGCACTTCGCATCACGCGCGATCGTGCAATGCCCCGTAGGAGCAGCACATGAACGACCGCCACCACGACGCTTCGTCGGCACCCGCCGCGCCGCCCATCGATGATACCCAGCTTTGGCGCCGGCTCCGTGAGCTCGCCGAGGAGCAGCTCGCGCGCATCGAGCCATCAACGCCAGCGGCTCGCGTCGAGGCGCCAGCGATCTACATGACGTACGCCGAGTACGCCGATCATCGCCACGTCTCTGCGAGCACGGTCAAGCGCTGGCGCAAGCGGGGGATGCCGGCCGAGCAGCGCGGCGCCACGGTTCGTATTGCCGTCGCCAAGGCTGACGCGTGGAAGGATCCGACCGATGGCGACCCCGAGGCCGACGAGCGCGAGGGCGCGACGGCGGCCGCGCGCGGCAAGGTGCGCCGGTGATCGGAACCGTCTTCTGGCGCGCCGACAAGCGCCGCTTCGTCGCGAAATACAAGGGCGCCGACGGCGAGTGGAGGCAGAAGGAATGCCCGCGCGAGATCGACGGGCGCGCGCTCAGCATGCGTGATGAACGGCGGGCCCGTCGGTGGGCCGAGGGATGGGCCCGCGAGCGTGTCGAGCCACCGAAGCGCGGAACGAGCCTCGCGCTGCGGGCCGCGTACGCGATCTGGATCGAGATCGCCGCCGCCGAGCGCGACGTGGCGCCCTCGACCTTGAAGGGGTACCGCTCGGACTTCGCGACGCACATCCTCGCCGACTCCAGCTTCCCGGCGCGCGCACGCATCGCAGATCGCGACATCGCAAGCCTCGTGACCGACCACCCTCGGCTCGAGGCGTGGCTTCGGACGGTGATCGCCCGGACCACGAGCTCGTCTCGCACGCGGAGCGTCTTCACGACGCTGAAGGTGTTCTTCGACGCGGCCCTTTTCAAGCAATGGGTCCGCGGGACCAACCCGCTCCGCCTCAAGGAGATGCGCCGACTGCTTCCGCCGATGCCGACGAAGCGGGAGCGACCTCCGGTGGTTGTCCCGCTCGAGCACGTGCAGGCGCTCGTGCTTGCGCGCCACGGCGACCGGGTCGCGGATATCCCTCTCGCGCGTCGCGTCCGCTATGCCGTCGCCTTCACGAGCGGGAAGCGCGAAGGGGAGACGTCGGGTATGACGTGGGGGCAGCTGCATCTGGACGCGCCGGTTCCGTACCTCGAGGTCGAGAACGCTCGACGGCTCGTGCGCCCGAAGGCCGAGAAGCTCGGCCCGCTGAAGACGAAGACGAGTCCTCGCGACGTGCCGCTTCACCCAGCCGCCGTCGCGGCTCTACGGTGGTGGCGCGACGACCCGCGCGGCATCGTGTTCGAGCTCGGACGCGCGCCGCGACCGGAAGACCCCGTCTTCCCGTCGATGCGACACGGCCGGCGAGGCGACTTCGCGCGCCCGAGGAGCGCCGACAAGCTCCGACTGGACCTGGGCGCGCTCGGTCTCCCCACGACGGGCGCGAAGAACCAGCCGATCACGATGCAGGCGTCTCGGCGCACGGTGATGACGGCGCTCGAGCGCCTCGACGTCCCCGAAGCGAAGAGGAAAGCGCTAGTCGGTCACGGGATCCATGACGTCGGAGCACGCTTCTACGAGGCCGATGGTGAGCTCGGCGAGCTCGCCGCGCACGTGAAGAAGATCCCGCTCCGATGGGAAGACCCTCCCAACGAGGAAGACGTCGGAAGCATGGTGGCAGTCGTGGTGCCAGCTCTGGTGGCGCCGACCACCAAGCCGATGCCGGCGACGTCCGGACACCTCGGGATTCTGGCGGAGGAGGAGAGATTCGAACTCCCGGATCCCGTAAAGGATCGGCGGTTTTCAAAACCGCTGCCTTAGACCACTCGGCCACTCCTCCAAGTCGTTCACATCCTACTTAAACTCCGCGCTCTTGACCTCCATGTTGTGCGGCGCGCCGGGCGCAGCTGAGCCCGCGTCGCGGACGTCGCGCAGCGTGCTTCCGAGGAGGACTCCGTCGGCCCAGTAGGTGCCCGTCGGCCCTGCCGGCAACAGATCGTAGGTGTATGCGCCACCGTACGGTTCCGAGCTGACGGCGACGACGATCGCGCCATCGTACGCGGCGCCTGTTCGAAGGCTCGCCACCGGAGCGCCGCTCGCGGTCGGGTGCTGCGGAGATGCCCAGACCTCGCGCGAGTCGTCGAGCTTGACGTGCACCATCCGGTGCCCCGCCGGCGCAAATGCGCGGCCCACCCTCGCGACGGGCGCACGCGTCCGGCGCCCTGCTTCATCGGTCGTGAAGACGATCATGCCTTCGCGTACGTCGGACACCGCGACCTCCCCGTCCGGCGTCGCGATTCGCGCCGTCTCCGACAAACACGCCGGTAACGCGCACTGCCCACGGAAGCACTTGAATTTCGTTATCCCCGAGCAGCGGTATCCCTCGGGACACGGCTGCGTACGGCATCGAACATCGGCGAGGATCTGGCAGCTCGCATCGCTCTGCTCGAACTTCAGCGGACTGGCGCTCGACGTCGTCGTGGCGGTGCTGGTCACGACGGGCACGGCCAGGGGCGCGGTCGCGGCGGGCACGGTCTCTGCGGGCACCGCCACGGGCACGGTCGCCGCGGGCACCGTCGCGGTGACGCTCGCCGTGACGCTCGCCGTGACGCTCGCAGTGGCGCTCGCGACAGGCGCGGGATCCATGGTGGCGGGCACCTGCTTCGAGCACGCGACGAGCCCGACGACGCCGATGAGGATGACGACGGGCCAGTGACTTCGCATGGCCGCAGCCTATCTCGCGCGAAGAGACCGTGCGACCCTTGCTCATGCACTCGAGAGACCAAGTGACGCCGATGAATCACGCGAGGATCATCTGTCGGGGCCTCGTCTGGATCGGCGTGCTGTCGGTCTTCGTCGCATGCAAGGAAACCGCGGTGGCGCGACCTGATGACGATGCGGCGACCCTCTCGCCGTCGGTCGCGAGCGCACCTGCGACGGCGAACGCAACAGCAACTCCCACTGCGAACGTCACGGCGACCGCCACCGCGAACGCAACAGCGACGACGCCGATACCCGACACCGCTTCGACCGCCGAAGTCGCGCCTCCGAGGGCGACGGCACCCAGCGCGCTAACCGTCTCCAAGACCGCACGGCCAGCGCCGACCGTCCCCGCGACCTCGACCCGGCCTCCGGCGGAGGCCGACGACGCGCGGACCGTCCCGGGCTGCGAGAATCATCCGACGGCACAGTGCGATTCGCAGTTTCGCTGCCCGAGCGGTTACTTCTGCTTTTTCCCACCCTCGCGGAAGTGCTGGCGAGGTCGCAACTGCGCCCTTCCGAGGTGTCTGCCACCGGCGGCGAGGATCGCGACGCCGAGCGGCGACGTCGGGGTCGGCGAGCTCCGCGAAGGCATGAGCGTCTACACTCGCGACGCGTCGGGAGAACGAATCGTCGTGCCGATCCTCATCGTCGGCCGCACGCCCATCACCGCGGCGCACGCGATGATTCACGTGAAGCTGAGCGATGGTCGCTCCGTCGCCGCTTCGCCGCTTCATCCCATCGCGGATGGGCACGCGCTGGAATCGCTCCACGCCGGCGAGCGCTACGACGGCGCCATCGTCGAATCCGCGACGCGCGAGCCCTTCACGGGCGAGGCCACCTACGACCTTCTCCCGGACGGCCCGACCGGCATCTACTGGGTCGATGGCGTCGCGTTGAAGAGTACGCTCGCGCCTCGCTGACGAACAGGCTCAGCGGCTCGGCGGGCTCGGCGGCGGAACGGCACGTGCCTCGGAACGGTCGCATGAGCACCGCCGACAGCCACCTGGACGAGGGCTCACGCGTGCCCACCGCGTTCACGGCGCGCGTCTGGCGCTCGACGCTCGTGGTCGCGACGACCGCGCTCGTTCTGCTGCTCCTCTGGTTCGCTGCGCAGTCGCTCCTCCTCATCTTCGCGGGCGTGCTCTTCGCCGTCGTGCTCCACCGCGTGGCGGCCTGGATCGCAGCGCGCTCGCGCATCACGCACGGCCAGGCGGTCGCGGCCGTGTTCGTCGGAACGCTCGCGCTCACCGGCGCGATGGGCTGGCTCCTCGGCTCGGCGATCGCATCGCAGGCCGAGAGCCTCTGGACTCAGCTTCCGAAGATCACCGACCACATCGCCGCTCGGCTCTCCGGCAACCCATCGCTCCAGCACGTATTCCAGAATCAAAGCGCGTCGAACGTCCACGTCGCGCCGAAGGACGTCCTCTCCGGTGCGAGCAACGTCGTCATGACGAGCTTCGACACCGCCGTCGCGATCATCGTGCTCGTGTTCCTCGCCATCTACGGCGCGTACGATCCGGAGAGCTACATGCGCGGGCTCCTGCGCGTCGTGCCGCCGGCGAAACGCGAACGCGTTCGGGCGATCGTCAGCGAGATCTCGGATGGGCTTTTTCGATGGATGTTGAGCCGCTTCGCCGCGATGACGGTCGTCGGCATCCTCGTCTGGCTCGGCCTCAGGGTGCTCCACGTGCCACTGCCGCTCGCGCTCGGCTTCCTCGCCGGCGTGCTCACGTTCGTTCCGTACCTCGGCGCCGTGATCTCCGCGGTTCCCGCGTGTCTGCTCGCGGTGTCGCAGGGGCCGCTCACCGTCGTGTGGGTCGCCGCGCTGTTCACGATTGCGCACGTGCTCGAGGGATACCTCCTCACGCCCATCCTCACGCGTCACAGCGTTCGCTTCCCTCCGGCGTTCACGCTGGCCGTGCAGGTGCTCCTCGGCGGGCTCTACGGGATCATCGGGCTCGCGCTCGCGACGCCGGTCGCCGTCGTGCTCGTCGTGCTCGTGCAGCGCCTCTACGTGGAGGACACGCTCGGCGACGCCGGGGCACGCGACATGCAGCCCGAAGCGACGTGAAAGAAGTAAAGGTCACGGCGGGGCCCATCGAACCGTTCGTCGAGCTCGTCGGTCGCGCGCCGGTGGACGCCGTGAAGCGGCTCGCGGCTGACATTCGCGATCGCATGGGCTCGCGCGCCATCTGGAACATCAACTCGACGGCGGCGGGCGGCGGCGTCGCCGAGATGCTCCGATCGCTCCTGCGCTACGCGCGTGGAGTCGACGTCGATGTGCGCTGGCTCGTCATCGACGGACCGCCCGAGTTCTTCGCCATCACGAAACGGATCCACAACGCGTTGCACGACTCGCCCGGCGACGGGACGCCGCTCGGGCCCGCGCAGGCGTCGCTCTACGAGCACGTCATGCACGACAACGTCGTCGCTCTCGACGCTTTCGTCCGGCCCGGCGACATCGTCATCTGTCACGACCCGCAGACCGCCGGCCTCGTTCCCCATCTCCTGAAGCGCGGCGCCCTCGTCACGTGGCGCTGCCACATCGGTTTCGACGGTCACACCGACGAGGTCGAGCGCGGATGGCAGTTCCTCCGCAAGTACCTCGAGCGCGTACCCGTCGCCGTGTTCTCGCGCGGCGCGTACGCGCCGAGCTGGCTGCCGAGCAAGCGCTCGGTGGTGTTGCCTCCGAACATCGATCCCTTCTCGGCGAAGAACCAGCCGCTGAGCGACGAGACCGTGAGGGCGCTCCTCGGCCAGGTCGGCTTGATCGACGCGCCGCCGACACCCGGCGCGGCGACGTTCAGGCGCGAGGACGGAAGCATCGGACGCGTCGATCACGCCGCCGAGGTCGTTCGTGTCGGCCGTCCTCCGTCACCGGAGACGCCGCTCGTCGTCCAGGTCTCGCGATGGGACGCCATGAAGGATCCGCTCGGCGTCCTCGAGGGATTCGCGCGGCTCGTCGCACCCGAAGCGCCGCGCGACGCGGAGCTCGTCATCGCAGGCCCCGCGGTCGATGCCGTTGCGGACGATCCCGAGGGCGCGCAAGTCTTCCAGAGCGTCGAGAGAGCCTTTCGCGATCTCCCGCGCGCGCTGCGCGCTCGCGTGCACCTCGCGCTCCTGCCCGTCGACGACGTCGACGAGAACGCCGCGATCGTCAACGCGCTCCAGCGCCACGCGACCGTCATCGTGCAGAAGAGCCTGATGGAGGGCTTCGGTCTCACCGTGACCGAGGCGATGTGGAAGAGGCGCCCCGTCGTCGCGAGCGCCATCGGCGGCATCCAGGATCAGATTCGCGACGGCGTCGACGGCGTGCTCCTCCGCAATCCTCGTGACCTCGACGAGCTCGCACAGGCCACGCTGCGCCTGCTGTCCGACGAGGCGTTTGCGACGCGCATCGGCCATGCCGGCTACGAGCGTGTTCGCGACAACTACCTCGCGCTCTCCGCGCTAGAACGCTGGGGAGAGCTCGTGCAGCAGCAGATCCTCGCCGCCGAGCCGAGACGATTCGCGAGTCAGCCGCACTCGACGCCGTGACGCGCGCCTCGCCAGCGTTCCGCGAGCTTCAGCTGCACTGCCCCGCGCTGCACTGCGTGGAGCCGGGGCACTGTGCGTTGCTGCGGCAGCCCGGCACGCAGCTTCCGGCCGTGCAGATCAGGCCAGCGCCGTCGTTGCCGGGGTTGCACTGACCGTCGGACGAGCACGCGTTGCCGGGCGGCGACGCGGGCGGCGACGCGGGCGGCGACGCCGGTGAAGAAGCGGTCGGCGATGCCGGCGGCGATGCCGGCGGCGACGCAGGCGGCGAGCTCGAGAACGAGCTCACGGCGTCGATGTGCACCGTCCCGTTGACCGAAGGCGACACCGACGCGGACTCGTTCGCCACGCAGATGTCGATCCGCGAGCGTCCCCGGCCGCGAAACGCTCCGCCGGTGTCGACGACGCGGAAGTCGATCGCCCGCCCGTACTTCGCCTCGAGCTCCTTGATGCGAAGGTGCTGGCCATACGAGAACGCCTTCGAGTCCATCGCCACCGAGACGTAGTCGGCCTGGCCGGCGAGGAACTGCTGGAGGGTCCGCAGCTTCACGCCGCGAATGTCCACGAACCCGCCTTCGAGCGCCGAGCCGTTCGGGTAGTAGCCCGTGGCCTTCGAGGTGAACGACGCGGTCACGCTGAGGGCGTTCTCGCTGGACCCTTCTGCCTCTGCGCTTCCGTCGGCGCCGTCCGTGCCGCCGCACGCCGAGAGAACGATGCCCAGCGCCATGCTCAGACCAGCAGCAAGAAGGCTCTTCATGAGCGCGCTCCCGTTCACGTCTCGTGCCGAATGCTCGCGCCGCAATCGTGCAACGAGACTGCTCGCGCGCGGTCGTTTCGACGCGTTTCCGCGGTCTCCCACGGCTGGATCGCGAATGCGCGCGATCGTGTCAGGTTTCGCTCGCGACCCATGATCCGGAGTGTGCGCATGATCACACACACATTCGACACGAGCTCATGCGGCCTAGCGCGAGGAGCTTCGCGCCGCCGTCGCTAGACTTCGGCCGGCCGCGCGGGGGCTGCGCGCGCGTCGGTTCATGAACGAAGCACCGCTTCCGGCTCAGTCGAGCATCACTCCGTCACTTCCGCCGCCTTCGCCGCTCGTCGCGCCGAGGCCGTTCGGCGCCCGAGGGCGCTCGCATCCTGCGTCGTTCTTCCGTCGCACGCGCGCCGGTCGCGCGCTGCGCGCGCCGAGCCTGCGACGATCGCTCGCGGCATGCACCGCCGAAGGTCTCGCGGCCGAGGTCGTCGGCGCGTGCTTCGGTAACGCCGTGCTCACCGCGTGGGCGGTCGAGCTCGGTGCGAGCCCGCTCCTCCTCGGCGTGCTGTGGGGCTTTCCGTTCTTCGGACAGCTGTTCCAGCTGCCCGCCCTCTGGCTCACCGCGCATCTCGGCCGCAAGCGCGCGGCCGTCGTCACGCATGCGCTCGCACGGCAGATCACGCTGCCCATCGCGGCGCTGCCGTTCCTCGATGTCTCGCTCGACACGAAACGGGCCGTCGTCGTCGGGCTCTTCGCGGCGTCGTCGCTGCTCTCCGTGCTGGGTCACAACGCGTGGCTCGCGTGGATGGGTGAGCTCGTTCCGGCGCGCGTGCGCGGCGCGTACTTCGGAAGGCGCACGGCGATGTGCGCGGGCGCCGCCACCATCGCGTCACTCGTCATCGGTGCATCGCTCGATGCAGGGACTCTGCACGCATCTCTCGGATACGTGTTGGCCGCCGTCATCGTGGTGCGATCGATCGCGGGCGCCGTGACCACGTGGCTCATGCTCGAGCAGCACGATCCCGCATCAGCTGCCGTCGCGCCGACCATCGCCGATTTCGCAGCGCCCCTCGCGGATCGCGCATTTCGAACGCTGCTCGGGTATCGCGCGACGTGGGGCATCGCCACCGGCCTCAGCGCGAGCCTCTCCGCCGTCTACACGCTGCGTGCGCTGGGCCTCGGCTTCGTGGGGGTCGCGATGTACTCGGCCGGAGTCGCCGTCCTCCGCGTCGTGACGACGCCGCTCTGGGGTCGCGCGCTCGATCGAAGCGGAGGTCGTCGCGTGCTCGTCGCCTGTAGCGCCGGCGCAGCCGTGAGCTCGCTCGCGTGGGTCTTCGCGACGCACGGCTCGGCGTGGCTCATTGCCGTCGACGCGCTCGTGTCGGGCCTCCTCCTCGGCGGCCAGGAGCTCGCGGTGTTCACGCTCCCCCTGGCTGCGGCACCGAGCGCGCGACGACCGCTCTACGCCGCCACGAGCGTGATGGTGGGCGGCGTCGCCTACGGCGGAGCGTCGATCGTCGCCGGCGCACTGGTCGAGATCGTCTCGCTCCGCAACCTCCTGCTCGCCGCCGCGGTGACGCGCATGGTCGCCGCGGTCGTCGCGATGGGCATCGACAAAGCCGAGCTCACGGGTAGTGGCGCCTCGGGAGCGTACCCCCGCCGGCGTCCGTCGTAGGTCCGCCGACCTCGGTACCGTCGGGGTTGCGCGCGATCTGGAGCCCGTTGACGACGTCGCGCACGCCGCTGACGGACATC
>FTCS01001656.1_pt1 | contig 13413 bp, 8 predicted proteins | sample 1639391 | NCBI WGS metagenome assembly FTCS01 (sample SAMEA3914864, study PRJEB12502) | metagenome | biome: forest; material: soil | place: USA | collected 2012-03-12 | depth 0.3 m | reverse complement strand
GTAACGCATCATCTGCTCGAGACCGAACTGCTGCGAGCCGTTCTCGATGCGGTCCTCGAAGCCGGTGGAGGCCCACTTCGTGAGCGCCGCCTTCAGGTCTGCGCGCGTCTTCTCGTTCGAGACGAGCGGCGGCTCGTGAACGAGCATCGCGAACGCCGCGTCCTTGAACGGAATCGTGGGATCGGGCGGGAGGCGACCCTCCGGCGTGTGCGGCGGAGGCGGCGGCTGGAGCTCGGCGATCAGGATGGGCGCCATGCGGTCGACGACCTGCCGGCGCGCCTCTTCGGGCAGCTGGTTCAGCGCGCCTTCGCGCGTCTCGCCCTCTTCGTCCTTGTACTTGTCGATCAGGTAGCTGATGCCCTGGCGGACGCCGCCGCGCGGGGCCATGCGAATGAGCGAAAGAGCCGCTTCGGTGCGCAGCTCCCAGCTGTATTTGTCATGCGTGACGACGGCGACGAGCTTGTACGGCCCGCGCTGGGTCGTTTCCCATCGCTTCACATCGGTGTCTGCAACCCTGCACGCGCTCGTGAGCGAAACCATGCCGAGCATGAGTGCCGCTGCGCTCAGGATTCCCCCACCGCGCCTCTTCGTTCCGATCAACGCCATCCGCCACATCCCTTGGGCGATTCCCGTCAAAATGATGAGGTGTGGAGGCCACGCTGCGGCCCCACGAACCGATCCTTTGGCACCGAACTCTACGCCGGGAGGAACAGGATACCCAAGGTTTATTCGGAGCGTGCACTTCCTCGCGGTCGGTCCCGCGGTTGCCGTTCCGGGCGCTTCCGACCCGTTCCGAATGACGCTCCACGGAGTTGACTCGCGACCTTCGCTTGCCCTAGCGTCAATGTAGGTCAACGTAGGTATGGCGTTTCTCAGCCTCTTCGCAGGTCGCTCGCTGAAGTCGGGTGTTGCCGGTGATTCCGCCGGTCTTCCGTCGCTGTCGACGGGTTCGGCGGGCAACGTCCGGTCCGAGCCGGTGTTCGCGCCGCGTCGCGCCGCGAGCTCGTTCCTCGCCGCGCCGCCCAACACGCGGCTTCCCAACGTGCTCGGGGCGCAGCCCCCGACGTTCATGCGCGGGCGCGAGGTCACCGCGCTCCTCTTGTGGACGTTCGCGGTGTTCCTGTCGCTTGCGCTCGCGTCATATGCCGGTGACCCGGCCGCGCCGCCCATCACCGACGGACCCCCGCAGATCCTCGGGGAAAACTGGGTGGGTCCGGTCGGAGCCGCGGTCGCGAAGGCGTTCGTCACGCTCGTCGGCGTCGCCGCGTGGGTGGTGCCGCTCGAGGCGATGCTCCTCGGCATTCCGTACGTGCGCGGTCGGAAGACGAACGCCACGCCCGCGCGCCTCGCGGGTGATCTGCTCATGGTCGTGATCGGCGCTGCGCTCGTGCAGGTCGGCGGGCCAGGCAAGCTCGCGTTCGGTCATCACCCCGCGGGCGGCATGATCGGGGAGCTCTTCGGTGAGCTCGCGCGATCGCTCTTCTCGACGGTGGGATCGTTCCTCGTCGGCTTCGCGCTGCTCGGCTTGATCCTGATCGGGCGCGCTACGTTCTCGTTCATCGCGCTCGTTCGCTGGCTCGGACGGCTCGGCTCGGTGTCGGCGGAGAAGACCGCGATCGGTGCGCGGTCGGTGGCGGGCGCGTGGGCGAAGGCGCGCGAGCTCGACCGCGAGAAGGAAGAGCAGCGTCGTAAAGAAGAGGAGCCGCTGATCGCCGGACCCGCGAGCGGCGCGGCGACGATCCTCGTGCCGGCCGACGACGAAGAGGACGACGAGCCGATTCGCGACAGCGATCCGGGTGACGTGAGCGACGGCGAGGGCGAGGGCGACGAGGCCGAGGTCGACGCGGCGACGGCGGCGGCGGCGCGTGGATCCGGGCCGCGCGTGAGGATCGTCACCGAGCCGTTTCCGGAGGAGAGCCCGCTCGTCGTCGTCGAGGACAGCAAGAAGAAGGCGGCGCGGAAGAAGAAGGACGCGGATGCGGAGGCGGACGCGAGCGCGAAGGCGGACGCGAGCGCGAAGGCGGACGCGGGCGCGAAGGCGAACGCGAAGGCGGACGCGAAGGCGAGCGGGAAGGGGTTCTCGTTTGGCTTGAGCCCCGATCTCAAGGCGGCTGCGCGCGCGAAGGCGAAGGTGGCTCCCGTCGTCGTCGCTTCGGAAGCGGAGGACGAGGAAGAGGAGACGGACGGCGAGGACGAGGCGGAGGCGGTCGCGAAGGCCGTCACCGACGAGTCGCCGGTGCTCGCGGTGACGCCGCTCGAAGGGCTCGACGTCGCGGCCAAGCCGAAGAAGACGAGCGCCAGCGCGAAGGCGAGCAAGCCCGTCGAGGCGGGCATCACCATCGTCGACACGTCGGCGGCGCTCGAGAAGGACGCGCCGACCAAGGCGGATCTGAAGAAGACCGTCGACGCGAAAAAGACCGACAAAAAAGCCGGAAAAGCGTTCCAGCTGCCCGCGCTCGACATGCTCACGCCGGGCACGCTCGAGATCGGACCGCTCTTCGACGAGGACAAGCTTCGTCGCAACGCCGACCTGCTCGTGAAGACGCTCGCCGACTACAAGATCACCTGCAAGGTGGAGGAGATCCTCCCCGGCCCGGTCGTCACGACGTACGAGGTGTCACCCGTCGCCGGCACGAAGGTGAGCAAGGTGGCGGCGCTCGCCGACGACCTCGCGCTCGCGCTCGCGCGCAAGGTCCGCATCGTCGCGCCCATCCCGGGCAAGAACCGCATCGGGTTCGAGCTCCCGAACGAGAAGCGCCTGCCCGTGATCTTCCGCGACCTCGTCGAGGACCGCCGCTTCCAGACGCTCGACGTGCCGCTGCCCGTCGTGCTCGGTCGCGACATCGTCGGCAATCCCGTCTACGCCGATCTCGCGAGCATGCCGCACGCGATCGTCGCCGGTGCAACGGGCGCCGGAAAGAGCGTCGGTCTCAACGTGATGCTCACGTCGCTGCTCTACCGGCGCACGCCCGAAGAGCTGCGCATGCTCATGATCGATCCGAAGGTCGTCGAGCTCGCGCCGTACGACCGCATCCCGCACATGCTGCTTCCGGTCGTCACCGACATGAAGCAGGCGGCGACCGCGCTCAAGTGGGCGGTCGACGAGATGGAGCGCCGCTATCAGCTCTTTGCCGACGCCGGCACGAAGAACATCGGCACGTACAACGGCTGGGTGAAGCGCGTGCTGAACGGCGAGATCAAGAACCCGCTCGGCAAGGCGATCATCGGACGCGACCACAACAACCTCCAAGAGGTGCTGTCGGTCCGCTTCGACGATCCGGAGGGCGAGCAGCAGATGCCCGAGGTCCTGCCGATGATCGTCATCGTCGTCGACGAGTTCGCCGACCTCATGATGCAGCAGGGCAAGGAGGTCGAGGTCTGCGTGGCGCGTCTCGCGCAGAAGGCGCGCGCCGCCGGCATGCACGTGATCCTCGCGACGCAGCGCCCGTCGGTCGACGTCATCACCGGCATGATCAAGGCCAATTTCCCGACGCGAATCGCGTATCGCGTCGCGCAGAAGATCGACTCGCGCACGATTCTGGACGAGCAGGGCGCGGAGCACCTGCTCGGCCGCGGCGACATGCTGATCAAGCTGAACGGCACGAACGAGACGAAGCGCGTGCAGTGCCCGTGGGTCAGCGAAGAAGAAGTGCAGGCGGTGACCGACTTCCTGCGCTCGCAGGGCGAGCCGGTCTACGACGAGAACATCCTCAAGCCGCGCGACGACGAGGCCGTCGAGGACGAAGACGACGGCGAGACCGACCCGATGTACGACGCCGCGGTGCAGATCGTCGCCGAGACGCGTCGCTGCTCGACGTCGTGGCTGCAGCGAAAGCTCCAGCTCGGCTACAACCGCGCGGCGCGCATCGTGGAGACGATGGAGAAGCGAGGCCTGGTCGGCCCCGCAAACGGCGCGAAGGATCGCGAAGTCCTGATCTCGCAGATGTGAGGCGTGCGCGTCCAGGTCGCCGAGGCCGCCCGCGCACCGGACGCTCGCGCGAGCGCGTGGGAGCGAGCACGGAGGTGGCCGGCGCCAGGCGAAGACTGTCCCGGCCAGTCCTCACTGTAGGAGACGAACCGTCTCCTACATTGCGCCGGCGCCCGCGAAGAGCGAGCAGAAGGCGGCGTAGCTCGAGTCCTCGCCGGGGCTGCGATTACCGGCGGATCGGTCCCTCGGGTGACCGGCGGAATCTGTCGTCGAGTACGGGCATGTTCGCGGCGGTCCCGCACCCACACTCCCTGACCGCCGGCGCGCCGATGCACCGCTATTTGCGGCGGCGCGTCGCCGAGCGATACTCGGAGTAGGATGCCCTTCTCGACAACGCGAGCGAAGGGGCCGTCTCGAAACGGCAACGCTTGCCGCGCGCTGACGGTGACGGCATCCGTCGCGTGCGCGATCGGGCTCGCGCACTGCCAGGCACCGACCGAGGTGTTCGTCCACGTGACGACCGACGTTCCGTGCGACCAGCTCGAGGGAGTGACGATCACGGTCGGCAACGTCGGCGAGGTCGAGACCAAGCCGTCGACCACCTCGACGGCAGACTGCCAGAACGGTGAGCTCGGGACGCTCGCCGTCGTTCCGAGTGGCGCCAAGGACCAGGAGCTGACGATCAAGGTCATCGCCGGCGTGAAGCGCGACGCCGAGACGTGCACCGCGCCCGGATACGGGACCGGGTGCATCGTCGCTCGCCGGACGATCCGGTACGTCGAGCACAGCAAGCTTCCGCTCGGCGTCATGCTCCGCTCGTCGTGCAACGGCGTCGTCTGCGCGACCGATCAGACGTGCGTCAACGGCGGATGTGCGAGCGCGAGCGTCTCGTCGGCGTCCTGCGGCACGGCGTGCGACGAGACTTCGCTCGCGGCGGCAGGACCGGCGCAGGCGCCGAGTCCGCTCGTTTGCGGCGACGCGGCCGGTCTCCAGCCAGGATCACCGTGGCCAATGCTCGGCGGGTGCTCCACGCACATCGCGCGCAGCGCGCACGTCGGTCCACAGACGAGCCGCATCCTCTGGAAGGCTCCGGTCGGCGGGGCGATCGCGACGGGGATCTCGATCTCCGCCGAAGGGACGATCTACGCCGGCGCCGGCGACAACAAGCTCTACGCGATCGATCCGCGAGGCACGCTGAAGTGGGCCACCCAGCTCGGCGGAAACTTCGGTGCGACGGTGCCGGCCATCGGGCGTGATGGCACGCTGTACGTCGGCAACAACGACAAGAACCTCTACGCCTTGAGCCCCGCCGGTGCGGTGGTCTGGAAGTACCCGATCGGCGGAGCGCTGTTCACGTCTCCGGCCCTCGGCGGCGACGGCGCGATCTACGTCGGCGGCGGCACGGGCCAGAGCTCGATGTTCGCGCTGACCTCCGAAGGCAAGCTGCGCTGGCAGTTCCCGACGAAAGGCGACATGTTGTCGTCGCCGGTGATCAACCTCGGGGGCGCGGTCCTCACCGGCTCCGAGGACTCGAAGCTCTACGCGGTGAACCCGGACTCGACGTCGAAGTGGACGTTCAACGTCGGCGAGGGTTCGCAGACGCCCGTCATCGGCGCGAACGGAATCGCCTACTTCGCGGGCAAGGCCGCGCTCTGCGCCGTCGACGACAAGGGCGCACTGCGGTGGGTGACCCAGACGAAGACGTGGGCCTCCATCCCCGCGATCGGCAGCGACGGAACGGTCTACACGACCGAGCTCAACGGCACGCTCACCGCGTTCGACGGCACGACGGGCGTGCCCAAGTGGGGTACCGCGCTCGGCCCGTCCGACTGGCAGAACCAGCCGATCGTCGGCGGTGACGGCACGATCTACATCGGCTCGACCAACTCGATCTTCTACGCCGTCGCGCCGGACGGCAAGGTGAAGTGGCAGCTCAAGACAGCCGGAGCCATCCACGGCCCTGCCGCGATCGGCGCCGACGGCACGCTCTACTTCGGCTCCGACGACAAGAACCTCTACGCGATCGCGCCATGAGGAGCGGCGCGTGCTGAACGCCGAGCAGATCGAACGCCCGCTCCCACGCGTCGGGGACGTCGTCGGCGGAAAGTACCGGCTGCTGCGCGGGATCGGCGGCGGCGGGATGGGGCTGGTCTACGAGGCCCTGCACGTCCGCCTCGGCCAGCACGTCGCGATCAAGTTCATGCAGCCGAAGCTCGTCGGCAATGCCGATTCGGTCGCGCGCTTCGAGCGCGAGGGCCGCGCGGCGTCGAGCCTCACGAGCCCGCACGCGACGCGCATCTTCGACGTCGACGCGACCGGCGACGGCACGCCGTACATCGTGAGCGAGTTCCTGGTCGGGCGTGACCTCCGCGCCGAGCTCGAGGAGCGTCGCCGTCTTCCGATCCGCGAGGCGGCGACGTACGCGATCCAGGTCTGCGCCGCGATGGCCGAGGCGCACTCCCACGGCATCGTGCACCGCGACCTCAAGCCCTCGAACCTCTTCCTCGCCGATACGCCGACCGGGCGGGTCGTGAAGGTCGTCGACTTCGGTATCTCGAAAGTATCGACGGAGGAGGAGCTCGACCTCACGACCACCGGCACGATGCTGGGCTCGCCACGCTACATGTCGCCCGAGCAGGCGCAGGCGAAGCCGGCGGATCGCCGTGCGGACATCTGGTCGCTCGGTGTCGTGCTCTTTCGTGCGCTGAGCGACACGTATCCGTTCGAGGGCGACACGGCTCTGGCCATGGCGGTCGCGACGCTCAGTGAACGACCGCGCGACCTCGGCGCCGTGCTTCCTGGAGCACCGCCGGAGCTCGCGAGCGCGATCTCGAAGGCGCTCGAACGCGACGTCTCGCAGCGCTACGACACCATGCGCGACTTCGCCGACGCGCTCGCGCCGTTCGCTCCGCCGGAGATGGCCGCGCTCGCGGCAAGCCTGACGCGCGACGTCGCGGTCCCGAGCGCGCGGACGTCGGAGCGCGATCTCCTTCGAGCATCGGGCGTGAGCGCACGAGCGTCGCAGGTCGACACCGAGGCCGGCCCCGCGCTCGACGCTGTCGCCGTGCCGATCGACGTCGAGCCGACGGAGCATCAGACGAGGCCGTCGGCGATGACCGAGACCTCCGGCGTCCGCGTGGCGTCGACGATGGTCACGACGCCGCTCCGTGCGAGGTGGAAGCCGTTCGCGCTCGTCGCCGTCGCCGTCGTCGTGCTCGCCGCGAGTGCGTTCGCGGTGGCCTCTCGGACCCGCACGCCAGCGAGCACCAGCCCGCCGGTCGAGACGCCCGCTGCCACGGCGCCGACGGCGCCGGCGGCGACGAACGAAGCGCCGACGGCGAGCGCGCCCGCGGTCGTCGTCCCCGCGCCCGCGCCGAGCGCAGCGCCCACGACTCGGCCGAGCGCGCGCGCAACGACGAACACGACGAGCGAGGCCCGAAAGCCGCCGCCGCCCGCCGCGCCCGCTGCAACGACGCACAAGAACCCAAACTATCTATGAACGTCGGCTGCCGTATCGGGAGCGCGCTTGCGGCGCTCGTCTTCGTGAGCACGAGCGTCGCCCCGGTCTCCGTCGCGTTCGCCGCACCGCCGGCGAAGAAAGAGGAGCCCTCCGCCGCCGCCGCGCTGAAGACGCAGGCCGATCGCGCGATGGACGACCTCCGGTACGGCGAAGCGCTCGACGCGTACCGGCGCGCGTACGAGCTCTCGGGCGATCCCGCGCTGCTCTACAATCAGGCTCGCGCATCGCAGGCGCTCGGAGAGCTCGTGGCAGCCCTCGACCTCATCGAGCGTTTCGAGAAGGACGCACCGGCGGCTCTGAAGGCTCGCGTCCCCGACCTCGCGGGGCTCGAGGCGGACCTGCGCAGCCGCACGTCGAGCCTCACGGTGACCTCGGCCGTTCCCGGCGCGGAGCTCTTGCTGCGCGGCGTCGTGATCGGCAAGACGCCGTTCGCCAAGCCGATTCGCACGACCGCAGGCCACGCCGCGCTCGTCGTGCGCGCGGAGGGCTACGAACCATTCGAGAAGGAGATCGACCTTCCGGGTGGCGGCGAGCTCAAGGTCGATGCGCCACTCCGCGCAAAGGACCGACGCGGCGTCGTGATCGTCCGCGCCGTCAACGGTGCCCGGGTGACGTTCGACGGGCAGGTGAAGGGCGACGTCCCCGTCGAGGTCGCGGCACTCGAGGGCACCCACGAGATCCGCGTCGAGGCCGACGGATACGACCCGAAGACCACGGCTGTGATCACGGTGGCCGGACAGAGGAAGGAGCTCGACGTCGAGCTCGTGAAGCGTCCGTCGATCCTGGCGAAGTGGTGGTTCTGGACGGCGATCGGCGTCGTCGTCGCCGGCGGTGTGGCGACGTACTTCGTCGTCACGACGGAGCGCAAGGCGGAGCCGGGCTCGATCAACCCAGGCGTCGTTTCGGGGCCGCTCAAGATTGGCGCGCTTCTTTTCTAGCGGCGCCGGTGCGTGACCTGCTGCGATGCCTAAGCGGCGCCGACACTGAGCTACCATCACCGGATGGCGTTTCGCGTCGTCGGACGGTCGGCCTTGGCCGTGCTCGTCGCGTCTTGCGTGCTCGGGGCGCTGGAGGCGGCGTGCTTGGTCACCACGTCGCTCGATGGCCTGACGTGCTCGCCGGGCTCCTGTCCCGACGACGGAGCGACGGCGACGGAGGCCGGCCCGAGCCCCGGCGCCGACGCTTCGGCGGACACGGCGACGATGACGATTCCTCCCGTTGCCGATCCGGACGGGCTCGGCGACGGGCACATGGGGAGCAAGCACATCGTCGCGCAGGAGAGCGTCAACAGCTACGCGGCGCTCCTCTTCGACGCGGCGATCGGCGCGGCGTCGATCGACATCGACAGCATCGGCCCGCTCGTCGACGGAGACCGGATGCTCGTGTGGCAAACGAATAGCGAGGAGCTCCTCGTCGGCGCGGGAACGCTCGACCTCTCCGGTTTTCGCGCGGGCAGCTACGAGCTGGTGCGCGCCCAGCACGTGACGGCAAACGCCGTCGGCGCGAGCGTCCAGCTCACGGCGCCGCTCGCACATGCCTTCACCGCGAAGGGGACCCAGGTCGTTCGTGTTGCAGAATACACAGACCTGACCATCGACAGCACCGGCTCGCTGGTCGCGCCCGCGTGGGACGGTCGGGTGGGCGGCATCGTCGCGGTGCTCGTGCGCGGGACGTTGCGCGCCGACGGCGCGATCACCGTCGATGCGCTCGGGTTGCGCGGCGGCGTGACGTACACCAACGCGGGCCCTTACACCTGCGGAACGCAGAACGGCCTCTGGAAGGACGGCTACGCGGCGAAGGGCGAAGGCCTCGTGCGTAGCGCGTATTACCCCGCGACCGCCACCGGAGATCCCGGCACCTTCACCGGCGGGCGGCCCAACGAGACGTCCGGCGGCGGAGGTGGCGTCTGTCACAACTCTGGCGCGGGCGGAGGCGGAAACGGCAGCGCGGGTGGACAGGGCGGGCACGACTACGACGGCAACGGAGTAGGCCGCGACGTCGGCGGCCTGGGTGGCCTCGCCATCACCTTCAGCGTGAAGGACCGTCTGGTGCTCGGAGGCGGGGGCGGCGCAGGCGACCGGCACGCGACCGTCGACACGACAGGCGCACGCGGCGGCGGCGTCATCTTCGTCCGTGCCCACGACCTGATCGCCGGCGGCGCGATCACCGCGAACGGCGCAGGGGCGGGCCCGACGAACCACGACGGGGCTGGCGGAGGCGGCGCGGGCGGAACGATCGTGCTCTCGATCCTCGGGGACGCGACGTGCGCGCAGCCGATCACTGCGACCGGCGGAGCGGGTGGGTCGACGACCATGGGGAGCGTTGGACCCGGCGGCGGCGGCGGCGGCGGACACGTGATGTTCACCGCGCAGAAGACGAGCTGCTCGTTCAACGTGAGCTCGGGCATCGCGGGCACGCAAGCCAACCTCGCCTCGGCGTTCGGTGCGCACTACGGCGCGACGCCGGCGGCTGCGGTAGCCGGCGTCGTCGAAGCACCCTGATCTGCGAAGACCCCTCGTGCATTACTCCGCGCCGGTGACCTTCTTCGCGATCGTCTTCGATCGCGCGGCGGGTCAGTCCGCCGCGTAGGGGCTCGGGCGGAGGCCCGACTTCGCCTGGTCGGCCCGGCGAACGGCGCGAAGGATCGCGAAGTGCTGATCGCTCCGATGTGAGGCTCAGCGGACCACGACGCCCATCGCCATGCCCTGGTCGGCGCGAACGTTCTCCGCGATCGCCATGCCGCCGTTCATGTCGATCCATCCGATGCCGTCGTAGAGCTTCGCCCACACGCGGCCGTCCACGTCCTCGACGAGGACCACGAGATCGTCGTTCGCCGCGGCGGTGGCCGCGGGGATCCGCGCCGTCGCGAAGTTCACCTGCGCGGCCAGCGGAGGCGTCATCGGCGCAGGCGCCTGGAGCACCCAGTTGGCGCCAGCGGTCCACTTCGCCCACCCGAGATCGGTACCGGAGCGCAGGTAGAGCGCGACGGCCTGACCGGTCGTGCCGACCCAGCCGACGCCGACCGGGAAGGTTCCGGTGCGCGACGTGTACGCCACGCCGGGCGCCATATCGAGATCCACCACATGCGCCCAGGCCGCGCCGTCCCACACGCCGACGCCCCAGTCGTTGCAGCCCGCGTTGATGCAGCAGGAGCCGTACTCGAGCGCGGAGAACGCGATGCGATTGGATCCGGGCTCGCTCGCGACGGCGAACATCCCGGGTGAGCCGAGGAGGCCGGTCGTCAACTGCGGTGACGAGAACGCGCTCGTGCCGGACGCCTTGGTGCTGTAGTGCACGGGATCGGCCGGGCCGTTGCACGTGCTCGTGAGCGCCCATACGACGAGCAGATCGCCGCTCAGGTTCTCGTAGGCCGCGGTGAACGCCGCGAAGTCGGAGACGTTGAGGCTCGTCGCCTCGAGCACCGTCGGCGCCGCGTCCCACGTGGTCCCGTTCCAGACCGCCGCGTAGAGCTTTCGGTTGGTGTCGCTGTAGACGAGCGACGCCTCGTCGGTGCTCGGGTGTCGCACGAGCTTCACCCAGTCGACGAGGCCGATCGCCGGTGCCGTGGCGAACACGGGCTGCTCCGCCGTCCACGCGCCGGCGACCGTCGTGCGGAACTTCGGGATCGCCGTGCCGTCCGCGTAGACGACCATCGAGGCGCCCGACGCTGCGCCGTACGTGACGTCGAAGCCGCGATGTGCAGCGCGGCCCGGCGCGATGACGTCCGGAGTTGCGAACGCGAGAGGCCAGCCCGTCGCTCCGAGCCGCGTTTCGACGGACCCGCCGCTCGCGCCGGCGGCGATCGTGGTCACCGCCTCGATGCCTCCCGGTCCGATCGCCGGCTGGACCCACGGGACGAAGCGCGGCGCGTGCGAGGCGACCATGATCGGTGGCGCCCACGTCTTTCCTGCGTACGACCACGTCCGGTACCAGAGGTCGCCGGCGCTCCTCGCATAGTAGAAGCGCATGTCGCCCGTGGAGAGCGGCGTGTACGGCGCGGCGTCGATGGCAGGATCGGGGGCGTCGTTGGGTGCGTCGGGAGATGCATCGGCGGTGCTCGGCGATCCGTCGCCTTGTCCGCCTTCGCCGATCTCGCTGCTCCCGCCATCGCCGGAGCCCCCATCGTCGACGCCGGCGAGCCCGCCGAGATCCGTGAGCAGCGAGCAGCCCCCGAGCAACGCCGCCGCGAGGACGCTCGCTGCGCGTGATCCCCGTCGTCGCATACGATGACGGTATCACTCACGGGGAGCGGTCGAGCCCATCCTGCATCGATTCGAACCATGCGCGGTTCGCGCACATTCGTCGCCATACCCGGTGGTCGGCTCGTATCGACGTCGCTCACTGCGCGAGGGTCTCGTACGTCGTGAGCTGCGGGAAGCCCGGCTGGAAGTCGGCCTTCACGGCGCCAAAGAATTCGGTGACGGCGGCGGCCTTGAGGTGGTCCTGCGAGGCCTGCTCCGAGGCCCAGCGCTCGTAGAAGAGGAACGTCGACGGGTCGCTCTTCGAGCGCGTGAGGACGTCGCCGAGGTTGCCGGGCTCGTCGTGCGTCGCCTTCACCAGCTTCAACGCGGCCGCCTCGAACTCGGCCTCGGTGCCGGGCTTCACTTGGGCGATCGCGGTGACCACGATCGGCTGGGCGACGTGGACCGCGTTCTCCGACGGCGGGGACGTCGTATCCGACCCGGAGCTCTCCGCGGCGCAGCCGCTGAGGGTAGCGAGGGCGAGGACGACGACGGAGGCGATCTTGCTGAAGTTCATGACTTTTTCCTTGTTCGGTGCCGCTTCATCGCGGCCACACAAGGACTATGCATCGACGCCCGTGATGTTCCCAATGCATGATGGGCTTACCCGTCATGCCGATTGTTCATGACCTGAATCTGCTCACCGTCTTCCGTGCGCTCGACGAGACGCGCCACGTCACGCGCGCGGCGAAGTCTCTCGGCGTGACGCAGTCGGCGCTGAGCCATGCGCTGCGCCGGATGCGTGTGGCGTTCGGCGATCCGATGTTCGTGAAGACGCCGCGCGGCATGGTCCTCACACCGTTCGCCGAGTCCGTCGCCGAGCCGATCCGCGACACGCTCGCGCGCCTCGAGCGCGACGTCTTTGCACGCGGCACGTTCAAGCCCGAGGCCCTCGCCCGGACGTTCCGCATCCGCGCCACCGACTACGTCGAGAGCCTCGTCGTTCCGCGCCTCCTCGGGGCGATGGCCAAGGAGTCACCGGGGAGCCGCATTGCGGTCACCCCCACGAGCTCCGCGTTGCCCAAAGAGGAGCTCGAGGCCGGCGCGTGCGACCTCGCCGTCGCCGGCTTCTTCGGCGAGCTTCCCGACGGCTTCTTCCAGCAAGTCATCTTCACCGACGCCTTCGCCTGCGGTGCGCGTCGGAATCTGTCGAAGCTCGATCTCGACGAGTTCTGTGACGCGCGTCACGTCATCATCGCTCCCGGCGGCGAGCTCACCGGCGCCGTCGATCGCGCACTCGCGAAGAGGCGAAAAAAACGTCGCGTCGTCGCCGGCGCGAGCAGCTTCATGTCCGGCTGCTTCATCGCCGCCCACTCGGACGCCATCGTCACCGCGCCTGCCCGCCTGCTCGCCCTCCTCGCTCCGGCCTTCAAGCTCCACGTCGTCGCCCCGCCGCTCGCGCTCCCCGAGATCAAGGTCGCCCAGGTCTGGCACACGCGCAGCCACCGCGACCCGGCACACCAGTGGATGCGCGAGCTCGTCAGCCGTGCGACGACCGATCGACTCGGCGCGTGAAGCTCACGGATTCCCGGTCGCCGGGCGCAGCTCCGGCGGAACTGACAGCCTCCGTTGGGAAACATCGCCGGTGACGGGGCCTGTTCGGGCCCACGACACGTTCAGCGTCTGGCCGCCGGCATCAGGTAGCGCAGCAGAGATGTCCGTGGCTGTTCACATGGCCCCGCGTCGTACGTGGCCTGCGGTGCACGATCCGGAAGTCTTCACGC
>FTCS01003612.1_pt1 | contig 13414 bp, 14 predicted proteins | sample 1639391 | NCBI WGS metagenome assembly FTCS01 (sample SAMEA3914864, study PRJEB12502) | metagenome | biome: forest; material: soil | place: USA | collected 2012-03-12 | depth 0.3 m | reverse complement strand
GTGGTGTTCGAGCTGATGTCGTGGCGCGAGGGCTTTTTCTCGTTCGAGGAACGCGCGCGCGCGGACATTCCGCACGAATTCCGGATCACGGTGTCGACGGAATCGCTCCTCATGGAAGGCGCGCGCCGCATCGATGAGTGGTCGCGCATCGAGGACGTGGTTCCGAACCTCGAGGTCGTCCCGGAGCTGGCGCCCGTCGAGTCCGACCGCGACGGAGCAATGCTCGATCTCCTGCCGCACGAGTGGCAGGTGCTGACCATTATCGACGGCGTGCGCGACCTGCGCGGCATCGCCGCGTCGCTCGGCCGCGACGAGTTCGAGATCGCGAAGATCGCCTACGGTCTGGCGACGACGGGGGTGGTCGTCGTCGGCAGGGCAAAGCAGCGCAAGACGACGCCGGTCGTCGCCGAGTTCGCGGCGTCCGACCCGAGTCTTCCGATGACGACGATCCGCTTCCTCGCCGCCGACCTGGCGACGGCGCGCGGCGCGATCGAGCAGATCCTGAAGATGTCGCCGAGCGGACCGGTGGCACCCGAGGCGCGCGACGCGCTCGAGGCGCTGGTGAAACTCCAGCGGGTACTCGACGCGCGGAGTGCCGCGGCGGAGAAGTCGGCGAAGGCCGAAAAGGCCACGGCGGCGGGAGGCGTCCATGGTTGACGACATTCGCCGCTGGAGCGACGAACTGGCCCGCGATCCCTCGAGCCTCGTGTTCCTGCAGCTCAGCGAAGCGCTGCGGAAGCAGGGGCAGCTCGAGGTCGCGTTCAAGATCGCGAGCCGTGGATTGGAGCGGCATCAGCGCAATCCCGACGCGCACGATCTCGTCGCTCGCATTGCCGTCGATCGAAAGGATTTCGAGCGGGCGTCTGCGGAGTGGGAGACGGTCCTGCGCATCGCGCCGGACAGGGTCAGCGCCATGAAGGGGCTCGGCTACGTTCGTTTTCAACAGGGCAAGTTCGATGACGCCGAGCAGTACCTGAACAGGGCGGCGGCGAACGGCGGCGGCCACGCCGTGACCAACGCGATCGAGACGGTGCGGCGGACGTCGGGCGGGACGGCGGTGGAAACGGTCGAAGCGGCCGACGACCCGCAGTCCTTGTTTGCCGAGTTGCTCATCGACGCCGAGCAGACGGCGTTGCTGCTCGACGCGAGCGGATACGTGTTGGCCGGAGTGTATCTCGATGGGGACGGAAACAATGTGTCCCAGGACGTCGGCGCGCATCTGAGCGGCATCTCCGATGAGGTGCGCCGCTCGACCAGGCACCTCGACATCGGGGATTGGAAATCGATCACGTTCGAGACGCAGGCGGCGGTCGTGGCGATGGCTCCGGCGCCGGGCGACGGATTGGTGGTGGTCGCGGCGTCGCGGGCGACGCCACTGGGGCTGCTGCGCCGGCTATTGGATCGCTGCGCGGCTCGGGCCGGAGCGTGGCTGGCAGGGGGCGGGCACTCGTGAACAGCCCCTTCACGACCGTTCTCGACATGCTCACCCGCCAGCGTGGCGTGCGAGCGAGCTTGATCGTCTCTGAGACTGACGGGTTGGTGGTGGATTCGAACCTCCGATTCGGGCAGGATGGCGAACGGGTAGCTGCCCTCGCAGCGTCGATGTACCGCAAAGCGCGGTTGTCGGCGAAGGCGGCGCACCTGGGCGCTGTCGCGTTTCTCCAACTCGACGCCGAGCGGGGACGCATCTGCGCGGTCGGGGGACGCAACGATCTGGTGATCATGGTAGTCGCGGATCCGACGGCGAACGTCGGATTGATTCGCGTGGAGCTGCTGAAAGCCGTGGAGATGTTCGCATGAAGATCGCCGCCGTCGAAGCGTGGGTCGAACCGCCGCTGCGGCGGTTCGTCGACGACGCACGCGCGCGGATGGCGCTCCTGCTCCATCCCTCGGGGCAGGTGTTGGCGCAGGCGGGCTTCACGCGCGAAGTCGATGTGATGACGGCGTGCGCGCTGGCGGCGGCGGCACACGCGACGGCGGGGGAGCTGGGACGGCGGTTGGACGGGCGTCCGTTCCGCGGGCTTCATTACGCGGGGCCGGAGAAGCAGCTCTACATGGCGGCGGTGGAGACGGCGCGCGGGTCGTACATCTGTCTCACCGTGTTCGACCAGGAGAGCTCGCTCGGCCTGGTGCGGATGTACTTCGAGGAGCTGGGGCGGGAGCTGGTCGCGGCGGCGCCGCCGTTGCCGGAGCTGCGGGGGCCGGTCCTGGCGATCGACTTCGAGGCGGACCTCAACAAGAATCTGGCGACGCTGTTCGGTCGATAATAAATCGTAATTCAATAAGTCATATAATCATTTTCCTACTCAGCGACCCTTGTCCCTCGTCAACTACGCCACCCGCGAGATCACGTGCAAGATCGTCTACTACGGACCAGGCCGGTCCGGAAAGACGACGAACTTGCATTACATCTACGGCCAGGTCCCCGACGAGCGAAAAGGGAAGATGGTCTCTCTCGCCACGCAGACCGACCGAACGCTCTTCTTCGACTTCCTCCCGCTCGACCTCGGCACCATCTCCGGCTTTACCACCAAGTTCCAGCTCTACACGGTTCCCGGGCAGGTCTACTACCAGACCACCCGCAAATTGGTGCTGCAGGGCGCCGACGGCGTCGTGTTCGTGGCCGACAGCCAGGCGCGCCAGCTCGAGGAGAACGTCGAGAGCTTCCAGGATCTCCACCACAACCTCGCCGAGCAAGGCATCGAGGCCAGGTCGGTGCCGCTCGTCATTCAGTACAACAAGCAGGACTTGCCGCGAGAGCTGATTCTCGGCACGGCCGAGCTGTCGGACGCGCTCAACTTCCGCGGCGTTCCCGAGTTCTCGGCTGACGCCCTCCATGGGCCGGGCGTGTTCGAGACGCTGCGGTCCATTGCCGAGCTGGTGCTCAAGCGCCTCAGTGCCGGCGCGAGCGCCGGAGCGGGTGCGCGATGAGCCGCTACGCCATCGAGGGCAGGTCCGGTTGCAGATAGACTCGAAGCTCCGCTTCGACAACTTCGTCGTCGGCTCGGCCAATCGGCTCGCCGTCGCCGCGGCGCACGCCGTCGCGGATTCGCCTGGCGCCGTCTACAACCCGCTGTTCATGTACAGCGGCTCGGGCCTCGGCAAGACGCATTTGATGAGCGCGATCGGCAACCACGTGGCGGCGAAGAAGGGCATCGTCGTGGAGTTGGTGACGCTCGACGACTTCGTCGAGGAGCTGCACCGCGCGATCGCCGCCGGCACGACCGAGGGCTTCAAGCAGAAATACCTGCAGGTTGGCGCGTTGCTGATCGACGACATGCAGTTCCTCACGGGCCACAGGGAGACGCAGTCGGAGCTGCTGCGCATCTTCAACGCGCTCACGGCCGAGGGCCGGCAGATCGTGATGACGAGCGACCGTCCGCCGTCGGACATCACCGACGTCGACGAGCGTTTGCTCACCCGCTTGTCGGGCGGATTGATCGTCGACATGGGCGCCCCCGATTACGAAACGCGCATGGCGATCCTCAAGGCGAAGTGCGAGGAGCGGGGCGTCCGCTTCAAGGCCGGCGTCATCGACGAAGTCGGGCGCGTCGAGTTCAAGAACGTGCGCGAGCTGCAGGGCGCGCTGAACCGCCTGATCGCGTTCCAGACGCTCGGCGGCGAACAGATTTCACCCGAGCAGGTCCTCTCGATTCTCGGCGATCTCGCCGAACAGCGCGGCCGCGCCACGTCGCCCCGCGCGAGCGGCGAGTTCATGCGCTTCATCACGGACATCTCGTCGGTCGTGACGCAGCACGTCGAACAGTGGAAGACGCGCCTCAACGAGGGCATCGACTACTGGCGCGGCGAAGGCTATCTGACGGGACCGCTCGAGCGCGCGCTGAGCGATCCCGCGCCGCCGCCGAGCGTCGAGACGCTGCTGCGCGAGTTCGAGGCGGCGGTCTCCAGGCTGCGCGACCTCGAGAAACAGGTCGCGCGTCTCGACAAGGGGCTCGCCACGCACGACGCCTTCCGGGATCCGGATCGCCTGCCGGACGCGGAGCAGCTGCTCGAGCGGGCGTTGCGGACGGCGACGCCTCCTCCGGGGCCGTCGGCTGCGTTCACGCGCGCCGGTTTCGAGGTCGGCGCGAGCAATCAGCTCGCCGTGCGCGCGGCGGACGCGATCGTCGGTGTCCCCGGCAGCCGCTACAACCCGCTCTTCATTCACGGGCCGAGCGGTGTGGGGAAGACGCATCTCATGAACGCGATCGGAAATGGGCTGGTCGCTGCGACGGGCGGCGGTGTGGCGTGCGTGCCGGCGCAGCTGTTCGTCGACGAGTTGATCGCGGCGCTTCAGGAAGGCACCGTGGATCGCTGGCGCGCGCGCTACCGCGCCGCGAGCGCGCTCCTGCTCGACGACGTGCAGTTCGTCGCCGGCAAGGAACGCACGCAGGAAGAGCTGTTCCACGTGTTCAACGCCCTCTACGCCGACGGCAAGCAGCTCGTGATCGCGAGCGATCGTCCGCCGCGCGAGTTATCGGGCCTCGAGGAGCGGCTGCGGTCGCGGTTCGAGGGCGGCCTCGTCGTGCAGATGCAGTCGCCGGACCGGCCCTTGCGCGAGCGGTTGTACGCCCGATTCCTTCGCGACCTGGGCGTGGAGCCGACTGGGGAGATGCTCGTGTATCTCGCCGATCGCGCCGTGTCGAGCGTGCGCGAGATCATCGGAACGGCGAATCGCATTCTCGCGTCGGCGGAAGTCGCCGCGGTGCCGATCACGCTCGGCTTCATTCGCGCGCAGCTCGAGCCCGACGAGCACGAGGCGTCACGCGTTGCGGCGATGCAGAACGCGGCCGATACGTTCTTCCTCGACCGCGAGAAGATCGTGTGGCAATGGCCGGACGCGGCGGTGCGTCTCATCGAGGAGCTCCGCTAATGGCCATTCGCGGATCGCTGAAGGAGGCGAGCCTCCCCGACGTTCTTCAGCTCCTCGCCATGGGGAAGAAGACCGGCTGTCTGAGCGTCACGCACCGGAACAGCTTCGGCTACATCTATTTCGACCGGGGCCGCATCTGCTACGCGTCGATCGTGAACCGGCGCGACCGGCTTGGCGACATGCTCGTGAAGCTGGGCACGATCACGCAGGCACAGCTCGACGCCGGCGTGGCGCTTCAGGACAAGCGTCGCGACAAGCGCCTCGGCGAGCTGCTCGTGGAACAGGGCGGCCTCACGACGCAGCAACTGCATCAGGCCATCGAGGTCCAGATCCAGGAAGCGGTGTATTTCCTCTTCACCTGGAATCAGGGCACGTTCAACTTCGAGGCCGACGTCGCGCCCGACGCGCACGACCACACGGTGAGCATCAACCCCGAGTCGCTGCTCCTCGAGGGCGCGCGGCGCGTGGACGAGTGGGGGCTGGTCGAGAAGAAGATTCCGACGTTCGACATCGTCTTCGAGATCGACCGCGCCAAGATGTTCGCCGGCGACGTCGGGCTCACCAACGAGCAGCGCGCAGTGCTCGATCTGGTGGACGGCTCGCGCGACGTGCAGGGGATCATCGACGAGTCGGGCATGGGCGAGTTCGAGGTCGGCAAGGCGTTGTACGGCCTCGTGACGGCGGGCTTCATCCATCGCATCGGCAAGACCGCGACCGCGCCGGCGATGGCCGAAGGGCGCACGGAGGAGCATCGCAACCTCGGCATCGCGTTCTACAAAACGGGCATGCTCGACGAGGCGCTGCGCGAATTCCGCCGCGTGCTCGAGCTGCGCGCCGCCGATACGGGCGCGCGGTTCTACGTCGGGCTCGTGCTGGCGCGTCAGCACAAATGGTCGGACGCGATCGCCGCGTTCTCCGACGCGGCGGCGCAGCCGGGCGCGAAGGTCGCCGTGTTCCACAACCTGGCGTACGCGCTCGAGCAGCAGAGTCGCTACGACGAGGCGCGTGTCGCGCTGGACGAAGCCGTGCGTCGCGGCGGCGGCAACGATCCGCGCGTGCAGACGTCGCTCGGCGTGGTTTCGCTGATGGCCGGCGATCTTTCGGGCGCCGATGCGGCGCTCACGAGCGCTCGTCCGCTGTTCGGCAAAAAGCAGCCGACCGCCGCGTGGTATCACTACACGGGGCTCACCGCCGCGCTGCTCGGCGACACCGCTCGCGCGGCCGCGATCCTCGGCGAAGGCGCGGCGGCGCACGCGCACTCGGCGACGCTGCTCAACAATCTCGCCGCGGTCCTCGAGCGCACCGGCCAGTACGACACGGCGCGCGCGACCGCCGAGCATGGGGTGCAGGAAGACCCCGGCTGCGCGCAGCTCCACAAGAATCTGGGCGATCTCTACTACCGCGCGACGCGCTACGACGAAGCGCTCGAATCGTACCTCCGCGCGACGAAGACGAATCCCGAGCTGGGCGGCGACGTCTACCTCAAGCTCGGCAACATCCGGCTCCGCCGCCAGCAACGCGACGAGGCGATGCGCTGCTGGGAGCGGGCCCTGGAGCTCGATCCGGACAACGCGATCGTCCGTATGAATCTCGAATCAGTGCGGCAGGTGTATTGATGCTAGAACAGCAGCACGCAGGCGATTTTTCGGAGCTCACGCGCAAGATCTCGGTCGAGCGCGGATTCGGGTGCGCCAGCTACAAGGAAAAATGTCTCCGCCGCCGCATTGCCGTGCGCATGCGGGCGCGCGGCGTGCATACCTACACCGACTACGCACGAATCCTCGACGACGACGCGGCGGAGTACGACCGTCTGCTCGACGCGCTGACGATCAACGTCACGAAGCTCTTCCGGAACTGGGACGCGTACGCGTCGATGGCGGCGAACGTCGTTCCCGAGCTCTGGCATCGCCAGGTCCCGGACATCCGCGTGTGGAGCGCCGGCTGTTCGTCGGGCGACGAGCCGTACTCGCTCGCGATTCTCTTTCATCGCTTCGCGGCGACGAGCGGCATGCTGCCGCAACTCTCGCGCGTGAAAATAATCGGCACGGACATCGACCGCCGGTGTCTCGCCGCGGCCGAATGCGGCCAGTTCGACGAGGGCGACTTCACCGACACGCCCGACGATCTTCGATCGCGGTACTTCACCCACACCGCCCCGTTCACGGTGTCGCCCGGCATTCGATCCATGGTGCGTTTCGAGCGTCGCGATCTGTTGAACGAGGCGCCGCCGACCGACAGGGGACTCTTCGACCTCATCGTCTGCCGGAACGTCCTGATCTACTTCGATCGCGACACGCAGGAGCGTCTCTTCGACGTATTTCACCAGGCGCTGGCGCCGAATGGGTTCCTCGTTCTCGGCAAGGTCGAGACGCTGCTCGGCCGGGCGCGCCTGCGTTTCAGCCCCGTCGACGCGCGCGAGCGCGTGTTCCGGAAGGTGTGACATGGACGCTCGTCTGAGCACCTCGGAACCGGTGGACGTCCGCGTGAAGGTGGCCGACTACGCCGTCGCCGCCGAGGGCACGATCTCGACGATCGGCCTCGGCTCCTGCGTCGCGATCGTGCTGCATGACGCCGCGGCGCAGGTCGGCGCCATGGCGCACATACTCCTGCCGGATGCGGCGATGTCGCGCGACAAGTCGAATCCCGCCAAGTTCCCCGCGACGGCGGTGCCGTTGCTCATCGGCGAGATGCGTCGCCTCGGCGCGAGCCCGGAGCGGATCAAGGCGCGCCTCATCGGCGGCGCGAGCATGTTCGCCAATCTCATTCCTCCGGGCGGCATCAACATCGGCGAGCGCAACGTGATCGCCGTGCGCGAGGTGCTGGCCGAGGCCAAGGTGCCGATCGTCGGCGAGGATACGGGTAGCGACTATGGCCGCAGCGTCTTTCTCTACGTTCTCTCGGGGCGCGTGGAGGTGAGATCCCTGCGCAAGGGGTCGCGTGTCCTCTAGCGTTTCGGGCCGCAACACGCCCCGCGTCCTGGTCGTCGACGACAGCGCATTCATGCGCCGGATGACGTCGCAGATCATCGAGGATTCGGGCGAGTTCGTCGTCGCCGGAACGGCGCGCAACGGATACGACGCGCTGAAACAGATTCACTCGATCGATCCCGACATCGTCACCCTCGACGTGGACATGCCGGAGCTCGATGGGCTGAGCGCGCTCGGGTACATCATGAGCGAGACGCCGCGCGCCGTGGTGATGCTGAGCGCGGGCACGACGAGCTCAGGGCAGGAGGCGACGCTCCGCGCGCTGGAGCTCGGCGCGGTGGACTTCGTGATGAAGCCCTCCGGTTCGATCAGCCTCGATCTGCCGGTGATCGCCCGACGTCTGCTCGACGCGTTGCGCGCCGCCGCCGCCGCGAACCTCGCCGGACTGCGCATGCTGCCGCGTCCGGCGTTCGAGGGGGCGCCGGCCAGAATCGAACCGCTGTCGCGTGCGACGAATGCCGTCGTCATCGCGTCGTCCACCGGCGGTCCGCGCGCGCTCGCGGCGATCGTTCCGAACCTGTCGCGCGCTCTGCCCGCGGCGGTGCTCATCGTACAGCACATGCCCGCCGGGTTTACGAGAAGTCTCGCGCAGCGACTCGACACGATGAGTCCACTGCGTGTGGACGAGGCGGAAGACGGCGAGCGCGTCGTCCATGGCCGCGTCTACGTCGCGCCCGGCGGGTACCACATGACGGTGAAGGACGAAGGCAGTGGTCCGACGATCGCACTCGACACGACGCCGCCGCTCTGGGGCGTCCGCCCGGCGGCCGACAAGCTGTTCAAGAGCGCGGCGGAAGTGTTCGGGGCATCGATCGTCGCCACGGTCCTCACTGGAATGGGCCGCGATGGGGCCGAAGGCACGCGGGTCATTCGGCAGGGCGGAGGGCGTGCGGTTCTCCAGGATCGTGAGACCGCGACGATCTTCGGCATGCCGCAGGCGGCGCTGCAGCAGGCCGGGGCCGACCGTGTTGCCCCCCTCGGAGAGATCGGCCAGATCATCGGTGAGCTGGTGGAGTCGGTGCGACATGTTTCGTGACGGCGCCGAACGGCTTCTCGTCTTTCGTATAGGCACCGAGCGCTTCGCCGTACGGCTCGGAGCCGTGGACGAAGTGATTGATGCGCCGCCGATGCAGCCCCTGCCTGACGCCGGCGACACGGTGCTCGGCCTGGCGACGCTCCGCGGCGAGCTCGTGCCGATATTTGATCCGAGATCGTTGCTGAATGTCGACGCCGACGTGAACGGCGCGGTGCTTCTATTCGCGCGCGACGGGCGCCGCATGGGCCTGGCGATCGACGACGTGTACGATGCGATCACGGTCGAGGAAGGGGACATGCGTTCGGCGCCGGGTACGGACGCGGCGGACGGCATTCTCGTCGGGGTGATCCGGCGTGGAACAGATCTGGTGGCGGTGCTCGATGCCGACGCCCTGCTCGATGCGGTGACGTCGGTGAGCGAAGGAGAGAGAAAATGAAAACGGATGTCGTGACGTTGGTCACGTTCCAACTCGGGGTCGATCTGTTCGCGGCGGACGTGTTCTCCGTCGAGCGCGTGCTGCGGTACGAAGCGCCGAGCAGCGTGCCCGACGTTCCGGGCTGGATCGACGGCGTGCTGGAGCACCGCGGCAAGGTGATCCCTGTCGTCGACATGCGGCGGCGCATCGAGCTGACGGATACGTCGATCACGCCGGAGACGCGGACGCTCGTCTTCACGACGGCCGACGGCTGGGTGGGCGCCGTGGTCGACGCGGTGCACGAAGTTGCGGTCGTTCCCTCGGCGTCGGTAGCCGCGCCGCCGAAGATGTTCAAGGGACTCGCCGCGGAGTTCGTGCGGGGCATCGCCAAGGTGCGCGAGCAGCTCGTCGTGGTGCTCGACGTCGATCGCGTTCTGTCGAGCGCCGATCGCATCGCGTTCGAGCAGGCCGTGCAGGGCAAGACGAAGGGCGCCCGCCAGGCGGTCGCGGCGCGTGGCTGATCTCTTCGACGAACTGCGGGCGCGCCGCGGCGCGCTCGACGCTCGGCTCGAGGGACCGAACGCGACGCAGGAGCTCGCCGCGTTGAAGACGGAGATCGGTGGCCTGTTCAAGTCGGTCGAGGCCGAGGTCGCCAGATACGGCGCGCTGAAAGACGAGGTGAGGCAGCTCATCGAGAAGTGGAAGGCGCTCAACGGCGCGCAGGCCGGCGGCGCGCCGTCACTCGCGCCGCGGTTCGCGGGCGAGAAGCCCGTCGTCCACGCCGATCACATCGGCGCGTCGACGTTCATCGAGAAGGGATGGAGCCGCATTTCGCTCGGCGACTACGATGGAGCCGAGCAGGCGCTCTCCAGGGCGCTCCAACTCTCGCCGAACGATCCGCAGGCCGAATCGCTGCTCGGCTGGGCGCAGATGCTTCAGGACAAATTCGACGAGGCGCTGATGAACTTCCAGAAAGTTCTCGTGCGCGAGCCGCAGAACGCGCTGGCCCGAATCAACGTCGGCTACATTTGTCTGAAGAAGCGGATCTTTGGTGAAGCGATCGAGCACCTGTCGCGCGCCATCCGTCTCGACAACGACAAGAAAGCGACGCTCTACGCGCACTTCTATCTGGGCCTGGTGTATCTCGAGCGCGACATGTTCGAGGACGCGCAGACGTTCTTCCAGAAGACGCTGGCGCTGGGGCCGAACCTGATCGAGGCCTACTACGAGCTGGGCCGGGCATACTGGTTCAACGGGCAGCGCGATGAAGCGATGGACACATGGAAGACTGGATTCGCGGCGAACAAGTTCAATCCCTGGGGCAAGCGCTGCGCGGAAGTCCTGAAGAACGTGACGGAAGGCGGCGAGCCGTAGGCTCGCGGCGGAAGGGGCGCGCGCGGGGATGGGTTCAGCGCCTCCTTCTCGCGCTCGTGTTGTTCACATCTCCACTCTGCTTGCTCCACCCTCAGGACGCACCGGAGCGGCTCGACCGCGGTCGCTTTACGGCGGTGTTCTTTCCGAGCGAACGCGCTCTCGCGAATTCGCTCGTCGAATTCGCGATCAAGACGGACACGTTTCCCGGATTGCCTCGTCCGCAGCGGCACGTGCTGCTGGCGATCGCCCCGGACAAGCGTCGCTTTCGTGAATGGAGCGGACCGGGCGCGCCCGAATGGGGCGCGGCGATCACCTTTCCCGAGTCGCGCCTGGTGATCATGCAGGGCAAGCAGGGCGGCGCGGAAGCCGGCGATCCGCGCGAGGTCCTTCGCCACGAGCTCGCGCATCTCGCGCTACACGAGTCCCTCGGCGATTTGCCGCCGCGCTGGTTCGACGAAGGGTACGCGAGCTATTCGGCGCGCGAGTGGCGTCGAGAAGACGCGCTGGCCGCCAATGTCGCCCTCGCGCTGCGCGGTGCGCCGACCTTCGAGGAGCTCGACGCCGACTTCGGCGCCGGCAGCACGACCGCGCAGAATGCGTACGCGCTCGCGTATCGAGCGGTCGTCGATCTCGCGGCGATGGATACCGCACGCGGACTCGCGCCGTTCTTCACGAATTGGCGCCAATTGCAATCGATGGATCGCGCCGTGCGCGCCACGTTCGGGATGACGCTGCCCGGTTTCGAGAAGCAGTGGCGATCGCGCACGCGCCGGCGATACGGCGCGCTCGCGCTCGTGAGCGACGTGACGATCGGCGGACTGCTGTTGTTACTGATCATCTTCCCGCTCTACCTGGCGCGGCGGCGGCGCGACCGGGAGCGCATGGCCGCGCTCGTCGCCGCGGATGCTGTCGCGGAAAAGGCGGCCCGGGAGAGTGTTCTGGAGGCCTTGTTGCGCGGGGATGACGGGCCGGATTTCAGGGATGAAAAGTCCGACGCGCCGACAAGTTAATCCGGAGTTAATGTGGCGCTCATGAACGCGTAACTTCGCGTCGCCACGTTGCTTGACAGCTTTCTTGGCGTGGTCTACACTACACCCACTATGGTAGAGAGCGAGTCGTTGCCCCGTACGCGGGGCTACATGTGGTGGGGCCTGGCCGCGCTGGTGATTGCGGCGGGCTTCGCGGATTTGTGGCGCGGAGGCGAGACGGTCGCGCCGATCTTGTTGACGCTTGGCTATTGCGTGCTGGTTCCGCTCGCGATCCTGAAGTAGCAACTTCGGGACGTCGGGCGAATAGCTCAGTTGGTTAGAGCACCTGCCTTACACGCAGGGGGTCGGGGGTTCGAGTCCCTCTTCGCCCATCGAACCCGATTGAACGTTACGGGGTATTCTTGATCAACGTTTGGGAGGTTAAGACCGTGAAGTCACTGCACCGCCGTGCGGCGTCCGCCGCTGGCTTTTTGGCGCTTTCGTTCGCCGCAGCTCCGCTCATGGGGCAGGGTCAGCAGCCGGCACAGCGTGGCGGCCCGCCGAAGAACGACACCCCGTACATCCTGATCACGACGTTCCACAGCAACGATCGCCAACTGGGTGTCCAGATGGGCGACGAGCTGAGGAAGCGCGTCCAGCAGGAGCACAACGCCCAGGAGCTGTACGCGGTTCCGAAGAACAGCATCAACGGAACGCTCGAGGCTTCCGGCTATCGCCCTGACTCGGCGCTGAGCGCGTCGGATCTCATGGAGCTGTCGAAGCAGCTGCGCGGCGAAGAGGTCATCGAGGGCACGATCAACAAAGGCGGCACCGGCCTCATCGCCGAGGCTCGCGTGTTGGTCAAGGCGAACCAGACCACGCTCGTGCAGCCGCTGCCGAAAGTCGACGCCAAGGACGTGGGTGACGCGGCGAAGCAGCTCGAGCGCGCCATCACCGAGTCGAACAAGGCGCTCGGCAACTACAAGACGTGCAAGAACTCGCTGATCGCCGCGAAGTATCCGGAAGCGATGACGGCGGCGCGCGCGGGCATCGCGGCGTACCCCAGCTCGACGCTGAATCGCCTGTGCCTGATGAATGCGATGTCGCTCAGCAAGGCGCCCGCGGATTCGATCATCGCCGTCGCGACCGCGATTCGCTCGATGGACCCCACGTCGATGATCGCCCTGTCGAACCTCGCCGAGGCGTATCTCGCGAAGGGCGACACCGCCAAGGCGATCGAGACCAACCTCGCGATCTACCGTCTCGATCCGAGCAACCCGTCGATCGGCCAGAGCATCGTCCAGATGCTGGCCAACTCCGGCGCGCCGGAGCAGGCGATCCCGATCATCGATTCGCTGCTCGTGAACAACCCGGGCGATCCGTCCATGCTTCGCACGAAGTGGCTGCTCCAGCTGCGCGCCAAGCAGTTCAAGGCCGCGCTCGTGAGCGGTGAGGAGTTCGTGAAGGCCGACACGGCTGCCGCGACCCTCGATTACTTCCAGCGCCAGATCGGCGCGGCGCAGTCTGACAGCAACAACGCGGCGGTCATGCAGCTCGCCGGCCGCGCGGCGCAGAAGTTCCCGAAGGAAGCCATTTTCCAGACCATCGTTGCTCGCGGCAACCTGGCGGCTGGCCAGTTGCAGCCCGCCATCGCCGCGGCGCGCAAGGCGCAGGAAGCCGACCCGAAGAACGCGGCCGGGTACCTGATCGCCCTCTCGGCGTTCAACCAGATGAACATGCCGGACAGCGCGATCGCGACGG
>FTCS01001431.1_pt1 | contig 13466 bp, 8 predicted proteins | sample 1639391 | NCBI WGS metagenome assembly FTCS01 (sample SAMEA3914864, study PRJEB12502) | metagenome | biome: forest; material: soil | place: USA | collected 2012-03-12 | depth 0.3 m | reverse complement strand
TTTGCGGGCGCGAATGCGCTCAGCGATCTCGTAGACGTGGGGGATCGAGAACGCGACGACGGCGCTGCGCGGAGGCACGCGCGCGAGCGGTGTGGTGCCGGCGTAGGAGAGGCGAGAGAGGCGAGGGTGCTCGATCTGTCGTGCGGTGGGCACGAGCTCGCGAAGCACGGGCCGCATGGTCCCAGCGCCGAGGAGCCAAGTCTCCTTGGTGCCGCGCGCGGAGAGGATGCGCGACGTGAAGACGTGTCCGCGCTGATCGTGAGCGGCGAGCTGAACCTCGTCGACGGCGAGGAACTCGACGGATCGGTCGACGGGCATGGCCTCGACGGTGCAGACCCAGTACGAGGGCCGTGCGGGAATGCGCTGCTCTTCCCCGGTGACGAGCGCGACGCGAGCCTCGCCGACGCGAGCGCTGACGCGGTCGTAGACCTCGCGAGCGAGGAGCCGTAGCGGCAACCCGATCATCCCGGTCGCGTGCTCGAGCATGCGCTCGACCGCGCGATGCGTCTTGCCGGTATTGGTCGGCCCGAGCAGCGCCGTAATCGCGCTCGCGTCGGTCATGGTGTGATGACTTAGCGCAGCCCGCGTGCGGCGGCCAGATCGCTCGAGCGCCGAGCGTGTTGGAGGGCGGGAAGGTTGGGCTAGTCTCTCGATGTGGGGTGGCGCGAAACAGACGTCCTCGCGGCTCGGTGCCCGTGAGCGCGCTGTCACGAATCGTCGAGCTCGCTCGAATCGAGGCGCGTCGGCGTCGACACGAGACCGTCGACACCGAGCACTTCGCCTTCGTGGCCCTCGAGAACAGCGACGTCGCTGCTGCCATTCGCGAGCGTGGGATCGACCCGGCCGAGCTGCGCGAACGCGTTGATGGTGCGTTGACGGCGCGGTCGAGCGTCGGCGGCTATCGCGACGGCAGCGTCGCCGAAGTCTCGCCGGAGCTTCGACGTTTGCTCGATGGCGATCGCCGACGACGATGGACCCCGTTCCGCAAAGCGCTCCCGTTCGACCAGGTCCTGTTGGATCAACCCTCGATAGCGTCGCTCGTCTTCGAGCTCCGAGGCGGCAACGATTTCCGCTACGTCATCGAACGTGCGCGAGCGCTCGCGGTGGTGAAAAAGCATTCGGCGGTCGCCGTGGTGCATGCGCTTCGAGCGTTGGTCGATCTTCGCTCGTTCGTCGCCGCGGTCGAGCGCGCGGAGGGTGACGTCGCGCGCCTCGCGTCCGCGCTCGACGAGGCGCTGCTGGCGCTCCCGCCCGCGTCGGACCATCGACCGCCGACGCTGGACCCCTCGCTGCAAGCCGTCGTGGACGCTGCGAAGACGATGGCTTCGACATACGGCGCCGCGCCGCCCACGATCCGCCAGCTCTGTCTTCAGCTCGCAGTCGCCGCACCGGCGGCGCCGTTCTGGGACGCGTCGCGTACAACGGCGGCGGAGTTCGTTCGCGCAGTTCATCTCCCTGACTCGACGCGCTCCGGCGCGCTGCTGCGGTAGATGCGGGGTGTCCACGATGAGGTTCCTCATCATCGGGAACCCCGCGAAATCGCTATGAGGGCGCACGATCAGGAACCTAATCGTTCAAGACCTTGCTGGGACGCATCGTCCGCGACGGGCCGTTCGCGCACGCACGAGGAACAGCCGACCCGGATCAATCGGCCGAGGTCCCCGGCTTCGCCGCGGTTTGGCCGAAGCTCGCCGATCGGAGCGTTGCCGGCGCCTCCAGCACGACGAACTCCTCCACGCGCAGGCATTTCTCGTAGCCCAGCGCTTCGAAGTACGACGACGCGCTCGGGCCCCGCTGCTTCGCCGCGCGGACGACGACGTACCGCGGCGGATGCGTCACCAGCGAGTCGAGGTCCTCTTTCACCCACTCGCTCCGATGATGCGTGCGCGTCGGCGAGTCGAGAAACACGGACCAGAAAAAGCGATCCGCGGAGTGCCGCTCCGAGACGACGTAGATCTCCGCCGCTTCGTCACGCACGAGGATCGTCTCCTCCTTCGACGTGTGATCGCGCAGCCAGAGGCCCAGCTGCTCGAGCGTGCGGAAGTGAACCTTGCCAGGCACCCACTCGAAGCGTCGCGCGAAGCGCTCCTCGCTGACGCTGCCGGTCATCCAGCCGAGCGTCGTCTCCGCGTTGTCCTTCCAGCGCCGATACTGGTTTCCGCTCGCATGGAACAGCAGCGCGAGCAGCGCCGCATAGACCCACGGCGTGGCGTTGCGTCGTCGCAGCGTGCCGAGCAATCGCGTGAGCTCGTCGAAGCCGCTCGCGAAGACCATGGCTGCCGCGCCGGCCATGATGGTTGCATGGTACAAGTAGAACTTCATCTGCACGACCATCGCCGCGAGTGAAACGCAGCCGAAGAGCAGCGTGACGCCGTGCCTCCGGGCGTCTGCGAATCGGCGTCGCCACAGGGCGGTCGCCACGAGCACGAGCGCCGTCGCGATCACCGCCCACGACGTCGGGCCACCGTGCGTGAAGACGGCGCAGGTCATCCGCAGCGCCTCGCCGAACGAGTGTGCACGCGTCTCTTGGCTGACGTACGCGATGTTGGCGCCGATCACCGCGTCGATCGCGCTTCGGAGCGCCCCCGCTCGCCAGAGCTGCAAGACGACGAGCGCCGGGAGAATCAGCGAGCTCGCGCCGAACACGGCGACGGCAAGAGCTCTCCGAGCACGCGAGCGCGGCGGCGCCGCGAGCAGCGTCTCGAAGACGGGCAGGAGGAGCAGCAGCAGCGCGACTGGCTTCATGAGGAGCGCGGCGCCTGCGAGGAGCCCGCCGATCACCACTGCGCCGTAGCTTCCACGTCCACGTCGCACGACGAGCCAGCTCGACGCAGCGAACAGGACGCACCACAGCTCGCACTGCGCGGTGTTCCAGTAATCGAGGTGCCCGAACTGCAGCACGCTCACTCCGAGGATCGCCGCCGCCGTCGCGCCGGGTCTTGGTCGCTCACCTCGTGGTGCCGCCAGCCGCGCGCCCACCGCCGCGAGCGCCACCACGCCCGCGAGCTCGGCGACGCGTATCGCCCACATGCCTTCGCCGAAGACGGCGATGAGGAGCGCGTGAATTGCGTAGATGCCGGGTGTCTTGTGATCGAAAGTGTCGCGGTAGGGGACTGCGCCGCGGAGCAACCATTCGCGCGCGACGTAGTAGTGGACGCTCGTGTCCCAGCCGAACGGGAACAAGAGCGACGGCAGCGCGACGCAGAGGCCGAGCCAGGCCGGAGCCCACGGGCTCGACGCGAACCTCGGCAATCGCCCGCGCGGCATCCATGAAGCTCATAGCTGGGTCAGCGCGCCGCAAAAGTTAACAAAGGCAACTGGCGTCGCCTCTTCGGATCACCCTGTTTTTACGGTGCTCCGTGCGGGTCGAACGACCGTCGTGCTCGGAAAATTTACGAGAATACGCATCCCGTCGTCGGCTCTGGGGCAGCGTCGCGGCGATCGCGCCCTAGCCTGAGGCAGACCTGCCCTTCGTCGATCGTCGGCGTGTTGGTCGTTTCTCGATTTGTTCGTCGACGTCGCTCGTCGCGACGAGCGAGATGCGCGGCCGAGCTCGCATGTGGCGCGGGCATGACGTCTGCAACGCCGTCTGCGGCACCGCTGTTCATCAGGAGCACTCGAATGGCCGATCTCACGAACCTTCCGTGTCGCGACGACGACGGCAACGTGCACGTCGTCGTCGAGGCGCCGCGCGGCTCGCTCGTGAAGCTCAAATACGACCTGCAGAAGCGCGCATTCGTCTTCAACCGCGCGCTCCAGCTCGGTGTCGTGTACCCGAACGACTGGGGCTTCATCCCGAGCACGCGCGCCGAGGACGGCGATCCGCTCGACGCCATGGTCCTCTTCGATGCGCCGACGTGGCCCGGCGTCGTGATCCCCTCACGAGCGATCGGCGTCGTCAGCATGACGCAGCGCGATTCCAAGAAGAGCGCCAAGGTCCGCAACGACCGCATCATCGCGGTCCCCGCCGAGGACGAGCGCTATCGCGACGTGAACGATCTCCCGCAACGGCTCCGGAAGCAGCTCGAACGCTTCTTCATCACGGTCACCGAGGCCACCGCGAAGCAAGTGAGCATCGACGGCTGGAACGGCCGAAAAGCCGCCGAACGCCTCATCGAGAAAGCCGCCCTCCGCTACGTGAAGAAGGGCGCCGGCGGCTAGCGCGGCCCGGCCTGCCGAGAGGCCTCACGATTAGGTTCTTCATCGTCGCCAACCCTGCGGAATCGTTTCGACCGACTACGATCAAGAACCTTATCGACGAAAATCCGAGGACGGGACCACCACCCCGGCGCCACCGACGCTCAGTTCGTGTTGCCCACCGTGATGCACTGCAAGCTGAACGTCGCGCCCGCGAGACGCGTCGTCGGCTTCGTGAACAAGATCGACTGCGCGCACTTCACGTCGGGTACCGACTCCGCGTAGCAGAAGCCGTTCGCTTGCTCCTGATCGCGACACGTCTCGCCCTTCGCGACCACCACCTGCGGCACCTCACACACCGGCAGCGCGCGCGCGGCCTCGCCATTGTCCGCCGCCGCGCGATCACGCGCCTGCGCGAGGATGTCCGCCTTCGGCACGCCGAGACCAGCCTTCTTGCAGCTCTCCTCTTCCGGTCCTGCCTCAGGCAGCGTCGCGAGCACCAAGCACGGCACCGAGCCGTTGCCGTCGCGATCGAGCGGCCTCGGCACACACGACGCCGTGAGCGCCGCCGCAAGCCGATCCGAGATCGCGCGCACCGCCGGTCGATACCCGTAATCATCGCCGCCCGGCGTCTTCAGCTGCTTCGGACACAGCGACGCGACGATCCCCTGCGTTCCAAGCTCTTGCGCGATCCGCAGCTCACGCAGCGTCGGATACGCCTTGCCCTTCACCTGGAGCAGCGGCGTCGCCGTCGAGCACACGGGCGCATCGCTCCCGCTCTTGCAGTCACACGTGGTGTCCTTCGGATCACACGGATGCGGAGCAGGCGCCGTCGTGCCATCCGGGTTCTGCGCATACAGATCGAACGTGCACGCATACTCGAGATCATCGCCGCCGGTCGTCCACTCGCGACCGGTCACCGGATCGGCGTCGTTGCCCGCCGTCGGCCCAGGCAATCCGGCGCGCGGCGTCGTCGACACGATCATGTGCGGATCGATCCCCGTGAGATCGAACTTGTCGGGGTCCTTGCCGAGGATCTTCGTCCAGTCGACGGCCGCCGCATCACCGCTGTCGGGCAACAGCTTGTTCGGCACGCCGCCGATGACTGCAAAGTACACGAGATCCGACGTACGCGTTCCCTTGGGCAGCTTGCACCATTCCTCACCGGGCCCCGGCAGATGCGCCGCGAAGAGCGGATTCGTGCAGTCCGCCTTGCCGGTGTAGACGCCGCCCGGCCCGTGCTCGTTGTCGCGGCTCGGGACGAGCTTCTTCGTGAACGCGTCCACGTAGCGCGAGAGCGGAAAGCGCGGATCGACACCGAACCGCTGCTTCATCGATGCAAAACGGGTGTTGAGCGGCGTCTCTTGTGGGCCGTAGAACGGATGCCCGCCGCAGCCGTCGCCCTGCGGAACGAACTGGCACGAGTTGCACTTCGGGGATCCCGGATCCGTCGCGCACTCCGACGTCGGAAGCGGCAGCGCCGCGTCCCGTTCCTCGAACTGCCACGCCGATCCCTGGAACGCGAGCGGATCGAGCGACGAGTCGTCCTCGTCACTCAGCACCACCACCGCGACGAGCGAGTCAGGCCGCAAGAACGCCGCGCGCTGCCGGAGGAGATCGCTGTCGATCTGGCCCTTCGGTCCATACGTCGCGGCATCGGACGCATCGTGCGTGATCTCGACCCACGGATCGGGCTGCACGAGGAAGCGATAGACGGCCTCGAGCTGCGCCTCGAACCCGCAACCGTCCTGTCCGACGCCGACGATCAGATCCTGGAACGCCGTGCTGAGCCCCGCGAGGCTCCCGGTCGCCGGCACCGGCGGATCCGGATGACGCGTCTTATCCTGGTTCTTCGGCACATTCGGGTACCACGCAAGGAACCCGAGATCGCCGGTCTGCGCGATGCTCGCCGGCTTGTCACCGCGCGCGACGAGGTGACCCTTGTCGTCGTTGTGATGCCCGGCCTCGGGCTGACATGCCGTCTTCGAGCCCATGCCTCCGAGCGACGACGTGATCACGCCGATGTGCATGTCGGTGATGGGCGTGAACGCCGGCTCGCTCCCGTCGGGGCACTCCTGGCCCTCCGGCCTCAGCGGATCGGCCACGTTGCTCGTCGGCATGCGCGTCTTCTTGTCGACGCAGCGCGGCTGCACGAGACCGCGGATCAAGTCCGGTACGGCATCGGCGAGGATGCGCTGCTTGTCGGCCATGGATGACGAGTTGTCCACCATGACGATGACGTCGACCTTGTCGATCGCAGGCTGCGGAATGACGGTCGCGAACGAGTCCTTCGTCGTCGGCTCTTGCGCCGCGACGTCGCGGCGGAGACATCCAGCGTCCGCCGTGGCGACCGAGGCCAGCGCGAGTGAGGTGCAGAGGCCGCGAGCGAGAGTGATGCGGGACATGCCAATCGAATGGCCCGCCTGATCGACGTCCGTCGCGACTCAGTGCACGTCGGGCGGCTTCGGCGTGGGTGCCGCGTACACCTTGCGCAGCGCTTTGACGTGACGTGCGGTCACGCCGGGCACGGCGAGCAGCGCCTCGTCGCTCGCGGCCTGGATCGCCTTGAGGCTTCCGAGCGTCCGCAAGAGCGCCTTCTTCGTGTTGGGCCCGAGCCCGGCGACGCTGTCGAGCGCGGATTTGAAGCGCTTCTTCTTGCCGAGGCGCTCGCGCGCACGGTTCGAGAATCGATGCGCTTCGTCACGCGCGCGCGCCAAGAAGAACATCGACGCCGAGTGGCTCTTCAGCGGAATCGGGTTCTTCTGACCGGGCAGATACACGCGATCGACCAGCGTCTCGCCGAGGACGTTCTCCTTCTCCTTGGCGAGCGCGACGATCGGCAGCTCGTGCAAACCGAGATCGCGTGCCGCCGCGAGCGCCACGGCGAGCTGGCCCTTTCCGCCGTCGACCACGAAGAGATCGGGCAAATCCCACTCGGCGCGCTCGCGTTCGCCTCCGAAGTCGCCGAGCTCTCCGGCCTCGGCAGCGTCGGTCACGATCTCGTCGTCGCCATCACCGGCGCTGCTCGGAGGCGGGCCGTCGTCGCCACCTTGGTTGGCAGACGTCGCAACCTTTTCCTGCGCGGCGCTCTCCTCTTGTCGCTTGAGGCCGCGACGGAAGCGTCGCGCGAGGACCTCGTACATCGCGCGGTAGTCGTCGCCGGCGAGCGAGACCTCGACCTCGTCGTCGTCACCGCCGCCGCCGCCCGCGCCGATGAGCCCGCCGCCGCCCGGAGTGGGCGCCGCGTCGGTGGCCTTCGCGTCGACGCCGTCGCCGCGGACGTGGAACGTGCGATAGCGCTTCTTGTCGGGTTCGCCGTCGAGCATCGCGACGATCGCGCCGACCGTGTCGCGTCCGCCGAGATGCGAGATGTCACAGCACTCGATGCGCCGCGGAATGGTGGGGAGCCGCAGCCGCTCCTTGAGCTGCGTGAGCCTCTCGGTGACGTCGTCGCTCGCGCGGCGCTTCTCGCTGAAGGCGTGCTTGGCGTTGTCGTTGGCGAGAGCGAGCAAATCGACGCGATGTCCGCGCTGCGGGAAGATGAGGTGCACCTTGTGTCGCGCGCGCTCGGTGAGCCACTCCGCGATACCGGACGAAGCGTCGGGCAGCACGGGCACGATGACCTCGTCGGGGACGGGCATCATCAGCTCCTGATCGTCGACGTCCTTCGACGGCCCGTAGTGCTGCGCGAGGAATGCCGCGACCACTTCTTCGTCGGGCACCTCGGCGTTCTTCACCGAGAACGTGGCGACGTCGGCGAGCTTACCGCGGCGGATGTGGAGGAGCGCGAGCTCGACGAGATCGCTCTCGCGATGAAGACCGAGCACGTCGCGATCGATGTCGTCGATGGCGACGACGCGCTGCTCCTCGCGGACCTTCTCGATCGCGGCGAGCTGATCGCGATAGACGGCGGCGAGCTCGAAGTGAAAGTGCTTCGCCGCGTCCTTCATGCGCGTGCCGAGCTCCTTCGAGAGCTCGTCGTGACGTCCGTCGAGGAACATGGCGACGGCGCGGACCTGCTCGTCGTACCAGGCCTTGTCGACCTCGAGGACGCACGGCGCAGGGCAGCGCTTGATCTGATGCTGCAAGCACGGCCGCTTGCGGCTCCGCATCTCGAGATCGGTGCACGTACGGAGCTGGAAGTGCTTGTTGACGAGGTGAAGCGTGCGTCGCGCGGCGGTCGCCGAGTGATACGGCCCGAAGTAGCGCAAGCGTCCCGCGGGATCGGCGGTCGGGCGGCGGACGACCCAGAGCCGCGGCCAGTCCTCCTTCACGTCGAGGCGCAGGCAGATGTAGTCCTTGTCGTCGCGGAGCTTGATGTTGTAGCGAGGGCGGTGCTCCTTGATGAGGTTGTTCTCGAGGATCGCCGCCTCCTTCTCGGAGCCGGTGACGATCGTGTCGAGATCCCCGAGCGTCCTCAGGAGGATGGGGATGAAGTAGCGGTTGTCGCTCGTTCCCTCCTGGAAATACGAGCGAACGCGTGATCGCAGGCTCTTCGCCTTGCCGACGTAGACGACCGTGCCCTTCTTGTCCTTGAAGAGGTAGACGCCCGGCGACACGGGGAGTGCGTCGAGCTTCTCGGTGACGACCACGGGCAACATGGGGGAGCTCGACGCCATCCTAGTTCGCGCGCGGCGATCGCGCGATGGGCTCGGTCGAGGCCGCGTCCGGCACGGGCCTCGCACGTCCCCATCGCGTGGCGACGGCGCTGCTCGACCTCGTCTTCGGACGACCGATCTCCAGCGAGGCCGACGAGGGCGAGCGCATCGGTCCGATCGCCGGAGTGGGCGTCCTCGGGCTCGACGCGCTCGCGTCTGCGGCATACGGACCGGAGGCGCTCCTCACCGTGCTGTTGCCGCTCGGCCTCGCGGGCGTGCGGCATGTCATGCCGCTCACGATCGTCATCGTGGTGGTGCTGGTGCTCGTCGCGCTCTCGTATCGCCAGACCATTCATGCGTATCCGGACGGCGGAGGCGCGTACACGGTCGCGAAGCAGAACCTCGGGCGCAACGCGGCGCTCCTCGCGGCGGCGGCGCTCACGCTCGACTACGTCCTGAACGTGGCGGTGGCGATCTCGGCGGGCGTCGGGGCGCTCGTCTCGGCGGTGCCTGCGCTCCTGCCACACACGTTGACGTTGTGTCTCGGCGTGCTCGGCGTGCTCACCATCGTGAACTTGCGCGGCGTGCGAACGACGGGGCTCGTCTTCATGCTGCCGACGTTCCTGTTCCTCGGCACGCTCTTCACGGTGATCGGGATCGGTGCGGCGAAGACCGTCCTTGCGGGCGGGCACCCGATGGCGGTCGGCGGGATGAGCGCGGCGCATGCGACGATGGGCTCGGCTTCGGTGTGGCTCCTCATGCGTGCGTTCGCCAACGGCTGCACCGCGATGACCGGCGTCGAGGCAGTCAGCAACGGTACGCCGATGTTCCATCCACCAGCCGAGGTCGGTGCCCGAAGGACGCTGGCCGGCATCGTCGGATCTCTCGTCGCGCTGCTCGTCGGCATCGCGCTGCTCGTCACGAGCTACGGCATCACCGCGACGCAGCCCGGCGAGCCTGGTTACGAGAACGTTCTCTCTCGTCTGACCTCCGCGGTCGTCGGGCGAGGTCCGTTCTATTACGTGACGATCGCGAGCATCGTGACGGTGCTGGCGTTCTCCGCGAACACGAGCTTTGCCGGCTTCCCGCGTGTGTGTCGCATGCTGGCGATCGATCGCCATCTGCCGGAGCCGTTCGTTCATCGTGGCCGGCGGCTCACGTTCTCGCACGGCATCGTGGTGCTCGCGATCTTGTCAGCGACGCTGCTCCTGGTCTTTCGCGGGATCACGGACGCTCTCATCCCGCTGTTCGCGATCGGCGCCCTCTCCGCGTTCACGATGTCGCAGGCCGGCATGGTCGCGCACTGGCGGAAGCAGCGCGGCAAGGACGGCAAGCGGGGCAAGGGCGTGCGGCGGTCTCTCGTGATGAACGCGACGGGCGCGGTGGCCACCGGCGCGACGCTCGTCGTGGTCCTCGCGTCGAAGTTCGTCGAGGGCGCGTGGATCACGATCTTGCTCGTGGCCTTTATCTTCGTGCTCCTCAGGCACATTCGTTCTCACTACGACTTCATCGCGAAGGCGACGGCCACGACGGCGTCGCTCGACGTCGGTCCGCAACGCGCGTCGATCGCGGTCGTTCCGATGCGCCGCTGGGATGCGGTCGCGCTGAAGGCGATGCGCTTCGGGATCGGCTTCGCCGACGAGGTGATCGCGGTGCAGGTGTTGACCGGCGATCGCGAGGTCGACGATCTGACGTCGAAGTGGGACGCGCTCGCCGTCGAGCCGTCACGCAAACATCGGCGGATGCCGCCGCGTCTGGTCGTGCTGCGGTCGGAGTACCGGGAGCTCTATTCGCCGTTGCTCGACTTCGTCACGCGCCTCGAGCGCGAGCATCCGACGCGACCGATCGCGGTCGTCGTCCCGCAGCTCGTCGAGTGGCGCTGGTACCACGTGTTCTTGCACAACCACACGGCGTCGATGATGAAGGCGCTACTCGTCTTCCGCGGCGGCCCGCAGACGGTGATCGTGAACACCCCATTTTATGTGCATCCTACATCGAAACCGTAGCATCGAAGCAATGGCACGCCGCTACGCGGGAAACCGCAGGCGCGCCGTCAGTACCAGTCGACTCCAACTCCGCCGGTGAAGAACGTGAGGACGCTGCCCTCGGCGAGCGTCGCGTGGAAGTCGCCCGCGATCGTGAACGAGACGCGCCGCCCCGTGTCCGCGCGCGGCGGACCGCCGAAGTGTGCGGCGAGCCGGCCGTGGACGCCGAGGTAGTTGCTGTCGTAGGTGACTCCGTCCGCGCCGATGCGCGATGCGGTAGACAACGAGCTCACGCTGCTCCCGTTCGTCTCGAGGCGATCGAATGACGGACCGGCAGCGATCTCGAGCAGGTCCCGCGGCGTGAACGAAAACAGCGGCGTGAGCTGGAACGCGAACACGCCGGGCGTCGTCGAAGCGTCAGGAGCGTTCACGGGCGAGCCGTCCCAGAACGCCGCCGCCCCTTGCAGATACACCGCAGCGAGCCGGTCGAGCTGCCAGCCAAGGCGAATCCTTGTACCATACACGGGCCCGGACGCGCCGCCGCCGAGGCCGACGCCGGCGAAGAGGTCGAGGCCGAAACGCAGGCGTCCGTCATCGGCGTGAGAGCTCGGCTCGACCTCTTGCGCGCAAACAGAAGACGGCGTGCCGCAAAAGGCGACGATCGACGCGAAGCCGGCGGCGAGCAGCGTTCTGCGGTAGCTCATGGCAACGCCTGGCGGTACGTCGCTGCCTCGGTTACCGCTGCATCACTCGCAGGTGCAGCACGCGAAGCTGTTCCCGCTAGGCAAGGGGGCTCCGACGGCGTGGCAGCTCGCCGGCATCGGGACCTCTGGGCCTGCATCGGCTGGCCTGAGGCCGCCACACTCGGCGCCGTACTCGTTCGGGGCGCACTGGCTCGTGCACGGTGACGAACCTGGCACCGAGGACATCACGTTGTCGCAACGTGTGATGTCGTCGCTGAGGCAGAAGACGTTGGGGCAGGAGAGGTAGTAGCGCGCCGCGATGCACTTGCCCGTGGGGCCGGCATCACCAAGTGCAACGGCGGGATCGAAGCCGCAGGTTGCCGGAGCCGCCGTGGACGCCGCGTCGGTGGTCGTGGGTGCAGCGTTCGTCGACGATGCGCATGCGCAGAGCAACACCATGGCGCTCGAGACAATCCATCGGCTCGCGATGCGCATGTCGCAACCCTAGCATCGCCACGACGAGGCGCTTGCGAGTGACGGGAAACCGCAGTCCCGCGTCGCGCGGCGTCCGACCTACTTCACGCAGCGCACGTAGAACGCTTGGTCGGCGACCTGCAGGATGATGTCGCCCGAGCCGAAGTCGACGACCCACACGCTCGCGGTGGGATCGGCGCCGTAGCGCGTGGCCGTCACGTACGACAGGCTCTGCGTGCCCGGAAACGAGCGCTCGTCGATGCGCAGGCCCTTGGTCGTGGTGAAATCGATCAAGCTCGCCAGCTCCTTCACTGTGGGCAGACGAAATCCCTGCTGCCCGCCGAGGCTCAGTCCTGCGCAGTAGCCCGCCGCCTCGCTCGGCTTGAACATGCTGTTCACCAGGAACTGCTGCCACGAGAGCTTCGTGCTTGCGTCGTGCACGATGCCGTCCTGCACCGTGAAGCGCGGCGGCGCCGGAAGCGCTTGCGTGCTCCGCACGCACCGGAAGTCGCCGCGCGACGTGCCCGTCGACGTCGACTCCGCGGTGTTGCCGTTGCCGAAGTCGAGCAGGATCGGTAGCCCCGGCATGAGCGACTGCGCGCCTTGCGTCGACGCCGTCCAGTAGTACTCGAGGCGCGTGTCCGGAAAGACGACCGTGTTCGTCGCGGCGACCGTCGTGCCGGTGCCGCTCTGGTTGATGTTCTTCGCGTAGTCGATGATCGTGACCATCTCGAGCAGCGTCGGCATCCGCCAGTCGTGGAAACCACCGCCCGTGTACGAGCGGCACGCGCACTTCGCGTCGTCGTACGAAGCGAGCGGAAGGCTCGTGCGCTGCCACATGAGATGCGTCGTCTTGTCGAGCACCGTGCCTTGCGCGTCGTCGATGACGTAGTTCGTTCCATCGGGCCCGTCCGCCGGCACGGGCCATGCGGCTTGCTCGAACGCGGGATCGGTCTGCTTGCAGTCGGCGGGGCCTACATAAGGAGGAGCGTCGTCACCAGCGTCGGGGCCGCCTCCGGCATCCGCCGCGGCGTCCGCCCCCATGGCCGCGGCCGCATCGCCGTCCTCGACGAGGATCTTTCCGCCGATGCCGCCGAGGAGCTGACACCCCGAGACGGAGAGCACCAGAGCCAGAGCGCAGAAAAGCGGCGGAGATCGCGGCACGCAGTACCTAGAGCCGCCCACCCGGAATTTGTCGCACGCTCTCGTCACGGAAGCGAGCGCACGCAGCGAACAGGCTCCGCCTTTCGGCCGGACGACGGAAATACGGTGGTCGGCACGGCGATCCCATCGGTGAAATCGACGAACCACCACGTGTCGGACGGCTGTGCGCTGTAGGGCGCGTTCGTATGGAAGAGGAGCGAGGGCGTGCCGGGAAAGAGCCCGGTGTCGATGGCCGGCGCATGCCTGCCGGAGGCCACGATCGTCTGGAGCTCCTTCACGCCGGGAATGCGGTAGCCGCCCGTGCCCTCGAGCATGAGCGCTGCGCAATACGCGGCGGCGCCGTCGTGATCGAGCGCCTGCGATTCGGCGGGAGAGCCGCGCTGCCAGACGAGCTTCGTCCACGTATCGGTGACGGTGTCGGTCGT
>FTCS01002291.1_pt1 | contig 13600 bp, 13 predicted proteins | sample 1639391 | NCBI WGS metagenome assembly FTCS01 (sample SAMEA3914864, study PRJEB12502) | metagenome | biome: forest; material: soil | place: USA | collected 2012-03-12 | depth 0.3 m | reverse complement strand
CGTCAGCACCGGCGACCAGGCGACCAACATGTATCGCGGGTTCTTCGGTCGTCGCTGGCGTAACGGATTCGATCTCCAGTTCGCCGCGCAGCAGTTCGGCACGACCCCGCCCGCCATCCTTGGCCCCAGCTCGACTCAGACTGGCGCGATCGGCCGAATTGGGTGGTCGAACCAGCGCTGGAGTGTCGACGGATACATCACCCACATCGGCCGCGACCGGGGAGAAATCTTCGCGGAGATCCCGATCGGTTCCACGATCCCGCTCGACTCGATCGCCGGCGTGAGCTCCAGCCGATCCGACACGTATGTCCGCGTCGCCTACGCCGACCCCGACACCAGCCGTTACTGGGCGCAGGCCATGGCGGTGTACTCGTACTACAACTACACCGGTCTTCGCACGCTTCCCCTCATAACGTTCCCGCAGACGGCCGCGGACTCAGCGTTCAATACCCTGCCGCTCGATACGAGCACCGTTCGCAGACAGTACGTGTTCACCGCGGGATCGGTGTACGGACCACTGCGTGTGAGCGCCGGCGAACGAATCGTCGCCGGCGGCACCAACACTCAGATCTGCCTGACACCCCTACGGTGCGCCTCACCGTCGCCGTCGACGTTCTCCATCCCATCGCTGCGCGCAGCCGTCTACCTGCCATTCGTCGCGGTGTCCGGGTTCGCCGAGGCGAAAAGCTCGGACTCGGTCTCGCGGGCCGATGTCACGGCTCAGCTCACACCGCTTTCTTTCGTCAGCGTACTCGGGGCCGTCGGCCGCACGAAGAACTATCAGGTGAGAGACAGCACGATCACGACGAACTATACGCGGGCGGAGCTCGGGCTGCGCGTGAAGAACCTGTGGCTTCTCGGCGGCATCGTGCACCGCGACAGCATCCGCGTCACCCCGCCAACGGAGTTCAACACGCCGCGTGATACGCTGAGGGCGTTCACGGTGCGCAACGAGTTGAGTGCCACGGGGGGGACCGTCGCCATTCGCGGTCAGCTGTGGCGAATCCTGCACGCCGACGTCTCGGCCATCCGATGGAACGACTCAGCCGGGTTCTATCGGCCGCGGTATCAGACGCGCAGCGAGCTGTTCCTGCACACGAATCTCCTCAACAAGATCCCGTCGGGGAATCTCGGAATCACTGCCGGCCTCGTGCACGAGTACCGTTCCGGCGTGCTGTTCCCGCGGGGCTTCGGCGTGGATACGGTCCCGGGCTACCGGACCATTTCGTCGCTGCTCGAGATCCGTATCCTCACCGCGACGATCTCCTGGCAGTTTCGGAATTTCCTGGGCGAGCGGTACATCCAGGTGCCGAGGTATCTCATGCCCCGTCAGACGAACTTCTACGGCGTCCGCTGGTCGTTCTTCGGTTGACAAATCTCCTTGTCACTCCGTAGGATAGGAGTCTCGGTATGATAAAGAGCATGACGGGGTTCGGGTCGGCGGACGGCGAGGTGGGCGGGGCACGGGTCTCTGTGGAGATTCGCTCCGTCAACCACCGGTTTTTCAATCCGTCGGTCAAGCTTCCAACCGATCTCAGCAAATGGGAGAACGAGGTCCGTGAATCCATGCGCCGCGGTGTCGCGCGCGGACACGTGACCCTCACCGCGCGATTCGACCGTCGGGCGACGGACATCGTGCGCATCGATCAGGAGAAGTTTGCGGCCTATCTGGCCCAGCTTCAGGAGCTGCAGCGACGCTTCAATCTGGGCGATGCGGTGGATATCGGCACCGTGCTCCGTCTTCCGAACGTGATCACGACGGGCGACGAAGAGATCGAAGGAAACGCCGGCGAGTTGACGGCGATCGTCGACCGCGCGGTCGACGCGCTCAATCACATGCGCGGCAGCGAAGGCGGGCGGCTCAAGACCTATCTCGAGGAGCGACTCGCGATGATCGAGCAGGCGGTTGGTCGCATCGCCGCGCGTGCGCCGGGGCGTCTCATCGAGCAGCGCGATCGGCTGCGTGCGTCGGTGCAAGAGCTCGCGAACGGCATCGCGCTCGACGAACAGCGCCTCGCCCAGGAGATTGCCGTGCTGGCCGACCGGCTCGACGTCTCCGAGGAGATCAGCCGGTTCCATTCGCACTTCGCCGCATTTCGGTCGACGCTCGCCTCACCGCCGGCGGACGGAGTTGGGAAGCGCCTCGGCTTCCTGTTGCAGGAGCTCCTGCGCGAAGCGAATACGACCGGCAGCAAGGCCAGCGATGCATCGATCCTCCAGGACGTGATCCTGATCAAGGAAGAGTTGGAGCGGATCCGCGAGCAGGTGGAGAATCTCGAGTGAATCCGTTTCCGGTAATTCTGTCCGCTCCGTCGGGCGCCGGCAAAACGACGATCGCGCACGCGCTACTCGAACGTCGAAACGACCTTGGCTATTCGATCTCCTGTACGACGCGGGCGCCGCGCTCAAACGAGGTGGACGGCCGGGACTACCATTTCCTGAGCCGCCAGGAGTTCCTCGCCCGGCGAGAGGCCGGCGAGTTCGCCGAGTGGGCCGAGGTCCACGGGAACCTGTACGGTACCCTCAAGACCGAGATTCAGAACGTCCTGGGCCAAGGCAAGCACGTGATCATGGACATCGACGTCCAGGGCGCGCGGCAGGTCGCGGCGATATTCCCCCAGGCGGTGACCATTTTCGTGCTCCCCCCGTCCGGTGAGGTGCTCCTGGAGCGCCTCCGGGGTAGGAAAAGTGAGTCCCCCCAACAGCTTGTCGTTAGATTAACTTCCGCCCTTAAGGAATTGCGGGCGGTCGAGAACTACGAGTACGTCGTCGTAAATGACGACCTCGATGAGTCCGTGCGGCGGGTGGGCGCCATTCTCGACGCCGAAGTCGTGAGCCAGGAACGAGTGGAAGGCTTGCGGCACAACGTCGAGGAGTTGATCCACCGGCTGGAATCCGAAGTCGATCATCAATCCAAGAGCTGAGACATGCGAGTTTTCACGCCGGGCGAAATTGCCAACCACGCCGCCAACAAGTACCTCGGGGTGCTCGTTGCCGCGAAGTACGCGCGGGTGCTGAACGAGTTTCCGCGCGATCGTTCGTCGAGCCGCGAGAAGAAGCTGACGACGCGTTCGCTGGAAGAGCTGGCGAAGGGCGACATCGTCTATCACGTCGTACCCCGCCGTCGCGCCGAGTAGTGTCATTCCGAGCGGAGCGAGGAATCTGCCGTCTGGGTAGAGGGGACAGCCCTCTACCTCGATGCTAGACCTCTCGTCGCTCCGCTCCTCGGGATGACGGCAATGAGGCCCTACGCTGGCAGTCGAATCCTCCTCGGGGTCACGGGAGGCATAGCCAGCTACAAGTCCGCCTGGCTGGCGCGGCTGCTCGTGAAAGCGGGCGCCGAGGTGGATGTGGTGATGACCCGTGCCGCGACGGAGTTCGTCGGCGCCATCACCTTCGAGGCGCTCACCGGCCGGCCCGTCCATACGGGCCTGTTCGATCCGGGTCGCGCCCTCGACCACATCAAGCTCGCGCGCAACGCGACGGCGATCGTCGTCGCACCCGCGACGGCCGATTTTCTCGCCCGGGCCGCGACCGGCCAAGCCGATGATCTGTTGACGGCCGCGCTGCTGGCGGCGTCGAGCCCGGTGCTCCTCGTGCCGGCGATGAACGATCACATGTGGGCACACCCGCAGACTCGCGCCAACGTGGAGCATCTGCGCGGCCTCGGCTACCGCGTGCTCGACCCCGATGAAGGCATGCTCGCGGCCGGGGAGGGCGCCGGTCCCGGGCGTATGCCAGAACCTGAAATCATATTTGCTCATATTGGCCGGCTGGTGGAGCCCGCGGGCGCGTTGACCGGCCGGCGGGTGCTCGTCACCGCCGGGCCGACGCGCGAGCCGATCGATCCGGTGCGCTTCATCTCGAACCACTCGACCGGCAAGATGGGCGTGGCGCTGGCAGCCGCGTCGTGGCGTCGTGGCGCGGAGGTCGATTTGATCGCCGGACCGCTCACGGTCGCGCCGCCGCCGGGAGTGACCGTACACGCCGTGGAGTCGACGCAAGACATGGCGCGTGCGGTCGAACGACTGCTGCCGCAATCGGACGTGTTGGTCATGGCGGCCGCTCCAGCCGATTTTCGTCCTGCGCAGGCGGCCACGTCCAAGATCAAGAAGGCGGATGCGCCGTCCGTGCTGCCGCTGGCGTCGACGGCGGACATCCTGAAGACGACGAGGAACAACCGTCGCGACGGCGCCGTGATCGTCGGCTTCGCCCTCGAGACTGACGACCCGCTCACCGGTGGACGTACGAAGCTCGAAGGCAAGGACCTGGACATGATCGTCGTGAACGACGCCACCGAGGAGGGCGCGGGCTTCGGCGTCGACACGAACCGCGTTACACTGTTGCTGCGTGACGGCGCCGAGGAGCGGCTGCCGCTGATGCCGAAGCCGGAAGTGGCCGACGCGATTCTCGACCGCGTGGAGACCTTGATTGGTGGACGCTAGAGAACAACTGCGCCGCTACCTCGAGCAGCGGCGCGAGATGGGGGAGTCGGAGCTGGTTCTCGACCGCATGACCGTCGAGGAGGCGATGCGGCTCGTGAGCGGCGGAGCGACGGGCGTCGAGGGACGCGAGACGGGAGAACGGACTCCCGCTTTGGTCCCCGAGCCTGTTGAAGTCGCGGCGCCTGCGCCCCAGCCGGAACGCCAAATTGGAGAATCGCAGGTTGGAGATTGGCGCGCGGCCTTGCGTGCCACGGGATCCGCACCGGACAACATGCCGAGAAAACCAGTCATTCCGCCGCCCGCGCAAGCCGAATCTGCAACCGGACCGGCTTCTCTTGCGTTGCCCGCGTACGAATCCATCGACGCCATCGCGAAGGCCGTGTCGACGTGCACCAGATGCCCGCTCTATGCCACGGCCACCAATCCGGTGCCGGGCGAGGGCAATCCCAACGCGGACTTCATGTGCGTCGGCGAAGCGCCGGGTGCGACGGAAGATGAAACCGGGCGCCCATTCGTTGGAGCGGCCGGGCAGTTGCTCACAAAAATTCTCGAGGCGATCGGCTTGCGGCGCGAGGACGTTTTCATTTGCAATGTCCTCAAACACCGGCCGCCGGGTAACCGGAATCCCGCGCCTAGCGAGGTGATTGCATGCAGCCCCTACCTCATTCGGCAGATCGAGCTCGTCAAGCCCAAAGTCATTCTCGCGCTGGGCACATTTGCCGCGCAAACACTGCTAGACACCAAGACGCCGATCGGTAAATTGCGCGGACAGGTACACCAGTATCACGGCGTGCCGCTTGTCGTGACCTACCATCCGGCGGCCCTTCTCAGGAACCCGTCGTGGAAGCGCCCCACCTGGGAAGATGTCCAGCTCGCCCATCGAATACTCAATAGCGCCCCAGAACCTCGGGCGTGATCCCTACCGCGACCGGCGTCCTCCGTACTCTGAAGACGCCGAGCAGGCCGTCTTGTCGGCGATGCTCATCGATCAGGACGCGGTCCTCCGCGCGGTCGAGCACGTCAACGACACGATGTTCCACGCGGAGCGCCATCGCCGAATCTTTCGCGCGATGGTCACGATCGCCGAGCGCGGTGGTGTCGTCGATCCACTCACGCTCTCCGAGGAGCTGAGCCGGAAGGGCGAGCTCGACGCGTCCGGCGGCAAGGACTACATCGGCTTCCTCGTCGACGCCGTACCGACGGCGGCGAACATCGAATACCACGCGGCGATCGTCCGCGAGAAAGCGATTCTCCGCCGGTTGATCGAAGTCTCGACGTCGATCGTCGCCGAGGCGTTCGAAGGCAAGAGCACGGCGAGCGAACTGCTCGACGAAGCCGAATCCAAGATCTTCCAGGTCGCGCAGCAGAAGACGAAGGACGGCTTCACGCGGATCAAGGAGCTGCTCTGGCCGACGATGGAGCGCATCGAGGCCCTCCAGCGCGGCGGCAAGACGGTCACCGGCGTGCCGACCGGCTTCGGCGATCTCGACGAGATGACGTCCGGCTTTCAGCCGGCGGATCTGATTATCGTCGCGGCGCGTCCGTCAATGGGAAAAACCGCGTTCACGCTGAACATCGCGCAACACGCGGCCATCGAGCACAATGTTCCGGTTGCATTCTTCTCGCTGGAAATGAGTAAAGAGTCGCTCGTGCAACGTATGATCACGTCCGAGGCGCGCATCGACGCGCAGCGACTCCGCAAAGGCATGCTCCGCGATGACGACTTTCCCCGTTTGGCGCGCGCGGCGGGCATCCTCAGCTCGGCGCCCGTCTGGATCGACGACACGCCGGGCATCACGATTCTCGAAATGCGCTCCAAGGCGCGCCGGCTCAAGGCCGACGCGGGCGTCGGGATGGTCATCGTCGATTACCTCCAGCTCATGGCCGGCCCGGCGGGCGTCGAGAGCCGCCAGCAGGAAGTCAGCCAGATCTCGCGCGGCCTCAAGGCGCTGGCGAAGGAGCTCAACGTGCCGGTCGTCGCGCTGTCGCAGCTCTCGCGCGCACCGGAGCAACGAACGGGCGACAACAAGCGTCCGCAGCTCTCCGATCTTCGTGAGTCGGGCGCCATCGAGCAGGACGCGGATCTGATCATGTTTCTGTTCCGTCAGGAGTTCTACGACGGCCCGACGGACAAGGACGGCAATTCGCTCGAGGGCAAGGCCGAGGTGATCGTTGGCAAACAGCGTAACGGACCGATCGGACTTGTGAATTTGTTCTTTCACAAGCAGTACACGCGATTCGAGTCCTACTCGCAGAAAGGCTGACGACTCAGTCGCCACGCTCGCCGCGGCCCGCCATCGCTACCTTTCTTTCAATGGCGAAGACCAAGACTTCGTACCGCTGTACCGAATGCGGCGGCGAGCACTCCAAATGGCAAGGCCGCTGCGACCACTGCGGCGAATGGAACACGCTCGTCGAGGAGATGGTCGCGCCCAAGGTAGCCGTGGGCGCGGGCGGCGGCGCTGCTCGGCGAATCGGTGGAGCAAGAACGCTCGCCGAGGGCGGAAGCGTGGCGGCCACGCCGAGGCTCCGCGACGTCAAAGGCTCCGAATCAAGGCGTTGGAAAACGCTGATCGACGAATTCGATTTCGTGCTCGGCGGCGGCATCGTGCCGGGTTCGATGATCCTGATCGGTGGAGAGCCCGGAATCGGCAAATCGACGCTGCTGCTGCAGGTCGCGGCGAAGCTCCAGAACGCGGGGCACGCGACGCTGTACGCGTCCGGTGAAGAGTCGGCACTCCAGGTGAAGCTCCGCGCCGATCGGCTGGGCGGCTCCGCGGCGGACGTCTCGCTACTCAGCGAAACCAATCTCGAGACGATTCTCGCGACGTCGGCGTCGGTCTCCCCGGCGGTGCTCATCATCGATTCGATTCAGACGGTGTTCACGGCCGACCTCGAAGGTGCCCCGGGGAACGTCGGCCAGGTGCGCGAGTGTGCCGCGCGTTTGATGCGCTACGCCAAGGAGAGCGGCACGACGGTGTTCGTCGTTGGTCACGTCACCAAGGGCGGCGGCATCGCGGGGCCAAAGACGCTGGAGCACATCGTCGACACGGTGCTCTACTTCGAGGGCGAGAACACCGGCGATCACCGCGTGCTTCGCGCCACGAAAAATCGTTTCGGCAGCGTCGACGAGATCGGCGTATTCCGGATGACGGAGCAGGGGCTCGACCCGGTCGCGAATCCTTCGGAACTGTTCATGGGCGACCGCGCCGATCACGCATCGGGAAGCGCGGTGACGGCGCTCATGGAAGGCACGCGCCCGCTGCTCGTCGAAATCCAGGGGCTCGCCGCGAAGGCGGGCTTCGGAACGCCGCAACGCGTCGCGACAGGATTCGATGGACGCCGCCTCGCGTTACTGCTCGCGGTCCTCGACAAGCGCGCCGGCCTCTCGTTCGCGCAGCTCGACGTGTTTCTCAATGTCGTTGGCGGCATGCGGCTCCAGGAACCGGCCGGCGATCTCGCCGTCGCCGCGGCGCTCGCATCGAGTGTCTACGATAGACCGTTGCCCTCCGACGCGATCTTCGTTGGCGAGGTCGGGCTCGGCGGAGAAGTGCGCACGGTGTCGCAAGCGGATCGCCGCATCGCCGAAGCCGCCAACATGGGACTCAAGCGCGTGTATCTCTCCGAACGCGGCGTGCCACGCAAACTCCCCCGGGGGGTCGAGCTGGTGCCGGTGCGCACGATCCAGGACGTGCTGCGTCGAGTGTTCGCATGATCGTGCGGGATGTCGGTGTGGTGATCGTCGCGGGCGGGAGCTCGACGCGCGCCGGCAGCGGCGAGCTCAAACAGTTTCGCTGGGTCGCGGGCAAGCCCGCGCTGCTGCACAGTCTCCAGACGTTCATGGCGCGACCCGACGTCGTATCCGTCGTGTGCGTGATCCCGCGCGACTACGTGGCCGATCCGCCGCCCTGGATCTTCCAGTGCGACATCGATCGCCTCATGCTCGCGCCGGGCGGCCGCACGCGGACCGAGTCGGTGCGCAATGGCCTCGAGGATCTTCCCGACGAAGCGTCGATCGTGCTCGTGCATGACGCGGCGCGTCCCTTGGTCGGCGACGAGACGATCGATCGGGTCGTCGCGGAAGCGCGCGCCGGACACTGTTCGATCGCGGCGCTCCCAGTCGTCGACACGCTCAAGGAGGTCGGCGAGGATGGCCGCATCATACGCACGGTGGAGCGCGAGCGACTCTGGCGCGCGCAGACGCCGCAGGGGTTTCCGCGCGACGTGATCGTTCGCGCGCATCGCGAGGCCGCGGCGAATCACATCGCTGCGACCGACGATGCCGGCCTTTGCGAACGGCTCGGAATTCCGGTGATTGTCGTGCGCGGCAGCGAACGTGCGATGAAGATCACCGAGGAGGCGGATTTCGCGCGGGCCGAAGCGCTGTTTCCGCTGGCCGAATGAGAACGGACGTTCTCTCCTATCCCTTCTGGTCGAGAGAGGAAGTCGAGGCCGCGCTGCGCCCGGCGCTGGCGCAGATCGAAATGCGCCGCGTGCTCGCGTACCCGACGGAGACTGTATATGGATTCGGCGGTGGGATCGATCGCGATTCGGTCGACGCACTCGTGGCGCTCAAGCGTCGGCCGCCGGGCAAGCCGTTTCTGTTGCTCATTGCCGGACCGGACATGATCGAGCGTCTCGATCTCCGGCTCCCGTCGTACGCCACGAACCTCGTCGCGCGCCATTGGCCGGGGCCGCTGACGCTCGTCTTGCCGGGCGGAGACAAGCGCGTGCCCGATCGGCTCCGTGGTCCGGAGGGCGGAGTGGCCGTGCGATGGACGAGTCATCCCGGAATCAGCCGACTGATCCGCGCGCATGGGGACGCGATCACGTCGACGAGCGCGAACAGACCGGGGGTTCCCCCGGCCACGTCAGCCGGAGAGATTCTGGAACAGTGGCCCGATGCGGTGGCTCGCGGGCAACTGCGCGTGCTCGACGGCGGACGGCTCGTCGAGTCCCGGCCTTCAACGGTGCTCGACTGCATGGGCCGCCTGCCGCGCGTGATACGGCCGGGAGAAATTCCCGCCGCCACGCTCCGCGACAGTGTTCCCAATCTGATCGGAGACGCATGATGCTCGTCATCCTGAGGAGCAGCGCGACGAAGAATCCCCGTCCGCAGCCATGAAGATTCTCTTCGTCTGTACAGGCAACACGTGCCGGAGCCCGCTCGCCGAAGCCATCGCGCGCAAAGTGGCGATCGAGCGCGGACTCACGGACGTGGACGCGATCAGCGCCGGGACGAGCGCGCACGACGGATCTCCGGCGAGCGACGGATCGCTCCTCGTCGGCATGGAACGCAACATGGACCTGGGCGGACATCAGGCGCAAACGCTCACGCGCGACATGGTGCGCGATGCCGACCTGATCCTCGCGATGGGCCCGCACCATCTCGATCGCATCGAGGCGCTCGGCGGTGCAGGCAAGGCGTATCTCCTCTCTGACTTCGCGTCGCACGGCGCATCGTCGCGGCCGATCAGCGATCCCATCGGTGCGGAGCTCGACGTCTACCGCGCCACGGCTGACGAGCTCGAGGGAGAGATTCGACGCGCGCTCGATCGCATCACCGCGGAGCGCGGCTCCGGATCCGAATGACGCGACCACCCGGCCGGCTGGTGCTCCTCGGCCACCCGGTCGCGCACTCGCTCTCTCCCAGGTTCCAGAACGCCGCGCTCGCCGCCGCGAGAATTCCTCTGCGCTATGACGCGCTGGACGTCGAGCCGCACGATTTCGAAGACGTCGTCCGCGCGCTAACCGCCGAGCGAGCGGCAGGGAACCTCACGATCCCGTTCAAGGAGCGGATGCACGACGCGTGCGACGCGCTCACTCCGCTCGCAACGCGTGTTGGTGCGGTGAACACGTTCTGGGTGGATGACACCGGGCGACTGGTTGGCGACAATACCGACGTCGGCGGATTCACGGCCGCCGTGTCGGCCGTATGCGGCGAACCGCCGCGCGACATCACCGTCGGTGTATACGGGGCGGGAGGCGCGGCCGCGGCGGTCCTTGCGGCGGTTGAACAGTGGCCGGGCTGCACCGCGCACGTGTTCAACCGGACGCCGGAACGCGCCCGGCTGCTCTGCGAGCGATTTGGAGACTTCGCGCAACCGGTCGATGACGTAGCCGTGATCCTCGGCGCCGATCTTATCGTGAATGCGACCTCCGTGGGCCTTCACGGCAATGACATGCCGCTGCCGCTCGACCTCATTCCGAAGGGACGCGCGGTACTCGATCTCGTGTATCGCCGTGGCGAAACGGCATGGATTCGCGGGCTGCGAGCGCGCGGGTTCCGCGCCGCCGACGGCATCACGATGCTCGTCGAGCAGGGCGCACTCGCGTTCGAGCGCTGGTTCGGCATCGCCCCCGATCGGGCCGTGATGTGGAACGCGCTCGAGGAGCCGCTGACGCTCTCCTAGACCTTCTGCTGCCGCGCGCCTGCGTGGTGTGCGACCGCCTGCTCGATCGCGGCGAACAGGGAATGGTGTGTGGGATATGCTGGGCTCGGCTGCCGCTCTTGCCCGCGCCACGGTGCGACCGTTGCGGGCATCCCACGCACGGACACAAGTGCCGGTGGTGCGAGTTGCTGCCGCCCTATGTGCGTGCCGCGCGCAGTGTGTGCTGGGCGTCCGGAGACATCGGACTTGGCGTCGTGCACGCGCTCAAGTACTCCGGCTGGCATCGGATTGCCGCGGAGATGGCCGTCCGCATGAGCCGTCTGTCGTGGCCGGCGGATGTGCTGGAGGAACGCCGCGCCCTGGTCCCCGTGCCTTTGTCGCGTCAACGTGCAAAAACACGTGGGTATAATCAGAGCGAACGACTGTCCGTCTCCCTGGCCGCGCGATGGAATGTACCGGTCTATGAGAATGTGCTCGTGCGCACCCGGCACACCGACACGCAGACGCGCCTCGCGCCGCCGGAGCGGCTACGCAACGTGTCCGGTGCGTTTTCGGTGCCGGACGCCTCACGGCCGTCGATTCGCGGCGCGCATCTCGTGGTGGTAGATGACGTGGTGACCACAGCCGCTACATTAAACGCGTGCGCGGCCGCGCTGTGCGATGGCGGTGCACGCATCGTTTCCTTCGTGACCTTCGGCCGGGCGCCGGCACTTGGCGACCGGTGGTAACCAGCGGCTCCACAGGAGAAAGTCGGGAATGGCCATTCGCGTCGGCATCAATGGCTTCGGGCGCATCGGACGTCAGGTTCTGCGCGCTGCGAAGCAGCAGGGAATCGCGGACATCGAGTTCGTGGCGGTGAACGATCTCACCGATACCAAGACCCTCGCGCACCTCTTCAAGTACGACTCGGTGCACCGGACCTACCAGGGCGATGTGGAGGCCGGCAACGGCTCGATCCTCGTCGATGGCGACGAGATCAAGGTGTTCGCCGAAAAGGACCCGGCGCAGCTCAAGTGGAAAGACCTCAACGTCGACATCGTGCTCGAGTCGACGGGCCGATTCACCGACGCGCCGAAGGCCAAGGCGCACATCGACGCCGGCGCGAAAAAGGTGATCATCTCGGCCCCCGCCAAGAGCGAAGACATCACGATCGTGATGGGTGTGAACGAGAAGAACTACGACGCCGCGAAGCACAACATCATCTCGAACGCGTCGTGCACCACGAACTGCCTCGTGCCGATGGTGAAGGTCGTCCGCGACAACTTCGGCTTCGTGCGCGGATCGATGGTCACCATCCACAGCTACACGAACGATCAGAACATCCTCGACCTCCCGCACAAGGATCTCCGCCGCGCCCGCGCCGCCGCGGTGTCGATGATCCCGACGACGACCGGCGCGGCCAAGGCGACGTCGCTCGTGATTCCGGAGCTCAAGGGCAAGATCGACGGCATCGCCATCCGGGTGCCGACGCCCGACGTGTCGCTCACTGATCTCACGGTCGTCGTCGACAAGCCGGTGACCGTCGCCGAGATCAACGCGGCGTTCAAGAGGGCCGCCGAGGGCGAGCTGGCGAACATCCTCCAGTACACGGAGGAAGAGCTGGTGTCGTCGGACTACATCGGCAACCCGCACTCCTGCATTCTCGACGCCAAGAGCACGAACGTCGTGGACGGCACGCTGCTCAAGGTCTCCGGCTGGTACGACAACGAATGGGGCTATGCGTCGCGCTGCGTCGATCTTCTCCGGTACGTCGGAGCGCGCCTGTAAGCATTCATGAACAAGAAAACGATCAAGGACCTGAGCGACGAGCAGCTCCGCGGCAAGCGGGCGCTCGTCCGCGTGGACTTCAACGTCCCGCTCGACGGCGGCCGGGTTTCGGACGACACCCGCATCCGCGCCGCGATGCCGACGATCGACGCGTTGCTCGACCGCGGCGCGCGCGTGATCCTGCTCTCGCATCTCGGGCGGCCCAAGGGCAAGCCGGAGCCGAAGTATTCGCTGCAGCCGGTCGCCGCCCGACTCGCCCAATTGCTGCCGGGACGCACCATCACGTTCGTCGAGTCCACCGACAGCGACGAAGCGGTGAAGGAATCGCACAATCCGGCCGCACAGGTCGTCCTCCTCGAAAACACCCGCTTTCTGGGCGGCGAGGAATCGAATGAGGAGCGCCTGGCCCGCGGACTCGCCGAGCTGGGTGACCTCTATGTGAACGACGCATTCGGCTCCGCGCACCGGGCGCATGCGTCGACGGAAGGGGTGGCGCACTGGATCAAACCGGCCGTCGCGGGACTCCTCATGCAGAAGGAGCTCGCCTATCTCGGCGGTGCATTGGAGAATCCTCAACGCCCGTTCGTCGCGGTCCTTGGCGGCGCCAAGATCTCGGGCAAGATCGACGTCATCGAGCAACTGCTGCCGAAGGTGGACCGGCTGATCATCGGCGGCGCAATGGCCTGCACGTTCTTCAAGGCGATGGGTCTCGAGACGGGAAGGTCCCTCGTCGAAGCCGACCGCGTGGACATGGCGAAGGCACTGCTCGCCCGCGGCGGAGACAAGCTCGTGCTGCCGACGGACGCCATGGTTGCGCCGTCGCTCGAGAAAGCGGGCGACGCGGTGCCCGTGCTGCGTGATGCGATCCCGGCCGACCAGGCCATGTTCGATATCGGCATCAATTCCGCAGCGCAGTTCGAGGAGATCGTTCTCGGTGCGAAGACGGTCGTGTGGAATGGCCCGATGGGCGTGTTCGAAACCAAACCATTCGACGCG
>FTCS01001311.1_pt1 | contig 13640 bp, 10 predicted proteins | sample 1639391 | NCBI WGS metagenome assembly FTCS01 (sample SAMEA3914864, study PRJEB12502) | metagenome | biome: forest; material: soil | place: USA | collected 2012-03-12 | depth 0.3 m | reverse complement strand
TTCAGGAACCGCTCGAACATCAGGTCGTAGCGGATCGGGTCGATGTCGGTGATCTGGAGCGAGTAGGCGACGAGCGATCCGGCCGACGAGCCGCGGCCCGGGCCGACCGACACGCCGTGCGTCTTCGCGAAGTGGATGAAGTCCCAGACGATCAGGAAGTAGTCCGTGAACCCCATCTCCTTGATCGTCTTGAGCTCGTACTGCAGGCGCTCGGTGAGCTCGGTGGTGATCTTCCCGTACCGCTTTTGCAGGCCTTTTTCACAGAGCTCGACGAGGTAGTCGAACGAGTCGCGGCCCTCCGGGACCTCGTAGTGCGGCAGGTGGATCCGGCCGAGCTCGATCTCGACGTTGCAGCGCTCCGCCACCTCGAGCGTGCGCCGCATCGCGTCCTCGTGCCCCGGGAAGTCGAGCGCCATCTCCTCCGGCGTCTTGAAGTAGAAGTGGTCGGTCTCGAACTTCCAGTGGTTCGGGTTCTTGAGCGAGTCGCCCGACTGGATGCAGAGGAGCGCCTCGTGGGCGCGCGCGTCGGTGTCGCGGAGATAGTGGACGTCGCCCGTCGCGACCGTCGGCAGCCCCGTCTTCTCGGCGAGCGACGCGAGCTGCGGCAGGATGCGCGCCTGTACGTCGAGGTGCGCGTTCTGGAGCTCGACGTAGACGTTCTCCTTGCCGAAGGTCTGCGCGAGCCGGTCGAGCTCGGCCTCGGCGTCGGTGAGACGGTTCTCCTCGAGCGCCTTGCACACGCGTCCCGAAAGACAGCCGGACAGCGCGATCAGCCCGTTCGAGTGCCGCTCGAGCAGCTCCCAGTCGACGCGCGGCTTGTAGTAGTAGCCCTCGAGGTACCCGAGCGAGGAGAGCTTGATCAGGTTCGCGTAGCCGTCGTTGTCACCGGCGAGCAGCGTGAGGTGGGCGTTCCCCTTGGTGTTCGCCCTGCGATCGTCGGCGACGTAGACCTCGCAGCCGATGACCGGCTTGACGCCGGTCGAGCGGGTCGCCTTCCAGAGCTGGACGGCACTGGCCATCGAACCGTGATCGGTCAGGCTGACGGCCGGCATCTCGAGCTCGGCCGCCCGCGCCACCAGGTCGTTGATGCGGCACGCCCCGTCGAGGATCGAGAACTCGGAGTGGACGTGCAGGTGGACGAAATCGGCCTTGGCCATCGCGGAGGGACATCGTACGCCGGGGGTCCGACGGCTCTCTCAGGCCGCGCGAATGCTCTGCGCAAAGTGGAAGAGGTTGTGCGGATCGACCTCTCTCTTCGTGTGCTGGAGGCGTGCGAGGTTCGTGCCGTAGTAGGCGTGCGGCCAGTTCGCGAGCCCCGGATCGATGTAGTTGACGTACGCCTGGCCCGAGACGGCCGGCCTGAGCGCGGCCCGCGCGCCGTCCACCCAGCCGCGCGCGGAGGCACCCTCGCCGGCTGCGAAGTACTGGATCCCCGCGAGCTGCGACCGGTGGACGAACGCCGTCGCCGAGGGTGCGATGCCGCCGAGCGCACCGCCGTACGCGTCGATCAGCAGCGCCCCGGAGTTCGCCCCGCGCGACTCGACGACCTGCCGGAACAGGGCGAGCTGGGCGGTCGTCGGCACCCGCGCCAGGTAGTCGGACGCGCCCACGAACGGCTGTGTGCCAGGTGCGGCGCACTGGGGGAGCGTGTGGCCGAGGCAGCCCGCCCAGCGGCGGACGAGGTCGAGCCAGGAGGCCGTGCCGGTCGTCAGCTTCGAGGCCGGCGGCGTCAGCGAGGCGAGCGCCTGCTCGAGCGCGGTCTCGCTGCCGAGGAACTGGCCGAAGACCTGGATGGTCGGGCCGCCCGGGCCGGCGGCGAGCCGGCAGAGCGAGCCGAGCGCGTCCGGCTGCTTCGGCGCCCAGTGCAGGAAGCTCGCGACCACTTCCTCGGCCTGCGCCCACGGCCACGTCGCGATGAAGTACGAGCCCTGCGTAACCGCATGCGTCCTGAAGACGAGCTGTGTCGCGATCCCGAAGTTGCCGCCGCCGCCGCCGCGGCAGGCCCAGAAGAGGTCGGCGTTGTGCGTGGCATCTGCGTTGACGATCCGCCCGTCCGCGGTCACGACCTGCAGCGAGACGAGGTTGTCGCAGGCGAGCCCCCACGCACGCGACGCGAGCCCGAACCCCCCGCCCAGCACGTGGCCGCCGATCCCGACGCTCGGGCAGGAGCCTGCCGGGATCGCGACGCCTCGGGTGTTGAGACGGTCGTAGATGTTGCCCAGCCGCGCGCCCGGGCCGATGGTCGCGCGGCCGCCTCCGACGGTGATGCCGGAGAGGCGGGACAGGTCGACGACGACGCCCGTGGTCGTCGAGTAGCCGCCGTAGCTGTGGCCGCCCGACTTGGCGGCGAGATGGACGCCGTGCGTGCGCGCCCAGTTGACGACCGCGGCGACGTCCTTGGCGTCGAGCGGTTGCACGACGGCGAGCGGCTTGATGCCGTCGTAGAGGCTGTCGAAGACGCTCCGTGCTGCGTCGTAGCCGGCTGACGACGGGACGAGCACCGGTCCGCGCACGGCGTTCGCGAGCCCCGCGAGTTTCCCCCCGCCCGCCCGCGCGAGCCCGGGGAAGGCGAGGACGGCGGCTCCGGCGGCCGCCCGCCGGACGAACTGGGCGCGGTTCACGAGCGCACCCTGACAGAGCGGTGGGGCGCCCGCCACGCGGCGGGCGCCCCACACGTGCCTTACTTCGTGACCTTGAACTTCGCCTTCGTCGTCACCGTGCCGCCCGGAGCGGTCACGGCGATCGGGCCGTTCTTCGCCCCGCTCGGGACGGTCGCGGTGATCTGCGACGGCGAGTCCACGGTGAACGTCGCCGCGACGCCGTCGATCGTGACCGCAGTCGCGCCGAAGAAGCCGCCCCCGGTGATCGTCACCGACGTCCCCACCGGCCCGCTCGTCGGCGTGAACGACGTGATGGTCGGCACCTCCGCCTGCGACGTGCAAACCGGATTCGCCGGCGGCACGTTCGTCAGCGAGAGCTGATGCATCTGGTCGATCAGGCTGTCGGCACGGCCGACGAGGCTCTTGGCCAGGGTGTCGTCGATCGAGCCGGAGTTGAACGCGGCGCTGTTCAGGATCGACTGGATCTCACCCGCCACCGCGTCTCGCTGGGTCGCGCAGTTGTCGAGCTGCTGGTCGTACGCGGCGTAGACCGAGTCGCGTGTCGTCGCGACGGCCGTCGTCGAGACGACCTCCGCGTCGTGGCCGAACTGCCCGAACGGTGCGTTCAGCTGCTTGAGCGCACCCTGCAGGTCCTGGTAGCTCTGCGTGTGGCTCTGGATCTCCGCCGGCAGCGCCGCCGACGTGAGGAACTGCGCGGTGACGTCGCCGTCGTCCGCGTAGTCGTCCTTCAGCCCGAGGGCCGCCAGCATCGTCGGACGCACGTCGGTGTGGTCGGTCCACACCGCGCTCGTCTGACCGAGGCTCTGGACGTCCGGCCCGACGTACCCGACCCACGTCCTCGCGATCTCGGGGTTGTCGTCACCGTGGTTCCAGGCAAAGCCCGGCCCGACGATCGGGCAGCCTGCCTGGTTCGTGTCCGAGCCGGCCGGACAGCTGCTCTGGAAGAAGTAGTCCGCGTTCCCGAACAGCGTGAACGACGGGGTTCGCAGCGGATCGCTGTTCTGCATGTGCAGGATCCGCTGCGTCGACTGGTCCGCGATGTGCTGGACGATCGAGTCGACGTTGCCGGTACGCGGGCTCGTGATCGTCGCCGCGCCCATCTCCCGCTCGAGGTTGCGCACCTTCGGGTCGGTCGGCCCGGGCGGCCCGTTGGGGGCGTTCGGGACGTACACCGTCGGTGCGTCGTCGAAGTGGATCGCGAACGGCGTCGAATCGCCGCTCTCCTTCTGGACGAGCTGGTTGAGGTTGGTCGTGATCTCGCCGGTCGAGTTCGGCCCGGAGGTCGCACCGGTGTTGTAGACGCAGGGCGTCGTGACACCGTCGCAGCCCGGGTTCGTCGGCGGGCCGCCGGCGAAGTGGTCGCCTTCGTCGACGGTGAAGACGAACAGCGTGTTCGTCTTGTTGATGCCGTCTGCGGCGAGGCGGTTGAAGAACGCCTCGTAGGCCTGGTTCTCCTCCTGCAGCTGCTGCTCGTAGCAGGCGCTGCCGGGGCCGTTCGCGAAGCCGTTGGCCGGGCAGGCGCCCGTCTTGTCGGCGTTGTCGTGCGCGTCGCGGATGTACGCGTAGGTGACCGGGATGCCGCTCTCCTGCATCGCCGCGACGTAGCCGAGCGTCTGCGCGGCGCTCGGGGAGAAGTTGGTCGGGAAACCGTTGACGCCGCTCGAGGCGATCGCCTGCGTCGCAGGGCAGGGCGTCGGGTCGGGTGCCAGCGAGCACGTGCTCGGGGTCGTCGTGTGCGTGAAGTCGAACACGTCGTTCACCGCGGGCGCGAGATCGTTGAAGTTGTACTTCGTCCCGTCGGCGTCCTTCGTCGAGGACTGGAACCCGCCCGGCTGGTCGACGACCTGGTTGGCGTAGACCGCGCCGAACAGCGCGTTCCCGGAATAGCCACCGGGCTCGTCCGGAAGCGTGTCGGGCTTCCCGCCGTGAGCTGCGGAGCAGACGTCCGACGCGGCGGCGCAGTGGATGGCGATGCCTTCGAAGTCGGCGATCTTCTTGCCGCTCGAAACCGCGCCGTCACCGGCGAAGTTCCACTCGGGCGAGCCGTTGCCGTACACCTTGGTGATGTCGCCGGCGGCGGTCGTCTTCGTGTTCTCGAGCTCCATGTTCGCGATCGAGAACGCGCCGACGTCGCAGCCGTCGCGCGTGTACGGGACCCACGGCGCGGGCGTGTTCTTCTTGCCGTCCGTGATCAGGTTGTAGTTCGTGTCGTTGACGCTCGCCGGGTCGGTCCAGTACGAGAAGGCCGACGTCCCGCCGAAGGCGCCGTTCGAGGTGTCGCCCGAGCCGTCGGCGTTGAAGACGCCGTACGAATTCGAGACGGTGATCCCGTTACGGTCGGGGTACAGCCCGGTCAACGCCGAGACGATCCCGCCCGCGGTGTGCGAGATCAGGATCGTGTGGTCGTTCGCGTCGAGCGTGCCGTTCGTCGTCAGGAAGCTCTTGAGCGCCGGGATCTGCTCGAGGTCCGACGGGACGTTCGGGTTGTCGCGTGTGAGATGCGTGTTGTCGTACTGCACGTAGATGACGTGCTTGATCGCGCCGTTCGGCCCGAGCGAGCACGTCGTTGCTGCGGCAGCGGCCTTCGTTCCGGCCGATGCAGAACCGATCAGGAGCGCTGTGATCGTCGCGAGCGCGGCAACGGCCGCACCTGCGCTACTCCAGCCTCCGATGGAGCGTCTGGACACTCTGAGGAACCCCCTTTTGGCCTCCGAAGATGGGCCGCGTTGTCTCCCACCGCGGCCGCGCCCGAGGCTAAGTGCGATGCGCTCCGGGTGTCAAACCTCTTCCGGGCACCTGCGCAAAAGCGACCCAATCGCGCTACCGAATCGACTCGAATGTGTGCGCGGGCCTTACTCGTCGTGGCTCGACGCGACGACAGGCACCGGTGGTGACGCCGCGCGGCGCTCGTCGAACTCGACGAGCGTGAGGCTCACCAGGCGGTGGCAGTCGCCGTCGGGGCACTCGCAGAAGAACTCCCAGGTCTCCAACTAAGGCCCGGCGGTCGCCATCCTGCGAATCGTGTCGTTGACCAGCCCGAACGCCCCAGCCAGTTCCATCATGCGCTCCGATCAGCTATTATCGCCGACAGCCAATGCACGAGAATAGATACACGAATTAGATAGCGCATGTCAAGCACCGACGAACAACGCGGCTGGACGTTCCTCACGAACCACGCCCAGGTCCTCCTGTGCCTGGCGGAGATGCCCGACATCCGGCTCCGGGACGTGGCCCATCGCGTCGGCATCACCGAACGCGCCGCACAGCGGATCCTGGCCGAGCTCGTCGAGGCCGGCTACGTGACGACGGCGCGCGTCGGCCGGCGGAACAGGTACACGGTCGACCGCGCGCATGCGATGCGCCACTCCGCCCAGATGGGGTACGAGATCGGAGCGCTGCTGGAAGCGCTCGCGCCGAACGGGCCGCCCGAGACGACGCTCTGACGCCTAGCTCGTCGGCGGCGGGTAGCTGTTGTTCACCCAGAGCCGGCCGGTCGCCGCGTCGGCGGCGATCCCGGTCGCGTTCATTCCTTTCGGCAGCTGAATCGACGTCCGCTTGTGGTCTCTCAGCCGGATCCGGTCGACCACCGTGCCGGCGGCGACCCAGAGCGAGCCGCCGAGCTGCGCGGCCTCGCTGGGCGTGCCGTTCAGGCCGAGCGGCTGGTTCGCCTTCCCCGTGCGCGGGTCGATCCGCGTCAGCGTGGCGCCGTCTCCGTCCATCAGCCACAGCGTCGAGCGCCCACCCGTCTTGACCTCCACGAGGTGCCACGGCTGCTCGCTGAAATGGAAGGTCTTGCCGGTGCGCGTGCGCGCGTCGTAGCGCAGCACGTCGTGCTGGATGCACTCGCAGATCCACTCGTAGCCCCCGGTCGGGAGCAGGATCTGCGTCTCGATCGCGCCCGAGCGGAACCGCCCGGTGAGCTTGTTGGTCGCAGGGTCGATCCGGTCGAGCGTCGCGTCGGCCTGAAGCGCCCAGACCGCACCGTTGCCGACGGCGATCGCGCCGCTGTCCGTCCCGCTCCCGGTCTGGTAGGCGCTCGTCAGGCGCACCGTCGCGACCACTCTCCCGCTCAGCTCGTCGATGCGCTGCACGGTCAGGACGGGAGTCGCCGAGACGCTCGGCCGGAACAGGCTGCGCAGGATCCAGACCGACCCGAACCCGACCGCGCCGTCGATCGAGCCCTCCGGCGCCCGGGTCACCCGCTGCACCTGCCCGGTCGACATGTTGCGGACGACGATCAGGTTTCCCTGCTTGCCGCCGCGCTCCCACAGCGTCCCGTCGACAGAGAACAGGTTGGCGCCGCACGGGCAGCCGAGCCGGCCGTCGCGGATCGTCTGAAGCACGTGACCGGTGCGCGGGTCGAGCTGGAGCAGCGTGATCTGCGCGGGCGGCTTCGACGAACCGCGCGTCGCCAGGATCCCGCCGGCCACGGCGGCCGCGACGACGACCGCTGCAGCGACCGCGACGTAGATCCGGCGGCGGCGGCGTGGCGGCGCGAGTCCGGCGATGCGCTCGGCCGCGACCTCGGGCGCGAGCGGCGGCGGCACGACGACGTCGATCGACCGCAGGAGGTGGGTGTGCCAGAGGCCCTCGACGCCCTTCAGCTCGTGCTCCCCCGCATCGTCGAACACGGCGCCCGAGCCCGCAACGAGCTCCTTGACCGTGCTCGTCACCATCACCTCGGCCGGGCCGGCAAGCGCGCAGACCCGCGCGCCGATGTGCACCGCGATCCCGCCCAGCGTGTGGTCGAGCTCCTCGACCTCGCCGGTGTGGACGCCGCTCCGGACGTCGACGCCGACGTCCTGCACCGCGGCCACGATCGCGGCCGCTGCGCGCAGGGCCTGCACCGGCTCGGCGAACGTTGCGAAGAAGCTGTCGCCCTCCGTGCCCTGCTCGCGTCCGCCGTAGCGCTTCAGCTCATGGCGGACGGCGGCGCGGAAGTTCGTGAGCACCACCCGCCAGCGGGCATCCCCGAGGTCGTGGGCCAGTGCTGTCGACCCCACGATGTCGAGGAAGAGCACCGTCATCAAGCGGCGGCGCGCACTCGAGCGCGGCATGCCTCGATTATCAGACATGCCGCGCCTCGCGCCTAGCCGCGGTTGCGACTGCGCGCTCGAGCGCCTTCACGTCCGTCGTGCGACCGGCTTGCACCGCGATCCCGTACTCGTCGGTGCCGCGGACGAAGGCGACGTGCACCGTCGTCGAGCCGGCCGCCCGCACGGTGTACGCGCGGAGGGACGGTGCTCCGGGGACGGCGAAGTTCGTCGCGTAGCCCTCCTGCCCGGCGAGCCGCTCCCGCCGGTCGACGTCTGCCTTCGCGCCCGCCGGCGAGCGGAACCGCAGCGCGACGCTCACGCCGAGGTCGCCGGCGTCCGAGCGCAGCAGCTCGCGCGCGCCCGTCGCGAAGCCCTCGTGGTGCAGGGCCGACGCCTCGGCATCGTCGCCCTGCGCCCAGGCGGTCGGGTTCCCGAGTGCGATCGGGCAGTTCGCCGCCCAGAGGCCCTGCACCTGGCCGAGCTCCACGACGCGCGCCTCGAGATTCGGGGCGGGCGAGGAAACCTCGCGGGCGTTCGCCGAGCCGGTCAGAACGGCCAGCGAGGCCACGACCGCCGCTGCCAGCTTCGTCTTGTCGGTGTGAATGGTCATCGTCTGCTCCTTTGTGCTTGCGTGGTTGATGGAGCAAGCCTCCGCCCGCGCGGCCTCCGCGTCGTTCGCGGCTTCGACGCGCCGAGTGTCAAATCGGCGACATTCGCTTTAGGATCGGGCGGTGGAGTGGGAGCTGTTTGCGGGCGCCCCGCCGGAGGACGTGCAGCGCGTGCTGGCGGTCGCGCGGCGGCGCCGCTTCGACCGCGGCGAGGTCGTCTTCCACCAGGACGACCTCGCCGAGTCACTGCACCTGGTCGCGGCCGGCCGCTTCGCGATCACGCGCCGGACGGCGCTCGGGGAAGAGGCGCTCCTGGCGATCCGGCTGCCGGGCGAGGCGTTCGGCGAGCTCGCGCTGATCTCCGAGCAGCGCCGGTCGGCGACCGTGTCGGCGCTGGAGGCCGGCGAGACGCTCAGCGTCCTCTACGACGACTTCGAGCACCTGCGCAAGCGGCATCCGGGAGTGGACCGCATGCTGGTCGCGCTCCTCGCCGCGCAGCTGAAGCGGATGGACCAGCTGCTCGCGGAGGCGTACTACGAGAGCGCCGAGCGGCGCGTGATCCGGCGGCTGCTCGACCTCGGCCACGTCTACGGCGGCGACGAGCAGCCGATCAGGGTCACGCAGGAGCAGCTCGCCGCGCTCGCCGGAGCATCGCGGGCGACGGTGAACGCGGTGCTCGCCGACGAGCGCCGCCGGGGGACGATCGACGTCAAGCGCGGCTCGACGCTGATCCTCGACCGCGAGTCGCTCGCACGCCGCGCCGGCGTGCGCTGATCAGAGCTCGTCGAGCACGGGCGCGAACTGCGTCGTCCGGTAGCCGTAGCAGTCGCCGCGGTTCGTCAGCCGCGCGAGCTCGAACGGCCGGCCGGACTGGTCGGAGACGAGCTCGTCCATCACGAGCACGGGGGCCCCGACGTCGATCTCGAGCACCTGCGCCACGGACGCGTCCGCCGCGGCGGCGCGGATCGTGCACTCGTGCGACGAGGGTGCGATCCCGGCGCGGTCGAGCAGAACGCCGTAGAGCGACGCGTCCTCGAAGTCGACCTCCGGCAGGAAGGGCGCGAACTCGAGGACGAGCGCGGAGCGGTCGAGCGAGAGTGGCACCCCGGCGACCACGCGGAGCCGCTCGAGCTCGAAGACCGGCGCGCGCCGAGGGATGCGCAGGTTCTCGGCCTCTCTGTCGGACGCGGCGCGCACCCCGGCGCGGCGGACGCGCGAGCGGAGCTCGAGCCCGTTCGCCGAGGCCCACTGCGTCATGCTCTGCGGCCCGCGCGCAGTCTCCGTGAACGACGGCTCGGCGACGCGCCAGCCGCGGCGGCCCGCCGACTCCACGAGCGCTTGCTCGGCGAGCGCGTGCAGCGCACGCCGGAGCGTGTTGCGGGAGACGCCGAACCGGGCCGCGAGCTCGCGCTCGGGCGCGAGCCGCTCGCCTCGCCTGAGGCGGCCGGCGAGGACGTCCGCGGCCAGCCTGCGCGTCACCCGCACGAAGAGCAGGTCGTCGCCCGCGGCGTCCAAACGGGTCATTTCGCTCGCCATCCCTTGACCATCTTGGTTCAACTTTGGTACCTACCGCAACATGAAGGTGACCGTGATCGGCGCGGGGAGCTTCCGCACACCCGCCATCTACCGTGCACTCGCCGACGGCCGCCATGCCACCCGGTTCGACGAGATCGTCTTCCACGACGTCGACCAGGCCCGGCTGGAGCGGATTCGCACCGTCTTCGACGGGATCGACGCCGAGACCGGGAGGGACGTCCCGTACCGGACGACGACGGCGCTCGACGACGCGCTCGAGGGAGCCGACGTCGTCTACTGCGCGATCCGCGTCGGCGGCCTCGCCGGCCGGCTGGTCGACGAGACGATCGCCGTCGAGGAGGGTGTGATCGGTCAGGAGACCGTCGGTGCGGGCGGGCTCGCGTTCGCGATGCGCACGGTGCCGCGCGTGGTCGAGATCGCCCAGCGCGTCCTCGTCCGTGCGCCCGGCGCGCTGTTCATCAACTTCACGAACCCCGCCGGGCTCGTCACCGAGGCGCTTCAGCGCGTGCTCGGCGACGCCGTCGTCGGCATCTGCGACGCGCCGCCGGACCTCTTTGCGCGCGTCGCGGCCGCGCTCGAGCTGCCGGTCGAAGAGCTGTGGTTCGACTACTTCGGGATCAACCATCTCGGCTGGATCCGCCAGGTCGTGCACCGCGGCGAGGACCTGCTGCCCTGGCTCCTCGCGGACGAGGAGCGACTGGAACGCATCGAGGAGGGGCGGCTCTTCGGCGCGCAGTGGCTGCGCTCGGTGGGGATGCTGCCGAACGAGTACCTCTACTACTACTACTTCGAGCGCGAGACGCTGGACTCGATGCGGAGCGGCAACCTGCGGGCGCCCGGGCTCGTCGCGCAGCAGTCCGCGTTCTACGAGGGGACCGACACGGGAACCGCCGCGCTCGCGACGTGGCGGGCCGCGATCGCCGCGCGCGAGTCGACGTACATGGCGGAGGCCTGGCAGGAGCGCGACCGGGGCGCGCCGCCGTCGCAGGCGGATCTGAAGCCCGGCGGCTACGGGCAGGTGGCGCTCGAGATCGTCGACGCGGTCTTCCAGAACCGGCCGCGCGTGATGGTGCTGAACGCCCGGAACCGGTCGAGCCTGCCGTTCCTCGACGAGCACGCCGTCGTCGAGGTGCCCTGCGTCGTCGGCCCGACCGGCATCCGCCCGCTTGCGCTCGGCGGCGAGTTCCCGCTCGAGGCGCGCGGGCTGATCGAGCAGGTGCGGGCCGCCGAGCGCGCCGCGATCGACGCGGCCCTCAGCGGCTCCCGCGCCCTCGCCGTGCGCGCGCTCGCCCTCCATCCCCTCGTCCACTCCGTCGAGAGCGCCCGCCGCATCCTCGACCGCTACCTCGAGCGTCAGCCCGACCTCGCAGGCGTGCTGCGATGAGCGTCGACGTCGTCTGCGCGGGAGCGCCGTTCCTCGACCTGACGATCGCGGGGCTGCCGCGACTGCCGGTCCTCGGCGAGGAGCTCGTCGGCGACCGCTTCGTCGCGACCGCCGGCGGCATGGCGCACGTCGCCCTCGGCCTCAGCCGCCTCGGGCTGCGCGCGGCGGTCTGCTCACCGGTGGGCACCGACCTGCCCGGCGCCTGGGTCCGTCGGCTCCTCGCGGAGGACGGGATCGACTGGATCGGGCCGGAGGCGTCCGCGACTCCGGTCTCCGTCGTCGTGCCCGTCGACGGCGAGCGGGCGTTCCTGACGGTCGACCCTGAGCTGCCGATCGACGGCGAGCTGATCGCGCGCCTTTCACCGCGCGCGGTCGTCGTCGACGTGGCGCTCGCCGGCGCGGTCGCGCCCGGCCCGACGGTGTACGGGGTCCTCGGCGACGTCGACGCGCACCGTCTGGCCCGGCGGATCCCGGCGTCGGCCGAGCGCCTCACCGCGCTCCTCGTCAACCGCCGCGAGGCGCTCGTCCTGACCGGCGCGGCGGACGGCCACGAGGCCGCGCTCGCGCTCGCGGCCCACGTTCCCGCCGTCGTCGTCACCTGCGGCGCAGACGGCGCAGTCGGGGTGTGCGACGGCGAGCTCTCCGTCGTGCCCGCGCCTCAGGTGGACGTCGTCGACACGACGGGCGCGGGCGATCTCTTCACGGCCGCCTACGTGTGGGCCGACCTCGAGGGCCACGCGTTCGAGGAGCGGCTGCGGCTCGCGACGACGTACGCCGCCCTCTCCGTGCGCGCGCAGACGGCCCCTGCGGGCGCGGCCACCCACGCCGAGTTGCACGAGTTCCTCCAACCCACGATCCCCCAAGCAGGGAGGAAGACATGAGTCACCTACGTCGGCTGCTGCTCGCGCTCGTCTGTGCGACGGCACTCGTCGCGATCGTGCTCGCGTCCGGCGCGGCCGCCCGGAGCGGTCACCGATCGGACAAGGTCACGATCACCGTCTGGGACACGGAGACCGATCCCGGGCCTTCACGTGAGATGAACACGCTGATCTCGCAGTTCGAGAAGGCGCACCCGAACGTGACGGTCAAGCGCGTCTCGAAGAGCTTCGACGACTACACCTCGACGATCAAGCTCGCCGCGTCGTCCAACAACGCGCCGGACCTGTTCGAGGGGAACGAGGGCTACCAGATCGACCAGCCGCTCGTGAAGGCGAAGCTGATCATCTCGCTCGACCACTACGCCAAGCAGTACGGCTGGAACAAGCGCTTCGGTTCCGTGGCGACGATCGCCGACCTGCGCTGGACGCCCGACGGCAAGACCTGGGGCAGCGGGCCGCTGTGGGGGATCCCGCAGAAAGCAGAGGTCGTCGGGGTCTTCTACAACAAGAAGACGCTCGCGAAGCTCGGGCTTCAGGTGCCGACGACGTTCGCGGCGTTCCAGCACACCCTCGCCGTCGCGGCGGCCCAGAAGGTGCCGTCGATCATGGTCGGCAACCTCGACCGGTGGCCGATGGGCCACGTGTTCATGGTGCTGCAGTCGCACTTCGAGCAGCCCGGGAAGATCGCCGCGTGGACGTTCGGGCATTCGGGCGCGTCGTTCGACACGGCCGGGACCCGGCAGGCGGCGACGGTGCTCCAGCAGTGGGCGAAGTCGGGCTACTTCGAGAGCGGCTTCAACGGCGTCGGGCAGGAGAACGCAGCCGCCCGTTTCGCGAAGGGCGAAGGCCTCTACTTCATCACCGGCCCGTGGGAGAACGCGACGTTCGCCGACCCGATGGGCAACAACGTCGGCTTCTTCACCCTGCCGCCCGGCGCCGCACGCACCACCGGTGCGGTCTCGCTGCCGTGGCACATCAGCGCGAAGAGCTCCCATCAGGACACCGCGGCCGCGCTCCTCGACTTCCTGACGAACCCGCATGCGGCGGGCGTGATCGCGCAGAGCGGCGATCTGCCGGCGGCCGAGCCGCCCGCGTCGGCCCTCAAGAAGGGGTCGTCGCTCGCGGCGATCGTGGCCGCGTGGCACGCGAAGTCGTCGAGCGGCTCGCTGACGCCGTACCTCGACTGGGCGACGGCGACGATGGGCGACACGCTGTTCGGCGGCCTGCAGGAGCTGACCGGCGGCAAGACGTCGCCGAGTGACTTCACGAAGAAGGTCCAGTCTGACTGGCACAAGTCGCACGGCTAGAAAACGGCTCGTCTTCCCGACGCGCGGTGGGCGGGCGCTCTCCCGCCCACTGCGCGTCACGGACGACCGCGCGCCAGGCGAGTCGCGGCTCGTCCCGTTCCTGTTCGTCCTCCCCGCGTTCGCCGTCTTCGGCACCTTCGTGCTGCTGCCGATGCTCGACGGCGCGTGGATCTCGCTCTTCAACTGGGACGGCATCACCCCGCGCACGTGGGCCGGGCTCGCGAACTACCGGGCCCTGCTGCACGACGGCGACGTGCACTCGGCGTTCCT
>FTCS01002534.1_pt1 | contig 13656 bp, 9 predicted proteins | sample 1639391 | NCBI WGS metagenome assembly FTCS01 (sample SAMEA3914864, study PRJEB12502) | metagenome | biome: forest; material: soil | place: USA | collected 2012-03-12 | depth 0.3 m | reverse complement strand
TTCGTCGAGCTTGGCCCGGTGCTGCCACGCGCGCGCGATCGCGGCATCTTTCATCTCGGCGTCGCCGATTCGATCGGCGACGCGGGCGAGCTGTAACGCGGCGGGCACGAATGTCGAGTCAATCGAGAGCGCCTCCCGATACTCACGCGCCGCCGCCATGAACGACGATTGGTGATAGAGCTGATGTCCGTCGAGGAATGCGCTCAGTGCGGCGATCGGCGTGTCCCACCGAACGAGCGTGGAGTCATCGTGCGCCTCGGAGACGAGCAGCTTCGCAGCAAGGCGCGTGGCGAGGACCGACACACTATCGGCGGATCCTTCCACTGTCGCCGTCGCGAGCACCGAATCATTCGCTACGGCGAAGACGGATGCGGACAGCACCGCACGTGCGCGATCGCCGACCACGCTGCCGATGATGACGCGCTGCGCACCGCGCTCGCCGGCGAGTTGCAGCACGCTGTCGCGCGCCACGTCGCGGAGCTTGTCGAAGCCCGCGTCGCGCCACGCCGCGTTCACGATGCCGGCGTCGAATGATCGCTCGTCGCTGATGTTGTCGAGTCGAACCGTGAGTAGTTGCGCCACGCCACGGCCGAGGTATTCGACCGAAGGACTCGCGCCCGACACGTCGAACGGCGCAACCCACAGCGTCGGTTCAGCGGAGGCCGCGAGTGGCTGATGGTCGGTCGGCCGGCTCGACGCGTCGCGCCAGAACGTCAGCGACGCGAGTACCACGGCCGCGGCACCGGCGAGCATCCACCGACGGCGCAGGTGTAATGAAAGGAACGGGCTCGCCGGATCGTGCGGGATCGCCGAGGCCGCGTCGTTGGGCGTGACATTCTCGGGCGAGGCCATCGCCACTAGGGGCGTCGGCGCGACATCGGCGCGACGCAGCGTCACGATCGGCTCGCGAAGTGCGGCGAGCGCGTCGGCGAGCGACGGGTCGGGCTCGAGTCCGAGGTGCTCGCGGAGCAGTTCTGCATGCCACTCGGCCTGCTGGAGCGCTCCGGCGCGATCGCCGGCCTGCGCGAGGGCCGACACGAGCGACACAGCGACCGCCGAGTCGAACGGGCGAAGGGCCGCCTGGCGACGCCTCCACTCCACGGCCCGGCGCCAGTCACTCGCCGTCGCGGCGCGCGTGGCCAGCCGCTCGAGCACCGTGGCCATCGACTCCTCGAGGCGCGCCCGCTGTGCGGACACCCACTGCTCGAAGTCGGCGGAATCGGACACGTAGAAGCCGTCGAGGAACGGCCCGCCATAGACCGCCGCCGCGCGCTCGTCGTCGCCGTCAGCAAACGCTGATTCAAATTCCTCAAAGTCCGACGAGACGCGGGCCGGATTGACGCGCAGCACGCCGTCGGTCAGGAACAGGTCGTCGATGCCGGTCACCCGGCGGGCGTTGTAGATGGCCTGGGTGAGCGAGTGGCGCGCGCGTTCGGGATGGGAGTCGGGCCAGAGCAAGCCGAGGAGCTTGTCGCGCGAAATGCCGCGCTCGCCGGCGGCGGCCACGGCGACCAGTACCGCCGCGGGACGGCGCAGCGCGGTGGTCGAATGCATCGGCTCGTCGTTCGCTGCATGGAACGACAACCCGCCGAGTGTTCGGATCCGCAGCCTCGGTTCCGAAAGCGCGCCGACGGTCTGCGCCTGGCTGGTTATACCCATTGACTGGCGGCCTGTGGGGTGAGAAGGGCGTCCTAGAAGCTAGGACTGTGACGCCCGTTTCGATACACCATCAGTTCGCCAGAAAGCGGGGGCCCCCTACGTTCCCTGCCGCCTATTTCATAGAATAGGGATGGAGCCACGCCCGTTCCGCCGCGTGACGCACCAGTCGGATATCCGGTTTGAGGTTGTCGATCGCGAGGCGGAGAAGCGTGTCGGACAGATCGCCGCCACGGAGCTCGTTCGTCATCACTTCGCGCAGCATCAGGAGCTCGAAGGCGAGCAGCGGACGCGGTAGGCGTTGCTGGCGGCGGAACTGGCCATGCTCGCGGCCGGCGCGCGCGAGTCGCTCGCGCCGCTGTTCTTCCGGTTCGAAACCGGCGTTGACGAGCGCGCGCCCCACCTCGCGCATCTCGCCAGCGAGGTCGTCGAGCGGCATGGCGCTCCACGGACTCTCCGTCCGCAGGACTCTGGCCCACCGATCGACGGTCTGATCGACGCAAACCGGCAAGGCGTCCTCGGCCCCCCAACCATTGGACGGATCGAACTCGTGGTACCAGCCGCCGCCCATCCCGAACGACCCATCCTCTTTCAATGCGCCTCCAACGATTGTGGGAGCGATTTCAATTGAAATCGCGGCTCACGCTACCGCAGGGGGCTCACGGCGATCTCAATCAGATATCAATTCAGGCTCAAGACTGATGTTTTCGTCAGAAATCGTTAGATGGGTCCGTGATTTGATGGTCTCTGATACAATATTCATGGGTCCAGGGCCGATGCCGGCATGCACCTAAGGGCACCCTGTCGTCCGCGCGGCGCCCCATACAAGTTTCGCCGCACGCCTCAGGCGGCTTCTTCCACTCGATAATCAATGAACGGTGAGCGGAGGCGAGCTTCTTCCGAATCCGGTGCGCGGTCCCTTCCACTGGCGCCCGGGCTAATCGCATTTGCCCCAATCTGTTTCCTGGGCAACGAAATCGGCGCGATGTTCCGTTATCCGGACGCCGGCGCCGCGATTCTCTTTCCGCCGTATGCGGCGCTCACGGCCGCCCTTGTCGTGTCGGCACGGCGAGACTGGGTGTGGTACATCCTCGTTGCCGCGATGGCCCACTTCGTTGCGCACTGGCCGCAATGGAGCGTGTCGTGGGTCCTGCTCGCCGACGTCGCGAACGTTGCATGCGCCATCACCGCGGCCTTGCTGCTGCGACAGGTCTTCCGCCTTACCCCGCGCCTGGAAAGCATCAGCACGCTAGCACGGTTCATCGCCGGAGGAGTCGTCGTGGCGCCGGCGATCGGCGCGACCCTCGGCGCAGCACCCGGCCTCCTACACGACGCCGCGCCGTCGTACTGGGATTCATGGATAGCATGGTTCATGTCGAACGCGCTCACGGGACTGACCGTCCTCCCGGCGTTCGTCCTGACCGCGCTGGCGGCGCTGCGCCGCGACCCGGTCCGAATAGATCGGGGACGTGTCGTCGAAGTGTTGGCGCTGAGCGCGACGTTGGTCGCGACGTGCGCGTTCACTCTCATCATCATCAGCAGCCAAAACTGGCACCTGGCCCTGCTGCTCTACGCGCCGCTGCCGGTGCTGATCTGGGCCGCCCTTCGCTTCGGCGCAGAGGGCGCGAGCGTCGCCCTCAGCGCCATCACGTTCGCCGCGCTCTGGGGATCCGATCGCCGTATTGGGCCCTTCCTCGCGGGGACGCCCGACGACAACGTCCTGGTCCTGCAGCTGTTCGTGGTGTTGACCGCGCTGCCGGTCCTCTGCATCGCCGCGATCAGCGGCGCGCGGCGCCGGGTCGTGCGTCTGCATCGCGCGCTCCTGGCCTCGCTACACGACCACGTGGCGATTCTCGATGCGCGCGGCATCGTCCTCGAGGTAAACGAGTCTTGGCGGCGCTTTGCCGAGGCGGCCGACGGCGCGCCGTTTCATCGCGCTGGCGCCGGCGACGACTACCTGGGCATCTGCCGGGACGCGGCCGAACACGGCGACTTCACCGCAACGCGCGCGCTGGCCGGCGTGACGAGCGTGCTCACGCGCGAGCGCAACCGTTTCGAGATGGAGTACGACGACAACCGCGGCGGCCGACAGCACCGATACGCCCTGGGGATCGAGTCGCTCGCGCGAGCCGACGGCGGCGCGGTCGTGACGCGTGCCGAAGTGACCGCGCGCCGGCAGGCGCAGATGGAGATCGAAGAACAGCGACGCGCGCTGTCCCATCTCGCACGCGTGTCCGCCCTCGGCCAGCTCTCCGGCGCGCTCGCGCATGAGCTGAACCAGCCCCTCGCGTCGATCGCCAGCAACGCCGAAGCGGCGCGGCACCTGATCAAGCGCCGGCCCATCGACCTTCTCGAAATCGGCGCGATTCTCGATGACATCGTCACGGAAAATCAGCGCGCGGCGCACGTGATTCGGCGGCTGCGCGCCCTGCTCAAGCGCGGCGAAACGCGCCTGCAGCCGATGGACACGGCCGAACTGGTCAACGAGGTCATGGAGCTGGCGCACGCCGAGCTGATCACGAGGCGCGTCACCGCCACGGCGTGGGTGGCGCCCGACGTGCCGCCGGTCCTCGGCGACCGCGTGCAGTTGCAACAGGTGCTGCTCAACCTGATCCTCAACGCCTGCGAAGCCATGGACGGGACGTCGACGACGGAGCGCAAGCTATCGCTGATCGTAGACGTCGACGCGCGCAATAACCCGCAGGTCTCGATTCGCGACCACGGGACGGGCATTCCGCCCGCGTTGATGGATCGTCTTTTCGAGCCATTCGTGACCACCAAGCCCGAAGGGCTCGGGCTCGGACTGTCGATTTCGCGAACGATCGTGGCCTCCCACGGCGGACGTTTATGGGCCGAGAACAACGCCGACGGCGGCGCGACCGTCCACTGCGTGCTCGTTGCGGCACCTGTTCCCCACATGTCCATGCCGATACAGACGTCTCCGCCGTTTGGCGCCATGGCGATCGTCCGTCCGGTGGTCAAGCAATGAGGGCGCACGGGTCGAACGGAGGCTTCGTGCCGGCGCATCGTTCGCTGGCCGTCGCGATCGTCGACGACGAGGAATCGATTCGCGTGAGCTTGCGCCGATTGTGTTCGGTGCTGGGCATCGAGGCCACGGTTTACGCCTCGGGCCGCGAGTTCATCCAGGCCCTCGATGCCGGCGAGACGTCCCCCGATTGCCTGCTGCTCGACGCGCACATGCCCCAGATGACCGGTCTGGAGCTCCAACAACATTTGATTCGCATGGGCGCGTATATGCCAACCGTGGTTTATACCGCCGACGATACACCTGAAGCGCAGGCGCGTTACATCGCCGCCGGGGCAGCCGGCTACCTCCGCAAGCCAGTCGGGGGCGAAGAGTTGCTCGCCGAGATCGAGCGCGCGATCGTCGTGTCACGAATCAGACAGCGATAATCGTCGGGATGGTATAAAGATTCCCTCATAGGACCTTAGGGCAATTTCGTCAAAGGGATGTTTCGCGCTTAGTTGGCGATCCGAGCCGAATCGTACTTTCCCTGACGCACCGATGGTCACTCACATCCGCGAGCAGCTCTACCTGGCTTTGCCGATGTCCGCGGCACCGGTCGGTACATCCCGAACGGGATTGCTTCGTGTTCTGCTCGTCGACGATCACATGCTGGTGCGCGCGGGACTGCGCGCTGTGCTCGAAGGCAGCCCGAACATCGAGGTCGTCGGCGAGGCCGCTACCGGAGAGGAAGCAGTCCTGCTCGCCGCGCGGTTGAAGCCCGACATCGTGCTGATGGATCTCGACATGCCCGGCAACGGCGGCATCGAGGCGACGCGAGTCATGACCCAACGCGAGCCGCAGCCGTCAGTGATTGTACTGACGATGTATACGGAGAATGATCGATTGGTGGAGGCACTGCGCGCCGGCGCTCGCGGTTACGTCACGAAGGAACTGGCGGCGCACGAACTGATCGGCGCCATCCACGCGGCGGCGTCCGGCGACATTTACGTGCGCCCGCATGCCGCGCGACTGCTCGCCGCCAGTCTGCGGCGGCCGATGCCGACGCCCGAAGCCAATGCCACGCAGACGGCGCATGCGCGCTTCGATTCGTTGAGCGCGCGCGAACAAGCGGTCCTGCGGCTCGTCGCCGAGGGATACACGGGGCGAGAGATCGGCGAATCGCTCGGCATTACGGCGAAAACCGTCGACACGTATCGCCACCGCATCCAGGAAAAGATCGGACTGACGCATCGCGCGGAGTACATCCGCTTCGCGCTCTCCATCGATTTGGTGAAGAAGTGACACTCACGAGCGTACCACGCGCTGCAACGGTGGAGAAGGCACGCGGCGCACTCGCACGTGAGCGACGCGCTCGCGCCGACGCCGAGGTCGCCGGAGCACGCGCCTCGTTGCTCGCGCGCACGAGCGCCGCGCTCGACGGTTCGCTCGAGCTCGAACACACGCTGCGGGCGCTCGCCGGCGTCTGCGTCCCGGAGCTTGCGTCCCTCGTCGTCATTCATGTCAGCGAGGAAGACGGGCGCACTCATCGGTTCGCGCTGCGCGCGGCGGCGGGCGAGGGGCACACCGTGGAACAATGCGCGACGTATCCATCCGGCTCAGGGCCCTCGCTGTCCGAGGCTCCCGCGATCGCCGAAGGCGATGGGTTCCTTCTGACGCACGTGACCGACATCGAGCTGCCGCCACTTCTGACCGGCGTCGATCACGCCGGTCTCTGGTCGGGATTGCTGCCGGCGTCGCTCATGTGCGCGCCGCTGCGCGTCGGAACGCGGACCGTCGGCGCGATCGGACTCGTTGCTGGCATGGAGCGGCGCCCGTTCGACACCGGCGATCTCGAACTGTTGCGCGCGATCGCAGCGCGCGCGTCCCTCGCCATCGGCAACTCACGGTCGTACGACAAGGCGCGCCGGGCAAGCGCCCTACGCGACGATGTCCTCGCAGTCGTTTCGCACGACCTGCGCAATCCGCTCGCCACGATCGCCATGGCCCTCTCTCGGCTCAGCGACGATTCCGACATCACGCCGCATCGCCGCGAGGAGCTTCTGAGCATCGCGCGCGCGTCGGTGGACTGGATGCAGCGCATGATTCAGGATCTTCTCGACGTCGCGAGCATCGATTCGGGACGCCTTTCGATCGAACGACGCGACTCGGACCCGCTCATGCTTCTCGTGCTGAGCGGCACAATGTTCGAACAGGCGTTCGCGGATCAGGGAGTCCGGTTCACGACTGATTTCCCGGAGCGGCTCCCGCGTGTGAACGTCGATCCCGAGCGAATGCTCCAACTGCTCGGCAACCTGTTGTCGAACGCCGTCAAGTTCGCCCCGCGCGGGAGCGAAGTGACGCTCTCCGCGACCGAGCGCGGCCGGGATCTACTCGTGTCGGTGCGTGACCGCGGTCCGGGCATTCCCGCGGCCGACGTGCCGCACGTCTTCGATCGCTTTTGGCATGCCCAGCGCACCGCGCGCGTGCGCGGAACGGGACTCGGCCTCAGCATCGCGAAGGGAATCGTGGACGCCCACGGCGGACGGATCTGGGTTGACACGTCCGAGGGCGCGGGCAGCACGTTCTCGTTCAGCCTGCCTCGCTCCGCCGCGGAGACTCCGCCGCGCGAGGTCGTGTACGCGATGCGCTACGGGCACGCGTCAGAGGCCGTGTTGTCGACACGCTTATCCACAGCCGTGTGAAAACACTGCCAGGCAAAACCGGACTCACCGCGGGAGCGTGAAGAACACCGTGCTTCCGCGACCGGGCGCGCTCTCCATCCACACGCGCCCGCCGTGCGCCTCGATCACACCCTGAACAATCGCGAGGCCCAACCCAAGGCCTCGCCCGCCAGGCTTCGCCGCGCGCCAAAAGCGCTCGAACACGTGGGGCAGCTCATCGGGAGTGACACCGGAGCCGTTGTCCGCCACCGAGACCACGATGTCTCGCGTGTCAGCGCGGGCGCTCACACGAACGGTTCCTCCGACGGGTGTGAACTTGAGCGCGTTGTCGAGCAGGTTGGATATGACCTGCAGAATGCGCGTGGCGTCGAAACGTGCGTTCGGCAGGCCCGCGATGCTCGCAAACGCGAGTTGAACGCCGACGGCCTCGGCGCGCGACTGGAATAGATCCCGCGCCGACGTCAGCACATCCTCCAGCGACTGTGAGACCGGCGTGACCGTCAGGCGCCGCATCTCGATTGCCGAGAAGTCGGCAAGATCGAGGAGCAGACGGTGCATCATCTCGGTGCCGTTCAGAATGTTCTCGCACAGACGCTGTCGCCGTGCGCGCGTCTGGGCACCCGGATCGAGGAGACGGCGCGCGTTCATCGTGACGGTCCCAAGAGTGCCGATCAGGTCGTGCGACACGACGCTGAGCACCGCGTCCCGTGCGGCCGTCGACCGTTGCGCCTTGCGGTAGAGCCGCGCCGCCTCGATCGCCGCCGCCCCGCAGTCGGCGAGCAACTGCGCGAGCGCGAACTCCTCGTCGGTCGCGATCCGGCCGGTGGACGTGCCGATCGTGAGCGCGCCGATCGGCCACGCCCCGTCGAGCAGTGGCACGATCATGAGCGATCCCGCCTGCAGACGCTGCACGAGCGAGCGCGTCGCTTCGTCGCCAAAGTGTTCGGTGATCCAGGAGGCCGACACCGCGGGCACGTACACCGGCCTTCCGCTCGTGAGCACGTCGACGATCGCATCCGTCGTCGTCCATTCCGGCACGTGTGCTTCGAACTCCCATAGCGCACCGTCGAGGCGACGGTCGAACGCGGTGCTGGTGACGCGATGAATGCGCGGGCGATTGTCGCCGGCGGCGTCGTCGTCGTCGGCGCTGTCTTCGATGACGTCCAGGATGCACCAATCGCCGATCACTGCCGCGGCGAGCTGCGCTACGGCGGACAATTGTTCCGCGTACGCGAGACGCGGCGATAATCGTGTCGCTGCCTCGGCGAGCAAATGTTCACGCCGATCCGGCGTCGCGCTGGAAAGCGTCGCGGGCCCGCCGTCCTGATCGATGATCACGGGATGTACCGAACGAGATGCGGGCCGACAGTCGTCGCGAGCCGTTCCGGCAACTTCTTCCAGAGGCGCGGGCCCCAAGCGAACCGCGGATCGGTCGGCGATGGAGTGCTCGTTTGTGAGGCGCCCGTTCCGCCGTACCACCAAAGCGGCTCGTCGAGAGCACCCCATTGGCTCTTGAAGCGGTGCGTGCCGCTGCCCGGCGTGCAACGGCCGAAGTTGAAGCGATGGACGCCCGCTCGCGCCATCCGCGCGATGAGATCCCAGTAGACGAGCATGTTCCCCGCGAGCTCCTTGTATTCGATGAGCGCGGAGGCCCACGTCACTTCGAATTCATCGCCCCAGCGGAGGCCGGCGATGACGGCGATCGGCTTGTCGCCGAGATAGGCGCACGCGAACTCGACGTCATCGGGAAACGACCGCGCGATCTGCGCGAACAGCGCGCGCGGCTGGGCCGGCGTCCCGAGATCGCGCATGTGCCGCGAATACACGGCGTAGAATGCGTCGAGCTGCTCGAGACCAAAACGCGTCACGATGCCGGCCTTCTCCGCGCGGCGCACGCGACGCCTGACGTTCGCGTCGAGCGTGCGGAAGATCGCGTCGGGCTCGGGTGAAGCGAGATCGAGCACGCACGTGATCTTGCGATGCGACGCCTCCATCGCGAGCGGGAGCGCGTAACGGCTGCGCAGTTCCAGCAGCGCGTTCCCATCCGCGCGCGCCATGAGCGCCGCGCGATTGGCCAGCGCCTCGACCGCCCGTGACGCGCCGAGAGGGCCGCCGTAATTGACGTACGGCATGGAGACGAGATAGCGCCCAAACATCGGGCTCGCGACGCGCACGAGGGGAAGCACGCCGCAGATCGCTCCCATCTCGTCGCGCGCCGCGAGGTACGGCGTGTCGTGGCCGTGTACTTTCGCGACCACGGTTCGCCAGCCGGCAAGATGGAAGTGCGTCCACCCGCCCTGTCCGCGAACGAACCGGTCCCATTCCGAGTCCGGCCCAACGAAGCGCTCGACGAGGATCGTCATAACGCCATGACGCTCCGCGTCAAACCGTTCGTCCCGGCGGCGGCCCGCGCCGCGCCGATCGACGGATGACGCGCGATCGAGGTGAACGAAAACTCCGACAAGAGCCGATCGAGCCGGGACGCGGTATGCGGAATCCCGGCGTAGTGCCGCAGGCGCGTGAGCAAAGACGCGCGGACGCGCGGCTGCTCGACGTCGAGTTCCCAGGGATGGATGTAGAACACGCCCGGCGCTCCCTGGCGCGACATCGCCGCGAATGCTGCGCGCGTGACCCCGTACGGCAAGTGCCGGAAGTATCCGCCTCCGCTGGCCGGCACGCGCACCCCGGCCCAGCCGCGCACCGCGACCGGAATCTCGAAGAGCGTACCGCCCGAGCGGCGGATTTCGTGCGCCCTCACGCATGCGCCGGGATATCCCGACCCGCGCCGCTGGCGATGAACGAATAAGCTCGAGTCGTACTCGTACCCTTCGTCGAGGAGCGCATCGAACGCCCACTCGGTCCCCGGTACGAGCGAGAAGTTCGGCGCGCGGAATCCCAGGACGCGCTGCCCGGTGATGTCCTCGAGGAGATCCTTCGACCGGCGGAGCTCGGCGCGCAGCGACGCCGGCGTGAGATCGACCAGCGATCGGTGCGACCAGCCGTGCGATGCGATCTCGTGGCCTGTGTCAGCCAGCGCGCGAACGAGCGCGCGATTTCGCTTCGCGAACCACCCGAGCACGAAGCACGTGGCCTTGACGCCATGGCGGGCGAGCACATCGGTCAGGCAACGGAGCGCCGGCTCGGCGCGCGTCGGCCACGATTCCCAGCTCTCGCGCGGGATCACACGCTCCAGCGCGCCGACCTGGAAATATTCCTCCACGTCGACGGTGAAGATATGCGTGACCGGCTGCGTGTCAGGCATACAGCGCGATGGCCCTGTGGCTCTCGCGTTCGGCGAACCACGCGTACGTCGCCTCGAGTCCCTGTTCGAGCGACATCTTGGGTACCCAGGAGAGCACGCGCGTCGCCTTCGAGCAATCGAGCGCCGAGCGCCGCACTTCGCCGAGGCGCGCCGACTGAAACTCGACCGGCTTGTTTCCGACGCCCACGAAGCGGCGCATCGTCTCAGCGAGCGTGACGACGGGCGTTTCTCGTCCGCAGCCGATGTTGAACGCGCGAGAGTCGAGATCGCCGAGGGGGGGCAATGGCTCGGTGGCCGCGAGCACGTTCGCGCGTGCAACATCGGCGACGTAGACGAAGTCGCGCGTCTGGTGGCCGTCGCCGTAGATCGTGAGATGGCGTCCGCCCAGCAGGCGATCGGCAAACACCGCGACCACGCCCGCATCGCCGAGCGCGTTTTGTCGCGGCCCATACACATTGGAATAGCGGAGCGAGACCGACTGAATGCCGTGGACACGATCGAAGTAGCGCAGATAGTGCTCGGCGCTGAGCTTCGCGCAGCCGTAGGCGGATTCCGGTTCCTTCGGCGCAAACTCGGCGTGCGGCAGCGGGGCCGTTGCACGATAGATCGCGCCGCCGCTCGAGGAGAAGACGATTCGCGTCGATGCGCCCGAGGCGCGCACCGCTTCGAGCACATTCAACATGCCCAGCACGTTCACTCGCGCGTCGTGCGACGAGTCATCGACGCTTGCGCGCACATCGATCTGCGCGGCCAGATGGAAGATGACGTCGAATTCGCCCGTGCGGATGATCGTTGCGGCCACCGGTGACCCGATGTCCACGGGATGAATGGGGACGCCGTCGGGCAGATACGTGATTCGCCCGGTACTCAGATCATCGATCACGGTCACATCCACGCCTTGCTCATGGAGCAGGCCGACCAGATGTGAGCCGATGAATCCCGCGCCGCCCGTCACCAACGCTCTTCGCAGCATGTGTCGCGCTCCGTCGCAATCGAGTGTGCGGCCCGTTGTGCAAGTCATTGCCCATGCGGGAAGCGGGTTCGCGCCACGCATTTGCGGGGAACGGGTGGCCGAACGGCGTCCGGTCGTTGCACGAGCGCCACAGGGACGTAGATGGGTCGCGGCAGTTCGCCGCTTTGGCGAAAGGCGGCGGAATTAGAGACCTCTCATGGGAGCGCAACGACGGCGCAGCGTTGCGTTCCCATCTTCATTGAGCTACAGTGATGGGCACGGTCGCGTTCGCCGGCGATTCTTCCCCACGGCCCGACCGGATCGATCGATCCGCGTCACGCAACCGATGTGACTCACGACACGTGCGGCGCGGGTCTTCAGCTGGGATCGCTTTCCGATCTTGTCAGGAAAAGCTGATCACTTTTGCGCATTCGCCCCTGTCCTCCGCCGCGTATCTCGTTGTGTGACATTGCGGTAAGTGTGCTCCGCGTCACAGACGTTTGGCGGTTTCCCTTCCGGTCGCGCTGCACCGAACCCGGCAGTGCATGGGACAGGGACCATCGTCCAATTGCGTGCGGCGCAACGAAATACGCGGCGACTTCAGCCGTGGCGATCGCCGCGGATTGCGTCGGCTCGCGGCGATCGTGCAAGGAAATTCCCGTTACGTGTGCGGGAATTCCGGGATTGTTCGGCGTGCGTGTTCAGCTTTGCCGTACAAAGTAAGGCAATTCCCGCCAGGATTTTCGCTATACGACTCAGTGTCCACACTCTACCTTGCGCCCGGAGGATGCACACTTCGTTGATGTGACTGCGGTTTGGACCACGCATCCTCGTCCAACCGCAGACACGCTGACGCGCTGCAGAACATACGGCAGGATCGCAACTCCTCCCCGGAGTTGGCGACAAGGGCAAAGCCGGCGAAAGCCGGTGACGCAAAGCTTCCGAGGCTATCGCGACCGATGCACTCATGATCGGGTCGCTACGCCGGTCGAGCCGCCAACGTCCGCAGCGGTCGAGGAGACCCGAAATGCGACTGCGCACTATCGCGCTGGCCGCAGCGTCCGCCACGACGCTGACTGCCTGCAACGACACGCCGCCCCCGAACGCCCCGACGCGCGGCGTGCAACCAACGGTTTCCGCAAGCACCATCATCGCGGCACCGCATGAACCGGCCGGACTGACCCAGTACACCGACCGCGCCTTCAACGCCTTGGGCGAAGGGTGGCTGTCCGAAACCGCCTCGTCGAGTTTCGGCATCGTCCAGGACGCAACGGCGCCAAAATCGCCGTCGAACACCCTGCAGATCACCTTCCAGCAGGGCTTCACTGGCGGAACGTCGCCAGCCACCGCGCAATACGGCTTCCCGCAGGCGACCCGCACGCTCTTCGTGAGCACGTGGTTCGAGCTCTCGAGCAATTTCGTCGGCAGCTCGACCTCGCCGGTGAACAGCATCTTCACCATCACCAACAATGCGCAGCCGCGCGTGATGTTCCTCGCCCGCGGCACGGGCTCGAACGCCCTCGTCCCGGCCGTGCAGCTCACCGGCACGCCCGATTCGCGGTCGGTCCTCACCGCCAGCGGCTCGCCGACGATCGCCAAGGGTTCGTGGCAGCAGGTCGAAATGGCCATCACGATGAACACGCCCGGCGCCGCCGACGGCGTCGTTCGCGTGTGGCTGAACGGCACCAAGGTCATCGAGTACACCGACGTGCAGATCGTGAAGTCGGGCGAGACCGATACCTTCGGCCGCTTCCAGATCGCGCCGTCGTGGGGCAGCACGAGCTCGACCGTCAGCTCGAGCATGAACATCCGCTACGATGAGGCATACGCTGCGGGCGCGTCGACCCGCATCACGGGTTCGACCAGCTCCGGTGGCACCACGCCGCCCGTCGTCACCGACCCGACGGGCCCGGTGACGAACGAATGTTCGTCCATGAAGACCGGCTGGGTGTTCTGCGACGACTTCGAACAGGATCGCATCTCGAAGTACTTCGAGTACGACAACGCCGGTGGCAAGTTCGTGCGCAGCACGGGCAACGGCGTGAACGGCTCAACCTCGATGCACGCGACGTACACCGCGGGCCAGACGGGCGCGGGCTACCTGCACCTGGCGATCGGCCGCACGCCGTCCGCGACC
>FTCS01001094.1_pt1 | contig 13741 bp, 12 predicted proteins | sample 1639391 | NCBI WGS metagenome assembly FTCS01 (sample SAMEA3914864, study PRJEB12502) | metagenome | biome: forest; material: soil | place: USA | collected 2012-03-12 | depth 0.3 m | reverse complement strand
CAGAGGAACGTGAGCATCGCGGCGATCGGCTCGGCGTACTCGGGGTCTTCACGCACGGGCTCGTCCCACGCGACCGCGTTCGGCACGGCCCAGAACGATTTCTGGCCGAGCTCGAAGATGTCCCAGCCCTTCTTGTTCTGCTTGGGCGTGGTGTTGTCGAACACGCCGCCGCCGAAGAGCACGTGCCTCCACGAGAACGACGCCGTGTCCTTGTGGATGCCGGCGGGTCGCTTCTTGGCCATGAACGAGCCTCCACCCCAAGGCTAGCGCCTCGAACCGCCGCCGGGGAAGGGACGCAACGAGCGGCGCGGCCGTGTAATCTAGCGGGCGTGCTGCGCCGCCTCGCCGCTGCCCTGCCGTTGTGCGCCGTGTGCGGCGTGACCGCGTGCACGTTGCTGGTCGACACCGGCGGCTTGAGCAACGCCGGCGCAGGCGGCGCGCCGAACGACGGCGCCGTGCCGATGCTGCCCGTAAGCGAAGCCGGCGCGGACGGCGCGGCGAGCGATGCAGCCGCGGGAGACGCCCCGAGCAGCTCGTCTCCGTGTGCGACGGTTCACGCCTTCTGCGACGACTTCGATACGGGCACGACAGATCTCGCCGCGCGCTGGGACGTCCTCCACACGACGGCCGGCCCCATGCTCCTCGACACGACCCAGCCGAAGTCTCCACCGCGATCACTGCGCATGCATCTCACGCCGACCACCGGAAACAAGGACTCACGCCTCGGCAAGAACGTGGCAGTGATCAGTGGCACCGCCCGCGTCGAGCTCGACATATTCATACCGACGCCTGCGGGTCCCTGGACGGAGGTCGACCCGATCGGCGTCCAGCTCACCCCGACGCCGACGGGTTACGACTTCCACGGCCTGTACCTGGTGATCCGCTCCGACAGCACGTTCCTGCAGTATTTTGCGGCGAAGAAAGCGGGGAACCTCGACAACCGCGCGCCGCTCTCGACCATCAGCAAGGACGTCTGGCATCACGTCGTCATCACGTTCTCGTACGCGACGACACCTCCGAAGGGCACCATCTCCGTCGACGGCGACGTCGGCAGCGTCGACATGGTGACGCCGGTGGCGACCAAGCTCGAGCTCCAGCTCGGCGCGAGCTACACGCAAGACACGAACCTCGACTGGTCGCTCTACTTCGACAACGCGACCATCGATACTCCGTGAGAGCAACCTCCCGTAGCCTCGTGCTACGCAGAGGAGGTGACACCCGCGACGTCGAAGCCCGGTGCTGGCGATGGTCTCCGTCCTCTCGCCGTCCCCGTCGGCCCGCGGCTCGAGAAGGTGCTGACCGTTGCGTATCGCGCGCGCCGCGCCGTGCTGCTCGAAGGACCGACGGGGGTCGGCAAGAGCGAGATCATCCGCCGCGTCGCCGAGCAGCTCGGGATCGATACGCGCGTCCTCGATCTGAGCTTGCTCGAGCCGCCCGATCTCGTCGGGCTTCCGGTCGTGAAGGACGGACGGACCGAATACGCGCTGCCGCACGTCCTTCCGCGTGACGGCGCGGGCATCCTCCTCCTCGAGGAGCTCAACCGCGCCGAGCGTTACATCCAGCAGCCCGCGCTGCAGCTCCTCTCCGCGCGGCGCCTTCACGAGTACGTGCTTCCCGACGGCTGGGTGTGCGTCGCGACGGTGAACCCACAGACCGCCGACTATCACGTCACCGCGCTCGACAAGGCGTTGCGTGCGCGCTTTCTCCAGGTCAGCGTGCGCGCCGATCGCGCGTCGTGGCTGGCGTGGGCGCAGACGAAGAACCTGCATCCCGGCGTGGTCGCGCTCGCGCATGCGCATGAGCGGCTCCTCGACGACGTTCCGCCGCGCACATGGACGTATGCGTCGGAGGTGCTGCAGGCGTTCACGCCCGCCGAGCTCGAGAACGGCACGCTCGTGCGCGACGTGCTCGGCGGCTATCTGCCGGCGGTCTGGGTGGAGGCGCTGCTCGCGTCGAAGAGCACGTGGGGCTCGCGGCTCGGGTTCGACGTGCGCTCGCTGCTCGCGACGTATGGTGCGAGCTCGCCGCTCGCGAAGGAGATCTCCGGGTACCGTCAGAAGGGTCAGACGGATCGCCTCGACGAGATCTGTCAGCGTGTGCTGCCGCTGCTCTCGGGACCCGAGGCGGGCGTGCTCGCGTCGCAAGGGCAGCTCACGCTGTCGTCGTTCGAGGCGCTGCTCGCGGATCTGCCGGGCGATCAGCGCGAGAAGCTGCAGGAGGCGCTGGGCGGCAACCCGACCGCGGCGTCGCTCGTCGACATCGATCCGACGGAGCTGCTCGCAGGTTTCGCGAACAGCGCAGCGGAGAAGAAGATCGCGGCGTGGCGCGGTGACCCGGCAAAACAGCATCGGATCGCGCTGGCCGTCACCGCGCTGCGCGCGTTCATCGAGACGCCGTCGCGGCTCGCGGAGCTGAAGAAGAGCAACGTCGCGCGCACGAGCCTCGGGTACTTGCTGGTCGCGCTGCACGAGCGTCATGCGATGCCGCTCGTCGAGACGCTGCGACGCGTCGGCATCACGCCAGTCAGGCCTGGGGGATGAGACGACGATGAGCGCGCAGCCGACGCAGCGCACGCGGAGCCAGCTCGAGGAGTGGCTCGACGCGTTCATCCGCGATCCCGCGTTCCTCGAGGCCTATCCGTACTACGCGGCGATCCTCGCGAAGCTCACGCCGGTCGCTGATCCGTCGGTGGCACGCATGGCGGTATCGCTGCACGACGGTCGGTTCTTCCTGCACGTGAACGTCGATTCGTTCACCGCCGAGCCGCAGTACCTCCGCGGCGTGCTTCTCCACGAGGTGCATCACGTGGTGCTGGGGCATCTCACGCATCCGAAGTTCGCCGAGTGCGAAGAGCCGGAGCTGATGGACCTCGCCATCGAGATGTCGGCGAACGAGTACATCGAAGAGGAGCTGCCGCCGGCCGTGACCTGGCGGTCCTATTCGGCGGTGGGGATGCGCGCCGGGCAGAGCACGCTCGAGCGCTACGAGCTCCTCGTGCGTCATCTGCAAGGCACGGGCGCGCGTCCGAAGCCGGGCGCCGGAGAGCCGGGCTCGGGGACGGTCGACGATCACCGGCATCTCGCGCACGGCAATGACGAGCCCGGCGGTGTGGCGCAGACGGCGCTCCTGGTCGAGCGCGCGATCACGGAGGCGCGTGAAGAGCGTACGCGGCGCGAGCGTGAGCGCCGAGAGCGCGAGCGTGAAGAGGCGGCGGCCGCGGCGGCGGCCCAGGCCGCGTCGAGCGCGTCGGCGGCACCGACCAAGCGCACGCGCAAGAAGAAGCCGGAGCCTCCGCCCGAGGAGCCCGAGATCACGTACGACGAGGACGACGACCCGAACGTGTCGCGTCGCTACCTGGTCGCAGGTCGGACGCCCGGTCGGTTGATCGAGGAGCTCGCGGAGACGACGCGCGCGCCCGCCGAGATCATGGACTGGCGCGCGGCGCTGGCGATGTTCGCAGCGCGTGCGCGGGCGCCGGCGCATACGTGGTCGAGGCCAAGCCGTCGCTTTCCGAACCGGATCTTCGAGGTGCCGGGACGAAGCTGGGCGCCGCGTCGCGATGCGGAGCAGCGACTGCTCGTGGCGATCGACACGTCGCTGAGCATGACGAAGCAGGAGCTCGAGGAGATCGCGCGGCAGCTCGTGCTTCTCTCGGAGCGTGCGCACGTGACGATCGCGGAGTGTGATGTCGCGGTCGCGCGCGTCTATCCGTTCGCGGGACGGATCGAGAACGTGGTGGGTCGCGGCGGAACCGATCTGCGCCCGGTGTTCGCGCCGTCGCTGCTCGGCGCGCACGACATCGACGGCGTCGTTTACTTCACGGACGGCGATGGCCCGTATCCGAAGACCCCGGCCCCGGTCCCGACGCTGTGGGTGCTGACGAAGCCTTTGAGCTTTCGTTGCCCGTGGGGCGAAAAAGCGTTCCTGCGAGCGCCTCGTCGGTAGGTCTCGACGGCCGGCGAAGGCGGCGGTGAAGGGCGCCGTGAAGGGCGCGGTGGAGGACGGTGCCGGAAAGCGAACCGGCCACGATCAAGAAGTTGATCGACCTCGGATCGAGTGATTCCGGGCGGTTGGAGACGATGAAGTTCTTCAGCGATCCGATTTCGCGCAACTCGAGGGGCCCGCGGCCGAGAGGGCGGCATGTCTCGCCTCCTCTTCTCCTTGTGCGTCGGTGCTCTCGGTGTCGTGTCGGTCTTCGGGTCGGCCGCCTGCTCGACGCACACGATCATCCATACGACGCCGCAGCCAGCGGTCACGTTCGATAAGACATGCGCGAAGACGGCATGCGAGGCGCAGACGGCAGCGACGCCCTCGCGGACGAGTCATTGCAGCGAATGCATCGGCCTGATCGAGGACACCTGTATCGGCGGCGGGTCCTGCGATACCAGCCAGTGCAACTTCGCGTGCAACCCGCCGTCCTCCCCCTCCCCACCAGCCTGCACCGATACGACGACGTGCGCGGAGTACACGTGGGTCGCCCACCTGGCAGGCTTCACAGCGACGCCGGGCGTCGAGCAGGCGTGCATCGATGCCAACGACGCACTCTCGAAGCGCTGCGGTATTGCGGTCACCGACGACCAGCTCGCGCACACGCAGGCGGACTGCGCGCTACAGGCGCGCCTCCTCACGGATGCAGCGGTCTCCGCTTACGCGTGTCTCGCGTCGATAGACTGCAAGACGTTCGATGCCAGCTGCTACACCACCTCGACGCTCGGCGACGACTTCTGCGCCACGCGCGAGGCGAGCTGCGGTTCTCCGTGCGACGAAGGCGACCGCAAGAAGCTCAACGCCGACGGCGTCGGCCTCAAGCCGGCCCTGATCGCAGCCACGCAGACCTGCGCGGGGCAGAGCTCCTGCAAGGAAGTCGATGCCTGCATGGCCGCATGGTGGAAGATCTTCGACGTCGAGTGACGCAACTCCGCGCGTGAACGGCCGATGGTCGGAGCATGTCCCGCGTCGCGTACGTCCGTCTCTTCTCGTGGTTTCTCGTTGCGCTCGCGGTCAGCTGCGCGCGCCACACCGGCGTGACGGACGGCGACGTCGTCACGATCGAAAAGGCGTGCGGCGATGCCGGATGCGACGGGTGGGCCGCGCATCCGCAGCTGACCGAGACTCCTGGTGTGCTCGAAGCCTGCGTGAATGCGACACGCCGCTTCGACGCGCGTTGCGGCGTCACGCGGACAGCGGAGGATGCCGCGAAGCTGGCGAGCGACTGCAAGCAGCTCGCGCAAACTCACGGTGAGGGCGCCATTTCGTGGCTTGCCTGCCGCGCCGAGGCCTCGTGCGACGCCCCCGCTGCCGGCTGCGCGCAGACCTCGACGTTCGGAGACGAGCTCTGCGCGTCGCCCGCGATGAGCTGCTCCGCATATTGCACCCCGCGCTTCCGCGAATTTCTCGACGAGCTCGCGCCGCGGCTGAAGCCGGCACTGCTCGGTGCAGCGCGCACGTGCGGAGCCCAAAAGCTCTGCGGCGACGCGACGGCCTGCATGAACGCATGGCTCGCGCTCATCGACTGATCACGAGCCTCACTTCTTGACGCGCTGGTACGTGCCGACGACTTCACCCTGCGCCACCACGTGTCCGTTCATCGCGCGGAAGAGATCCGCTTCGCTCGGCTCCGCCAGCGTGATGGGCTGGTTCAGCGCGAACACCTTGAAGTGGTAGTGATGCACGCCGCTCGGCGGGCACGGCGGCGACCAGCCGGTCTTTCCGCTGCCGTTCTTTCCTTGCGCAGCACCCGTGGGCGGGCTGCTCGCGGCGCCGTCGCTCAGGTTGGTGGTGCTTGGCGGCAAGTCGAACAACACCCAGTGCACAAAGGTGCCGTGCGGCGCATCGGGATCGTCGACCACGACAGCGACGCTTCGCGTTCCCGCCGGCAGCGCCGACCACTGCAGCGGCGGCGATTTCCCGTCCGCATCGCAGCTGTACCGCGGCGGGATCGAACCTCCATTGACGAACGCCGCCGAGCTGACCGTGAGCGCCGGCGCGCCGGAGCTCTGCGACCGCGCACGCGCCGCGACCAGCGACACGGCGAGAGAAGTGCCCGTGAGCACGAGCAAGGCCAACCGACGAGCCATGATGCGTCACCTCCGCGAGGGACGCGGAGCATCACTCATGCCGTCACCACACCACGGCTCCTCAGCTCACCGGAGCGCTGCATCGATCGCCGTCGTCACGAAGAAGCCCAGGCTCACGTACGCGTTGCAGTCGAAGAACGCCTTGCCGATCTTCGAGAAGTCGACCGCGCCCGCCGCCGGATCCTTCGGACGGACCAGTCGATGCTCGATCACCAGCACCACCGCGACGATCGCCACGCCGCCGAAGAACACCGCGCCGCGATGGAGCGAGAGCCCCGTACCGACGAGCGCCGCGACCGTCGCGACGTGCGCGCTTGCCGCCATCATCATCGCGCGCTTCGTACCGAAGCGCGCCGGCACCGAGTGCAGGCCCTCTTTGCGATCGAAGTGCTCGTCTTGGAGCGCGTACAGCACGTCGAAGCCGAAGAGCCACGTGAGAACCGCGATCATCAAGAGCACGATGCCGACGCTCGGCGTCGCGCCCATCGCGAGCCACGCACCGCCCGGCGCGAGCGCCAGCGCCAGCCCGAGCCACGCATGCGCCGCCCACGTGAATCGTTTCGCATACGAATAGCCGAGCAGCACGGCGAGCACCGGCGGCGCGAGCATCGCCGTCCAACGCCCGAGCGTCGCCGCGATCACGCAGAACGCCGCGCCGGAGAGGATCGTGAGCGCAAGCGCTTCGCCGGCGCCGATTCGTCCCGCCGCCACCGGCCGCGCCTTCGTGCGCGGGTTCTTGGCATCGACGTCGCGATCCGCCCAGCGATTGAACGCCATCGCGCTCGACCGCGCCGTCACCATGCAGCCGACGATCGCGAGCACCCGCAACGGCGTAAGGGCCTCGTGCGGCACCGCGAGCGCGAGCACCACAGCGGCGGCCGCGAACGGCATCATGAAGATCGTGTGCGAGAACGTGACGAGCTCGCCCCAGCGGCGGATCAGCGCGATCATGATCGAATCTCCGAGAGCATGCGTCGTGGCCGACGCAGGTTGGCGAGAACGAAAGCGGCGCCGTCGGACGCAGGCGCGGGCGACCCGAGCGACGCGGGGTCCATCTCGATCGCGAGGACACCGGGGCGCGCGCCCTTGGCGAACCGGCCGAGGTCGGCGCGTCCCAGCGCGCGAGCGCCGTTCCACGTCGCCATCTCGATCAGCTTCCACGCCGGCACGCCCGGAAAGCGATCGGCGAGGGCCTTCGCTTCGGCGAGCACGTCCAGCGACGCGTTCGACGCGAGGGAATCAGTGCCGAGAGCCGCGTCGATGCCCGCCTCTCGCACCGCGAGCAGCGGCGGCAGCTTCATCTCGATGTGCAGGTTCGATCGCGGGCAGAGCACGACGGGTGCGCCCTTCGCGGCGACCCGCGCGAGCTCGTCGGCGCGCGCTTCGACCAGGTGCACGAGCAGCACCGACGGCGAGAGCGCGCCGAGCGACTCGGCATAATCGAAGAGCGGCAGCTTCGGCCACTCCGGGCTCTGCTTCGCGCGTGCGAGGAGCCACGCCGGCACGGAGCCGTCGCCCTGCTCGATCGCGCGCCGCTCTCCCGCGTGCTCGGCAAGGTGAATGCTCGTCCGCGTTCCGTGCTTTGCCGCGCTCTCGAGCAGCGCGCGCACCGCGTCCGTATGCGTCGTGTAGAGCGTATGCGGCGCCGGCGCATACGTGAGATTGCGGGTCGGCCACGTCGCGAGGCGATCATCGAGCTCCGCGCGCAACCCTTCGACGCGACGGAGCACCGACGCCCGCTCCTGCCCGAAGACCTCGTGGAAGATGCACCCGCCTATGCCGCGTCGCGCGAGCGGCCCGACGGCGGCGAGCGAGTTGGTCACCTCGCCGACCGCGACCGTGCCGCTGCGTACGAGCTCGTCGACGGCGGCGTCGATGGCCTCGGCGTCTTCCTCGGGCGCGATCTCGCCGCGCTGTGCGATGAGCGATTCGACCCAGCCGACGAAGCCGCGACCGCCGCCGACCTTGCCGCGCATCGCCGACAGCTCGAGATGCGTGTGCGCATTGACGAGGCCCGGCAAGACGGCGCCTCGGATCCGCACGACGTCGGCGCCGCCGCTCGCGCCGCTGCCGCCATGACGCGGAATCACGTCTGCCGCGGCGCCTACGTCGAGGATCGTCCCCTCGCCTGCCTCGTGTCCGCGCCCAGCGACCACGACCGCGCCATCGGCGATGGGCGCGGCGTCACCGGGCAGGACGTGATCGGCGTGGAAGACGACGGCGGTCATGGGCGCTCATGGAGACCGCGAGCCGGTCACCCCGGCTCGTTCAGCCACTCGTAACGTACGTTGCGACGCACGGCGCGGAAACCCGCCTGACGAATGCGTCCCTCGATCTTGTCGGCGTTGATCCCGAACGTTGTCCCAGCGCTGGACACGACGTTCTCCTCGAACATGACGCTGCCGAAGTCGTCGGCGCCGAAGCGCAACGCCACCTGTCCGACGGCTGGTCCTTGCGTGACCCACGACGCGCCGACGTGATCGACGTTGTCGAGCATGAGCCGCGCCACCGCCTGCGTGCGCAGGTAGAGATGCGTCCCGTTCTCGCCGGGCGCGAGGTGCGTGCCCTTCTCGAACTGGTAGTCCCAGCAGAAGAACGCCGTGAAGCCGCCCGTCTCGTCCTGGAGGTCGCGGATCTTCACGAGGTGCTGGATGCGGTCCTCGAGCGTGTCGACGGTGCCGTACATCATCGTGGCGCTCGAGCGCAGGCCCATCTGATGCGCGACGCGCATGACGCCGAGCCACTCCTCGCTCGTGCACTTCATCTTCGCGATCTTGCGCCGGACGCGATCGACGAGGATCTCCGCGCCTCCGCCGGGCACCGAGTCGAGCCCGGCCGCATGGAGCTTCTCGAGGACCTCTTTGACGGAGATCTTCTCGAGCTTCGCGAGGTGGAGGATCTCCTCGGGCGACAGCGCATGCAGCCCGAGCCGGTACTCCTTCTTGATCCAGCGGAAGAGATCCTCGTACCAGCCGATCGGCAGCTCCGGGTTCAGGCCGCCCTGGAGCAAGATCTGCACGCCGCCGGCGTCCACGACCTCCTGCAGCTTCTGGCCGAGCACCTCGCGCGAGAGGACGTAGCCCTCGGGATGTCCGACGGGCCGGTAGAACGCGCAGAACTTGCAGCTCGTCGTGCACACGTTCGTGTAGTTGACGTTGCGATCGACGATGTACGTCACGACGCCGTCGGGGTGCTTGCGACGACGAACCGCGTCGGCAGCGAGACCGAGCTCGAAGAAGCTGCCCTCTCTGAGGAGGCGCTCGCCGTCCGCGGCGGAGAGGCGCTCGCCGTCGGCGGCGCGGCTCAAGATCGTGTCGAGGCTCGGGCGGGTACTCGCGCGGCTGCTGGCGCTCGCGCGCTCGTCGAAGCACGCGGTCGTTCGCGGCAGGAGCCGCGCGTCAGCCGCTTCGGTCCAGAACCGCTCGAGCCCGCGCATCTCCTCGTCGCCGAGGTCGTAACGGATCGATTCCGTGAGGTATGCACGCAATGACGCCGGGTCGAGCCCGGACCGCGCGCCGTGCTCGGCGGCGATGGCGTCGACCCGCGAGAGCCCCTTCTGCTTCGCGACGCGGAAGATGTCCTCGCGATCGGCGTCGACGGTGCCGGGACGCGCGAACCACGCCGCGAAGACGAACGGCAGACCGGTCCACTCGAACCAGTCCTCCGCGAGATCGAGGCGATGCTTGAAGCGCGTCTCGACGTCGAGCGCAGCGTCACCGATGAGGAGCGCGCCGGTGCGCCCACTCACCGACGCGAGAGCCTGTGCGGGCTCGGCGCCGAAGAGATGCGGCGTCAGCTTGCGCCGCGCGAGAAGCAGCCGCGCGAGAACCACGCTCGTCCGCGACGACAGATCGAGCGCGATGCTCTCGAGCTCGTGGAGCGGGCGCTCCGAGACGATCGCGACGCTGCGGACCTTGCCGCGCGCGCCGATCGCCATGTTGCGGAGGAGCCGCAGGTCACCGATGGTGGCCGCGGCCGCGACCGGCAGCAGCCCGACGTCCGCCTCGTTCTCGGCGAGCGCACGAGCGAGCGCGCTCGGACGTGCGAGATCCAGCGCGACGCGCGGATCGTCCTTGAGCGACTCCCAGAGCGGTCGCGCGTTCAGGTACGCGACGCCGAGCGCGCGCAGCTTGTCGCCCTTCTCGTGCTTCTCGTTCTCGTGCTTGTCGGTGCTCATGACGGGATCTCCCGGGTCGGAACGACGGGGAGCGAGCGCGGCCGAACGCGCTCTCGCTCGATGGGCTTCAGCGCCGCCTCCGGGACCGCGGCGCGCGGCAGCTCGCGGACCACGTTGTAGAGCGTGTCGCGCTCGATCGGGATGCGCCCGGCCTCGCGGATGAGGCGCACGAGCTCCTCGTATCCGAGCGCGCCCGGCGAGCGCGTTCCCGCCGCCTTGTAGATCGTCTCGTGGACGATCGTGCCGTCGATGTCGTCCGCGCCGAAGCGCAGCGCGATCTGCGCGACGTCCGGCGTGAGGCTCACCCAATACGCCTTGATGTGATCGACGTTGTCGAGCAGGAGGCGGCTCACCGCGATGGTCCGGAGATCGTCGACGGCGGTGGGCGCGGGCAGGTTCTTCATGCCGTTGCCGTCGGGATGAAACGCGAGCGGAATGAAGGCCTGGAGGCCCTTCGTCTCGTCCTGGAGATCGCGCAGACGGAGGATGTGATCGACGCGGTGCGCGAACGTCTCGATGTGTCCGTAGAGCATCGTCGCGTTGGTGCGCATGCCCATGCGGTGGGCGACGCGATGGACCTCGAGGTACTCGTCGGCGGTCGCCTTGTCGTGGCTGATCTTCTTTCGCACGCTCTCGTCGAAGATCTCGGCGCCGCCGCCGGGCAGGCTCTCGAGCCCCGCCGCACGGAGCTTCTCGAGCACCTCGGCGTAGGTCATGCCGTAGTGCTGCGCGAAGAAGTGGATCTCGACGGCCGTGAAGCACTTGAGATGCACGTTCGGATCGATGCGCTTGAAGCCGCGCAGGAGCTCCTCGTAGTACGAGAACGGCAGTCCGGGATGAAGACCGTTGACGACGTGGACCTCGGTGGGCGGCCCGCCGGGTTCATCCATGCGCTTCTCGAGCTCGTGCCAGGCTTCTTCGAGCTTCATGGTGTGCGCGCCGGGCATGTGCTCTTCGAGCTTTGCGAACGAGCAGAACAGGCACGACGCGACGCAGACGTTCGTGACCTCGATGCGCATGTTGCGATTGAAGTACGTGCGGTCGCCGTGACGCTTCTCGCGCACCTCGTTGGCGAGCTGTCCGATCGCGAGCAAGTCCGGCTCGAGGAAGAGCGCGATGCCGTCGTCGAACGAGAGGCGTTCGCCGCGCATGACCTTCTCGCGAATGCTCGCGAGGCGCTGCTCTGTCTTAGCTGATTCAGACACCGGCCACCTCCTGAGTCGACTCGCGCGTGCGCTCGTGCTCGTGCTCTTGCTCGACGAACTTCGGGACGCGTCCCGCGTGCGTGACCAGCGCGGCGATCTCCTGGCGCTTGATGGATGCGAGCTCCACCATTCCTTGTCCCTTCACCTTGGTCTTCTCGTCGGCGTAGATGGGCAGGCCGCTCTTCCGCGTGATCGGACCACGCAGGTCGCTGGCACCGAACCCGAGCGCGACCTGCGCCAGCTCCATTCCACACTTCGACCAGTCGACGCCGATGCGCGCGCCGCGCGCGATCCGCGCCACGGCGACGGTGCGCAGGAGCTCGAGCTCCGACGAGCACGTCGAGGCGTCGACCCACGTGACGTCGCCGCCTTCGTGGTCGGTGGAGTAGATGCGCACGACCTCGCCCACGTCGTCGACGCGAACGGCGTCCGCCACGGCACCGAGCGCGAGCAGGTCGGCGCCGCCCCACGACGTGACCGTGGTGCGGACGGTCTCGACATCGCCGGACCGGCGCGCGGCCAGCACCGGCAGGAGACCCGCCTTGGTGATCGCTTCTTCGACGAACCTGCTCACGGCTTTCCCTCTTTCTCGGCGATGTCCTTGTCGCCCCAGCGCTTCAGCAAATCGTGCTCGAGGCCGAGCTGATCGAGCGTGCGCCCGACGACGGTGTCGATGGCCTGCTCGAGCGTCTTCGTCTTTCCGTAGAACGAAGGCATGGCGGGCTGGATCACCGCGCCGGCCTTGGCGAGCGCGGTCAGGTTCTCGAGATGGATCACGCTGAGCGGCATCTCGCGCGGGACGACCACGAGCGTGCGGCGCTCCTTGATCATCACGTCCGCGGCGCGCGTGAGCAGCGTGTCGGAGATGCCGTGCGCGATGCGCGCGACGGTGCTCATCGAGCACGGCACGATCGCCATGGCGTGCCAGCCGGCGCTGCCGCTCGCGAACGGCGCCTTGTAGTCGCGCATGCCCCAGATCGGGAAACGCCCCGCGATGGCCTCGCGGATGTCGCCTCCACATTCGAGCGCCCAGACCTCGGGCGCCGTCGAAGAGAGGCAGACGGCGACCTCGACGTCGCCGATCGTGCGCGTTCGCTCTTCGAGGACGTCGAGGATCCGCTTCGCATAGGGAGCGCCGCTCGCACCGGTGATGCCGATGACGATCTTGCGCTTGCCCTTGCTCGTGCTCGTACTGCTCATGGCGTCGCTGCTCCGTTCGCGTCTCGGTCTCGATGCGTGCCGTTCGCGCCGTTGACCTGCGGCTTCGATTTTCCGCTCGCCGCGTGAGCGCTCGCGGTCGCCGTGACGATCGCGGCGACGCCCATCGTCAGGTCGGACGCGTGGACGGCGTCGAAGCCCTCTTCGCGCAGGATCGTCTCGTACTGCTCGCGGGTGACGAAGCCGGCCATGCTCTCGGCGAGGTACGCGTAGGCGTCGCGATCGCGCGCGACGACCGCGCCGAGCACGGGCAGCGCGCTCTTCAGCGCCGCGCTGTGGAGCGCGCGCGTGCGGAGCAGCTTCGGTGCGAAGAGCTCGAGCGTCACGAACGTGCCGCCGGGACGAAGCACACGACGCGCCTCGCGGACGCCGGCGCGGAGGTCGGCGAGGTTCCGCATCCCGAACCCGCAGATCACGGCGCCGAACGTCCCGTCGTCGAAGGGCAGCGCGAGCGCGTCACCGACGACGCGCTCGGTCCGTGTGACCTTGTTCTTGCCGCTCTCCAGCATGTTCGCGGAGAAGTCGCACGCGACGATGCGCTCGCTCGGGAACGTCTCTTCGAGGAGAGCCGAGAGATCGAGCGTTCCGGCGCAGAGGTCGAGGACGGGTCCGACCCGCTCTCCGCTCCTGCCGATCTCGGCGATCGCCTTGACGCGCCACCGCTTGTCGATGCCGAACGACATGAGCTTGTTGAGCAGGTCGTAGGTCGGCGCGATGCGGTCGAACATCGCGCGATTGGCGCTGGAATGCTCCGGCGCATCCTTCCGCGCGTCGAGCTTCGCGACAGGCGCGTGCGCCTTCGCCTTCGCGTTCCCACTCGCGTTCGCCTTCGCGCCCGCGCCCGCATTCGCGATCCCGAGCTCGGCCCAGATCCCGTCGACCCGCTTCTTGATCGCCTCGCTCTGTCGCGCGACCTCCGGCCACTCGCGCTTGTAGCCTTCCTCGGCCCATTTCCGCGTGCCGTCGATCGCCATCTTGCCGCCGTAGAGCGCCTGGCTCGCGCCGTGATCGAGCTGATCGACCGGCCCGTCCACCATCGAGATGTCGCGCTTCGGATCGAGGTT
>FTCS01000152.1_pt1 | contig 13765 bp, 8 predicted proteins | sample 1639391 | NCBI WGS metagenome assembly FTCS01 (sample SAMEA3914864, study PRJEB12502) | metagenome | biome: forest; material: soil | place: USA | collected 2012-03-12 | depth 0.3 m | reverse complement strand
CCCATGCCGAGCACGCGGCTCGCCATGCCTTCGGGACGGAACTCCTCGAACTTGTCGACGCCTTCGCCGACACCCGCGAAACGCACCGCCGCGCCCGTGACCTCCTTCACGCTCAGCGCGGCGCCGCCGCGCGCGTCGCCGTCGAGCTTGGTGAGGATGACGCCGGTGAGCTCCAGGGTGTCGTGGAAGCCCTTCGAGACCTTGACCGCGTCCTGGCCGATCATCGCGTCGACGACGAGGTAGATGTTCTCGGGCTCGGTCTTCGCCTTGATGTCCGCGAGCTCCTGCATGAGCTTCTCGTCGATCGCGAGACGACCGGCGGTGTCGTAGAGGATGACGTCGCAGCCGAGCTTCTTCGCTTCGGCCTCGGCGCGCTCGCAGATCGTGACCGGCGACTCCCCCGGGATCGAGAAGACGGGAACGTCGATGCTCTTGCCGAGGATCTGGAGCTGCTCGACGGCGGCGGGACGCTGCATGTCGGCGGCGACGAGCATCGGCTTGTGGTTCTCCTTCTGGAGCCAGCGCGCGAGCTTCGCCGTGGAGGTCGTCTTACCGGAGCCCTGGAGACCGACCATCATGATGCCGGTGGGCCCGCTCCCCTTCTCTGCGAAGGTGAGCGCCGGGCCTTCGCCGGTCATGAACTCGATGAGCTCGTCGTGGCAGATCTTGACGAACTGATCGGCCGCCGAGACCTTCATGGCCTCGCCGCCCTGGCCCTTGGCCTTGATGCGGACGACCTCGCCGAGCGCCTTGTCCTTCACGCGCGCGAGGAAGGCCTTGACGACGCCGAGCTCCACGTCGGCCTCGAGCAGGCTGAGCCGCACCTCACGGAGCGCGGTGTCGATGTTGCTCTCGGTGAGCTCGGTGAGACCGGCGAGCCGGTTCTTCGCCTGGCGGAAACCCTTCGCGATCGCGTCGAACATATCGCGCCGGGCTTACCACGGACCTGGCGGCCCGGAAAGCACGGGAGCCGCCGAACCGCGGCAGAAAAGGCTCGTCGGGGGCGAAGCTCGAAGGCGGCTACGCGGCGTGAGCTCGACGGCGCAACCGGTCGGCCGCGACAGGATACGTTGGTGACGTGAGCGCGCCGATCATCGCCAAGACGCCTCGTCACCCGGCGAACGGGCTCGTCTGGGCCTTCGTGGCCATTGCTGCCGCATTCGTCGCCGTGGGGGCGTGGATGCTCGCGATGGGCAACGTGATTGGCGGCATCGGCGCGTTCCTCATCGGCGCGTACGCGTTCTGGTTCGGACGCATGCTCGGCGGCCAGATCGTCGGCGTGCAGCAGACGAACACCGCCGTGCAGCAGCTCATGCGAGGAGATCTCGCGGCAACGGTCGCGACGCTCGACGCGATCCCCGCGCGCGCGGCGCGCAGCGGCAACGTCCGTCGCGGCATCGCCACGTTGCGCGCGATGGTGGCGCTGTACGAGGGACGCCTCGAGGAGTCGGTGAAGTTCTCCAGTAGCGCCATCGAAGGACGGCGAGGTTTCTTGACGCGCGCCGAAGAGGGGCCGCAGATCGCCGCCGCCCATGGCGTGCGCGCGCTCGCGCGTGCCGCTCTCGGTGACGCCGCGGGTGCCAAGCTCGATGCCGACGCCGCGGAGACGTCGGTCGATGCAACGCCCGAGGTCATCGCGCGCGCGCGGCTCGTTCGGGCCATCCTCGCTTCGCGCGTCGTCTATCACGAGGAGGCATTCCGCGCGTACCTCGCGGCGAATGCGCGGCTCGTCCTCGAGCACGCCATGCCGCGCGAGCGTGCGCTCTTCCGGGCGCTTCGACGGATGTCGCGCGGTCCCGAGCGCAGCGTGTATCGCGAGCAAGGTCGCAAGAAGGACGATCAGGCGCCGTCGAAGCTCGCGGGCTGGATCGCGTTCGTGGCTCCCGAAGCGGCGGCATTCGTCGAGGGCGATCGCATGCTCGCCGAGCGCGCCGCCGACGACGAGATCCCGTCCGGCGTGCCGTCCGATGTCCGTGCGATCCGGACCGCACGCGCGACCGCAATGCCTCTGGCGCGGTCGGCGCACCGACGTCGTCGCGTGACGATCGGAATCGTCTCGCTGATGGCGATGGTAGCGATCGTGTGGCGGGCTCTCGCGCCGTCGACGACCGCGACGATGCCGCCGGTCGCCGAAGAGCCGCTCGGCCCGTCGTCGTGGACCTACGACGCCTTCGTGCTGCTCTTTCCGCTCGCCCTGGCGACGATCGCGTGGACGGCCATCATGGCGCTGCGCGCGCGACGAAGGCGCACGCTCGCCCTCGCACGGCGCCTCTTCGCGACGGGCAACGCAACGACCGATCGCGCGCGCGCGAAGGCCACGCTCGCGCAGCTGGCGTCGAGCGGTGACGGCCTGGTGGCGGCGACGGCGGGGCTCGAGCTGGCGCGCATCGCAGCGACGGAAGCCGACTTCGCGGAGGCCATCGCGCGGTGCGACGCGGCCATCGCGCGCGTGAGCAAGCAGCCGCTTCGCGCCAACGCCAGCGACATCCTCTTGCCGTCGCTCATGACCGAGTCGGCGGTGGCGATGGCGGCGCGCGGCGGGCTCGAGGACGCGGACGCGGAGCTCGCGATCCTGTGTCGTGACTTTCCGACGTATCCGCGACTGTCGTCGTCGCTCCTCCGCGTGCGCCTCGTGCGTGCGATGCGCGGCGGAGACCGCAACGCAGCGTGCGCGATCGCACGATCGCGCACCGCCGATCTCCCGCTTCCCTATCGCGAGGACGTGCTCGCCGAGCTCGCGCTGGTGTCGCGCGCCGAAGCTACCGAAGACGATCTCGCGCGACTCGCCGCCGAGCTCCAGGACGACAGTGAGCTGTGCGCGTGGCTCGATGCGGTCGCGCCCGGTCTTCGCGACGATCGCGCGCTGGTCGCCGCCGGCGCTCGCCTCGCGGCGAAGGCGATCTCGATCCCGCCCATCGGTCCGTCGGTGCGCCCACCTGCCGCAGCGACATCTGATCCCCCGGCGCGCGATGCGGAACAAACCGACGAAATCACGAGCGAAGATGCGGCAGAGAAGCGCGTTGTAACCAACAGTTGAGTTGCGCTTTACATGTTTCCTGGCAGGATGCTATCCGTATCGAGATACGTAAAAGCACCCTTAATCGGCCCGGAGGCAGCATCGCATGCGGTTCCAGCGGTTCTCTCGACTCGCTCTTCTGTCCCTGTCCCTCGGAGCCGCTGCGATCGTCGCGCCCCGCGCGGCACGCGCCGAGACGGACACGTTCGGGATCGGCAACGGCCACAGCGGAGCGTATGTCGCGGCGGCTGCCGACGAGGTGATCAACGTCTATGCGCCGCTCACCGCCGATGCCGCGAAGGGCGCGACCTCGATCACGATTGGAACGACCCTCGGCGCGGCCGCGGGCTTCGCCAACGGCGACCTCGTCATGCTGTGGCGCGGAACGGGTCTCGCGGGAGGTGCTTCTCCCGAGGCGCCGTCGGGTAACCAGACAGCGATCGACCTGAGCGCGCCCGCCGAGGAGATGGGCGCCGTCGGTCTCTTCGAATTCGCGCGCGTCACCGCCGTCACGGCCACGACGCTCACGCTTTCGAAGCCGCTCACGCAAGCGTTCGCGAAGGACTTCACGCAGGTGGTGAGCGTCCCCGAGTACACCACCATGACGGTCGCGGTGGGCACCGGCCCCGCGGCGCTCGCGTGGCAGAGCGCCGGCACCGGCTTCGCGGGAGGCATCGTCGCGTTCCTCGCCAACGACGTCGCGACGATCGACGGTCACGTGAACGCCGACGCGCGTGGCTTCCGTGGTGGAAAGCTCGATCAGACGTTCGAGCTGATCATCGGCTCGTGTCCGAACAACGACGGCACCGAGGCGACCGCGTACGCCGCGAAGGGCGAAGGTGTCGTGCCTTCGGAGTTCGGCGGCACCACGCACGGCGGCAAGGGCAACCGCGCGAACGGCGCAGGCGGCGGCAACTGCGCCGAGAACGGCGGCGGCGGCGGCGGCAACGGCGGCAAGGGTGGCAACGGCGGCAGCTCGATCATCGCCGCGGACAACGGCGGACGCGGCGGCTCGGAGCTCGACTACTCGCTGCTCACGCGGCTCGCCATGGGCGGCGGCGGCGGCTCCGGCGAGCAGAAGAACGGCCTCGGAAGCGCGGGCGCCATCGGCGGAGGCGTCGTCTTCGCGCGCGTGCAGGCGCTCGCGGGCGCCGGCACGATCACCGCGAACGGCGCGGACGCCGCGAATGCGACCGTCCTCGGCGTCGAGAGCGACGGTGCCGGAGGTGGTGGCGCGGGCGGAAGCATCCTGCTCCGCGCGGTGGGGAACGTGACCTGCACGAGCGCGGCGACGAAGGGCGGCAAGGGCGGCGATACCGCCGTGGTCGGCACCGGCCTCTTCGGCCCGGGGGGAGGCGGCGCGGGCGGTCGCGTCCTCATCCAGGCCAAGGACAGCACGGCGTGTCCCGTCGACGTCACTTCGGGCGCCGCGGGAACGGCCGCTGGCAACGCGCGCGGCGCGACCGCAGGCGCAGCGGGCGCGACGCAGCCCGGCCCCGCCGGCACGTTCTGCTTTTCCAACCCGATGACCGATCCGCAGTGCGCGAACCCGAGCCCGGTCTGCGACACGACCTCCGGGTCGTGCGTGAAGTGCACGGGCGCGTTCGGGAGCGGCGTCACCGGCGCATGTCCGCAGGCGCTCGATCCGGTCTGCGCGACGAGCGGCGCGAGCGCCGGCACGTGCAATCCTTGCAACGGCGACTTCGGCACCGCGACGACGTCGTCGTGTCAGCTCACCGGCGCGCCGTATTGCAACCTCACGGGCGCCACCGCTGGATCGTGCGGGACGTGCACGAGCGACGCCGATTGCACCGGCGCTGGTCATGCCGGCCCGAAGTGCAACGTGCCCTCGGGCGCATGCGGTACGGCCTGCACCGACGACACGCAGTGCAAGTCGACCGAGTGGTGCGCGGGCACGCCCGGCGTCTGCATCCCGAAGACGCTCAATGGCGAGCACGTCCCCATGCAGACGCCCATCGACGGCAACTGCACGGTGGCGAACGGCATGCGCGTCTGCCTCTCGACCGTCTGCGAAATGGACGACGATCTCTGCGGCCTCCACAACGGCTCGCCCTGCCCTCCCGGCAAGAACGACGAGTGCCGCTCCAACATCTGCTTCGCCGGTGACAACCTCTGCGGCAAGCCCACCGGCGAGCCGTGCATGCTCGCGGGCGAGTGCCGGAGCGCGATGTGCGTCGGCGGCGTCTGCACCGGCTGCACCGACGACGGCAACTGCGCCACCGGCAAGGTCTGCGACAAGGATCAGTCGATGTGCGTGCCCGGCTGTCGCGTGGTGGGCGGCAAGAGCAACTGCTTGCCGACGCAGCAGTGCAGCAAGCAAGACGGCACGATCGGCACCTGCGTCGACGTGACCGGCGCGGACGGCGGCGCGGACGCGGGCGACGGCGGCGACGGCGGCCTCAATGACGCGGGAAGCATCCAGGGCGGCGGCTGCTCGTGTCGCACGACGATGCCCATCTCCGGCTCGCCGATCGCGCTCGTGGCAGCGGCGCTCGGTGCGCTCCTCGTCGCGAAGCGCCGTCGCGATCGACGGAGCCACGAAGACGCTGAAAAACAGGCCGATCACGAGGCCAACGACAAGGAGCGCGGCTGAGTCATGCGTAGCAGGGTCTTCGCTTTCGGCGCCATGACGGCGCTCCTCTCTTCCTTCGCAGCGACCGCATCGGCGCAGCAGCAGACCGGCTTCGCCGTCGATCGCTTCGAGCCTTCGGAGCGGGGCAGCCAGTTCTTCGTCGTCGACAACCTCGACCTGCGCGGGGCAGCGCGGCCCGCGCTCGGCGCGGTGCTCGACTACAGCTACAAACCGCTGCTCGTCTACGACACGAACGGCAACGAGCGGAGCGCGATCGTTCGTCACCAGACGTTCATCCATCTCGGCGGATCGCTCGTCATCGCGGATCGCCTGCGGCTCGGTCTCAACGTGCCCGTCGCCGTGTATCAGGACGGCGATCCCAGCAGCCTGAACGGCACCTCGTACAAGCCCGCGACCGAGCCCGCGCTCGGCGACATCCGCCTCGCCGCCGATCTCCGGCTCATCGGAGAGAAGACCGATCCGTTCACGCTCGCCTTCGGCGTTCGCGCCTGGCTGCCCACCGGTCCGAGCGAGCAGTTCGCGGGTGACGGCGCGTTTCGGATCGCGCCACAGCTCCTCGCCGCGGGCGATCTCGGCATCCTCACGTACGGCGCGCGTCTCGCGCTCGTCTATCGCGCGCACGATCCGGCGTTCGCCGGCAGCGAGCTCGGCAGCGAGCTGCAGGGCGCGGCCGGCGTCGGCCTCAAGACGCTCGACGGTCGCTTCGTGATCGGGCCCGAGGTCTTCGCGAGCAGCGTGTTCACCGGCACCGATACGTTCTTCAGCACGCTGAGCACGCCGGTCGAAGGGCTCATCGGCTTGCATTACGACGTCACGCGCGACGTGCGCGTCGGCGCAGGCGCAGGCACCGGGCTCACGCGCGGCTTCGGCGCTCCCGAATTCCGCGGGCTGTTCAACCTCGAGTGGGCGCCTGCGTACGAGAAGCCGGATCGCGATCGCGACGGCATCTACGACGACGAGGACGCGTGTCCCGATGTCGCGGGCGTCCGCGATCCGGATCCGAAGAAGAACGGCTGCCCGCCGCCGCCGCCTCCCCCGCCCGACACCGACGGCGACGGTATCCTCGACGCGGAGGACGCGTGTCCGACCGTGCCCGGACCGCGCACCACGAACCCGAAGACGAACGGCTGCCCGGATCGCGATCAGGACGGCGTTCCGGATGCGGTCGACGCGTGCGTCGACATCCCCGGCGTTGCGACGGACGACCCGAAGACCAACGGCTGCCCGCCCGATCGCGACGGCGACGGCATCTACGACAAGGACGATGCGTGTCCGGACGTGAAGGGCATCAAGACCGACGACCCGAAGACGAACGGTTGTCCGCCCGATCTCGATCGGGACAAGGACGGCATCCCGAACGACGTCGACGCGTGCCCGGATCAGGCGGGCCCGAAGTCGGACGATCCGAAGACGACGGGCTGCCCGCGCGTCTTCATCAAGAACGGCCTCATCCAGATCCTCGAGCAGCCGAAGTTCGACTTCAACAAGGCGGTCATCAAGAAGGAGAGCGATTCGCTGCTCACCGAGGTGGCCAAGGTGATGACCGAGCATCCCGAGATCAAGAAGGTCCGCGTCGAGGGTCACACCGACAACGTCGGCAGCGCCGACTACAACAAGAAACTGTCGCAGCAGCGCGCGGACGCGGTCGTGAAGTGGCTGAGCAGCCACGGCATCGCTGCGGATCGGCTCAAGTCGGTGGGCATCGGCAAGGATCGGCCGCTCGTGCCGAACGACACCGACTTGAATCGAGCGCTCAATCGTCGCGTCGAGTTCCACATCGAGGAGCAGGACGAGACGGTGAAGGAGGTCGTGAAGACGCCCACCGGCGACGTCGTGAAGCAGCCGGTCGCGCCGGCTCCGGCGCCGAATGCGACGACGCCGGCACCGGCACCGGCGCCGGCGCCGGTACCTGCACCGACACCGGCGCCTGCGCCGGCACCGAAGAAGCCCTGATACGCCGGCCACGCGCGCGCGATACATTCGAGCGATGCGTCGTCATCGCTGGATGTTCGCGTTCGCGCTGGCATGCGCGGCGTGCTCGGGGCTGAAGAGCGCGGACACCACCCTCCCGGGCGACGGCGGGGGTGGTGACGGCGACGGCGGCGACACCGACGCGGACACGAGCGCGGAAGGCGGCTCGAAGGACGCGGCGCTCGGAGCGGACGCAAAGGACGGGGCGGTCGCGGACGCGAAGGACGCGGCGGTGGCGTGCGACGGGCCGTGTCCGCCGGAGGATCTCGCGACCGGGCTTCCGCAGGCGACGGCGATCACGGTCGACGGCACGAACGTGTACTTTGCATCCGAAGGCAACGACACGCCGGTGATGCAGTGCCCGAAGACCGGGTGTGGCGGCGCGCCGATCCTGCTCGGCCACGGGTACGCGTTCGGGATCGCGGTGGTCGGTGGCTTCGTCCACTGGGGCGACTTCTCGGCCGGCAAGGTGTGGCGCTGCGCGATTGGTGGATGCAGCGGCAATCCGACGGCGATCGCGTTGAACCAGACGTCGATCCGCGGCGTCGCGACGGACGGCGTGAAGATCTACTGGTCGGCGAACAACGACATCCTGGGGTGCGATCCGGCAGCGTGTACGCCGGCGGTCGTTCGGTCGGGCGCGGGCACGATCTTCTCGATGGCCGCGGACCAAGCCAAGGTGGTGTACGTCGATACGGTCGCGAAGAAGGTGTACGCGTGCCCGACGCCGACGTGCGACAGCTCGAACCCTCCGGTGCTCCTCGGCACCGGCACGCACGACGTATCGACGTACAGTGGCAAGGCGTATTGGGGAAATGGCGCGACGAACTTGATCGTCGAGTGCGCGATCGCGGGCTGCGCGAACAGTCCGATGACGATCGGCAATTCGTTTTCGCCGACGCATCCGGCGAGCGACGGAACGAACGTCTATTTCCGAGATGACCTGTCGTACAAGATCTACCGATGCCCGGTGGTCGGGTGCGCGGCGGGCGCGGAGGTGTTCGCGACGGATCAGGAGGGGCAGCCTGGTGGCAACATCGCGATCGACGGCACGCACGTGTATTGGACGACCGCGAGCGCGGTGCGGCGGGCGCCGAAGTGAGTGAAGTGTCGCTGGGCGCCAGCGCGAGGCGCGCGGCGCGCGGCGCGAGGTGACGCTTACCCGCAGCGATGGCGGCGTTGATCCGATCTGTGACGTCGTTGTGACCTGAAGCGTCTCTCGAGAGCGAGAGGCTGATAGGGAGGGCGGTAGGGCGACTGGCGGCGGGGTTCCGGGACTGCCGGCGTCTGGCCACCGGCGAGGTTTCGCAGCAGAGCCGCGGCGCCTGCGGCGCCTCACGCGCGCTTCGCGCGCGGATACAGCGACACGTCACACCTGCGGGCGCAACCCTAGGTGAGCGCGGCGATCGTTTCGCGCAGAACGTGCTGCAGGTCCAGCGCATCGCCATTCGCGATGCGACGCTGCGAGACCTGATCAACCGCTCGTCGCGCGTCGGCCGCGCGAAAGCCCAGGTTGCACAAGCCGCGCAACGCGAGCTCGATGACTTGCGTTGGTGGCGGCGACGACGCGGGCGATGGCAGCGGTGACAACGACGGTGTCTCTGGCCGTGATTGCACCACTGGCGGCGGCGACTTTCGTTGTCGCAAGTGGATGCGACCTGCGACGTGCTCCTTGCCGAAGACCTCCTCGGCCGCGAGTCGGTTGTGCGCCCGGCAGCGGACGCGAAGGTTCGAGATCTCGTTCGTGCCGCCGAGCGCGCGCGGGTGGACATGATCGAGCTCGAGGTGTCCGCGCGCCGTACAGCGATCGCCACGTTCGCTGACAAATGTGCACTGCTCGCCGTCACGCTCGAAGACCGCGCGGCGCACCCCCGCGGGAATTGCACGCGAGCGACTCGGCGCCGACGCCGCGCGCGAAGCCGATCTTCGCGCCGCCACGGACTCCCGCGGCGCCTTCACCTTCCCGAGGCGCTCCTTCTCGAGCTTCGCGAGAAGGAGATCCATGGCCGCGTCGATCACGATGGAGAGGTCGCCGTTCGGGTTGCGATGGCGCATCAAGTCACGCGCGCGCTCGAGCTTCGCCTTCAACTCCGCCCCCGCGGTCATCTGAATCTTGAACCGCGCCTCGGACAGCGGCTCGATCCGCGACCTCGCCGCGCCCGCTACGGTCGACGCGGGCCGCGCGTCGGCGCCTGCGAAGAGCGTCGGCGCCGCGTCGTTCGACGGTATCCCGAGCTCCACGATGGCTGACCGCACATCGGGCTTCGGTGCGATCCCTGCGACGAGCTCCTCGACCTCCCGGTACGTCTTTCCCGCGGCAGCCCCGGCGAGCTGCTCGACGTTCGACTCGGTCAGATGGGGCCTCAGCAAGACGAGCGCCGACAGCCCAAGCTCGCCGCGCTCGATTCTCTCGAGCAACGCGGGAAAGCGCTTCACGAGGCGTGCCGCCGTAATGCGCCGGAACGCGGCTCCGTCGCTCATGCCGAGACGCCGCTGGCAAAAGTCGAACATCGACGTGCAGGCGGCACGCAAATCCAGCCGCCTCTGTTCGACCTCGATGAGGTGCACGATGATCCGCGCCGTCAGCACATGACCTTCGGCGCAGAGCGTCGACAGGCACGACACGAGCGCGTCATCGGTGAGTCCAGCCAAATCGGTGCGATGCATTCCACCTCTCTATCATCGTGATTTTTGCCGCTCTCAGCGCCGCGCCCGCTCGCCCTTGCCTCCACGATCGCCGCGCTCGATCTCTCGCGCGCGATCGGCGCGCAGAACGCGACGAGGCGCGTCGACGACCTTGCTACGAAGCGACTCGAGCCGCGGCGCCCGGTGCGCCGCAAAATCCGTCAATACCAAAGTGCGCAAGACGTTCGGAAAGCGTGCCGATAACCTCACGCACTTTCGTTGTCAGCGGTGCTGACATCCGTGCGCGGTATCCGCGCGCGAAGCGCGCGTGAGGCGCCGCAGGCGCCGCGGCTCTGCTGCGAAACCTCGCCGGTGGCCAGACGCCGGCAGTCCCGGCACCCCGTCGCCAGTCGCCCATCCGCCCTCCCTATCAGCCTCTCGAAGGGCGCTTCAGGTCACGACGACCTCACCGATCGGATCAACGACGGCGCGCGACTAGATCCTGTGACGACGCTTCAACGCCATGATCTCGTCGTCGCACGCAGGCAGGAGCGAGAAGCCTTCCTTGAGCAGCGACTCCGCTTCGTCGAGCTTCGCCGGGAGGGCGCGCGCTTCTGCGGAGTCCCGCGGCATCGTGCCCTTCTCGACCGCGCTCAAGCCCTGCTCGACCTCGCTCTTCAGCCGCATCGATTTCGCCGTCGCTTCCGCGGACGCGAGACACGCGTCGCGCGCTTTGCACACGTCCGCGGCCGAGCACTTCACGGCGCGCAGCGCCTCGACAGCCGCCGGCTTGCCCGGGTTATCGGCTTTCCTGAAGCGATCGACGGCTTCCACGACTTGCGCCGCTTCTTGGCGCGTCGCGGACTCGCATCCCGAGAGCGAGAGCGAGAGCGAGAGCGAGAGCGAGAGCGAGAGCGAGAGCGAGAGCGAGAGCGAGAGCGAGAGCGAGAGCGGGAGTGAGAGTGGGCGCGCGCGGGTCATGACAGCTCCACCTTGCTCCACATTTCGCGCAGCATCTTCTCTTTGCGTCGATCCGTCCGCGTGATCACACGCGCAACGCCCCACGCCGCGAGCAGCTCACCTTCTTGGCCCAGCGCCGGCAACGTGCTCCGGCCCGTCACGAACACGTTGCCCAGCGGCGTCCGGATCGGCTCGCCCGCCAGACCATGCAGCTGCGCCGGCGTCACGACGAAGCGCGGCACCATCGGCTCCGGCTCCAGCGACCCGCCGCTCGCGCGCAAACGAGCACGATCCACGTTCTGCGCACGCAGCCCCCACGACGCCGGACCCACTGCCGGATCGCCCGGCGTCGCCTTCCGGAAATCCCAGAGCGGTCGCCCGTCGTGCGGCGAGTCGCACACGAGCGCGTGCTTCTCCACGAACGGCAGGAACTCGAACACCGTCGCGAGCACCGCTTCCCTCGCGCGCGCGAGCGGCGCGCCGTCGGGCAGGATCGACTCCGCAACCAGCAGCACGGTTCCATCTGCCGCGCCCGGCGCCTTCTGCAGATGCACGACGTTCCCCTTCGCGGGCAGCAGGAACGACTCGGTGGCGAGCGGACGCGGAACACCCTCCGGCCGCACGACCAGCGAGACGACGAACCGATTCTCCCCCACCGACAGCGACGGCGACTTGTCGCCGCCCTCGTTCCGCCCCACGAAGTCGCGCGCCAGATCGAGCACGGAAGCACTCGGCAGATCCGAGACGACGAACGTGACGCCCACCGGCGCCTCGTCGCCGTCGATGTGGACGCCACGCACCTTGCCGCCCTTGTGCACGAGGCTCGATGCGCGATCGGCAAGCCTCGTGTCGCCGCCGTGCGCGCGCACGCGCTCGAGCAGGAACTCCACGAGCTCGTCCTCGCCGCCCGCGAGATGCGACACCCCGCGAGTCCATGCACCATGCAAGCGTGCGAGCGCGAACGGCGGCACGTCCGACGCGAGATCGCACGCGAACCGCGCCGGCGTGGTCACCACGGTACGAAACGCATGATCGCGCGGGAACTCCGCGAGGAAATCGCTGCCGCCCTCGAGATACGGCAACGTCGACATCACGCGCGCCGTCTCGCGCCGCTCCCAGAAGCCGCCCGGCGGCCATACCGCGTCGCGCTCGAACGCAGCATCCGCGGCGGCATTCGTGCGCGCGAGCTCGGCATACAGATCGTCGACCACGCGACGAACCGCCGGAAATTCACGGTCGATCTCGCGCGCGAACAGCTGCGTGTCGGGGGGCAAATCGAGCCGCGAGTCGGGCCCGAGCACCTGCAGCATCGGATCGAGCGTGCCGAGCCTGCGCCGGAACGTCTGCGACTGCGCGAGCTCGACGAGCACGCGCCCCCAGGCCGGCGACGACGCCGAGAGGAACGTGAACGGACGACGCGCCAGCACGAGCCCGTCGTAGCCGTACGTCGGCTTGCGCCAGCCGTGACCGAGCACGAGCACGCGCCACGAGCGCCTCGCGAGCAGCGCCGCCGCGGCGAGCGCACCGACGCCCGCACCCAGCACGACGACGTCGTAGTGCTTCGAGCTCATGGGCTCAGCGCGCCGGATCGATGATGCGCGGCGGCGGCGTCGAGCCGTGCGCGTGAATTCGGACCGTGGGACGCGCGTTCGCAACGCCCGCGGCGGGCGGCACCACCTCGACGCGATCGTCGGCGAGCCACTGCAGCACCGCGGGAAGGAGCTCGTGCTCCTTGACGAGGATGCGCGTGCGCAGCGTCTCCTCGTCGTCGCCCTCGAGCACGGGCACCGTCGCTTGCGCGAGGATCGGCCCCGTATCCATGCCGGCATCGACGAGGTGCACGGTGCACCCGGTCACGCGAACGCCATACGCGAGCGCTTGCGCCTGCGCATGAACGCCCGGAAACGCCGGCAGAAGCGCAGGGTGGATGTTGACGACGCGCTGCGGAAACGCATCCAGCAGCACCGGTGTGATGAGCCGCATGAAGCCGGCCAGCACCACGCAGCGAACGCCGTGGGCGCGCAAGCATTCGACGACGGCAGCGTCGAAGCTCTCACGGGTCGCATGCGCCTTGTGATCGATCACCACCGTCTCGATGCCGGCAGCACGTGCGCGATCGAGCGCCTTCGCGGTCGCCACGTTCGAGATCACGACCCCGATCTTCGCGCGCAGACGGCCGCTCTGTACGGCGTCGATGACCGCCTGCAGGTTCGTGCCGGAGCCGGACACCAGCACGCCCAGCACGAAATCGGCAGCCAGACGGCGACCCCCGTTCACGGGAAGACCACCCGCGCCTCGAAGTCGGTGCCCTCCGGCATGGACACGACCTCGCCGAGATCGATCGGCTGCTCGCCGATCGCGACGAGCGCCTCGTTCGTGCGCGCAGCTTGATCGGCAGGCACGACGAACACGAACCCGATGCCGAGGTTGAACACGCGACGGAGCTCGTGCTCCTCGACGCGCTCGGCGATGAGCTCGATGATCGCCGGGCGCTTCCACGCCTTGGCGAGTCGCGCGCCGAGATGATCGGGCAGGACGCGCGGCAGGTTCCCGGGGAGACCACCGCCGGTGATGTGGCT
>FTCS01001727.1_pt1 | contig 13787 bp, 11 predicted proteins | sample 1639391 | NCBI WGS metagenome assembly FTCS01 (sample SAMEA3914864, study PRJEB12502) | metagenome | biome: forest; material: soil | place: USA | collected 2012-03-12 | depth 0.3 m | reverse complement strand
CGTTAACTGCCGCGTGCGCTTCCGGCTGCGCCGCGTCCGACCAAGCCGACGACGACGAGAACGTCACGGTCGAGGGCGAAGAGGCGAGCGGTAGCGCGCTCACCGGAACGAGCTTCCCGGTGCCGAACCTCACGCCCGATCAGAAGGCGGAGATCTTCTCGCACTACGACGTCGACCCGAACGGCGTCGTTCCGAAGACGATGCTCGTCGATGCCGTCGTCTTCTTCGACGCGAACAAGGACAAGATCAAGAACAAGAGCTACCTCACCGTCGTCGACTTCACGAAGCACTCCGGCAAGGAGCGGTTCTTCGTGGTCAACATGGACACGGGCGCCGTTCAGCCGCACGTCGTCGCGCACGGCAGTGGAAGCGATCCCGGCAACACCGGGTTTGCGACGCGCTTCTCGAACGTGAACAACTCGAACGAGTCTTCGCTCGGCTATTACATCACCGGCGAGACCTACAACGGCAAGCACGGCAACTCGCTCCGTCTCGACGGAGTGTCACCGACCAACTCCAACGTGCGCGCGCGCGCCATCGTCGTGCACGGAGCCGATTACGTCTCCGAGGGTCGCTCGAAGCAGGGTCGCTCGTGGGGCTGCTTCGCGCTTCCGCAGCCGGACAAGGACGCGATCATCGCCAAGCTCAAGGGCGGCAGCGTCATCTACGCGGCGCACTGAGCAGCGGACTGTCATCCGGGCCTCTGCGCTCGATGCGCACGCGCGGATCGAGGAGATAGCCGTCGTCGCGCGTGACGATCACGGAGCGCAGCCCGAGGCGCCGCAACGTCGAGACCGCGACGCGAACGCGCGTGGCCGCGGCGTCGACGAGGACGCGCTCGCCCGGCCATCCGCTGTCGATGAGCGGCTGGACGCCTAGGCCCGTTCCGGGAGCGCTCTCGTGATGCGCACACAGCGCGACGAGGATCCTGCGGAGCGCGCCGCGTCGCCGGAGATCGATGCGCTCGCCGTCCTCGGTCGCGAACCACGACGCATCGTCCGCGAGCCGCAAATTCAGGCTCGTGCTCGCCGGTGAGGCCTGCTCGCGCAGCGTGCGGTCGAGGATGCGAAGGGCAAAGCGCACGTCCATGCTGGTGGCGGCGAGAGCACCCTCGTTCGAGGTGGGGTCGGCGATGCGCTCGCGCCACGCCTTCCACGTCGCCAGCGCTCGCGATCGCTCCGTGGCGCCGGCGCGCATGATCTCCACGGTCCCGCGATGCGCGTCGACCACCTGGCGCACGATCGGATTGCCCGAGCGAGCCGCGCTGCGCTCCGCGATGTCGAGATGAGCGGCGGCGGCGACGAGATCGCCCTCGGTGGCCTCGAGCGCTGCTGCGGCGGCATGGAGGATCCCGGCCTGACGATGCGCGAGGAGAGGGCCGAAATAGCGCGCGCCCTCCGCGTACCAGCGTCGTGCGCTCTCGGAGTCGCCTCGCTCGAAGGCGAGATCGCCGCAGACGCTGCCGTAGATTGCCTCGTAGTGAGCTTCGCCGGCAGTCTTGAGCCGCGTGAGCGCAGCGCCGAGCAGCTCGGCGGCGCGATCGAGCGCGCCCTCCTCTTGTTCGAGCTGCGCGATGTTCGCGAAGGCGAGGGCGCTGAGCCAGACGTCGCCGATGGCCTCGCTCGCGTCGGTGGCGCGGCGATTGTGCTCTCTCGCGGCGGCCACGTTGCGGAGATCGCAATGCAGGCGCCCCGTGCAAGCGTCGTTCATCGCGCGCAGTCGCCGACGCGGGGGGAGGAGCGCGTCGAGCTCGCGAGCGGCCTCTTCGTGGCTCGCGAGGGCCTTGCGCGCGTCGCCGTGGAATCTCTCCTGGATGCCGCGATAGATGAGCGCGAGGGTGCGCAGCCCCGCCGGGACACCCGGCGCGGTGCGGAGCTCCTCGAGATCGCGCAGGCAGTCCTCGTGTCTTCCGAGCGCGCTCCAGACGAGCTGCCTCGCGAGGAGCACCGAAGCCGCGTCGGCGGCGTGATCGGCGCGCGTGCGCAGCGCGCGGAGCGCGGCGGAGAGCGCCTCGACACATGCGTCACCGGGCAGCGCGTAGAGCGAAGCGATCGCGATCGAGAGATCCTTCTGGAGCAGCGCGGCCTCGCCGTCGGGTGGCAAACGCTGCACGAAGGCGAGCGCCGCCGTGACGTTCTCCTTCTCGCGACGCAGCGTTCCGTGCAGCTCCGGCTCGGGATTCTCGGCCTGCAGGTTGCGTGCGTCGTTGAAGCGGCGCGCGCCCTCCGCGTAGTGACGCGCGTGCCGCAAGTGCTGCTCTCGCTCCTCGCCGGCGCCGAGATCGCCGAGCTTCTTCGACGCGTATTCGCGGATGCTCACGTAGAGCGCGAGGCGTCCTTCGCCCACCGGATGGATGAGCGACTTGTCGCGCAGCGCGGAGATCGTCTCCATCGATGCACCGGTCACGTGCTCTGCGGCATCGAGCGTGAAGCTGCCGGCGAAGACCGAGCACCGCGCGAGCGCCCGCTGCTCTTCGGGCGGCAAGAGGTTCCACGACCAGTCGATCGCCTTCGCGAGCGTCGCATGCCGCGAACCTCCACGCGCGGCGCCGAGCACCTCGTGACCAGCAGCGAGGCGCGTGGCGAGCTCGGCGGCCGAGAGAAGACGCGTGCGCGCAGCGGCGAGCTCGATGGCGAGGGGAATGCCCTCGAGCCGGCGCACGATCTCGGCGAGCGCGCTCGCGTCGGTGCCCACGTCCCCGCCTGCATCGCGCGCGCGCGCCACGAACAGGCGCACCGCTTCGGACTCGGCGACCAGCGGATCGGCGTCGCCGACGCTCGGACACGCGAGCGGCGGCAGCTCGAGCACGAGCTCACCGGCGACGGCGAGGCGCTCGCGCGACGTCACCACGAGCGAGATGCGTGGCGCGGCCGACACCCACCCGTGCACGATCTCCGCCGCGAACGAGAGCTGCTCGAAGTTGTCGAGCACGAGCACCGCGTCGCCGAGCTCGACGAGCATCTCGACCACGCGCGCTCGCACGTCGTCGTGCGCGAGGTGGATGCGCCGCTGATGCTCGCCGAAGACCGAGAGCACCGCGAAGAGGAGGTCGTCCTCGGTGCGTGCTTGCGAGAGATCGCAGAAGTGTGCGCCTCCGGGGAAGGTGCGCGCGGCGGTGAAGCGCCGGAGGCAGGCGCCGGCCACGGTCGTCTTCCCGATGCCGGGCGGACCGAGCAGCGTGAGGAGTCGCCGGCCGGACCGGAGCTCGCGCTCGATGCGCTCGATGATCTCCTCCCGTCCGATCAGCACCGGCGGCGGGGTGCTCGCAGGCCCGCCCGTCGACTTGCGCGGCACGAGCTCGAGCCGCCGCTTGGGAGAGGGCGCACGCATTTCGAACGCGCGCATCCTACGATCGCAGGGCATTTCGGCCAGTCGGCGCGCGTACAACACGCCGGGCGTTTCTTGCAAACGCGCGTAACGACGGAACTTTAATGTTGTTTAACGTGCGCGTGGTCCCGCCGCGGACCAAGGTGCCCGCCATGAAGCTCCTTGCTGCGCTCCCTCTCGTCTCGTCGCTTGCCCTCTTCATCGCGTGCAGCAGCACCGTGAAGGACGCGCCGGTCGCGACGCCTCCCGCCGCCGACGACGCGGGTGTCGACGATACGACGGATGCCGCGCCCGAGGCCGCGCCGCCCGCGAACGATGCCTACGAGCAAGCGGTCATCGCTTCGAAGTGGACGAAGCTCGCCGGCGCACCGAGTCACACCGACGGCTCGAAGATGGACGACATCTTCTTCACGTCGCCCATGGTCGGCTACGCGGCCGACGGACCTGGCGGCGCGATCACGAAGACCACCGACGGCGGCGCGACGTGGAATCCGGTCTTCAAGCACGCCGGGACGTATTTCCGCTCGGTCGCCTTCGTCGACGAGATGCACGGCTTCGCAGGCAACCTCGGCGCAGGTCTCTCGGGATCGATCACCGACACCACGGTCCTCTACGAGACCAAGGACGCCGGCGCGACGTGGAATCCGGTCACGACCATCACGGGATCGAAGCCCGCGGGCATCTGCAACCTCACGACCATCGATGCGACGCACCTCGTCGCGGTGGGTCGCGCGAACGGCCCGGCGCACGTGATGATGTCGAGTGATGCCGGCGCCAACTGGACGGCGACCGATCTCGGCAAGCAGATGAGCATGATCATCGACGCGCGATTCACGTCGCCCACCGACGGGATCATCGTCGGTATGGGCGCCGGCTCCGAGACCGTCTGCACCATCCTGCACACCAAGGATGCCGGCGCGACCTACGAGAAGGTCTTCGCCTCGAAGACCGCGAACAGCCTGTGCTGGAAGCTGAGCTTCCCGTCGGACAAGGTCGGTTACGTCGCCGTGCAGGACGCGGCCGACGGTCCGCCGACGTTCGCGAAGACCACCGACGGCGGCGCCACGTGGGTCGAATCGAAGCTGCCGGTGAAGACCACGTCTGCGGGTGGTTTTCCCGCCATCGGCATCGGCTTCGTCACCGAGAAGGTGGGGTGGGTCTCGCCCGAGGACGCGACGTTGCCGACGTACCGCACGACGGACGGCGGCGCGACGTGGACGATCGACGCGACGCTCAAGTCGCCCATCAATCGCTTTCGCTTCGTCGACAAGAACACGGCGTTCGCGATCGGCGGAGCGATCTGGAAGCTCCAGATCGACACGTCGACGCCGTGAACGCGCTCGTCGTGACAGCGCTGATCGCCGCGACGTTCGTTGCGGTGTGCGCGGCCGTACCTGGCTGCGGCCACGCGGATGATGGAGATCACGCGCCGTCCGCGAATCCGGTCGCGACCGGCGCGGCGCCGGGTCCGGGCTCGGGCGACGCATACCCCCAGGCGACCGAGCCGTTGGCCGACGGCGCCGTGCTCCCCGATCTCGCGTGGCGAGGCCTCGACGCGAGCGGCGCGCCCGCCGCGATCGCGATGCACGATTACTACGAGCCTCGCGCCGAGCGGTCGCGCGTTCTCGTGGTGCGCGTCGACGGCGGCGCATGGTGTGGAACGTGCCGGTGGCATGCCGCGCATACCGGCGATCTGATGAAGCTGCCCGAAGCAGCGCGCCTGCGTGTGCTCGATCTCGTCGTGGCCGACGCCGACAACGCACCGGCACACCCCGAAGACCTGCCGGCGTGGCGCAGCCTCGTCGATGCGCCGAGTGGCATCGCGTTCGGCGCCGATCCGTCGTTCCGGCTGCGGGCGCTCGGTCCGGACGGCGGCGTTCTCCTGCCGCTCTACGCGCTCGTCGACACGAAGACGATGCGCGTTCACGGCGTGGTGTCGAATCCCGATCCGGCGACGCTCGCGACTCGGATCGCGACGACGGTCGCCGAGCTCGACGGCGCTCTGCCGCCTCCGCCCGTTCGCGAGGCGCTCTTCGACGGCATCTTCCATTCGAACGAATGGGACATGATCCGTGACGTGGTCACGCCCGCGGCGCCGCCCGCCGATCCCACGAACGCCGTGGCCGATAGCGCCGCCGCCGCTGCGCTCGGGAAGGCGCTTTTCTTCGACGCCGGGCTCTCTCCGAACGGCGCCGTCTCGTGCGCGACGTGCCACGATCCCGCGAAGCAGCTCGCCGACGGTAGGGCGACCGCGATGGGGCTCGCTGCCGGCAGCCGAAAGACGCCGCGCATCGCGCTTGCGGCGTTCTCGCGATGGCAGTTCTGGGATGGGCGCGCCGACTCGCTGTGGTCGCAGGCCCTCGGACCGATCGAGAACGAGAAGGAGATCGGAGGGAGCCGCGTCGGCGTCGTGCGTCGTCTCGTGAGCGAGCATGCGAGCGCGCTCGCGGCGGCGTTTCCTTCGTTGGCGCTTCCGTCGCCTGCCGATCTCGATCGACTGCCGAGCGCCGGCAAGCCCGGGGATGCCGCGTACGATGCGCTGAGCGCGCCGGATCGCGACGCCGTCACGCGCGTCTTCGTCGCCGCGGGCAAGGCGATCGCCGCGTACGAGCGGACCTTTCGCGTGCAATCGAACGCGCTCGACGCTTACGCGAGCGGCAAGCTCGATGCGCTCTCCACCACGGAAAAACAAGGCCTTTCGCTGTTCGCAAGGGTCGGGTGCATGCAGTGCCACTGGGGGCCTCGCCTCACGGACGATGCGTTCCACGTGACGCGCGTCGCGAGCGGGCGTGCCGACGGCAGCGCGGATCCCGGGCGCAGCGAGGGCATCGTCGAGCTGCGCGCGAGCGATTTCCTCGGTACCGGACGATGGAGCGATGCGCCGGCGAGTGGCCGTGCGATCCGGGCGGGTGACGCCGGTGGCTCCAGTGGCGACCGTGCGCTCGTCGGTGCGTTCAAGACTCCGTCGCTGCGCGGCATCGCGGTGACGGGAACCGCGTCGCCTCTGGCGGGCGCCGGGCCGTTCGGTCACGGGGGAACGGAGCCCACGCTCGTCAGCGTCACCGAGTCGTACGGAACGGGCGGCGCCGCGATCTCCGACCCGCACGCGACGGGCGATCTGGAGCCGTGGTTGATCCGCTTCGATGTCACCGCGCAGTGGGCGATTCCGCCCTTTCTCGCGACGCTCACCGCGAAGCCGATCGTCCCGTAGCCGTCCGCGGCGGGCGCCCGTATCGACGTCGCCGACCCCGGACGCCGACCGGGACGCCGACCTGGATCGCCGTCGAGCCCGACCTCGCGAAGGCCTCCGAGTGCTCGACGGGCGCGCGTGCGTGCGCGTGTTGCGCAATGGCGCGCGCAGGGCATTCGGCGGAAAACGTGGCACATGCCGTGCTGCGGGGAGGGCATGAACACGCGCGTCCTTGCTCTTGCGATGCTGGCGTTTCCGCTCGCTCTCGGCTGTGCATCACCGTCGGGCGGCGAAGGCGAGGACACGGATCAGACCGACGAGGCGTTGACCGGCCGCCGAACCGTCGAGTCGATCTCGACGATCTCGTATGCGCCGAACTCGTTCGTCATCGGCAACGCGTATCCGGGCTGGCACGACGAGCTGCAAGGCGCCGCGCAGTTCTCGAAGGGCCCCGGCAACGAGAGCGGCTCCTCGTATCGCTGGGGCTACCTCTACGGCGAAGGCTTCGATCATTGCGCGTGGCTCGGAAGCGGCGCCCTGCCGGGAGCGCCGGCGAACGGCGCCGGCTCGCGATGTGGCGCGCGACAGGAGATCGACACGCCGCACTTCCTCGCGACGTACACCAACGGCACGCACAATCACCTCGCGGGCGACGGCTCGCTCACGCACATGCAGTACGACGGCTCCGGCTGCACCGACAAGAACGGCTACGGCAACGTCCATCCGTGGAAGGTGCCCGCCGAGCCGAAGAACACGACGGGGCTCGTTCCGAACGGCCGCGCGCTTCGCTGGCGTTACGTCTCGAAGGACGGTCACTGGGTGCTGGTCCACGACGAGACGAACAACGGCTCGAAGACGCTGCCCAACTGGTACTTCGTCCGTCGTGGTTGCGTCAGTCTCGCCAACGCGGACTGAGAACGGCGTTGACGCTCGCGCCCAAGGGCTAGCCGCGATCCGAAGGGCGATCAGAAGCCTTCGATGCGCAGCGAGCCGAGGCCGAGCGTCATCGTCGCGCCGCCCAGCTTGGCGGCCGGCTCCCGCGGCAACACGAACGCGACGGCGCCCGCGACGAGCCCGGCGCCGAGCGTGATGGTGCTGATCCACGCGAAGGTCTTGGCGCGGGTGGCCGCGTCGCCGGCATCGGACACGCGGCAGAAGTCACGATCGCTCGAGCAGTTGTCCTTCACGTAGGCATTGGCGCTGAGCGCAACGACGCCGGTGACCGCGCTCGTCACGAGCAGCGCGCCGCCGGTGCCGAGCGTCACCCAGAACGCCGTCGTGCGTCGTGGCTTCGTGGCGTCGTCCGGGATCGCAACGCATGTATCCTGCACGCGCATCTGTCCTTGCGGGCAGACGACGGGCGACGCGAACGACGGCACCTTTACGGCGTACGTCTCGCCGGGCTCGGCGACGTTGACGACGGTGCTCCAGGGCTCGAGGCCGGCGATGGTCACGGTGACCCGGTGCTCGCCGGGATCGACGGGGATCGGCGTGTTCCACGCGGCGTCGGGGAGCCTGGACTTGTCCAGGTTGATGTCGGGATCGCGCGCGGCGAGCCGCTCGGGGACCTGCACGATGACGCGCATCAGCTTCGAGGCGAGGTCCTGGATGTGCGCGCGCGCGAGCTCCTCGCGATCCTTGCGGCCGTCCTTGATCGCCTGACCGAGCGCGTCACGGAACTCCGACCAGGCAGTGGCGGTCTTGCCTTCGAGCTCGTGGCAGAGCGCGAGGTTGACGAGCGTCCCGCCGCCGGGATCGAGCCGCTGGCTCTCCGCGAACTTCGGACATGCCTCGCTGTAGCGATGCGCGTCGAGGAGCGCGCGGCCGTCGTCGAAGAGCTGCTGCGCGATCTGCCGATCCGTGTCGCCGCCGCCTTGCGCTGCTGCGGGCATCGTGACGGTCGTGACGGCCGTGACGGCAAGAACGGCGGCAGTTCTACCGGCGGCAGCAAGACGGCGAGGCGCGCGCGCGAGATTCACGTGGATACAGCGTACACCACGTGAATCGCGCTCGCGCTCGCGTCTTCGCTTCTCAGCGCGCCTTCATCGCGTTCTCGACGCCGGTCTTCATGTCGGCGACGTTCATCACCGGCTGGAACGTGACGGCCGCCTGCAGCTGCATGAAGAACGGCTCGGCGATGGTCGGGATCAACGTCGGATCCTTCAGGTCGAACACGAAGAACGCGGTGCGCTGACCGTCCTCGGTGCCGAAGTACGCCGACTCGGGCTTCATCTGCTCGACGAACGCCATCATGGTCTTCGGAAGCCCACCGTCCTTGATTCCCTTGTTCCCCGCTTCGACCGGAATGCAAACCTTCATCATCGTGCGCATGATTGACCCCTCGTTGGTTTCGAGCCGCTGGTGGCTCGAAGGCGCGGAGCATGGTGGACGACGACGCTCTATTCAATCGTCGCTGGGCTATTTTTCCAGGGCGATCGCGCGTCGCGGTGCTAAGACGACGGCGTGATTCGGGGCGTCACTCTTCGCGATCTCGGGGCTTTCGTTGCGCTGTCTGCGGGCGCATTCGTCTTCGGGTGCGGTCACGGCAACAGCGGCAGCGGCAATGCGCCGCCCGCTGCGAAGCCGCGTCCCACGACGTTCTACGTCGACGGCGGCGCGATTCGCGATCCGAGCGGTCGCTCGGTGGTGATGCGCGGCGTGAATCTCGCCGGCTCCCACAAGCAGAAGCCGTACGTCTCCGACTTCCAGCCCGCCGACTACGCGCGCATCAAGAACGACTGGGGAATGAACGCGCTGCGCTTCCTCGTGTCGTGGGCCGGCCTCGAGCCCGAGCGCGGCACGTACGATCAGAGCTATCTCGCGGAGATCGACAAGCGCATCGGCTGGGCGCACGACGCAGGGCTGCTCGTCGTCCTCGACATGCACCAGGATCTCTACGGCGAAGGGTTCCTCGGCGGCGACGGCGCTCCGAAGTGGACGTGCGACGACGCGCGGTATGCCGCGTTCAAGCCGACCAAGCCTTGGTTCCTCGGCTCGCTCGACCCGAACGTCGGCGCCTGCTTCGACACGCTCTATACGAACGCCGACATGCGCGGTCATCTCGTCGAGGCGTGGCGTCAGCTCGCGCTGCGGCTCGCCAAGTACGACAACGTGCTCGGCTTCGATCCGCTCAACGAGCCGTTCTGGGGGACCGCGAATCTCTCGACGTTCGAGGCGGAGCGCCTCGCGCCCCTGTACGGCGAGATCACGACCGCCGTGCGCAGCGCCGCGCCGGGTTGGCTCGTCTTTGCCGAGCCCAGCGCGAGCCGGAACCTCGGCTTCGGATCGAGCTTCCCGAAGCTCCCGTTCGAGGGCGTCGTCTATTCCCCACACGCCTACGATCCGAGCGCGGAGTCGGGCATGGGCTTCGACCCCGATCATCGGCAATCGATGCTGCAGAAGATCTCGGACATGCGCGACGAGGCGACGGCCATCGATGCCTCGCTCTTCATCGGCGAATATGGCGGCGACCCCGGCCAGCCGGGCATCACCGAGTACATGACCGCCGCGTACGACGGCGCCGGCGCGGTCGGCGCGAGCACCACGTACTGGGCCTACGACAAGGGCGATCAGGGGTACGGCCTCCTCCATGCCGACGGTACCGAGAAGAAGGAGCTCGCCGACGTGCTCACGAGGCCTTACCCCATGCGCGTGGCCGGCAAGCTGACGTCCTACGGGTTCGATCCAAACATGCATGTTGCAACCATCCAGTGGGAGCCGGATGCGACGGTGAGCGCTCCCACGGAGATCGCCGTGCCGGTGCGGGTCTTTCCGCACGGCGTGATCGTGGATTGTGGCGGATGCATGGTCGACGCGGCCGTGCCGGGCGTGGTGCGCCTCCTGACGTTGCCGCCCGGCAACCCCGTGATCGTCACGATTCGCGGAGCATGAGGAACGCGAAGATCGCCGCGGTCGCCGTCGTCGTCGTGCTCCTCGTCGTTGCGCAGCGATTCGGCGTCTTCGAGGAGTTCAAGGACCCGGAGCGCGTGCGAGACACGCTCGTGCAGCTCGGAGCGTGGGGCTATCTGGCGTTCATCGTGGCCTATGCCGCGCTCCAACCGTTCGGCGTTCCGGGGACGGTGTTCGTGATGGCGGCGCCGCTCATCTGGCCGTGGCCGGTCGCGTATGCGCTGTCGATGGTCGGCACGATGGCGGCGAGCGTGATCGGCTTCTCGTTCTCGCGCTTCGTCGCGCGCGACTGGATCGCGGCGAAGATCCCGGACCGCTTCCGCAAGTACGACGACGCGCTCGAGCGGAATGCGCTTCGCACGGTGGTGCTGCTGCGATTCATCTTCTGGATGCCGCAGCTCCTGCACGCGTTCTTCGGGGTGTCGAAGGTGCGCTTCTCGACGCACTTCTGGGGCTCGCTGATCGGATATGCGGTGCCGTTGCTCCTCGTGAGCTACTTCGGCCAGAAGCTGTTCGACGCGATGAAGGATGCGCCGCCGGGCGTGTGGATCGGCGTCGCGGCGGCGGCGGTCGTCATCGTCGCCGGCGTGTGGCTCGTGAAGAGGAGAGGGCGGGGGACGGCGGCGAGCAATCCACCCTGACGGCTCACGGTGGATCGATCCGCCGCTCGATGTTGCCGTCGATGAATGCCTTCACGATCACGGCGCTCAAGACCAGCATCCCGGTACCGGCGGCCACGCCGAGGACGGCGGCGGCAGGGTGGTCGCTCTGTACGCCGTCGATCACGAATGCCGATCCGACGCCGCCCGCAATAGCCGCGGCAACGAGCATGATCGGCGAGCCGACCATCTTCACGGCGTTGCGCTTGCGGACTTCGGTGACGTTCGACCAAGGGGTCACGCGCACGCCGTCCCATGCGGCTGCGCGACAGCCGTGCTTCGACGGAAAGCCGCAATAGCTGTAGGGCAGCTGGACGAGGGAGTTGGCGTCGCCGCCGGCGCCGGCGCCGGCGCCGCTCGAGTGCGGGCGCACGAGGCCGATCGCGTCGGGCTCTTCGTCGGAGATGACGTGCATCACGCCGTCGCCGGCCACGAGATAGGCGTCGCGCGCGCATGCGGCGCAGCGGAGGCGGAGGCCGCCGTCGTCTTCGCGGAACACCACGAGCGCCCATGGTGGGTCGTGGTTCGGTCCGGCGGCGATGGTCGGCGCGCCGTCCGCGGGTCGCGCGGGCGTGCGCACGTCGATGCCGGCGAGCTCGACGCGTCGCGGATCCTTCACGACGATCGTATATTCGTGCGGTCCGGAGCATCCCGCGAGCACGGTCGCGACGGCCACGCAGGATCCCACGAGAGCGAGCCTGACGCCCGCGACGAAACCACCGCGCATCCTTTCATGGTGGAAGAGCAACGCGTCGCGCGCCTGACGCCCGGATTAAGCGTCGTTCACGATCCGAGCGGCGGCCGCCGCGTGGGCGCGCGCAGGGCTCGCGGGAGCTCGCCGCGATGCAGGTACCAGTACCCGTCGTGCCAGCCTCGTCGAAGCAACCACGTTCTCGCTCGCTCGACGGGGCACGGGTCTTCCGGGGGATCCGGCTTGTGCATCCAACCTTCGAACCATGCCGCCGACGAGAACGGATCGACGAGGCCGTCCTCGAATTCGTGATGCTTCAAGTGATTGTTCATCACGTAAACGACGGCATTTCGCACATCGCGCGGCGACTCGAGATCGCGACGATGATAGCGATCGCCCCACACGCTCCCGCGGCGGCGCAGCACGCGTGAGTTGATCGCGCGAGCGGCGCGCACGGCGAAACCCTTCATGCCCGCGGAGAGCGCGGCCGCGCTCTCGGCCTCGACGAGCATGTGCACGTGATCGCGCTGCACCGAGAATTCGACGATGCGAAAGTCCTCGCGCCGCGTGCGTCGGACGGCTTCGCGGACCTCGTTGTAGAGGCACTCGCTGCGAAGCCCGGGCAGTCCCTTGGCCCGCCGCAAGGTGACGTGCACCGGGTTGTACCAGGCATGCCGAGGCCGTACGCGATGCTCGACGTTGCCGCGCCCGCCGCGCTTCCTCCGCCCCGCGCCCTTGCGCGGTCCGCCCCAGGTCGAGACCTGCGCGAGCGACAGCTGCTCGTTGTCCACAGGCCGCCGCTTCCGATCGGCACCCCACGCGCGCTCGCGGACGTTCGGATTGCTCTTGGGGCTTCTCGAAGCCATGTTGATTGAGGCGGACAATAATCACGGCCCCGCGAAACGCAAGATGCGCAGGAAAATTTGCGGTGATTTCGTGCGCGTCGCGATCGAGAGAGGACGCCGCCTGGCACGGCGTGCGCACGTCGGGACAGTCCCCGGGTCCCGCCGCGCGCGCCGCGCCAGGCTCAGCGAAGACGCGCGCAGAGCGCCGACACGGGACGATGAGAGAAGGGACAGGGGCTCCCCATTTGCCAATCGCCCGTGCGCCGGTGACAATCATGGGATGAACGTGTCTTTGCGCCGGGCCGTCACGTTCGCAGCGCCGCTCACCATCGCGATCATGAGCGCAACACGCGGTGCCTCCGCCACCGAGCCCGTGCAGGACATCGGCGTGCTGCCGCCGTCGCAGCCGCAACCCGCGCAGCCCCAACCCGCGCAGCCTCAGTACGGCCAACCTCAATACGGCCAGCCGCAATACGCGCAACCCTACACGTACACGCCCCAGCAAGAGGTTCAGTACCAGTACCCCGTCTACCCCCGGCCTCGACCCCACGCGTATCGCGAAGGCGATCCGATCCCCGTCGGGTATCACGTCGAGGACAGGCCGCGGTCTGGGCTCGTCACCGCCGGGCTCGTGCTCGTGCTCGTGCCCTACGCCATCGGCGCATTCGCGACGCTCGCGTCGAACTTCGGCAACGAGAGCTCATGGTTGCTCGCACCCGTCGTCGGACCCTGGATCACGATGGGACAGCGCCGCTACAACGGCTGCGACTCCTCTTCGAAGAGCGACGCCTCCAACGCGCTCGGTTGCACCGCGGACGTCTTCGTCACGATGGGGCTCATCGTCAGTGGCGTCCTGCAGGCCACCGGCGGCACGCTGTTCTTGCTCGGCATCTTGAACACGAAGCCCACGCTCGTGCGCGACGACGCCGCTCTCCACATCCGCCCCATGAACGTCGGCAGCGGCTACGGGCTCGGTCTCCAGTCCGCGTTCTGAGCGGGGCCCACGGTCCGAACGTCGCTCCGTTCGCTCACTTCGCGGGCACGCCGCCGCTCTGCACCTTCGTCAGCTTCACGCCGCCGGCCGTCGTCGCGTGGCTCTTCGACCCACCACCACGTGGCGGCGCCGCAGGAGCAGCCTTCGCGACCGCCGGTGCGCCCGTCGCAGG
>FTCS01003819.1_pt1 | contig 13811 bp, 8 predicted proteins | sample 1639391 | NCBI WGS metagenome assembly FTCS01 (sample SAMEA3914864, study PRJEB12502) | metagenome | biome: forest; material: soil | place: USA | collected 2012-03-12 | depth 0.3 m | reverse complement strand
CCTCGATCACGGCGCGGCCCACGACTCGGTGCTGCGCGCGGCCGCCGGAGCGACGACGAACGCGAAGAGCGCGAAGAGCGACAGCGGCGTGGACGGCGAGGCCGATGGCGGCGCGCGCGAGCTCGGACCCGAGCTCCTTCGTCTGGCCGACGAGATGCCCGATGCGCCGGCGAGCGCGATCCTTCGCCTCGAAGCCCTCGCCCGCAACGAGAGCGCTCGAGCCGCCGGTGCGGCCGACGGCGACGCGCTCAACGACGACCAGCAAGTGAGCATCCTCGAGCGCGTCCATCGCGGCGCGCCGTCGCTCGGCATCGGCGCGTTCCTCGCCGAGCGCATCGGCCGGCGCAAGGGCGACGTCGACGAGGTCCTCCGCTGGATCCAGGAGCGCCGCTCCTACGCCAACGACTCGCTCGAGACCGCGCTCGACTCGGTGCGCGAGGCTCTGCTCGTCGCCGACCGCGACAGCGATCTCGCGAGCACGCGGCTCGAGGAGGCGCATCGCGCGCGCCCCGATGACGTCGCGCTTCGCGAGCTCTTCGAACGACTCGCGAGCGAGCCCCCGGCCGATCGCGGCGCGTGGCGCGAGCGCCGCGCCGAGAAGACCTCCGGTCCCACACGCGCGCTCCTCTTCACGGAGGCGGCGCTCGAGCACGAGCGCGCAGGCGATCACGCATCTGCGTTGCGAGCGGCGCAGAACGCGCGCGAGGCAGGTGACAAGGGGCTCGCGCGCCTCGCCGCCGAGCGCGCCGAGATCGAGACCGGCGCCACGTCGAGGCAGACCGACGAGCTCGTCGCCCTCGCGAAGGACACCGAGAACGAGCGGGTCCGCATCGAGACGTACGAGCGGCTCGCCGAGCTCGATCTGCACGGCCGCAAGGATCCGAACGGTGCGCTCGCTTGGCACCGCACGATCCTCGAGCAGGCGCCGCGTCACAAGACGAGCCTCCGCTTCGTCGAGCACAAGCTGATCGGCGATGCTCTCGAGGACGCGAGCGCGCAGCTCGAACGCGTCTTCGAGCAGATCGCCCTCTCGCTCGACGGCTCCGCCGGCGGCGAGGTCACGGGTCACGCACAGCTCGCTGCGCGCCTGAAGTCGCGCGCGCAAGGCAGTCGTGAGGCCGGGTGGGATCGCACGGGCGACATGGCGCGCCTCGCGGCGACGCAGCCGGAAGCGTCGCTCTGGGCGCTCCGCGCCCTCAACGCACACGCGCGCGTCCAGAAGGACGAAGAAGCGACGCTCTCGACGACGAACGCGCTGCTCGAGCGCACGCAGCGGCCTTCCGAGCGCGCTGCGTTGCTCCTGCGTGCGAGCGAGGCGGCGGCCCGGCTCGAGCAAGTCGCCGACGCGCGCGCGTTCCTCGAGCAAGCAGCGCAAGAAGATCCAGGGGACGTCGTGACGTGGGGCTTCCTCGCCGAGGTGCGCGAGCGCACCGGCGAGGCGCGCGCCGCGGCGGATGCGTGCGAGAGCCTCGCGCGCACGAGCGTCGTTCCCGCGCACCAGGTCCTCGCGTGGTTCGACGCCGCGCGCATCTGGCTCGACGAGGTCAAGGACACCGAGCGCGGCATGACCGCTCTCGAGCAGTGCGCCGAGGTCGACGTCACACACGGTGACGTGTTCCAGCGCCTCTCGGGGCTCTACGCCGAGAAGCACCTCGACGCGGAGCTCGCGCGTCTCCTCGAGAAGCGCCTCGCGATCGTCGAGGACGAAGGAGAGCGCGTCGCCCTCGAGGTCGAGCTCGCGCGTGCGCTCGGAGAGATGGGCGAGCTCGCGAAGGCGAAGTCCGCCCTCGAGAGCGCGCTCGCGCAGCGCCCCGACCACACGACGGCGCTCGGCGCGATGGCCGAGCTCTGCGCGAAGGAAGGCGACTGGGCCGGCGCCGAGCAGGCGTACGTGCGTCTCGCACGGCTCCTCGACACGCCCGCCGAGCAGTCGGCCATCTACGAGAAGCTGGGCGAGATCTACAGCGTCCACACCGTGAATTTGTCGCGCGCCGAGGTCGCCTACAAAGAGGTGCTCAAGCGCGCGCCGAATCAGATCGCGACGCTCGAGAAGCTCATCGACATCTACAAGCGCCAGGGCGACATCGCGAAGGCGGTCGAGACGCAGCAGGTGATCGTCGCCGAGGCGCACGATCCGAAGCAGCGCCTCCAGCGCCTCATCGACCTCGCCGCGATCCACGAGACGACGGCGCGCGACGCGCGGCGCTCCGAGCAGGTGCTCGAGTCGGCGCGCAAGGAGTTCCCCACCTCCGTCGTGGCTCTGCGCGCCATGGCCGAGTTCTACGCGCGGCAGCGCCAGATGCCCGCGATGCAGATCCTCCTCGACCGCGCCGCCGGCGACGCTCGCCGATCGTTCGCCGCCGGTCGCTTCGTCACGTCGCTCTTCGAGGTCCTCCACGCGGCGTACGAGCTGCGCGGTCGGAAGGACGCCGCGCGCGTCGTCGCCGCGACGCTCGCCGCCGTCGAAGGCCCGAACGGACCTGGTCGCGCCGGGACCACCGGCGCCGTCGAGGTCATGGGCGCAGAAGCCCGCGCCGTCGACCCGCGACTCGACGACGTGCTCGCGCCCGAGATCATCAGCCCCGCGCTCCTCGCGCTGTTCCATCGCGCGGGCGATGCGCTCGATGCGGTCTCGCCGATCGATCTCCGCGCGCTGCGGGCAACGCCGCTCGTGCCCGGCACTCCGCTCGGGACCACCATCGGCGCGGTCGCCACGGTGGTCGGGCTCGGCGCGCTGCAGATCCTCGTCTCGCCCCAGCTCGGACGCGTCGCCATTCCGCTGGGCTCGAATCCGCCGGCGCTGCTCGTCGGCGAAGGCCTGATGAACGTCACGAACGAGCGCGCGCGCGCCTTCGTCGTCGTGCGCGCGATGAAGATGATCCTCTCGCGGTCGTCGTCGCTCCTCCGCGGTCAACCCGCGGACGTCGGGGTCCTCGTCTCGGCGCTCTTCACCGCGTTCAATCCGAGCTTCCAGCCGCAGGGCGTGGACGCAAAGCGCGTTTCGGAGATGTCACGCCGTCTCGTCCCCGCGCTCCCGCGCAACCTCGATCCCACCGTCGGCGTCATCGCGCTCGAGGCAGGCGGCACGCTCGGCAACCAGGCGAACCTGCTCGGCGCCGCCGGCCAGGCCTGGGCGAACCGCGTCGCGCTGCTCGCGGTCGGCGACCCAAACGCGGCCCTCGAGGCCCTCGCGTGGGCCAAGGGCGAGGACGCCGCCCCGCGCGGTCCCGAGGAGCGCGCAGCGTGGATTGCGCGGACCGCCGAGGCCCGCGAGCTCATGACCTTCAGCGTGACCGACGGCTACGCGGAGGCGCGCGCGCGACTCGGCCTGGATCGCTGAACGCCGATCGTGAACGCGGCGTTCCCCGGATGTAAACCCGAGGTCACGACCGCCTGACCGCAGTCTGCGTCCCCGCGCCCGTCCGGCGCGGATCGCGTGCTCGACGACTGGCACGTCAGCTGCACTCGCGGCGCTCGATGTGTCGTCCGGTCCTCCGGCTCGCCCGCGCCCTCGCGCTCGTCCTCGCAGCTGCCGCAGCGTGCGGATGCTACTCGACGACGACCATCCCGGGAGCTTCGATGGAGATGGTCTCCACGGCGCCCCGTTCCGGCGCGGTCGTCGTGCCGGACACCGCGGGTCATGACGTCCGCATCGATCCCAACACGACGCTGCGCCTCCATCTGCAAGATGGAAGCGTGAGCGAGGTCGTCGACGCACGAGCGCTCGCCGTGAGCCCGGACGGCCTCGTGTTTCACGAGGCGATCGGGATGGCGGACGTCACGGCGATCATCGTGACAGGCTTGGACGAGAGACAGCGCGAGCTCGTGGAGCGCAGCGTCCCGGCTCGAGCGAAGCTCACGAAGCTGCCCGACGGCTCCTTGCGCGTCGACCGCGCCGACGGAGACAGCGAAGTCCTGCGCGCGTGGGCGACGAGCGCCCTCGTGGCGCTCGCGTGGCAGGTGACGCCCTCCGAGAGCAGTGCGCGGCTAGGCGCCCTGGGCCGCGAGCCGTGTCCGGTCGTCTACGGAATGCTCGGCGCTCCCCAAGCCGGCCGCGGTCAGCGTTCCGTGCCGACGTTCGAGCCGGATTGGTGGTGCAAGCCGAACGTCACGTACGCCGAAGCGGTTGCCGTTCAGCACGTGCTCTCTTCCAATGCGTCCGACTCGCTCGGCACCTGGTCGCTCGTCGACGGACGAATGCGGACCAATCCTCTGCACGGCGCGGCGATCGGTTCGATGTTCCGTGGCGTCGAAGCTCGCATGGGATGGCGCTGGAACGACATCGCGTCAGCCGAGGTCGCGAACATCAGCGGAAGCAAGACACTCGCTGCGTTCGTGCTCACGGGTGCTCTCGCGCTCGCGCTCGCGCCCGTCGCCGCGGCAAACACATCGACCGGAGACTTCGGTGGTGGGCCGCACGGCGCAGCGCCGAACGCGGTGCATGCCGCGACCCCGATCCCGGTTGCGCCCGATCCCGGTCCAGCGTTCGGCGCAGTGCACCAGGTGTCCGCGACCACCGAGTCGGAGCTCGCCTTCCCGTCGAGCGCCGGAGAGCGACCGTTTTTCTCGCCACGGGCCTCGCGCCAAGCGTACGCGCGTTTCTCGGGCTCGCTCGACTCCGGCCTGGACGTCACGACGGCGAGAGGGGCCAGTGAGAACCTGCTGGTGACGATGCGCCTCTTCGACGTCTTCGAGCTCGGTGGCGGCGCGGGCGTCATCGAAGCGACGGCCGACGGCAAGAGCGACGTCTCGGTCATCGGCCTCTTCCGCGGCGGTCTTCACGCCTGGCTCGACGAAGGTCGCAGGTTCGCGATCCCGCTCGTCGCCGATCTCGGCAGCGGCGGAGACGTTCGCTTCCACGTCCGTGCCCTCACCGGCCTTCGTCTGGGTCTACCGAAGGGCGTGGAGCTCTCGATCTACCCGCTCTCGCCGACGTGGGACAGTCGCCGCAGTCTTCCGTCCCGCTGGAGCCTGGAGTCCTCGATCGGAGCAAGCATTCAGTTCTTCTGAACGTCGCGGCGTCGCGCGAAGAGGGCTCGACGCTGGACGCACCTTTCATTTCTGCAATTCGAACAGAGCTCTTGTCGCACTAGAGCTTGCCGCATCGCGTAACGGCGACTAAACAGCGGCACCCTCTATGCATCTCCGTAATGTGGCGATCGTCGCGCACGTCGACCACGGCAAGACCACGCTCGTCGATCTCATGCTCAAGCAGGCCGGCACGTTCCGCGAGAACGAAGTCACGGTCGAGCGCGTGATGGACTCCAACGACCTCGAAAAAGAGCGCGGGATCACGATCCTCGCCAAAAACACGTCCGTCCGGTGGAAGAACGCCGACGGCGACGTCGTGAAGATCAACGTCGTCGACACCCCAGGCCACTCCGACTTCGGCGGAGAGGTCGAGCGCACGCTCATGATGGCCGACGGAGCGCTGCTCCTCGTCGACGCCGCCGAGGGTCCCCTTCCCCAGACTCGCTTCGTCCTCAAGAAGTGCATCGAGCTCGGGTTCCCGGTCATCGTCGTCATCAACAAGATCGACCGCAACGACGCTCGCCCGGACGAGGTCCTGAACGAGGTCTTCGATCTCTTCATCGACCTCGAGGCCGGCGACGCGCAGATGGACTTCCCCGTCATCTACGCGATCGGCCGCGACGGCGTCGCCAAGCGCACGCTCGACGATCCCAGCATGACGCTGAAGCCGCTCTTCGAGACCATCCTCGAGAAGGTCCCGCCGCCCAAGGGCGACGCCGCGGCGCCGCTCCAGATCGTCATCAACAACATCGACCACGACGAGTACGTCGGTCGCCTCGCCATCGGTCGCATCGCTCAAGGCACGATCAAGGCGAACCAGCAGGTCGGCGTCATCAAAGAGAACGTGAAGAACAAGGCCACCATCAAGGTGCTCACCACCTTCGAAGGCCTGAAGCGCACGACCACGCAAGAGGCCCGCGCCGGCGAGATCATCGCCATCGCCGGCATCGAGGACATCGACGTCGGTGACACGGTCACGGAGATCTCCGACGGTTGGGAGAGCCGCGCTCTGCCCCGCATCGTCGTCGAGCAGCCGACCATCAAGATGCGGATCGGCGTCAACACGTCGCCGTTCGCCGGCAAGTGCAAGCTCTCGAAGTACCTGACGAGCCGCCAGCTCCGCGAGCGCCTCGTCCGCGAGGTCCGCAAGAACCTCGCGCTCCGCTTCGAAGACACCGACTCCCCCGACACGTTCACCGTGCTCGGTCGCGGTGAGCTCCAGCTCGCCATCCTCGTCGAGACCATGCGTCGCGAGGGCTACGAGATGCAGCTCGGCAACCCCGAGGTCATCACCAAGAACGAGGGCGGCATCGACTACGAGCCGTACGAGCTCGTCGTCGTCGACGTGCCGGACGCGTACATCGGCGTCGCCACCGAGCGCCTGGGCCTCCGCAAGGGCCGCATGACCAAGATGGCGAACCACGGTCACGGCCGCGCGCGCCTCGAGTTCCGCATCCCGAGCCGTGGCCTCATCGGCTTTCGCGGCGAGTTCCTCACATCCACGCGCGGCACCGGCCTCCTCACCACCATGTTCGACGGCTGGGAGCCGTGGGGCGGCGTGATGGCCAAGCGCCAGCTCGGCGCGATCGTCTCCGATCGCCAGGGCGTCTGCACGCCGTACGCGATGAACCACCTCCAGGCCCGCGGCGAGTTCTTCGTGAAGCCCGGAGAGGCCGTCTACGAGGGCATGATCGTCGGCGAGCACAACCGCCCGAGCGATGCCGACGTGAACTTCGTCCGCGAGAAGAAGCAGACGAACGTGCGTAACCACGGCAAGGACGAGAACATCGCGCTCGCCGTTCCCCGCGTCCTCACGATCGAGACCGCGATGGAGTGGATCGACGCCGACGAGCTCGTCGAGGTGACGCCGGACGCGGTGCGCGTCCGCAAGCAGATCCTGCAGTGCAACAAGCGCTCTCGTCGCGCCGACGCGATCGAGGAAGCGGGCGGCGTGAAGCAGGGCTCGATCCCGCCTCCGCCGAACGACTGAGCGAGCTTCAGCGACCGAGCTGTGCGCGCAGGCCGTCGAGGCCCTGCGCGATGATCCGCTCGACGGCCTCGCTCGCCTCGGCGTCGAGGTCGTTGCCGGCCGCGCCCGCCGCCTCGCGCACGTAGGCCGCGCGCGCGCAGCCTTGCGCGAAGCCCTGACAGGCGTGCTTCTGCGACGGATCGACCTCGGCGGAGCGAACGTCCTTCTCGGCGTCGGCGAGCGTGCTCGAGCCGCTCTTGCCACTGCCGCTGCCGGCGCCCCCGAGAAGCTTCGACGCGAGCACGCGGACGCGCGCGTCATCGCCCGCGACGCGCGCGAGGCGTGCCGCGAGCGCGATGGCGCGCTCTCCGCCTGCGGTCGCCCCGACACCGTCGGCGACGAGATCGGCGAACGCGTGTGCCTCGTCTTCTCGGCCGAGCGCGACGAGGTACCACGCGAGCTGCGTCGCGCCGGAGACGCTCTCCGGGCGCGAGAGGCTCCACGTCTTCGCGAGCGTCGCCTTGACGCGCGCGAGGTACTTGCTGCGTTCGACCGTGGTCAGGATCGCGGGGACGTCCTGCGGCGCCGCGACGGCCTCGCTCTTCTTGCTCGCCACGCTCCCACTCTACCGCTCGCCTCGATCCAGAGTGCGAAGGAACCGTTCGCACCACGATCTCGTGCGACCGCTCAGGAATTGTCCGTTTTGACGGTCTTTGTGACGTGTCAAGCCACGGCACGACCGGTGCACCACACCTCCTCGAACGACGGCGCGGCGGCGACCGTCCCTTCAGGAGGATGCGACGATGGCGATGAAGATGTTCGGCGGCCTGGTGATCTTCGTGGTGTCTGCGGTCGTGACCGCGTGCAGCGGTGGCGATGCTCAGAAGCCTGACGATCCGACCGCTGCGCAGGACCCGACCGATCCGTCGTCGAGCAGCACGAAGCTCCCGCCCAGCAACAACGGAACGGGCGAAGCCGCGGCGACGCCGGGCGGCGCTCCGGGATCGAACAGCGGTCCTGGCGCGGGCGGCTCGGCGCCGAAGGGCACGGCTCCCGGCGGCGCGGGCACGGGCAGCGGTGCGGGCGGCGCGCCTGGCGCAGGTCCCGGCGGCGCGGGCGGCGCAGGCGGCGCGGCCGACAACGTCTGCTGCTTCAACAACACGTCGTACGCCTGCCCCGACGCAAAGTCGTGCTTCGGCGGCTTCGATCTCGAGGCGTGCCAATCCGCGTGCGCGCCGAACGACGCCGACTGCATCCTCGCGTGCGTCGACAAGCTCGACACCGCAGGCGGCCCGACCGCCGCGTGCACCGCGAAGGGCCCGTGCTGATCCGCTAACCTGGACCAGCGCCGCCGCCCAGAAGCTGGTCGGGATCCACGCGCGCACCCTCGTGAGGAGCGCAGGGATCGCCGCCGCGGATTCAGCGAGCTGCCGAGGGTCCGATCCGCTTGAACAACCACCACCCGCCGACATGGTCCTCGAGCGCGAGGTCGTTGGGCGTGTAGGGCTGTGACGCGGTGGGTCGGGTCCGGATGAGGACGAACTCCCAGTCCTCGAGGTGGTACGCGGGCCAGTCGATGAACTTGAGGTCGCTCTCGCTGTAGCTCGCCGGAAGGCGCAGCGCGGGGTTGGCGTTCGTCGGATAGAGCGCGGAGCCCTGATGGAACCACACGTCGCTGACGACGACCGGTCGGTCGGCGAGAGCGAGCTTGTCGTAGTGGATGAAGGGATGCGCCGTGAAGATGTCGCTGTTCGGATCGAGCGGCAGGTTCAGGAGCGTCGCCTGCGCGGGCACGCGCGCGAGCACCTCCTGGTAGCCACGCGCCTCTTGCTGGAAGAAGTAGGACGCGACCAGCGCGACGGTGGCGAGCGCCGCAGCCGATGCGGGAACACCGATGTCGGCCGCGACGGCGAGCGGACGCGGAAGCGCCTCGCGCCGCACGCCGAGCAGCGCGAGCATGAGGATGAGCGGCAGGAGCCGGCCGTCCACGAAGCCGAACCAGCCGACGGCATGCGGCAGGACGAGGAAGAGGACGCTGAGCGCGCCCGCCGAGGCGTAGAGCGCGCGGCTGTGACGGTGCTGGGCGGTGAGGGCGCGCCCCGCGTCCCGTCCGAGCGACCGTATCGTGTAGAACGTGCAGCCGGCGGCGAACGCCCAGAGCGCGACACCCACGAAGAAGTCGATCCCGCTGCGCGTCATGAGCGTGGGCGTGACGAGCAGCTCGAACTTCGCCGCCGGGCTCTGGAAGATCGGTACGAGCGGCGGCACCACGGGCACCGAGCCCGACGGGGTCGTCGTGCCGCGCTCCAGCCACGCCACCCAGGCCGCGAGGGCGACGGCGGGCACGAGCGCGCGGAACCGAAGGAAACGCTGCGCGCGACGACCCGTGCATGCTGCACTCACTCCTGCGCAGAGCAGGAAGAGCACGAACGCGTGACCGTGGGCGACGAACACGAGCGGCGCGAACGCCGCCATGAGGAGCTCGCGCTTGCGGAGGTCGGGCGCGTTCTCGTCCGCGGCGACGAGGAGCTCGAGCCACATCACGAGAGCGACAAGCATGATCGCGACGCCGAGCAGGTAGCTCGCGAAGCCCATGAGCGTCATGAACCCGAACGACAGCGTGACGCCGAGGTATCCGTAGACCGGCGTGGTGTCGCCGTGCAGACGGCGCCGCGCATGGAGCATCGCGAGCGGAGTCGCGATGAGAGGCAGCGTCGCGAGCGCGCGCACGGCGCCGATCGGACCGATGACGCGAACGAAGACCTCGCCGAGGAAACGGAACAGCGAGTACGGCCCGATGTGCGGCGCCAGCACGAAGAAGCGCGATTCGAAGCTCGCGTCGGCAAAGCGATGTCGCATCGCGATGAGCCCCGCGTGCGCCGGCAGATCTTGGAACGGCAGCGCCTCGAACACCCAGAAGACGAGCACGCCGAGGACGGTCACGGCGCCGAGGCCGATCCACGCAGCGCGCGCCGACGCGCGGCGCGCAGCGCTCGTCGGCGGACGGTCTTCGAAGACGGACGCGCCAGAATCTGCCGCGGACACGCTGTCGGGAGCGTGCTCGCGGACCGCTTCGCGCGGGGGTTCGGTCACATGCGTCGTCATGTCCCCGGTAGAGCCCCTTATGGCGCGAGATCGAGGCGGCCGCCAGTGTGCGCTTGGTTCACAGGGCCGATTTTTGCGCCTTTAATGGCACAGCCGGGTGTTCGGGACGCGCATTGGACGGCCCTTTCGGGTGCGGGCTCGGGACTGCAGCGAATTGCCACGGCCGTCCGGCGCGCGGTAGGTAACCCAGCACGATGAGCCGCGCGTACCTCTGCGTGTCCATCGACGTCGAGAGCGACAGGGCGCGAGGTGCGGAAGCGCGTCATCCTTCGTCCTTCGAGGGGATTACGGACGGCGTGGTCGCGCGGATCCATCCGCTGTTCGATCGATTCGCCGCGAAGCCCACCTACCTGCTCTCGGCGGAGGTCTTGCGAGACGCGATGTCGGTGGCGGCCTTCGGGGACCTGGCGCCTTCGTGCGAGCTCGGCACGCTCGGCTCGGGGGGCGGCGACCGACCCGCGCTCACCGAGCTGACCGATCTCTTCATTCGCGCGTTCGGTCATCAGCCGCAGTCGTTTCGTTGCGCTCCGGCTTCGCGCGGCGGAGCGTGGGTCGAGACCGTTGCCTCGCTCGGATACGCCGTGGATGCGAGCGCAACGCCGCATCTCGGGCCGTTCCGTGATGCATCGTCTCAGCCCTATCGGCCCGATGCGGAGTCGCCCGGCACCGAGGGCAATGCGTCGTTGCTCGAGGTGCCGATCACGATTCGATCGCGCGTCCTGCGCGCGCCGCGCTGGCTGTCCCCGTCGCGCACGTCGGCGTCGGCGCTGGTGCGCATCGCGGAGGACGAGCTCGCTGCGGCACGACACGCAGCGCCGGCGCGCCCCGTGTTCCTCCACGCGACGTTGGCGAACGTGGACGTCGTTCCATGGGCGAGCCCGCGCGGCGCGAACGAAGAAGAGGCTCGCTGCGTTCTGGACGGCGTGCGCGAGCTCCTCACGTTCGCGCGCCGTCGCGCGATCGAGGTGATCGGGCTCGGCGACGTTCCTTCGATCCTCGCCGCGTCACGCTGACGGCTTTTGCACATTGCGCAGGGTCTCGCGCAACGCTTTCGCGTGTCGCCGCAACCCCGCGACATGACGCGCGCGAGGTCGTGTCACATTGCCACAATGGGGATAGTCGCCACGCAAAAACCGCTGTTTTCCCCAGGCTTTGTGCAACCTGTGGGTTGCATCGGTCTTGCACGCTCGCGCTCCGATGTCTTCCCTTCCCGCGCCTCCGCCGCGCACGTTCGGGCCGAAATTCGTGGCGGCGCCGGCGAGCGCTCAACCCGTGCGCGCGCTGCGTCGCTCCGACCCGCCGCCGAAGCCGACCGGTGAGCGTGCGACGTTCCTCGCCGACGTCACGGCCGGTCTCGCGCGCACGCCGAAGACGCTGCCCGCGCGTTACATGTTCGACGCCGTCGGCACGCGCCTCTTCGCGTGTCTCGCGGCGTCCGAGGATCATTACCTCACGCGATGCGAGCTCGGCCTCCTGACCTCGCACGCGGAAGATCTCGCGTCCGCGATCGGCGAGAACGCGCAGCTCGTCGACCTCGCTTGTGGTGACGGTGCACGGACCCAGCTCCTCGCCGAGCGACTCCAGACCCCCGCTCGCATCACCGTGATCGATCGTGCGGAGCATGCCGCGACCCAGCTCGCCGACGCGCTCGCGGCGAAGAGCGACGACCTCCCGATCCTCGCGGTCGGCGGACAGGGACCGCTCTCTGCGCGAGTCCCGACCTTCGCGCATGCGTCGCGCACGGTCGCGTATCTGCCGGCGTCGATCATCGGCAGCCTCGAGCCGCGCGACGCGAAGACGGAGCTCCGCCGCCTTGCCGCCGAGTGTGGCGCGGGCGGCGGTCTCCTCGTCGGCGTCGACCTGAAGAAGGATCCGTCGGAGCTCGAGCGCGCCTATGACGACCGAGAGGGCCTCGCGGCTTCGTTCGGACGAAACCTGCTCGCGCGCATCAATCGCGAGCTCGCCGGCAGCTTCCAGCTCGAGGCGTTCGATCACCGCGCCGTGTACGACGGCGCGAAGGGCCGCGTCGAGCTGCAGCTCGTGAGCAAGCGCTGGCAGTGGGTGGCCGTCCACGGTCAGTGGGTGAACTTCGGCGCCGGCGAGGCGATCACCACGCTGGTCGCGTACAAGTACACGCTCGAGTGGTTCTCTTCGCTCGCCACGTCGGCGGGGTGGAAGGTCGATCGCGTCTTCACCGGCAAGGACCGGAAATACGCGCTCCTCTTGCTCCGTACCTGACCTGACGGTCGACGGTCGACCGGCTCGCAGCGGCGCCGCCGATGTCGGCGACGCCGACGCCCTGAGTCAGCGCTACTTCACGCCGGAGCAGCGGCTCACGTACGTGAAGACGCCGGCGGAGCCGCCGCCGCTGGTGCTCGCTTCGGTGGTGATGAAGAGCTGCTTGCCGTCGGGTCCACCAAACGCAACGCCGGTCGGACGCTGGCCGGGGAACGGGATCGTTCCGAGCTTCTTCTTCGTCGCCGTCGAGAACACCTCGACGCGTCCGTTCGCCGAGCCGTTCGCCGCCGCCTCCGCGATCCAGAGGTTGCCGCCGACATCGACGGCGATGCCGTCCGGGACGTCGACGAGATCGGCCGCTGCGATGAATGCGGTACCGCTTACGGGTGCCGTGACCACGCCGGTCGCGGACACGTCGTAGACGCGGACCGCCTTCGGGTCAGGGTCGCCCGCGTTGATGGGGCCGATGCCGACGTACAGCTTCGTGCTGTCGGGCGAGAGCGCGATCCCGTTCGCGCGACCGAAGTTTTGCTGGATCGACTGCACGCCGCCGTCCGGCGCGAGCAGATAGAGACCCGTGACGCCCCCCGGACCCGTGAACTGGTACTGCCCGTCCGTGAAGTAGACGTTTCCGTTCGGCCCGGCGACGAGGTCGTTCGGGCTGTTCGAGCCGGCGTCACCGAGGCTCAGAATCCCCGCCGGTCCGCCGTCCGGCGCGGTGAGAAAGAAGCCCGGCGTGGCGGTCGCGTTCTTCTGGTCGACGGCGCTGATGACGAGCCCGTTGCGCAGAGCGTTGCCGACGGGTCCGTTCGCGCCGCTGAACCCCGCGTCGCGGAAGGTTCCGAGCGCGCCGCCGTCTGCCGCGACACGCTGGAGGCGAGCCGTCGGATCGAACTCCGAGAAGACGAGGAAGCCGCCGTTCGCGTCGAGCCACTGCGGACCGTCGAGGAACACGCCGGCTGGGACCGTCACGATCTGCGTCGTGACGGCGGCATCGAGATCGACGCCGCCGTCGAGCGTTCCACCGTCCGCGGTGAGCGGGTTGCCGATGCACGTCGGGATCACAGCGCCGTCGCTCGCATCCGCGGCATCGGGGACGCTTCCGTCCGTCTCGGGCATGCTGCTGTCGGTGCCCGGAACGCTGCCGTCCACCTCGGGGCCGCCGGTCTCGGGGCCGCCGCCGGCGTCGTCGGAGGTCGCGAGGTTCGAGGAGTCGCTCGAGCACGCGTAAGCGTAGGAGAGGAGCGGTAGAGCAAGGACGACCAAAGCAAGACGACGACGGGTGTTCATGAGTGAAGCCTCCAAAGACGGAACCTCGAGACTACCACGCCTCAGCAGGCCTCGAGCATTCCGGTTGCGAGAGCGTCCATGAGCACCGCGAACGATCGCTCGTCGAAGCCCGCTCCGCTTCGCAGCCAGTCGACGTGCCGCGTGTCGGCAACGGGGTCGGGCGCAACACCACCCGCGT
>FTCS01001702.1_pt1 | contig 13838 bp, 16 predicted proteins | sample 1639391 | NCBI WGS metagenome assembly FTCS01 (sample SAMEA3914864, study PRJEB12502) | metagenome | biome: forest; material: soil | place: USA | collected 2012-03-12 | depth 0.3 m | reverse complement strand
TCCTACGACGGCTTCGCGGACGATCTCGGCGTCATCGACCGGAGCCTGCGCGCGAACCGCGGCGCGCGCATCGCCGACGGTTCGCTCGCCGCGCTGCGCCGCCGCGTGGAGATCTTCGGATTCGACCTCGCCGCCGTCGAGGTGCGCGTGCATGCACGCGACGCGGTCGAGCCCGACGAGCGGATCCGTGCTCTCCTCGCCGCGGCGGGCGAGACGGTGATCGTCTCCGGCGTCGACTCGGCGGAGGACGTACGCCGCGTGCAGCGGCTGACGTCGGCCGGGAACGTTGTCCCCCTGTTCGAGTCGGTGGAAGCGCTTCGCGCCGCGCCGGCGATCTACGAAGAGCTGCTCTGCCGCGAGGTGATGGTCGGCTACTCCGACTCGGCCAAGGACGCCGGCTACCTCGCCGCCCAGTGGGAGATTCGTTCCGCGATCGTCGCGCTGATCGAGATCGCGCGGCGGCACGGCATCACGCTCACGGTCTTCCACGGGCGGGGCGGCAGCGCCGGCCGCGGAGGAGGCCCCACCTTCGACGCGATTCTCGCCCAGCCTCACTCGCACCTGAAGATCACCGAGCAGGGCGAGACGATCGCGTTCAAGTATGGGCTCCCCGAGCTCGCGTACCGCAATCTCGAGGCGGCGCTCGCGGCGACCGTGCTCGCCGCGAGCCGCGCCGAGGAGGAGGTCGACACGACGCTGATCGCCTCGCTCGCCGAGCGATCGCGCGTCGCCTATCGCGAGCTCGTCGACGATCCGCGCCTCGTGACCTTCTTCCGCGCGTTCACGCCCGTGGACGAGCTCGCCCTCTTGAACATCGGCTCGCGTCCCTCTCGTCGCCCCGAGGGAGCTGAGTACCTCGGGTCGCTGCGCGCGATCCCGTGGGTGTTCGCGTGGACGCAGAACCGCTGCCTGCTCCCCGCGTGGTACGGCTGCGGAACCGCGTTCGCCTCCGCCGATGTCGCGGAGCTGCGCGCGCTCTACCGGGAGTGGCCGTTCTTCCGCACGCTTGTGCAGAACCTCGAGATGACACTCGCGAAGTCGAGCATGGAGATCGCGGCCGAGTACCTCGAGCTCGTCGACGAACCGAGCCTGTGGGAGCCGATCGCGGTCGAGCACGCCCGCACCGTCGCCGCCGTCCTCGACATCGTCGAGACGAGCAGCCTGCTCGACCGCCATCCGGTCGTCCAGCGCTCGATCACGGTGCGCAACCCGTACGTCGACCCGATGAACGCGATCCAGGTCTCGCTGCTTCGCCGGTATCGCGCCGGCGACGAAGAGGCCGTTCCACCGCTTCTCCGCTCGATCGCCGGGATCGCGGCAGGGTTGCGTAATACCGGTTGAGGGGAATGCGCCTGGCATGCCCAAGACCAAGACCAAGGCCGACCTGGAGGTCGAGCTCGAGGCGCTCCGTGACCAGCTGCGACGCCTCGTCGCGCACACGGAGGTGCTCGCGGTCGCCCTCCGAACGGAGGAGGCCGTGCCGCGCGCCGACCTCGATCATGCGGTCGCGGGCCTGCACGCGCTGTACGCCGAGCTCGAGGGCTAACCTGACTCACAGGTGGTCGAGGTCGCGTGTGAGGCATGCGGCTGGTTGGCGATCACGAGCCAGCCGCCGCACCACGTCTGGGCCGAGCACGCCGCCGCGTGCCCGGCCGTAGGCGGCGCGGTCCGGCACGTCCCCGACCTGCCGCCCCTGCCGGTGCGGTTGCCGGAGATCCACGTCTGCAAGCATCGGCTGGTGAAACGCCAGATCGCGGTTACGCCGTCGGGCGCGAAGCGGTATGCGATCGTCTGCGAGCTGTGCGGGCGCCGGGTCGACGGCTAACCGAACAACGCTCCGACCCTTACTTTACTTTCGATAGTAGCGTCCGGGGATGGACTGGGAGACGGTCTACGAGCGCAACTCGGTCGAGCGGATCAAGCGCGACAAGCCGCCGCTCGGCATCCGCGAGGAGCTGCCCGCCCTCGTTGCGCTCGGCTACGAGGCGATGAACGAGGAGGACGTCGTGCGGCTCCAGTGGTGGGGCCTCTACCACGACAAGCCGAAGGTGGGGACGTTCATGCTGCGCGTGAAGATCCCGTCCGGGATCCTCGCGCCGGCAAAGCTGCGCCGGATCGGCGAGGTCGCAAACAGGTACGGGCGCGGCGACGCGGAGCTCACGACACGGCAGTGCATCCAGCTGCACTGGCTCGAGCTCGGCCGGCTCGCGGACGTGTTCGCGGACCTCGAGGACGCGGGCATCACGAGCGCCGGCGGCTGCGGCGACACCGTCCGCAACATCACCGGCTGCCCCCTCACCGGCATCGCGCACGACGAGCTCTTCGACTCGACGCCCGTCATCGAGGCAGCCACGAGCGAGTTCTACGGCAATCAGGCGTGGGCGAACCTGCCGCGCAAGCACAAGTACTCGATCGCGAGCTGTCCCGACCGCTGCAACGCGCCCGAGATCAACTGCGTCTCGCTGGTCGGTGTGCTGCACGAGGGACGCGAGGGCTACGGCGTGCTCGTCGGCGGCGGCCTCTCCTCGGTTCCGCGCGTCGCGCGCGACCTCGGTGTCTTCGTCCCGAAGGAGGACGCAGTCGAAATCCTCGGCACCGTCACGTCAGTGTGGAGCGAGGACCTGAAGTACCGCATGTCGCGCGTGAAAGCGCGCCTGAAGTTCATGGTCGACGACATCGGCGCGGACGGCATCCTGGACCGCGTCGAGGCGAAGCTCGGCCGTACGCTCGAACGCTTCGAACTGCCGCCGATCGCAGCGCAACCCTCCGCGCATCTCGGCGTGCACGCCCAGCGGCAGGACGGGCTCTCCACCATCGGAGTGCCCGTCCGCCTGGGGCTCACCTCCGGCGACCAGCTGATCGCGGTCGCAGACCTTGCGGAAGAGATCGGCGGAGACGTTCGCCTCACACGACAGCAGAACCTGATCCTCACCGGCGTGCGCGATGTCGAGTCGGCGCTCGCGCGACTTGCAGACCTGGGCCTCCCGCTCGACACGAATCCGATCTGGGGGAGCTCGATCGCCTGCACCGGAGAACCGCACTGCAACTTCTCCGTGGGCGAGACCAAGACGCGTCTGCAGACGCTCGTCGAGCATCTCGAGCAGACCTTCGGGCCGCAGGTCGGCGACCTCCGTCTCCACCTCGACGGCTGCCCGCATGCGTGCGCGCAGCACTGGGTCGGCGACCTCGGCTTCCAGGCGACGACGGGCAAGGACGAGGACGGCAACCGCGTGTCGGCGTACGACATCTTCGTCCGCGGGTCGCTCGGACCTCAGCCGGCCATCGGCGGCTCGCTCTTTCGCCGCGTCTCGAGCGAGCGGCTGGAGCATGCGGTCGAAGGCCTCGTGCGCGGCTGGCTGGACGAGCGCGCCGACGGCGAGACGTTCACCGACTTCCAGAGGCGCCTCTCGGACGACGAGCTGGGCGCACTCGCCGGGCTCGAGCCGGCGCGCAAGCGGGTGGCGGCATGACCGAGCTGCTCGACGAGCTCGACGCGGGCGAGCTCTCCATCCGCTTCGAGGGCGAGGAACCGCCCGCGCTGCTCGAGTGGGCGCTGCGCGAGTTCGAGAACATCGCCATCTCCACCGCGTTCCAAGTCGACGGCTCCGTGGTCATCGACATGGCGTACGAGATCGATCCCGAGGTCCGCGTCTTCACCATCGACACCGGCCGGCTGCCGGAGGAGTCGCTCGAGTTCGCCGAGACTCTTCGCTCGCGCTACCCGGGGATCAACCTGGAAGTCGTCCAGCCCGAACCGGAGCATGTGCGACGCATGGTCGAGGCGAAGGGGCTCGACCTCTTCCGCGACTCGGTCGAGAACCGGCTCCTCTGCTGCCAGGTGCGCAAGGTGCAGCCGCTCATCCGCCAGCTCGACGGGCTCGATGCCTGGATCACCGGCCTTCGCCGCGACCAATGGGCGACGCGCACGAACATCCGCAAGGTCGAGATCGACCACGATCACGGCGCCATCGTCAAGCTCAACCCGCTCGCGGAGTGGACGGCGCGCGACGTGTGGACGTACCTGCGCGAGCACGACGTCCCGATTCATCCGTTGTACGCGCACGGCTTCACCTCCATCGGCTGTGCGCCGTGCACGCGTGCCGTCGAGCCCGGCGAGGACGATCGCGCGGGGCGCTGGTGGTGGGAGTCGAACGCGCCCAAGGAGTGCGGAATGCATTGCTCGATCGAGCACGGCGGGTTCGAGCACGAGCTCAAGGCGATCCTCGGCAAATGACGCTCGCATTGCGTGGAGAGGCTGCAGAGGTCGCGCTCGGCGAAGCGCAGGCGGTGCTCGCGCTCGTCCAGGACGACGAGCGCCGCGGCCGGCTGGCCGACCTCGTCGCCGCCGTGCAGGACGGCGAGCTCGACGACGACGACGCGCAGGCGCTCGAGGAGCTGATCGAGCTCGGCCTGACGACCGGACGCATCCGCAGCGTCTACGGGCCCGAAGGCGAGCAGGCGGCGCTGAAGACGTACCGGCGGCTCCCCGCGGGCCGCGAGCTCGCCGACGGCGCGCGCGAGGTGACGGACGCGCTCGCCGCCCTCGAGGGCAAGACGCTCGAGCGCGTGACGGTGCAGTCGTCCGGCCCCGGCGCATACATCGTCTCGGTTGGTGTCGACGGCCTCGAGCTGACGGTGAAGCTCGACCGCGCCGGCGCGCGCATCCACTCCGTCGGCGTATGACCCAGCACTACGTCACGTGCCTCGATCTCACGGGACGCCGTGTCCTCCTCGTCGGGCGCTCGCAGCAGAAGGTGCGCGCACTCGAAGCGTGCGGCGCCGACGTCGTCGTCGTCGACAGCTACCGGCCGGAGCTGCTCGACGGCGCCTGGCTCGTCGTGGTCGTCGACCGCGAGCAGGGTGAGCGCGTCTTCGCCGACGCGAGCGAGCGGCACATCTTCTGCAACGTCGAGGACGTGCCCGAGCTGTGCACCTTCATCCTGCCGGCGCTGCATCGTCGCGGCGACATCACCGTCGCGGTGTCGACCGGCGGTGCGTCCCCCGTGCTCGCGCAGTGGCTCCGTGACCGCTTCGCGTCGCAGATCGGCTTCGAGCACGAGCAGCTCGCCACCGAGCTGCGGCGCATCCGGCCGTGGGTCAAGCAGAGGTTCGAGACGTACGAGGAGCGACGCGATTTCTTCCGCGACGCCGTGGCGAGGGCCCTCGGATGACCGTCGCCCTCGTCGGCGCCGGCCCGGGCGATCCCGGCCTCATCACGGTGAAGGGGCTCGAGCGTGTGCGCGCATGCGACGTGCTCGTCTACGACCGCCTCGTCGCGCCGGAGCTCGTCGACGAGGCGCCGGCAGACGCGCTGCGCATCGAGCGTGACCACCTCGAGCAGGACGAGGTGAACGACCTGCTCGTCGCGCTTGGCGATCACCACGACGTCGTGCGACTCAAGGGCGGAGACCCCTTCCTCTTCGGGCGCGGTGGCGAGGAAGCGCTCGCGCTCGCGGGCGCCGGCGTGCCGTTCGAGGTCATCCCGGGTGTGTCGTCGCTCGCATCCGTCCCCGCCTCTGCCGGCATCCCGGTCACGCATCGCGGTCTCTCGGCCTCAGTCACCGCGTTCGCGGCGCACGACGTCGAGCGGCTCGACGCCGCCGCGCTCGCCCGCGCCCCGGGCACGCTCGTCGCCTTCATGGGCCTCGCGGGGTTGGAGCGCCTCGCCGAGCGGTTGATCGAGCACGGCCGCCCGGCCGCGACTCCCGCCGCGGTCGTCTCGGCGGGGACGACCGAGCGTGAGCGGGTCGTCACCGCGCCGCTCGGCGCAATCGCGACGGCCGCCGAGGACATGCCGACGCCGGCGCTCGTCGTCGTCGGCGACGTCGTGTCGCTTCGCGCGGCGATTCAGCGTGCGGGCCAGCGGGGGGCGCCGAGGTCGCGCGAGATCCCGCGCGCTGCCTCGACGACGGCAGCCGAGACATCCGGCAACCGGTTCCGGCGCAGCACGCGCTCCTTTGGCCCGGCGACTCCGACCGCGCCGATCGCTTCCGTCCGGCGGTCGAAGATCGGCGCCGCCACGCCTGCCTCGCCGAGCAGTGCCTCTTCGCGCTCGACGGCGTAGCCCACCTCTCGCACCGAGGCGAGCTCCCGGCGGATCGCCGCAGGCGACACGTGCGTGTGCCCGGTCAGCTTCGGCAACTCGACCGCGACGATGTCGTCGACGTAGTCGTCGTCCGCGTAGGCAAGCAGCGCCTTGCCCAGCGCGGTCGCATGCAGTGGGAGCAGCGCGCCGACTTCGAGCACCTGCAGGCTCGAGTCGGGACGAAAGACGTGATGGACGACGAGGACGCCGTCGCCGTGCGGGACGCCGACGCGGACGGCCTCGCCGACGCGCGCCGCCAGGAGCTCGGACCAGGCGAGCGAGCGGGAGCGCAGCTCGTTCAGGTCGAGGTAGCTGTTCCCGAGCTGGAGGAGCTGCGGGCCGAGCTGGTACTTGTCCGAGTCGAGGTGTTGCTCGACGAGCCCGTGCTCCTGGAGCGTCCGCAGGAGCCCGTGGACGGTCGTCTTCGCCAGGCCCACCCGGTCGGAGAGATCGCTCAGCCCGAGGCGGCCGGGATGCTCACCCAGCGCCTTGAGAAGGCGGACAGCGCGGTCCACCGATTGAATCGTCTTCGGAGCTATTGTCGAATCCCGTTCGACATTGTAGAATGGCCGCCATGGTCGAAGGCAACGGCGCCGTCACTCTCGTGCTCGTCTCCCACAGCGCGCAGATCGCCTCCGGGCTGGCGGAGATGGCAGGGCAGATCGCCGGGCCGGGTGTCCCGATCGTGGCTGCGGGCGGGGCCGTCGACGGGTCGCTGGGCACCGACGGCGGCCGCGTCCTCGACGCGCTCCGGGCCGCCGCGAAAGGGGCCGGGGCCGTCGTCCTCGTCGACCTCGGCAGCTCGGTCCTCTCGGTCCGTGCGGCTCTGACCGAGCTCGCCCCGGAGGAGGTCGAGCGGCTCAGCGTCGCCGACGCGCCGCTCGTCGAGGGTGCGATCGCGGCCGCGGTGGCAGCGTCGACCGGTTGCACGCACGCCGAGGCGGCCCGTGCCGCAGAAGAGGCCCGCGGTGTCGGGAAGCTCTGAGGTCCGTGTCTGCCTGCCGGCCGGAGTGGCGCTGCATGCGCGCCCGGCGGGCACACTCGTGCGCGCCGCGGCCACATTCACGTCAGAGATCTTCGTCAGCGCCAACGGCCGGCGTGCCAACGCCAAGAGCATCCTCGACATCCTCTCGCTCGGGGCGGAGGGCGGGGTCGAGCTCGTCATCGCTGCATCAGGCGACGACGCCGCCGAGGCCGCCGACCAGCTTGCCTTGCTGGTTCCCGCCCTCGCCTGAGAGGACCGACCAGGCGAGATCGGTCGCGTGCTCGGCGGAGACGCTGCGGACGGTCGTCCGGATCTCGTCGAGGCGCGCGGGCGCGACGCTGAGCTCGTCGACGCCAAGGCCGACGTAGAGGATCGCCAGCTCCGGCACGGAGGCGGACTCGCCGCAGATCTCGACGGTGAGGCCCGCCTCGTGAGCGGCGGCGACGGTATCCGCGATCAGCCGGAGCACGCGTGGATCGGCGGCCGACCGCGCAGTCGCGAGCGGCTGCGATCGGTCGAGCCCGAGCGTGTACTGCACGAGATCGTTGGTGCCGACGGAGAAGAAGTCGGCCTCGAGCGCAAGCTCATGAGCGCGGCGGGCGGCGAGCGGCGTCTCGATCATCGCTCCGAGCGGTGGCGCAGCCGTCCAGCCGGTGTCCGACGCCGCGTCGCACAGAAGCCGGCGGACCGCCCGGAGCTGCTCGGGCGACTCGACGAGCGGGAGCAGAAGGCGCAGATCGGCGTCGCCGGCGGCGCGGAGGATCGCGCGCAGCTGCGCACCGAGGGCGTCCGGATGCTCGAGGAGGAGGGCGATCCCGCGCGTCTCGACGCCGGCGAGGAACGGCGGCGTCTTGTCGTCGCCGAAGTCCAGGACGCGGACGGTGGCGACCAGACCGGGGAGGAGGGCGAGAAGCGGCTCGAGCGCGACGATGTGCTCCTCCTCCGTCGGCCACGCGCGCGCGTCGAGGAACGCGAGCTCGGTGCGGAGGAGCCCGATGCCGTCGGCCTCCATCTCCAGGGCGGCCCGCACCTCCACCGGCGCGGCCGCGTTCGCGAGGAGCGTCACCCAGCGCCCGTCGAGCGTCACCGCGGGGAGCGCGCGCTCGCGTGCGTGGCGCTGCCGCTCGCGCGCGAGCTCGGCCATGCGTGCGAGCCCCCATTCATGCCGTTCCACGGTCGGCTCGAGGAACGCGCGCCCGGTGTCGCCGTCGACGACGATCTCCGTCGCGGCGACGGCGTCGAGAAGCTCCGGCCCGCAGCCGACCACCATCGGCAGCCCGAGCGAGCGTGCCATGATCGCGGCGTGCGAGGTCGCTGCGCCCGCCGCCAGCGCGATCGCAACGACGGCGAGCTCGGACTCGCGCAGGTCTGCGACGTCCGCCGGGCCGATGTCGTCGCCGACGAGGACGGCGGGCCCGTCCGGCGCGATCTCCGTCGCGTGCTGTACGAGGCGCCGCGCCGCGCGGCGACCGAGCTCCCGGACGTCGCTCGCGCGCGCAGCGAGCATCGGATCGCTGAGCGCTGCGAGGCGGTCGGAGTGGGAGCCTGTGGCCGACCGCAGCGCCGTCGCCGCAGTCTCCTCCTGGGCGAGCGCCTCCACGTCGGCGCGCAGCATCGGATCGAGTGCCATCAAGCGGTTCGCATCGAGGATCTCCGCCTCGGCCTTCAGCCCGTCGGCGCGCAGGCGCTCCGCCCGCGCGCCGAGCTCGCCGGCGACGGCGTCCAGCGCCGCCAGCGCGGCCTCCGTCTCGATCTCAGCCCCGCGGTGTGGAGTGTCCTCTCCCGTGGAGACATCGAGCAACAGCACGCGCCCGACGGCGACGCCGGGGGACGCGGCGAGGCCGCCGATCTCGCGTTCGCTCATGGCGAGACTGCGACGGAGCGCTCGAGCGCGGCGATGATCAGTGCCGTCGAGGTGGCGCCGGGATCCTGGTGGCCGATGCTGCGCTCGCCGAGGTAGGAGGCACGCCCCTTCGACGCCTGCAGCGGCGTCGTCGCCCGCATCCCCTCTTCCCCGGCGGCGCGGGCCTCCGCGAGCGCCTCGCCCAGCGGGCTTCCTGCGTCGAGTCGCGACCGCAGCATCCGAACCGCCGGGGCGAGCGCGTCGACCATCGTCTTGTCGCCCTCCTGCGCAGCGCCGAGCTCGACGATGCCGGCCAGCGCCGCGTCGAGAGCCTCAGCGAGCTCCGAACCGTCGAAGTCGTCGGCGTCGCCGAGCGCGCGTCCGGCCCGGCGGAGCGCAGTGCCCCAGAGCGGGCCGCTCGCCCCGCCGACAGTGGAGACGAGCGTGGAGCCTGCGGTGGTCAGGAGCTTCCCGGGCGGGCCTTCGAGCCCGTCGAGCTTCTCCACCACCGCCGTGAAGCCGCGGTCCATGTTCGTGCCGTGGTCCGCGTCGCCGATGGCTGCGTCGAGCTGCGTCAGGTAGTCGCGCTGCTCACGCACCGACGCAGCCGCCTCGTTGAGCCACCGCTTCACCGTTTCGGCGTCCACGCTCGCCCCTCCCATCGACTCAGGACCCCCAGCGAAGCGCGGGGGTGTGTACCGGCGCATCCCACAGCGCCGTCAGCTCGTCGTCAAGCTCGAGCAGCGTGATGGAGACGCCCGCCATCTCGAGGCTCGTGATGTAGTTGCCGACAAGGCTGCGCGACGCATTGACGCCGTGCTTGTCGAGCTGCTTCGCGAGCTCGGCGTATACGAGGTAGAGCTCGATCGCCGGCGTGCCGCCGAGACCGTTCACGAATGCGAGGACGTTCGCTCCCTTCGCGGGCTTCAGGTCTCCGAGGATCGCATCCGCCATCTCCTCGACGATCTCGGAGGCCGGGCGGATCTTCTCGCGCCGACGACCCGGCTCGCCGTGGATGCCCACGCCGAACTCCATCTCGTCGAAGCCGATGTCGAACGTCGGCGACCCAGCTGCGGGTGTTGCGCACGATGTGAGGGCGACGCCGAAGCTGCGGCCTCGCTCGTTCACCTTGCGCGCGACCGCGGCGACGTCGGCGAGCGAGCCGCCTGCCTCCGCCTTCGCACCTGCGATCTTCTCCACGAGCACGGTGACGCCAGTCCCGCGACGTCCCGCCGTGTAGAGCGAGTCCTCGACCGCGACGTCGTCGTTCGTCAGGACGGACTCGACTGCGATCCCGTCGTCCTCCGCCATCTCGGCGGCCAGCTTGAAGTTCATGACGTCGCCCGTGTAGTTCTTGACGATGTGGACGACGCCCGCTCCGCCGTCCACCGCCTTCGTCGCGGCGAGCATCTGATCCGGCACGGGGGAGGTGAAGACCTCTCCCGGGCAGGCGGCGTCGAGCATGCCCTTCCCCACGAAGCCGCCGTGAAGCGGCTCGTGCCCGGAGCCGCCGCCGGAGACGAGCGCGACCTTGCCCGGCACCGGCGCGTCCTTGCGCAGAACGAGCTGGTTCTCGGCGTCGATGCGCACGAGATCCGCGTGCGCGAGCCCGAGGCCGGTCAGCGACTCCTTGACCACGTCGGCCGGCTCGTTGATGAACTTCTTCACGCTTGCGACTGCGACGCTCACGTCTCGCTCCTCTCTAGACGACCGCGGGCTCGGCGCGGTCGGGCTCGGTGACGGCTTCCTCGATGGTGTGGAGGATCCTCCGCGGCGTCGCGATGAAGTCGTATGCGAATGCCGCGATTCCGGCACCAATGAGGTCTGCCGGAAGGTAGGCGCCAAGGAATTTGATCCAGTTGTGCGTGTGCGACCCGTCGATCGACTGCACGAGTAGCGGCCCGAAGATGCGTGCCGGGTTGATGGCGGCGTTCGTGACCGGGCCGACGACGATGATCACGGCCACCACGACGAGGCCGATGACGAGTCCGGCCCAGCCTTCAGGCGAACGCGAGTCGACGATGCCGAGTATCGTGAACATGAGGATCGCCGTCCCGATCGCCTCGGCGAACATCGCGGAGCCCCAGCTCACCGAGGCATGGTTGAAGTTCACCATCCCGAAGCCGTAGCCGAGATGCACCGCCCGCGCCGCGAAGGTCGCCCAGATCGCGAAGGCGCCGGCGGTTGCGCCGACGAGTTGGCTGGACCAGTAGAGCGGGACCTCGCGCCAGGGCAATCGCTTCGTCAAGGCGAGGGCGAAGGTGACCGCGGGATTGATGTGGCAGCCCGAGACCTTGCCGACGGTGTACACCATCGCCACGACGATCAGGCCGAAGGCGAACGAGATCATGCCCAAGTCGGCTCCCGAGAACGGCGCCTTCGAACCGCCCTCGAGGAGGAGAATCGCCGGAACCGATCCGGCGCCGACAAAGACGAGCAACGCGGTGCCGATCGCTTCGGCAAATGCGCGCTGGATCGTCGAGTGCTCCTGCATCGGAACCTCCTATGTCAACGACCCGCAGCTGCGCTGCACGGGCCGCATTGCCCGACTCCCGACCAATATTCGACATTGTCGAACACCGTTCGGCGGAAGCTAACGCGACCGAGCTCACCTGTCAAGGGCCGCATCTAGGTTTCCGGGGCCGTGGAGTTCCGCCGGGTCGACGCGCTCCCTCCCTACGCCTTCGCCGAGGTCGAGCGGCTCAAGCTCGAGCTGCGCCGCGCCGGCGAGGACGTGATCGACCTCGGCTTCGGCAACCCGGACGTCCCGCCGCCCGAGGTCGCGGTCGAGAAGCTGCGCGAGGCGGCGCTCATCCCGCGCAATCACCGCTACTCCTCCAGCCGCGGGCTGCCGAACCTGCGCGCGGCCGTCTGCGAGCTGTACCGCGACCGCTTCGGTGTCGAGCTCGACCCCGAGCGGGAGGCGACGCTCGCGCTCGGTGCCAAGGAGGGGCTCGTGCACCTGCTGTGGGTGCTGCTCGGGCCGGGCGACGCCGCGCTCGTGCCGAGCCCGAGCTACCCGATCCACCTGTTCGCGCCCGGCTTCGCCGGCGCCACCGTGCAGCGCGTGCCCGCGCTCGACTACGTCGCCGGCGTGCAGGACGCATGGGAAGCGGCGCAGCCGCGCCCGCGCGTGCTGCTCGCGTCGTTCCCGCACAACCCGACGACCGCGTGCGTCGAGCTTGCCGACCTGCAGCGGCTCGTCGACTTCGCTCGCGAGAAGGAGATGGTCCTCGTCCACGACTTCGCGTACGCCGACCTCGCCTTCGACGGCTACCGCCCGCCGTCGATCTTCGAAGCGGACGGCGCGCGCGAGGTGGCCGTCGAGCTCTATTCGCTGACGAAGGGCTTCTCGCTCGCGGGCTGGCGCGTCGCGTTCGTCCTCGGCCGCGCCGACGTCGTCGGCGCCCTCGCGCGGCTGAAGTCGTACCTCGACTACGGCAGCTTCCAGCCGCTGCAGATCGCGGCGACGGTGGCGCTGCGCGAGGCGCGGGAACAGCCTGCGCACGCCGCGTCGGTGTACGAGGGCCGCCGCAACGCGCTGTGCGACGGCCTCGTGCGCGTGGGCTGGGAGGTGGAGCGGCCGCGCGCGACGATGTTCGTCTGGGCGCCGATCCCGAGCGACGAGCCGTCGCAGCCGTTCGCGCTGCGGCTCCTGCGGGAGGCGCACGTGGCCGTCAGTCCCGGCAGCGGCTTCGGCGCCGACGGCGAGGGCTTCGTCCGATTCGCGCTCGTCGAGAACGAGCAGCGCATCGCACAGGCGCTGCGCGGGATTCGCCGCGCGATCTGCTAGCGTCGGCACTCGAGGCGACGCTGCCTTCGTGTTCTTTTCGACGAAGGAGGCGTGCGTGAAAGTCCTGATTGCCGAAGACGAGACGATCATCCGTCTCGACCTGCGTGGCATCCTCGAGCGGCACGAGTTCACCGTCTGCGGCGAGGCCCGCGACGGGCTGGAGGCTGTCGAGCTCGCACGCACCACGCAACCGGACGCGGCGATCCTCGACGTGCGCATGCCACAGCTCGACGGGATCGAGGCTGCGCGCCGCATCTACGCCGAGCGGCCGATTCCGATCCTCATGCTGACCGCCTTCCGCGACCGGTCGACCGTGGAGAGCGCAGTGGCTGCGGGCGCGTTCGGCTACCTGCTGAAGCCGTTCCGCGAGGGCGACGTCGCCCCGGCGCTGCTCGCGGCCGCCGCCCGCCATCGCGAGCTGCTCGCCGCCCGGCGCAGCATCGGGCGCATCGAGGTCCGGCCGCGGTCATGAGAGCGCTCATCGCAGAGGATGAGACACTCATCCGTCTCGACCTGAAGGGGATGCTCGAGCGCGCGGGGCTCCAGGTGTGCGCGGAGGCGCGGGACGGCGTCGAGGCGGTCGCGCTCGCGGCGTCGGCGGCCCCGGATGTCGCCGTCCTCGACGTGAAGATGCCGCGCCTGGACGGGGTCGAGGCGGCGCGTCGCATCCTCGACGAGCGTCCCATCCCGATCGTCATCGTCAGCGCGTTCACGGAGGAGAGCCTCGTCACTCGAGCCGCCGAGGCCGGTGTGTACGGCTATCTCGCGAAGCCTTTCCGGGAGGAGGATCTCCTACCCGCGATCGCGACGGCGAGGGCGCGCTTCGAGCAGCTCGCGGCGGTGCGCGAGCAGGTGGACACGCTCGCGGAGGCGCTCGCCGCGCGCAAGGCGATCGAGCGCGCAAAGGGACTGCTGATGGAGAGCCAGAAGCTGACCGAGCAGGAGGCGTTCGTGCGCCTCCGCCGCGCGAGCCAGTCGTCGGGCCGCCCGATGCGCGTGATCGCCGAGGCGATCATCGAGACAATCGGCTAGTTCGAGGCTACCCTGCGCGCGTGCGGGCGATCCTCGTCGTCGTCGCGGCGCTCGCCGTCGCAGCCGCGGCTCCGGCGGCGCCGGCGCAGCGCATCGTCCC